>JAABVA010002236.1_pt1 | contig 19502 bp, 17 predicted proteins | sample 5560331 | NCBI WGS metagenome assembly JAABVA01 (sample SAMN12812661, study PRJNA571458) | rock metagenome | isolation source: Antarctica rocks | place: Antarctica: Victoria Land, Mt New Zealand sud | collected 2016-01-07 | reverse complement strand
ACAGGCGTTTGTACATCGTCCCGAACGCGTCCGGCGCTGCGTCCGCGCCAACGTTCAGGATGGCCCCCTGCGCGGCGAGTTCCTGCCCTTTGTCCTTCGGGACGTCCACGTAGACGCGCAGATCCCCCGTCGCCACCCGGGAGGCTCCAAACCCATAAATGATCGTTGGTTCAGCGCGGTCCAGCGCCGTCCGCCGCAACGCCTCGACACATCCCGCGTCCCACCATTCCTCTAGGTGACCATGATAGATCCGCCCGAAGACGGGATCGTCGGTGAGGATGGGCGCGAGGAGGGCGTCAATCCGCGACGCGGGCAAGAAACAGTCCGCCGTCGAGCGCCAGCATGCGGCCATACCGGCGTCGTCCAGGGCGACGCGCAGGTGGGGGATGAACGCGGTCCACGGCGTGCCGACAAAACCGTCGATCACGATGAGCGGACGCGGACCGGCAGTGGCGATGCGGTCGCGCACCCGCGCGGCCAGTACCTCGTAGCCCTCTCCCACCACGAAGTTGGACATCGTGTGGATGGGCTGTGTGCGATACGTTGGCGAGACCATTGACGGACGCTCCTCTATCTATCCTGTGTGGCGATTAGGGTTATGACAGACTATCGGCCTGGGTGGCCAGCGCGGCCACACCGATCAAGGCCGCGGCGTCGCCCAGGGTTGCTGGGACGATGCGCACGCGGCCACGCGGAACGGTCCAGGCGTGGGCGTCGACGTACACTTGTACACACGGCAGGAAAGGCGCGAACGAGTGCATCATGCCGCCGCCCAGCACGACGATGTCAGGATCGTAGGCGTGGATGGCGGTGACAATGCCCGCCCCGAGATAGGTCGCGAACGTGTGTGTGAGGGTCGAGGCGAGCGCGTCCCCGCGCGCGGCAGCCTCGAAAATGTGTTGGGGGGTACGCGGCACATGACGGAGCACGGAAGGCGAGGGGTCGCGCGTCACGGCCTCGTCGGCCAGACGCACAAACCCCGCCGTCCCGATGACCGCCTCCAGGCACCCCACGTTACCGCAGGTGCAGGGGGGCCATCGACCTGCACGGTAGCGTGCCCAGCAAGGATACCTCCGACGCCGCGTGGCCCACGCAAGAGGCGTCCGTCGAGGACCAGGCCGCTGCCGACGCCGGTCCCCAACGTCAAACAGACGACATTCCGGCGTCCACGGCCGGCGCCATGGGACCACTCGCCCAGGGCATACATGCGCGCGTCGTTCTCAACGACGGCCGGCCGCCCAAACTCCCAGGCCAAGATCGCGGCCAACGGCTGGCCGACCAGACCCACCAACCGCTCCTTGACGTCGCGCACAACACCACCCACCGGGTCGACGATCCCTTTGACGCTCACGCCGACGGCGGTGACATCGCGCGTGTCCATCAAGCGGTGGCCGAGGCGCAGGAGGGCCGCGAGGGCGGCGCTCTCCTCGCGGTCATCCGTGGGCTCAACCTGAAGAGAGGACACGCACGCTCCCCCCACAATCCCCGCCTTGATGCGCGTCCCCCCTAGATCGAAGGCTAGGACAGCGGGGGCAGCGTCCTGAGGCTCCCACGATACGGCGTTGGAATGAGCTGTCACATCCATACCGACACGCGGCGTCTTTTTCCTAGTTGACAAACTCATTCATCCCCGTCATAATACACTCAACCTTAACAGGTTATGACGATATCATAACTCACGAGGGGCTGACGTGTAAAGGGGAATGGTGCCCCGCGCTGACAGACGGGCGCGCGGCGAAAGGAGTTGATGGCGCGCAACGGCTCAACGGCTGAGAACGCAGTCCTGGCGTGCCTCTACCGATGACAGTCCACTGGGGCATCCACAATCGGTATTACTCTCTCTCGCGGGACAGCAATAGTACCGGACAGTACAAATAGTACCGGACAGTACAAATAGTACCGGACAGTACAAAGGAGTATTCGATGAAAGGCCGATCAATCACGGTATCGCGATGGCTTGGCGCGGGGGTCCTGAGTCTAGGCTTGACCCTGCCAACAGTCGGGATCTCACGTGCCGCGCGCGTCGCACACCCTGCCTCAGCGGGCGCCACCTTACAGCTGGCCAATGACAAGCCAACCTGGGCCTCCTGGTTCAACGCCGCAGGCGCCGCCGCCAATAAGGCGGTCGGTGTGAACTGGAAGGCCGTGCCCTATGCGGATACAACGACCTATCAGGCCGCTATCCGCACCTCAGGGCGGACATCCAAAGCACCGGACCTCTTCACCTGGTGGTCTGGCTATCTCATGACGGATATCGCGAGCAGTGGTCTGGCCCAGGACACATCGTCGCTCTGGAATCAAAACGCGAGCGCCTACGATCCGGCGGTCCGTGCGGCCTTCACCTACAACGGCAAGACCTACGGGGCCCCCCTGTACGCCGGCTATTGGGTCGTCTTCTATAACAAACATGTCTTCAGTAAGTATGGCCTCGAGCCGCCGACGACCTTCGCGCAGTTCCAGGCGCTAAACAAGACGCTCCGCGGCCACAGCATCGACCCCCTGGGGGCGACGATCGACGGCCGCTGGCCCGGCTTCATCTACTTCGAGGAGTTGCTCGCGCGCAGCGATCCGACGCTTTACAACAAGCTGATGGCTGGCAAGGCGAAGTATACGGACCCGGCCGTGGTCAAGGTCATGAATCTGTGGGCCAGCATGATCAAGGCCGGGGACTTCAGCAATCCCGCGATCGTCACAGCGAGCAACCCGAGCTCGCCCCACGACGAGAACCGCCTCTTCATCCAGGGCAAGATCGCCATGATGCAGATGGGGACGTGGAATGAGCCGACGCTGATCGCCGATGGCTTCAAGCCGGGCACGGACTACGGCCTCTTCCTCATGCCGGACGTCAACCCGGCGGCGGGCAAGGTCGTCGTCTTCGAGACGAGCCCGCTCATGGCCAGCGCCCAGGGGCAACACAAAGACGCGGCGATGAAAGGCCTGGCGTATTTCATGTCGAAGGCTGGCCAGCAGGCCTGGGTCAAGAGTACCGGCTTCATCTCCCCGCGTAAGGATGTGCCGCCGACATCGGCGGTCGATCAGCAGCTTAGCTCGACAATCAATCAGGGCCGCTACACCTTGCTGCAGCGCTACTGGGAAGCGACCCCGCACGACATCGTCGAGGTGGCCGTCGACCAGTTCGATAAGTTCCTGCTCCACCCGAACGATGAGATGAGCGTCCTCACGACGATCCAGAAACAGGCCGACCAGACCTGGGCCAGCATGCGGTAATAAGGGCTCGTCAGGACATAACGTCATCACTATTTGCACCCGCTCGCTCGCGAGTGGAACAAGGATTTGACGACGTTATTCGCTGGCAGACCCTAAGGCCACACCTAAGCGGTTATCCGGCTGGGCGCCCCGCCGCCACAGAGGGGGCGGGGCGCCCAGCCGGCACAACCCCCGACGTACGCCGCTCGTCTACAGCACTGAGCGCACTGTGAGAGATCCTAATGACACTCCGTACAGCGTCGGCCAGATCGGCGGACCATCCGACGACGGCCGTCCCGACGACGGCGGTCGGGCGGCCACGGCGTCGCGTGCGGCGTCCCGTCGCGCCGACGCGCTTGCTCTATCTCCTGCCCATGTTTGTCCTGGTCGGCGCCTTCCTGTTGTATCCCGCCCTGGATACGGTCTGGGTGAGCTTCACCGACTGGAACGGCTTGACCGCTCCCACCTTCGTTGGACTGCGGAACTACGGCGCCCTCGTCACCGACCCGGCCTTCACCACGTCGTTCATCAACACCATGCTCTGGGTCTTCGGGGTGCTCGTGCTGCAGGTCGTGCTTGGCCTGGCCGTGGCCGTCGCCTTGAATGGCCGCCGCGGCGGCGAATTCCTCAAGACGGTCCTCTATCTGCCGTCGACCGTGTCCGCCGCGGCCACCGGCGTGATCTGGTTCTTCCTGTTCGATCCAACCGAAGGGATCGTGAACGTCACGCTGCATTTCGTGCATCTCGGCGGTCTGGCCCAGAACTGGCTGGCGACCCCGCCGCTCAACACGTATGCCATGATCGTCGCCTCGACCTGGCAGGGGCTGGGTCCCACCATGCTGCTGCTCCTGGTCGGTCTGCAAAACATCCCGCGCGACCCGCTCCAGGCGGCCATGATCGACGGCGCCGGTGGGTGGCGTCTCTTCTGGCACATGACGCTGCCGCTCCTGCGGCCCATGCTGACCGTCGTCGTGGGCATCGCGCTCATCAACAGCTTCAAGGTGTTCGACCTCATCTGGGTGATGACGCAGGGCGGCCCGTACCGCTCCTCGGAGACGCTGGCCGTCACTATGTATCGTGAGGCGTTCGTGAGCTTCAAGCTCGGCTATGGCGCGAGCGTGGCGATCGTGCTCTCGCTTATCGTCCTCGTCCTCTCCTTCTTCTATTTGCGCTCGATGTTCGGGCGCGACAAGGAGGTCTACTAATGGCTGCGGAAGCGACGCGCGCGATGGCGGCCTCCAGCGGGCGGTCGCGCGCACGCCTACGTTCGTGGATCACCTGGCCGCTCTTCGTGTTGGTGGCCTGTGTCTGGCTGTTGCCCTTCTGGTCGCTCGTGACCTCGGCCATGAAGAGCGCGACGGAATACACGAACACCGGCGTCTGGGCCCTGCCGACGCATCCCCTGACGCTGTTCCACAACATGCAAGCGGCGTGGCAGCTCGGCGGGCTGGGTCCCGGCTTCCTGGCTAGCCTGTTCTACGGCATCGTCGGCGCGGCCCTCGCCATCGTCGTGGCCTCGTTGGGGGCCTATGCGCTCACGCGCCTGCACATTCCGCGCGCCTTCCTCTGGTTTATGATCGTCTTCAGTGGAACGATCTTTCCGTTCCAGATGTACCTCATCCCGCTGTTCCAAACCTACACCTCCGTCGGCCTCTACGACACGCAACTGGGGATGCTCCTGTTCTACGCGGCTATCTCCGTCCCCTTCTGCCTGTTCGTGATGCGCGGCTTCTTCGCCACCGTCCCCGCCGAACTCCAGGAGGCCGCCCGGCTGGACGGCTGCCGCGACTTCGGCGTGTTCTGGCGCATCTTTATGCCCCTGGCGCGCGGCCCCGTCGCCGTGCTGTTCCTCTTCCAGTTCACCTGGATCTGGAACGATCTGATCTTCGGCCTGGTCCTCGCCAGATCCGACGGGGTGCGGCCCATCATGCCCAGTTTGGTGGGGATGCAGGGCATGTATTCGCAGATCGGCCCCACCACGCCGTTGGCCGGCGCGCTCCTGGTGTCGCTGCCGACCATGGCGCTGTTCCTACTGCTCCGCCGCCACATGATCCAGGGACTCACCGTGAGCGTCGGCGCCTGAGAGCGCCTACGATGAGAGACAATAAGGGAGATAGACACGTGGCCAACCGCATCCAGACCGTCTACTTTTTCCAGCACACGCATACCGACATCGGCTACACCCACCCGCAGGAGGAGGTCGCCGAGCAGCAAGCGGCCAATATCGCCCTGGCGCTCGACTACTGCCGCCGCACGGAGGATCGCCCGCCCGATGCGCGGTTCGCCTGGACCGTTGAGACGGGCTGGACCCTGGCCCGCTTCTGGGAACGGGCCAATGAGGAGCAGCGGGCGCTCTTCGCGCGCTATGCCCGCGCCGGCCGCGTGCAGATCACCGCCAGCTATTTTCATCTGACCCAACTCGCGCCGCCCGAGATCCTGATCCGTTCCCTGGACGCGACGCTGGCCATCGCCGAGGCGTGCGGCGTGACGGTGGACACGGCGATGAGCAGCGATATTAACGGGGTGAATTGGTTCTATCCGCATCTGCTCACGCAAGCCGGCGTGCGCTACCTCAACACGGCGGTGAACACGGTGCGCGGTGGCTCCCCCGTGCCCGACGAGCGCCCCGGCGGTTTCTGGTGGGAAGGGCCGGCCGGCGACCGCCTGCTGGTCTGGAACAACGAGCACTATATGTCCGGCAACCATATTCTAGAGTTCCCCCAAGCGCCGTCGTTCGAAGGACTGGAGCGTTACCTGGCACATCTGGAGGAGCGGAGGTACCCGTACGACATTGTGCTCCTCCCCGTACAAGGCTACATCATCGACAACAGCATGCCCAACATCGCTGTTTGCGATATGGTGGAGGAGTTCAACCGCCGCGCTGACCGGACGCTGTGCCATCTGGTCACGCTGGGCGAGGCTTTGCGCGCGGTCGAGGCGCGGTACGGCGATCGCCTGCCCGTCCACCGCGGGGCGTGGCCGGACTGGTGGGACGACGGGATCGGCTCCTCCGCCTTCGAGACAGGGCTGATCCGCTTCGCGCACGGCGATCTGCTGGCGGCCGAGAAGGCGGCCGCCCTGGCCACCGCCCTCGGCGCCCCGAACCCCTTTCCACAGAGCGAGCTTCAGCTCCTGCGCGAGAATCTGTTGCACTACGACGAGCACACTTGGGGCTGGTGGCGTAGCGTCGAGGATCCCCACTCCCTGGAGACGCGCGCGTTAGGCCACCGCAAGAGCTTATACGCCGAGGACGCGGCGATGGAGGGGCGGCGCTACCGCGACCGCGCGGTGCGCGCGCTGGCCCAACGTGTCGTCCCGCCGCCCGCGGAGGGCGCCACGGCAACGGGAGAGCAGGTGATCCTGTTCAATCCACTGGCCTGGCCCCGCCGCGAGGTCGTGCATTGGAACGCGCGGTGGCGCAACCCGGCCGATACCACGCCATTGGCGATGCGCGTGGTCGGCCCCGATGGTCACGAGGGGCCAGCGTGGAACCGCCTGGAGCGCTATACCGGGCATCTCCGGCCCTATTGTGACCTCTGGGTCGATTTCGAGGCCGAGGTGCCGGCGCTGGGCTATGCCGTCTATCGCCTGGAGCCGACCGGCCAGGCTGTGCAGGCGCCAGGTGAGGACGACGGCCGGGTGATCGAGAATGAGTTCTACCGCGTGGAGATGGATGAAACGGGCGCGGTGCGCAGCCTGGTCGATAGAGAACTGGGCCGCGAACTGGTCGCGGATGGCCCCTGGCGACTCAATCAGCTCGTCTACGAACAGATCACCAGTCCCGGTGGGCGCGCCGACACCCTGATCGAGGACTATCCGCCGTTCGACTTCGCGCCGAACCGGGCCACGGTGTCGGCGCGCTCACCCGAGTGCGCCGAGGTGCGGGTGGTGCGCGATAGCCTCGGTGTCACGCTCGTCAGCCGGAGCCGGATGCCGCACTTTCCCTCCATCGTCCAGGAGGTCCGCCTGGACGACGGGCACAAGCGGGTCGACGTCACGACGCGCGTCGTTAAGGACGAGGTGGATGAGACCGAAGCGCTCTATCTCGCCTTTCCCTTCGCCATTCATCCGCAGGCGGTGCGCTGCGACATCGCGGGCGGGGAACTCACGCCGGGGCGCGAGCAGATCCCCGGGTCCGCCACGGACTGGTACAACGTACAACACGGCGTCGAGCTGGTGGGCGAGGGGGTGGCGGTCACCTTGTTGTGCGGCGAGGCGCCGCTCGTCGAGTTCGGCGAGATGAAGACGGGCAAGACGCCGTCGGCGCCGATCCTGGACAACGGGCTGCTGTTCTCCTATGCCTTGAACAACCACTGGATGACCAACTTCTTCGCGCGGCAGTCCGGCGCATTCACCCTGCGCTACCGCCTGCTCAGCGCCCCGCACGCCGTGCCGGACGCGCTCGGTCGGGCCGGACGGGAGTTCCTGGCGCCGCTCGTCGTCACGCGGATCGGCGCGCAGAGCGCGCGCGGCGCCGGCATCGAGGCGGGAGTGGACAGTGCATCTCAGGCGCCAGGGGGATTAGCGGGTGGCTTCGCCGAGGTCGTCGCGGGCTTCGCCGCGCTCGACATGGTCAAGGTGGCCCGCGACGGGGACGGATGGATCGTGCGCCTCCACGAGACCGGCGGCCGGGAGGGCACAGCGCGCGTGCGCGTATCCTGGCCCCAGCCGGTCCGGGTGTTCCGCTGCGACATCCTGGAACGGCCGCGAGAGGAGGTCACGGCCATCGTCACGGAGGGCGAGGTGAGCGTGGACCTCAAACCATTCGGGACAGCGACCCTGCGGCTGCGTCCGTGACCGCACTGTCCGGTTCCCTTCGGGGAACGTGATCACGGGGTGACGCCGCCGCTGCCTGTCGTCGTCACCCTGCTGATAAGACGGCGCGTACACGTCATAATGCACGTAGCCTCGACACGTCATAACGATATCATACTTTTGGGGCTCAGCTTGTAAAGGGGAGTAGCGTGGCAACGCAGGTCATGAATTACAGGGACGCCGACAATGGGCGCGCCCCTGTTCCGAAGTATTTTCGCGTCAAAGAGGCCGTGCTAGCACGCATCGTCGACGGAACATGGCCTCCCGGCGCAATGCTGCCGACCGAGCCCGAGTTCTGTGACGAGTTCGGCGTTAGCCGTATCACCGTGCGCAAAGCCATCGGCGACCTTGTCCACGAGGGCAAGGTCGAGACGGTCCAGGGGAAGGGGACCTTCGTGGCGACACCCAAGCTGGGGGAACGTTTTGTGCAGCGCGCGTTCGGGATCTACGCGGATATGGAGCAACGCGGCTTGCGTCTTACGACGGAGGTGCTGCGCCAGGAGGTGATCGGCGCGCCGAGCGACGTCGCGGAGCGCCTGGGCCTACGGGCCGGCACCCCCGTCCACGTCCTGGTCCGCCTGCGCTCGGTCGGTGGCGAGAAGCTCCTCATCTCCACCACGTACATACCCGAGGATCTCTGCCCTGGCCTGATTCATGACGACCTATCCATGGGATCGCTCTACACGCTGCTGCGGGAGCGCTACGGCCTCAAAATCGGGCGCGGGGAACGCAGCTTGGAGGCCGTGCCAGCCGCGCAGCTGGAGGCGCGCCTGCTCGACTTGGCGCTCGCAAGCCCGCTCCTGCGTCTCGATAGCGTGGCCTACCTGCTGGGTGGACGCGCGTTCGAGTATTCGCTAACGCTCCAGCGCGGCGACCGCGCACGCGTCGACCTGGAGTTCCTGCCCGCTCCCGACGAATTGTGATTGGCGCGACCGCATGACGCATACCTCTGTTCTCGTCTTATGGCAACATATGGATCGTGCGCCTCCACGAGACCGGCGGCCGGGAGGGCACAGCGTGCGTGCGCGTGTCCTGGCCCCAGCCGGTCCGGGTGTTCCGCTGCGACATCCAGGGGAGGATGCCAGGTGACAGGAGATAGCAGACCGCTCGCCGGCAAATGCGCGGCCGTGACGGGCGGTGAGCTACGGGAATGGGTCCACATAGGCGGCCCCAACGGCCCCCACTTTGGACTGAGAGGTGGCCTCTTAGTGGCCGATTGCGGCCGGCAAGCCATCCTGCGTCTGGCGACGGCCAGCGGCGCCGAGACCGTCTACGCCGATCGGTGCGACGACCGGCCATTCTGTGGGCCGAACGATCTCTGTTTTGGCCCTGACGCTGTCCTTTACCGAACCGTCTGGGTCCTTGTTACAGCAACGCATCGGAGCGGTCTATGCCGTCGCGCCCGATCAAACTGTCAGGCGTATCGTCGACGGGCTCGCGTTCCCCAATGGCATCATGGTGACACCGGATGGCGCGACACTCGTCGTGGCGGAGACGCATACCGGCATCTTGCGTCGCTATAGCCTGGATCCCGCGCGCCAGTACCGGGAACTGTCGCCGCTGGCCACCGTGAGCCCTGACAGGGACCCGATGCATCGGGCAAGAATGATGCCGGTCCGGACGGCATGATCTTCGGGGCGGACGGCAATCTGTACGTCCCGCACTACAACGGGGGCGTCGTGCGGGTGATCGATCCCGCTGGCGCGCTCGTGGCCGACTTAACCACCGGTGGCCCCACCCCAACCAATGTGGGATTTTGGCAGGATAGCCTGTTTGTGACCGACGGCACGGGCGGCGCGGCGTATCGCCTGGACATCGGGGTGCGAGAACGCCCCCCCCGTTCATGCGACCGTGGTGACCGTTTGATGCCAACAGCTATCGGATAGCGGCGAAGGACGCACAGTCTTGATACAACAGTATGCCCTATCGATCAATCGTAGACCGAGACCGATCTGTATGATGATCGAGCGTCCAGATTACAGGAGGGAGTGTGCGGGAGGCCAACCGATGAATAAGTCAGCAGCAACGCTAGCTATAGATCTGGGCGGCACGCGCATAAAAGCCGGTGTCGTTGTCGAGCATACTGTCGTGTGCCAGTGCATTGTCCCGACTGAAGATGAGCGGGGCTTCGATCGGGTCTTGCACAATATCATGACCGTCAGCGAAGATCTCATGCGAGAGAGGGCGGTGGGCGGGGTGGGCCTGAGCCTCCCGGCCATTGTCGACGTCGACAAGGGCATGGTTGTAGACGTGCGCAAGAATCTTGAAGGCCTGATCGGTTTCCCCCTGGCCGATACGATGAGCCATCGCTTTGGCCTGCCGGTCGTCCTGGAGAATGACGCACGCCTCTATGGCTTGGGTGAACTGGTGGCGGGAGCCGCACAGGGTATCGGGAATATGGTCTGCCTGACCTTCGGGACGGGAGTGGGTTGTTGCGTGGCCATCAACGGCCATATCTTGCGCGGACGGCACGGAACCGGTGGGATTCTGGGTGGTCACATGACCATCGAGACCTATGGACCACCCTGCACGTGCGGCAACATCGGCTGCTTTGAAGCACTATGTCGTGCCGCCAGCCTTGTCAATGAGACACATGAACGTCTCACGGCGTATCCCGGGCATGTCCTACAAGGGATAGATAAACTGACACCGGAGGCAATAATCGCCGCAGCGGATGCAGGGGATACTCTTGCTCAAGACGCACTGGCCGCATATGTGCGTCATATCGCCGCCGGCGTCGTCTCATACATCCATGTCTACGACCCCGATATTGTCGTGCTCGGAGGAGGAGTGATGAACGCGGCCAAGCACCTTTTGCCCCCGGTACAAGAGTTTGTGCGCGCGCATGCCTGGACGATACCCAGCCAACGTGTTCCCGTCCGCGCTGCGGTGTTGGGAGATCAGGCCGCGTTGGTGGGCGCGGCTGCACTAGCATGTGGCGAGGGTCAGTTTTACTAGCCGTTTGGGCACACACAGGGTCTCACGCAATACGCCTCTCTTGCGCATTGGAAATGAGACTTCTTGCGCCGTTCATTGCGAAAGCAAGGCGTCGGCCATCGGGGGGTACAACCCCACGGAACCGTGGTAAGGAGGGCGAGATGACAGGAACGGGACCATGCGGCAAGCTGTCTTTGTTACCACACAAAGGAGAGCGCAACGCATGGACCCGTCCACTACATTCTGTCCGAATCCGGCCTGTCCTGACAAGGGGCGGGTCGGCGCGGGGAACATCGGCATCCACAGCCAGAAGGAGCGACGCTACTGCTGTAAGACGTGCGACAAGCCGTTCGCCGCGACAAAGGGCACGCCGTACTATCGGCTGCACAAGGAGGCGTGGCTGATGACGGCAACGCTGATCCTGCTCGCGCACGGCTGCCCGCCGCAAGCGATCGTCGCGGCGTTCGGGCTGGACGAGCGCACGGTCAGGGCCTGGCTGCATCGGGCGGGGGCGCAGTGCACGCGCCTGCACGGCCACTTGATCGAGGCCGGGCAGGTGGCGGGAGGCCAGGTGCAGGCCGACGAGATCCGGGTGAAGGTGCGCAGCGGGGTGGTGTGGCAGGCCATGGCACTGGACGTGGCCTCGCGTCTGTGGCTGGGCGGGGTGGTCGTCCGGGCACGCGACGGGGCGCTGGTGACGCGGTTGCTGGAGCGGGTACGCGCCTGCATCGCGACGCACGCGATCCTGCTCTGTGTCGATGGGTTCGCCGCGTACATCGGCGCGGCGCGCGCTGTCTTCCGGGCGCCGGTCTACAACGGCAAGCGCGGACGTCCCCGGTTGGTGTGGCCGGAGGGCTTCCTGCTGGCCCAGGTCGTCAAAAGCCACCAGGGGCGGCGGCTGGCGGAGGTCATGCGGCGCGTGGTCGTCGGCACGGAGGACGCGGTCGCGCGCGCGATCACGGCGACGCGGGGGGGACAACTATCAACACCGCCTACATCGAGCGCCTCAACGCCACCTTCCGCCGCATCTGGCACCCCTGGCACGGCGGGGACGCGGGATCGCGCACGGGACAGCTCTGGTCGAGAGCGGAATGTGGCTCGTCGGCTGTGCCTATAACTTCTGTTGGACGCATGAGAGCCTTCGGCTACGAGCCATCGAGGGGCGCAAGTGGCTGGAGCGGACACCAGCCATGGCGGCCGGCCTGACCGACCATGCCTGGACGCTAGAGGAGATGCTGCGCTATCCCATCCCGCCTGCGGACCCGGTCGCCGTGCCCCATCCCCGCCGTGGCCGGAGGTGCGGCGCCGTCGGTCGCACGCGGCCCCCACATGCTCCACCTGGGAGGGCTGCTTGACCACGGTTCCGTGGGGTTGTACCGAAGAGGGCATGCACGACACTTATCCGCGTCTGGTCCTCTCCCCTACTGTCCGGTTGCACAGTCATGGTCGCTCTCGCCCTCCCTCATCTCTCGCCTCAGGCACGTGACTCACGCCGGCCGTCGTCCCAGCGCCGCCCTACCAGCGAACACGGCGCGCGATCCCGCTTCCGCCTCGATCTGGAGCAACCGATTCCACTTGGCCAGGCGCTCGGACCGCGTCAGGGACCCTACCTTGATCTGTCCGGCGCGCCACCCAACAGCCAGGTCGGCGAGCCAGGCGTCCTCGGTATCACCCGAACGAGCCGAGACGACCGCGCGCGCGTCGGAGAGCGTGCCCGTCTGGTTCGGCTTGACCAGGATCGCGTTGGCGACCCCGGACGCGATGCCGCGCTCCAGGCGGCGCACATCGGTGACAAAGAGATCATCGCCTAGGATCTGAAGATGTCCGCCCAGGCGCCGACTCACCTCGGCCCAGCCCGCCCAGTCGTCCTCACCCAGGGGGTCCTCCAATGACACGATGGGATGGGTGGCGCACCAGGACTCCACCTCGCGCAGCAGGGTCGCGCCATCAACCGTGCGGCCTTCGGACGCGAGCCGATAGGAGTCGCCGTGGACCAGTTGCGTCGCCGCCACGTCGATGGCGATGGCGACGTCGGTCCCCGGGACCAACCGGGATCGCTCAATGCCGGCGTGGAGGAGTTCGAGCGCCGCGCGATTCGAGGACAGCGGCGGCCCGAGACCGCCCTCGTCGGCGACCAAAACGACGGGCAGTCCCCGCGCATCCGCCACCTCCATGGTCGCCCGGCGGACGCGCCACGCCCACTCGATAGCCTCGGCGAAGCTCGACGCGCCGACGGGGACGACGAGAAAGTCTTGCACGTCGACGGCACCGCCCGCGTGCGCCCCGCCGGACAGCACGTTAACCATGGGCAGGGGCAGCAGCGGCGCCACGTCGGGCGCAAGCCAGTGGTACAGTGGTACTCCGTGGGCCTGCGCTGCGGCCAGCGCGGTCGCGACGGACAGCGCCAGGATGGCGTTGGCGCCCAATCGGCTCAGGTGGGACGTGCCGTCCAGGGACCGCAGGGTACGGTCTAGGCCCTGTTGGTCGCGGGCATCATACCCGATGACCGCCGGGCCGAGGATATCGTTGACGTGACCGACGGCGCGACGCACGCCGCGCCCTCCGTAGCGGTCTCCGCCATCGCGCAACTCGTGCGCCTCGTACGTCCCGGTCGACGCGCCGGACGGGACGCTGGTCGTCCCGCGTGCCCCTCCGTCCAGTCGCACCGCGCAGGCGACCGTCGGCGTCCCGCGCGAATCCAGCGCTTCCCAGGCCGCGACGTGTTGGATCGTCGTCCCATTCATCGGTTATCGACCTCTCGCAGCAACGTCCAGGCCGCGTCGGGCGTGGCGGTCGGTCTCGCTAAGAGCGCGACGGCGCAGGTGCGCGCAATCGCGCGCTCGGTCGGTGTCAGGTACTCCGCCGGCGACTTGCCGTCGACGCGCGCCAGCATCAGACAGGCCGTGTGGCCGAAGACATAGGAACCGGGACCCCCGAAGCCATGGGGGACCCCGGATTGGTAGGCGTGCCAGAAAGCGTGCGCGCAGCGCTCGTATCCGTCGCGACGCGCGGGCCGGTGCATGGCCTTGAGCATGAGATGGTTGAGCATGAAGGCCAGGTCGAAGGCCGGATCGCCCCGGTGCGCTACCTCGAAGTCTACGACCCACAGCCCGTCGCCCCCGAGGAGCACGTTTTTGGGCGAATAGTCTCCGTGTACGAGGCAGCGCCGGGTCGCCAGCATGCGATCGACGTAGGCGGCGATCTCCGGAGCTAGGTCGGGATGCCGGGTCATGACCGTGCGGTAATAGGGGTCGACGCGCAACTGGTCGAAGGCTGCGGTGTCGTCGCCGCTAGCGACCGCACCGGGCCGATCCCACGGGGCGGTATGCCAGACGGCCAGCAGCGCGCCGAGACGCGCGGCCACCGTCGGGTCCGCGTCGCCCTCAAGGAGGCGCGCCTTCCAATCGCCCCAGCCGACGGGCGCGTGCTCGATCGTCAGCGCGAACGCCTCATGGTCGATGTCGAGCGCGGCGGGGACGGCGTCGGGGGTGAGGCTATGCGCCCAGCGCAGCGCGGCGGCCTCGGTCATGATCCGTTCGCGCGTGGCCAGCCATTCCTCCGTGACGCGAAGGCGGGGCAACGCTTGCTTGACCACCAGCCGGCGGTCCCCTGCCCGCACGGCGAGCACGATATTGGAGACCCCTCCGCCCAGGCGCAGGGCCTCCACGGCGGTCCCCTCGTCGACGAGCCCGCGACGCCGCACGTAGGCGCCGACCGTGTCGACAGAGAGCATCGCGTCTACCATCTCCGTCGCGCGAATAGGCGTGTCCCGCATATGGTATCCTTCTGCCACTAGCGTTGGGGGCGTGGGCAGCGCCCTGCCTGCCGCCGTGCTATCTATCCTATCTGGCCGTGAAGCCACCATCGATCACCAGACAACTGCCATGGACGAAGTCGGCCGCGGGCGAGGCCAGGTAGAGAATGGCACGCCCAATTTCCTCGGGACGCCCCAGGCGACCGAGCGGCTGGCGCTCGACCATCCGCTGACGCGCGGCGGCGGGGTCGTCGTAGTCGGCGACGATCGCACCCATCCAGGGCGAGTCCACGGTTCCCGGCGCCACACAGTTACAGCGGATGCCCCGGCCCATGAAGTCCACGGCGATCGACCGCGTGAGCGCGAGCACGGCGCCCTTCGACGCGATATAGGCCGCGCGGTCGGCGACTGCGGCCAACGCCGCGGCCGAGGTCACATTGACGATCGTCCCGCCGCCACGCCCCAGCATGTGCGGGATGGCCGACTGGCAGCCGTAGAAAACGCCTTTGACGTTGACCGCCAGGATGCGATCGAGGTCCGCCTCGCTCGTCGAGACGACATCGCCCGCCACGCCGATGCCCGCGTTGTTGACGAGGATGTCGAGGCCACCGAAGGCCTCGATGACGCGGGCGACCGCCGCCCCCACCTCCTCCGGGTGGCTCACATCGACCCGCACGGCGATCGCCTCGCCGCTCATCGCCGCGACCGTTTCGCGCGCGGCTCGCTCGTTGTAGTCGGCCACCGCAACCAGCGCGCCGGCCTCCGCGAACAGGTGAGCGGTCGCCCGACCGATCCCCGACCCGGCGCCGGTAATGAGTGCCACCCGCCCCGAGAAATCGTGGGTCGTCATCGCTCTCTCTCCCTGGCATACTGGCCATACCACGCACGGGCGTCATCGAGCGACGCGACGGAGGTCCCAACGCCGATCAAGCGATGGCGCGCCACAGCGGCCTCCATCGCGTCACTCGACGGCCAGTCGATCGTTCCTCCCGAGGAGATTTTCTCCTTCACCACCTCACGTCCCCCTTGTACTCTGCTCGTTCTCATCCTCAACTCGATCGGCGGTCCGATGCGCTCATAGGCTCAGGGCGTTGTGCGAGAGGACCTCGGCCCCGTCGGCAGTGACGAGGAGGCTGACCTCCTGGCGTATACCGCCGAGATCGGGCTCGTAGACACCGGGTTCCAGGGCGATGATCATCCCCTCCCGCAAGACGGTCGGGGCGTCCGTCCAGATGTAGGGTTGCTCATGTAAGCCCACGCCGATGCCGTGCCCCGTGTGGTGGGGATAGGTGTAGCCATGACGGGCGAGGGCTCCGCGCACACGTCGGTCCAGGTCCCCCGCCGTGACGCCCGGTCGGACCGTATCGATACCGACCTCCAGCGCCTCGCGGACGATGTGATGCAGCCTCGCCTGGGCGGCGCTGGGCTGCCCTCCCACAACCATCGTACTGCAGCTATCCGCCCAATAGCCGTGCCAGTGTGGGACCAGGTCACTCAAGAGGAGGTCGCCGGGCTGCAAGCCGTAGCGGTGGGGGTCGCCATCCCAGACATCCGAACTGCCGCAGCCGCCGCGCAACGCCGCCCGGACCGCGACGCGGCCGCCCGCCGCCGTTTCCATACGCGCCTTGGCGCCGCCGAAGACCTCGATGTCGGTCATGCCGACGCGCGCGAGGTCGCGCACCGCCTGTTGCATCACGTCGCCGAGTGCGATGACGTCCCGCATCCGTGCGATCTCGCGCGCGCTCTTGACCATCCGTGTGTCATCGAACAGGCCGTCGGCCTCCACCCAGGCGAGCCCTGGGGATCGGTCGCCCAGCAGGGTGCGCACCCCCGCCGGGACCCATGCCGCCTCGATGCCGACCTTGCCACGGCGTGGACCGAGCTCCTCGAAAAGCGTGGAGAGCGCCCGCTGAAACGACGCGCCACCTCGCGGTGGATACCGGCAGGTATACGCGGGATATCCCCGGACCATGACCGTCCACCCGCCGCGGTCAGTGGTCGCCGTCGGGCCGTCTGCGGTCAATAGGGCGACGCACGGTGGCGCGAAGACGACCAGCGGCGGTCCGCCGGCCCATGGATTCGGTCCGCTCTCGAAAGTGGGCGCGAATCCCGTGAGATAGGCGATACTACTCGGATCGGCCGCCAGCATCAGATCCAGGCCGGCATGGGCGAGATCAGCATGACAGCGTGACAAAATGGTGATATCCGGATCGATCATAGTAATCCCTTCGACCTCTTGTAACCCAATCCGCGCCTTGCGGCTTAACTGGCGACCGTCCGCGCCAGCCCTTGCGGCTGCGCGGACCAGTATCGTGCGAGCATGGACACATTGGCGTGCGACACGAACAGATAGGGGACGTCACGCACGCGCACATGGGGTCCCGGCGGGTTGTGCAGGATGCCGCGAAATGGCAATCCTCCCCACGCGATATCGCCGGTTGCGACAGCGGCGGCGAAGGAGACGGCCGTCTCCGCGAGATCCACGGGGTTCTGAAATGCCGTGCCGTGCTGCACACCCTGCGCGATACGCTCCCGCGCGGCCTCGTCTCCATCCGCGCCGACCAGCACGATCGAACCGGCCAGGCCGCGCTCGATCAAGGCGTCGGCCACGCCGCCGGCCATCGCATCGTTCGCCACGATGAAGGCGTTGATGTCCGTCCCGTGTCTGTTCAGAGCATCGCTCGCGATGGCGCGGGCCGCCTCCGCTGACCAGGACGCCGCCGGCTGCTGCGCCAGGATGCGCAGATGCGGATAGCGCGCGACCGTGTCCAGGACGCCCTGTGCGATATTGCGCGCATTGTCGTTGTAGGGGTCACCCTCGATGACCACCAGGTTGCCGCGTCCGCCCAACTGCGCCGCGACGAAATCGACTTGCAGGCGCCCGACGCTATAGGTGTCGGTGCCGATGTAGGCGTCGAACAGCGTCGTGCGCGCGGGGCGCTGGAAACATAGCGCCGGGATGTGGGCGTCGCACGCGCGCGCGAACAGCGCCTCGACCCAGTCGGCCCGCATCGTATCGGCGCGGTGAATCAGGAGGACATCGGGCCGCGCGGCGAGGAGGAGATCGATATCGGCGGCTTGCTTGCCGATGTCGTCGCGCGCGTTTGTCCAGAGCAGGTCTATCCCCGCGTCATCCGCGGCGCGATGCGCCGCCCGGTACATCGCCTCGTACGCCTGGGCGGCCATCGTCCCCATGCTCCATGCCACGCGCGGCCGCCCCCCTCCTCGTGCGCTGGCCGGCCGCGCATAGCCCTCTCGCACGGGAAGCGCGCCGTATGCTTGCAAGCGCCGCGCCAAGGCGATGCTGGTCTCGGGAGTCATACGCGCGGTAGGGACGGACACGCTAACGGCGACATCCTGCCCCGCGCGATCCATCACGAGCGTCGCTACGCACGTCAGCCCCTCGACATACTCTTCCGTATCGCGCGCGAGACCGAAACGGCGCGCCTCGTGCAGGTCGCGCAGGAGGTCCGCGACGCTGGTAATCGTGCGGCGGGTGTAGCGCTGCGGCGGCGTATCCTTGTACAATTCCGCGACCTCGTCGTCCGACAACACACTCAAGAGCGCCTTGCCGGCGGCCGTGGCGTGGGCGGGCAAGCGTTCCCCGATAGGGGAGATGACGCGCATGGAGTGGCGACCTTCGATTGTATCGAGGTAGAGGACCTGACCGTGCTCGAGAACGGCCAACTGGACGGTTTCGTGCGTCAGGTCGGCCAGGTCGCGCATCAGACGCCGCGCTTCGGTGTACAAGCCGCTGCCGCTGAGGTATCCCGCGCCCAACTCGAGCACCTTGGCGCCGAGTCGGTATCTCCGTTTGACATCGGGTGGCGCCAGATAACGCCGCGCGACCAGGACGCGGAGAATCCCATGAAGGCTACTTGGGGGTATCCCCAACTCCTGCGCGATCTCGCTCAGGGTGAAGCCGTCGCCGTGGCCTGAGAGCAATTCGAGGATGTCAAGCGCCCGGTCGGCCGAGCGGGCGGTGCCCACGCGATCACCTACCATGCTCTTCGGCGTCCGCTGTTTCTCGGACGTTTCATCCTGATTATATTTCATCATCATGAATCAATTCTTTATGCCAAATCAAGAGGCGTGATCTTCAGTGATTGTTACATAGACACTCACCCGTGTCAAGAGGCTTATATCCGCGAGAGGGCGAGAGGAGAGGCGCATTGACAGTGTGCTAAAAGTGGTCTACAATGGCTCCATTACGAAATGCTGAATACTTTCGTAATATGGACGTACAATGCGTCGGCAGACGGCCCGTTTGTGGCGTGCGGAGCGACGCTCGTCTATCATGCGGGATTCCCGCGTGTTTGGCCCGACGGAGGCTGGCGTCGCGTCCAACCCATCGCGTCATCGCTCACGCGGCGGCACCGGTGACGTGCGGCAGGTGAAAGGAGACATTAGTTAAAGAACGTCGTGCGCGCGACCGTCTATCTGGTCGCCGCTTCTCGCGCCCGCGCATACGCGCTCACCACATATGATCGCCGGATCAGTTAAGTAAAGGTGTCGTTCGTCTTCCAAATGGGCGACAAGGAGTTCGATGATGACTCATCCATTTTCAGCGTGGCGTATTGCCGGGGCCACGGCCCTGGGTTTGGCCATGAGCCTCTCTGGGACAGTACTGCCGCGCGCCGCGCACAGCGCGGCCGCCAGTGTGACACTATCGCGCGTCGCACACCCTGCCTCAGCGGGCGCCACCTTACAGCTGGCCAATGACAAGCCAACCTGGGCCTCCTGGTTCAACGCCGCAGGCGCCGCCGCCAATAAGGCGGTCGGTGTGAAC
>JAABVA010002235.1_pt1 | contig 19514 bp, 17 predicted proteins | sample 5560331 | NCBI WGS metagenome assembly JAABVA01 (sample SAMN12812661, study PRJNA571458) | rock metagenome | isolation source: Antarctica rocks | place: Antarctica: Victoria Land, Mt New Zealand sud | collected 2016-01-07 | reverse complement strand
ACCCCCAACGTCCCCATCGCCCACTGCACCACCGCCCTATACTGGCACCTCCCAACCTTCGACCCGAAGGACTGCCAGGACGCGCTCAACAGCATGTACGTCTCGGTGGTGAAGCCGTACGGCAATGACGACTTCGAATTTGTGATACCAGGCGCGCATCCGTATCATACAATGAGAGTGATGGAGACGCCGAGGCGGTATGCTAGTGGTATGTCTCTTCTTCAACTTTTCTCCTGACCCGCGATCTCTCTCTAACATCGCAACGCACAGGCACATGCGTCGTCGCCATCGTGATGCTGGCGTCGTTTTCCCCAGGCGAACTGCCGGGTGTTACACCAGCAAGGCGTCACAAGACGGATATAGCGTCGTTCCAGAGCCTGTGGGAGAGTGCGAAAGAAGTGGACGCGGGGTGTGTGAGTAAGGATGCGACGGCGATGGCGGGGTGGGCTGTTGATGGTGAGTTCTCCCAATTTTCCCCTTTCTGATTATGATATTGGGTTTTTCTTGAAGTGGAAGCGGTTGATAAGGTGCATAAGAACCATGTGGGGAGCTTGGGCAGAGTATCAGCTAATCTCAGCACCATCAACAGGCGCGAGAAACAGCATCGGCGTCTTCCTCTGGAGTGCGCGGTCCCAAATTGATATAAGGCATTTCCCTTTTCCTAGAGTGCCGGGGGTGGATGGCGGGAGCTCAGCGTGAGGCGAGTGGGCGGGTGGGCGATGAGGGTGGCAGGTGGGGGGGGTGGTTTGGGTGGTAGTTTGGAACTGGGGGTTGCTGTAACTCTTGGTCGCTTTCTCGCGTGTCCCCAAGAATCCTCTCCTTATAGAAAAAGTCTTCGTTGAATCAACTCAAAGCTCTCATCGTACATAGCTCTCACGCCAATCAGTGTCTTAAAACCCACCAACAGGCAGCCGAATCGTAACCTTTTCCCGAGATCTGGAATGTGACGCATCGCAATCGCTGATAACTATATATAGTCTTTTACCATTCCCCGAAACGAAACTTAAAATACCGAGGGTTTCAACTCATCCTTACCCACCTAGAATACCGTAAACAAACCTCCGTCTCTCCCACCCAAAAAAAATTACAGATTAATTTGCACAAAGTCTTTTCGCTCAGGGATTCTTAAAAGACAGAATATATATCTCGACGTAAAAAATGCAGGAGCGGAAAAGGTGGAAGAAAAGCGATGATTTGATCGATGTAGTAAATATCGGAAAGCGGTTTTATCGTACCTGGAGGATCTGGTTGTCGTCTGTGATGAAGGGGGATTTGATTCATGGGTTAGGGGTTTGAGTCTTGGAAGAAAGAGTGGTGGTTTCGTGGATGTGAGATATTGGGGGTTTGTGTGTGGGGATGAGGCGATGGGGTGGAGAAGGGAGAGGGGAGAGGGGAGAGGGGAGAGGAGAGGAGAGAGGGAAGGAAAGCAAAGAAGAATGAATGAATGAGCCTCCTACTATACAGAACCGATCCCATGAAATCTCACGCCCCCAACCACACCTTCCAATCAATTCAAACTCAAGTCACAGAATTTCAATCATCACTCGCGCTTTCCCTTTCCTTAAAACTTCTCCAGCTTTCGTTTCCAGTTTTCTAAAATCCATTTTCATCATTTACTTTTTTCTTCCTTATCTTATTTTCTCATCTTCGCTTTTCTTTTCTTTTCTTTTCTTTCCTTTCTTTCTTGCCTGTTCTCGTCTGCCCTCTTCCTTTTCTTTCCCCTCACTCCTTGAAACTAAAAAAAACCAAAGATATATATTTTAATTTTTGTTAGTTCTAAAATATTCAATTCACATCCATTCATTCCATTTCCATCAACTCAACCCAGCCCATCCTATCCCAACCAGAAAGAACGAAGAAAGAGAGAGGGGGGGCGGGGCTACGATAAGGTTGATCACCGGAATAGGGAAGAGGATCACGCGCCTACACCCCCCCAACCCCCCAACTCACATACAAAAAAACCCACCCGTCCAAAAATCCCCCACTTCTCAAACTCATCATCAACGCCCTCCCAAAAAAAAAGATTCTTCCTCGACTTGCCTCACCCTTTCTGCTGCAATAAATCCACGTGCGCATTACGAATGGTGTAGGGCTGGGAAGGTTGGGTTGATATGCGCATGAGTGGCTGGCGTTGAAGTTTGAAGGGTTGTTGTTGTCGAGGGAGCTGGAGGGGGGGCATGATTTTGGGTTTCGGGTTTGAGGTTTGAAAAAACAAAGTTGGGTTATGATTTTATGAATGAGGTTTGAAGAAGGGGAGGTTTGAATGAAAAAAAGAAAAGAAAAAGAAACCAAACGACAGAACCTCATTTACTGACACAACTCCTCTTCATATCCCCCCCCACTGATAAAAGAAAAAGAAAAAACCCTCTTCTCCCTCATCCAAACCACACAACGCTCCTCAAAACCTCGAGACGAGTGAAAGTGAACCAAATCCATCATCATCATCGGATCGCATCCCTCCCCCAAAACCCCCGTCCCAAATCCCCAGCCCCCAGAAACCAAAAAATTAAACACAAGATCATTCCCCTCATTCCCCTCATTCCCTCATCCCCTCATTCCCTCTTTCTCTCGTCTCTTCCTCCCTCCAAAAAAGAAGACAGATAAGGATCGATGGAAGTAAAAGGTGCGAATTCAAGCTCGTCGAGGGGGAATGAATGGGATGAGCGAGGATTAATACGGATGAGGGCGCGATGACGAAGGGGCAGAAGAAGTTCGAGACCGTGAATGCTCTTGGTTCCTGCATACGAAGGAATGAACTACCGATGTCAAATCTGCCCCCCCACCCCACACATAAACAAAACCCTGATCCCCACCTCCCGTGAATCAAACCCAGCACCCCATACCCTCGAGTTCGCCTTCCTTCCGTACAACCTGACAACACCACCACACCCGCACCTTATCTCATCCTCAGTCTTCTCTTATATCATCCGCTCATCCCCCTCCTCCCCTCCACCTTCTATACCCCGCCCTCGAATATGAAACAAAGAAGCAAAAAATCTCGGAAGAACTCAAAGCTGAGCGGGTAGATGTGGAGATTTTAAAGTCGAGATGGAATAGATTGGGCGGGGATGCGAATGTGGAGGGGAGGGAGGAAGGAAAGGGGGGGGTTGGAATGAAAGGTGAGAGGGAGAGAGAGAGAGAGAGAAAGGGAACCAAAGGAGTTGAGAAAATCAGGGCGGAGGGGGTGAGAAGAAACGAGACGGATGACTAGAAGCGGGTATTAATATCTAGAGGAATCAAAAGGATTGAGAAGTTGAAAAAAAATTAAAAAAATTGAACAGAAGCGGGATTTGGGTGGCGGCGAAATGGAGGAGGTAAATGAACAAACGGAATTAATGGGCATAGATGTTATTATATAGCGTTTCCGATCTTACTATCCTACACATTGACACTGTACACGAAGCTTCCAGCTAACGGATTTATACATTCATAAACACACCCGCCGCACCGAACAATGCCGCCACGCCCACAGCCCCCGTCTTCATCGGTGCCGCTGCGGCCTTGCTCGAGCTGCTCGCCATGGTGCTCGCCGGCTTGCCGGCCGCGGTTCCCGTCGCAACAGCGCCGCCGCCGATGGTGGATGTAGGGGTAGAGACACCGGAGCTCAGGCCAACACTGGACGCGGACGAAGCGCCAGAGAAAGCAGCAGAGCCAGACGTAGCGGATGCGGAGGGCATAGCCATGGTCATGTTGGGATTGAGGACGTTGTCGATGACGTGGATGACGCCGTTGGCGACAAGGACGTCTGGGGTGACGACTTTGGCGCTGTTGACAAAGATGGTGCCGTTGTTCATGGTGATGGTGAGGTTCGTGCCGGCCATGGACTTGAGCATGGTGTTGTTTTTTAGGGTGGAACTGTAGCTGACGGTGCCGTTGATGACTAGAATTTTGTTAGGATGCTGAGAATGCTGGGGATTACGGTGCGGAGTTTACCGTGGTACTCGAGGATACCGGCGAGTTGCTGCATGGTCAAGTTGGGCAGAGCGGAGCCAATGGCCTCGAATGCGGCGTTGTTGGGTGCGAAGATGGTGAGGTCTTTGGCGCCATCGATGGCGTCGACCAAGTTCGCTTGCATCAGAGCGCCAGCGGTGTCGCTCAGGCCAGCATCCACGGCAGTCATGGAGGCATTGGCTGGTACAGTGAGGACTTGGTTGATGATATGGACAACACCTCCGGTAAAGTTCATATCCTAGGACTCATTAGCACACAACCCTAACTTGACTTCGAGAGCACGTACAGCCTTGACAACGGACGAGTTCATCAAAAGACCGGAGAAGAAAGTGACATTTCCTCCCATGTTGACGGCCTCGACGACTTGACCACCAGTTACATTCGAGTACATGGGGTCATTGAGCATGGTGGGGACAAAGGCCGGCATGCTCTTAATCGACGCTGCCGGGTATGTGCCATTCAGGACGTGGTAGGTCAACAGAGCCTGAATTGCCATGGTGTCATTGGCCTTGATGGCCATACCAGCCGAGCTGTTCATGTAGGCACTGAAAGCCTCGTTGGAGGGAGCCAGAACGGTAATGTTCTGGGCGGACATCAACTGGGACATGACCTGGGGAAAAAGCGCAAGGTAGCTTGTCAGGTTCGACAGGTCGGGGGTGCCTGCAAGAGTCTGGTTCAGGTTCATCATCTGCGCAGAGGCAGTGGCAGCCAGCGCTGCCAAGGACAGGAGTTTGGACTGCATGATGATTGACGTCTGTAAGATTGTAGAGCACAGAGAGAATGTTTTGGGAACGATGAGACGGGTTATTGTAGAAGGAGAAAAAGGAGGGAAAGGTGGAATATAAACAAGCGGGGAGTAGAACTAGGGCTCGCTGGCTAGCGCTGTCGCCAGCCTTGGGTTGGGCACGTATTACGGAGTACTATTGGGTTATTGGGTACTAGTAGGTAGTGTTCGAGATGCTTCTCTCCCTTGGCCAATCGAGACATTTGGGGCAGAGTATCAACTCGAAACGGCTTGGCACTTAAACTGGAAAAAACTGGAAACGGAACATCATACAAGGGTCTTGGGAGAACTGCAGTGGCGTCGCTGAGGCTCAGCCACTCGCCGGTGTTCCGAGTCGAGTGTCTCTGCATGAGTACTCCGTACTTCAGGACAGATACTCGCCTCTTGGTCCTTCCTCCCAGTACACACCAGTGACGAGTCCGTCGACTCCATCCAGCTCCTCCAACACCAAGAGACGCGTGGAAGTGTTGCCGTGGCACCACCTTCGCTCGTCAAGCAATCCCGTGTGTCATAGACTCGTATGCGAACCCAAGGTACCACATAGCAGAAGGATTTCAGCCCTGGAAATACATAGTCCACCGTGGAGAGCGCTTGGAGCCAAACTTGCCCTGTCAGATGAGCGGTCCGGTGATCCATGACGCAGAATCTGCATGGTAAAACCGGCTTTTGTGTTCTCCACGGGCTAAGGTACCTTAGCGATACATAGAATAGTGCATTGTACAGAATCAGGAAAGGCGTGATTTGGCCCATTTGGTGCAAATTGGGAAGCTCGATTCAGAAATTGACTCAGTAGCCAACGAATGAGAAGGAAAGACTCGAGAGTATGCTAAGCTCCGATATAACATGAGCACAGCCCCACGCGGCGCGGATATGTAATACCGTACATAACACTTCGTTAGCGGGCTGCGGGGTACATGGTGCATGCATCCGCTAGGGTTTCATGACGTAACAACAACAGCTTGGACAACTGCCTGGGATGTTTCGTGGGGTTGATGTCAAACACAGCTAAAGTATGCTTCAGCCTTCTTCAAGAAGATACAATGTAGACACATGTAGTTGCTTCGACTGGCGCTCGAATGAAGATATACTCGTAAGGCGCCGCTAATTGCGAATAGCTGTCATACTGTCATAATGCGAGAACCTTCGATCCAGGGCTGAGGCTTTGCCCAACATGAGATACCAAAAAGTCCCAGATACTTCTGACGCGATGCGGCGCGGTGATGCGGCGCGGCGAATCCTGTGTAACACTGTGTTTTGAGATTCTGTGGAAAGTACTCGAAAAGCTTTCCTATCGGCGAGGACGATATCATACGATACGGAATACTGTAGTACGGGTTGACTGTTATTATTACTACTCCTGCATACATACCATTTGGCGTCAAGGAAACCCATCCATGCAAACGTGATTCATCCAAACACCGCTATGCCAAACTATCCAGGATATTTCAATGTAGACTCCACCCGCTGAACGCGACAGAAGCCAGCAGTAACGGAAACGATCAAGGAGAAATCGGCAATACCGAGCAGCAAGCCGCAGAAATGAAGAGCGGCCGGTAGATCCGTGGGAGTGGCCGTCACAGACGAGCAGCAACCGGTGGAAACAAGCAACAAGAGAGCTCAAAATCCCGAAGCAGTCGACATGACCTGCCCAATGCTGGGCGCCGACGTCAACGCCGACGGTGTGGACTCCAGCGACGATGTTGTCGCACGATTCGGCCCACGCAAGTTCCTCGGCGGCGTGGGTCCTGTCGATGATCCCTCTCCAGGATCGTTCCGATCGGAGGATTTTGGCGTTAGATCCTCCATTTCGATACCCGGGCCATCGACGGCCTGATGATTGATAGCGGGGTTATTTGCAGCCTGCTCGTTCACAGGTTGCTCATGGACAGCCTGCTCCATAACCGGCCGGGAGATAAGCTCGTTTTGCTGAAGACGATCTTGGCTTTCAAGGCGCTGCAGGCTCTCGATATCGGCAGCCGACGGCTCACGGCACGTCATGGCCCAATGCTTGTAAACCAACATCGTCGGGTGGGCTTCAAACATTTGGTCAATGACCTCAAGAGAGCGAGAAGAAGTCTCCGGGTAGAAAAAGTAGATGATCGGAACGAAAAGAAGGTTCAAGACCGTCCAGATGACATAGAACTTGTATCCCAGACTCTCGATTCCTTTAGGCGTGGCAAAGACGACGCCAAAATTGATCAGCCAGTTGGTGCCAACGCCCAGTCCCATGCCGAGGATGCGCTTTTGGGTCGTGTTGATCTCAGTCGGGTAAAGCCAAGAAACACCTTGCCATCCTGCACCGAAGAATATGTTGAAGATGAAGAAGAATACAACGGACGCTTTGGCCAGTCTCCGTTCCATCAAAGAGCCTCCATTGGCATCAGGAGTTTTTGCTGCTGTCATCATTTGTCCAGTCCCCAAAAGTATAGCGATGATCATCCAGCTCAAGAATTGGCCCGCAGCTCCAACCATCATCAAGCGTCGTCGACCCCATCTCTCAATAAAATAGAGACCGATAAAGGTAGCGAGAAGATATGACGTGGCATTCACCCCGGAGAGGAGTCGAGACATTTCGCCACTGAGGCCCACAGACTTGTTAAGAACGACGGGGAGATAGTAGCAGATGACGTTGATGCCGGTCAGTTGTTGCATGGCTTGGCAGCCAACTCCAAGAGCAATCCGGAAATTGGGCATCAGCTGCCGGTTGATAACTTTCTTGCTTGTCTCCAATGCAATGGTCTGCTTGATATCTTCAAACTCGTTCGTAATGATAGTACTTTGAGCCGTAACTCCATTACCTTCTAATGCAACCATAACAGCGATAGCTTCTTTTTCTCTCTGCTTCATCATGAGCCATCGTGGTGATTCTGGCAGCCAAGGGACAGTATTGAGTATGACAATGCCGAAAATGACCTGGAATGCAAGCGGGAAACGCCAGGACACTGCACTGTTTGACAGGTAGCTGAAACCATCTAAAGAGTGTCAGTCTACCGCGTATTTGCTGTACATAAGGTATACTAACAGGTCAACCAGCATGATACAGCTAGTCCTACAATGTTGACTACCATAAGGATGATGCCATTTTTACCTCTCTCCAAAGGCCTACTACACTCGGTCGCCCAAACTGGGGCGGTCACTGTGTTTATGCCGTTTCCGATACCGGCTATCACACTTGTAGAGAGTTAGCGTCAAAGACATCCATCGCTGGGTTGGAGCAGCATACCGTCCAGACACCATCATAGGATAATCAATACTAAAGGTTTGGAGAAAAGCACCAAACATCATAATCACTGTTCCAATCCAGATAGATTTTTTCCTTCCTAACCATCCTCCAACTACAAATGCGGCAAAGGCGCCCCCGACGCAACCTAGATCATAAGTCCCGACGATAAGTCCTTGACGAGTTGCAACATCATAATTGTATGAGTCTTTATGCGCTGAATCCACTCCAAAGTATTTGCCAAAGATCTCAAGAGTAAGGATTCCGCCTAAACAAGGTCAGCTAAATAGCATGAGACGGTAACATCCCAGAGTTACTGCTCACCGAAAACACCTTGGTCGTAACCAAATAGCAGCATCGCAGTTGAGCAACTGACCATGATCCAGAAATTCAGCCAATACCCACTAAGGCCAAAATGGCCGTGGATTTGGGAACGAAGGCCTTCAAACATCGTCATAGTTAAGCTATCCACCGGCTTGGTGCTGTCTATGAATATTTTTGTAAGAATACAGCGTACTATTCGAAGGCTGTTTGTCCATAAGGTGAGGAAAAGAACAAGAGATGAATGAGTGGGCATCTTAAAAGGGTTTGAAGTATTTGTGGAAACTCGCTTCTGGGAACCCTGAAGCTTGGATATTTCCCCATATTTCGAATGACCGAAGAAACTTGCTCAAATGTTCAGTCTCAGAAAGGGAGAATTTGCATAGAACCCTGGTCTCTTGGCATGTCCGGGGAAGGTGCAGCCCCAGATTTCCAGTTGATACTAAGCCTGCGGATAGCACCTCCTTCAGACGAAAGATACAGAGAACCTTTTTGTGAAGCTCTGGAACTATAGAGACGTTGAATTTGCGTGCTTGAGAATTGGGTTTCGTCAGACGCTCGATCAATACTCCTATCTGAATTTCATCTGTCAGCACACCGCACCACCGTGTCCGCCCAGCAATGCGTTTAGAGCTACTGAGAGCTTTAGCAGATAACATTTTGCCACACCATGATACAAAAGTTCTCAACGAGAATAGCATATTCGTAAAGGCCAGGCAATCATTGGTCTAAAAAAATCCTGGTAGCAAGTCCGTCACAACGGAGGCCGACGATAAGGAAGACATTGTTCACTAGCCAAGAAAGGCTGCCATATGATTAGGGTTCCTTCATGGAAAGCTGAGGAAGTCAACAGGATGATTGCCTGTTGTTGGGTTAGGGTCTCAACTGAAAGCTTAGCACCAGGTTTCTTCACCGCAAGTGCCAGTCTGTTTGAGCAAGTTCCGAAATGTTTGGGTTTGGATCTTGCTCAAGTCCAGGGATGTTACCTTTCCATCGTGACTGCTTGATTTTGGGTGACGTCTTTGCAAGGCGATTTGAGATGATGTGATACCCACACAATGATTTCGGATGACTCCTTCATCTTCAAGTAAGCAGATGCATGTACAGCACAGTACGGAAAGACAAGAGGTGGGACGTGAAGCTGAAGGTCGAGAGGGGAAATTTGTATGAATGGAGGTATCAATGTACAGTGGGAAGGATGGCCTAGCGAACGCAAAGTGGCGGACCACAATTCGCCAATCATAACCGCTAGTGTGATGAAGACCGTACCGTAAGATGCCTCAGATCGCTGATACTCGGCCTTCTCGAATGACACGCTGCGAACTGAGTAGAACTGGAATTACATATTGCAAATGCCCACAAATGTAACCTGGCATCTCGACAAAGCGCATTTTCTGATTTCGACGCCTGTTAGACGGCTGTTATGGAGGCACTAAGCGCTCGTATTATACACTGGTGAGCGAGCCAGAGTGATAACGCTCAGATACAGTTACGCAGAAGTACAGCTTAGACATGAGTGCTCTTTGTCTTTTCCCATGCAAGCATTACATCACTTTCAAGGGAACATCCACACCCCAGCATCGACCTCCTCCTCGGACGCATTCGGCCCAAGATCTTCTCTAGCCAATGCCTGCAGCAGCTCGCTTAGCTCTTCAACACTCCGTCGTCCCTCTTCATCCTGGGCCCATCCAAGCATCTGGCGCACGCTCAGCCTCCTGAGATTCTTCAATGGGCCATCCACCACAGCGTTGTAGATTAACTCGCTAGTAATGTCGTGGGTTTGTCCTGTTGTGGGCATACGGAGGCAAGTTAATTCCATAGACTCGAGGAATCGTGGGTTATCCAAGTTATTGCCGTAATCCTGTTTGAAAAAATCTTCGCAGATGTACTCGACGGCGACATTGAAATGACGAAGAGCGGGTAGGACTTCGAAGATGGTGTTCAGTGAGTACCAAGTTAGCTGGGGTAGACTCGAGTCGATTTTCAAGATTTGTATGTGGGGTCCCACGACAGTGAGTAGAGGTTTTATGAAAGCCATTGATAGATTTGGACAATCTCCGATAACCAAGCGGGTTAAGGTGTCTGGGAGGGTGGAGAAATAAAGTAGAGATTGATCCCGGATTCCACCAGCTATTTGGAGCTTCTGCAGCTTAGAAGGCCAGCTATTGAAGAGGGCGGTGGTGTTTCGATCGCTACTAGAGGAACGTGGGAACTGGAAAGTCTCAAGGTTGTCGAGAGTGCTTATCGAATGGAAAAGGTCATTCATGGCTAGTGACTCCGAAACGAGAGAGAGGTCGAGGTGAACAAGGTTGTGACATCTCGATAACGCAGCAAGACAGTTGACACTATGGGCATGTCAGCCAGAAATCCCAACACAAAGGACACAGAGGGTACAGACGCAAAGGAAGCTTGTGGCGCGACAAAGTACTCAAGACTCCCCTTTAACCTCCCCAGTATCCTCGCCGTCAAGCTCCTGCTCCCGTTGTGCACGAGCATGCTCATATCAAGTACTCTAACCAATTTTGACAGCCCATTGGTCCTGATATGCGCGTTGACGGACGGACAGATCGTCCTGACGAACTGGTCAAAATTTCTGCCAGATATGCGAGGCGAACGGTATAGAAATCTTGCAGATGCCAGGTACCACGAACGTGAAATGTATGAACAAGCACAGAGGTCAAGCTGCGATGAGGGAAAATGAGAGACATAGGAGAAAATTTCGTCCAGAAGCTCCAGCGGCATTTGACCGAACCCTTTTGGCTTTTCGGTTTTGAGAGACAGATCCTCAACACGCGGTAGTTGACCCACTGCTCCGTACACATCATTGTGCCCACCCGTAGCCCGGCGAGGTTCTTGATCTTTGAATGCCATGCTTTCCACAGGCTTCACCATGGCAGGCTTCACCCTTGCTTTCAGCTTTTGTTTGGTGGCCAGCGTTCTGGCCTTAGGATGTTTACATCTCATAGGGCGCGACTCTTCGAGCTTATATACAACAACAAAACTACTTCTCGGAAAAACGTCGTTCCTAGGCGTGTCCGTCCGTGCCATCGTGAGAAAGTTGAAGGTGGCGGTAGTAGTGGAGGTTGGTGATGAAGAGCGGGTACTTATCTTATCGATAACAAGTCGCCTAGTGCCTAAGACCAAAGTTCTTCAGAGTTAGGTAGAGAGTACTGTACCTACCTTTTCATAACCTTTGGCACGAGCCCCATTGCTGGCTTCAATGGCACGGTGTCTTACGTCGAGAACTTCTGTGAGCCTGTGTTCAGAATTACTCCAGACTCTCAAGCCCTTACGATCAGCACGCCACCTTCCCCGGTCCCAGTATTTACGCTCGCTCAAAACCTCTAGCACCAATGCCAAGAAAGTACCACCCTTTGCATTCGCATTTGAGTAGGCCCTAAATACTCATCCAAAATCTTACATGAGTTATCCATTGCTAACTCACTCCTCCAGTATCGACGGTGTCCTTCTCCGCTCTTCCACTCCACTGCCCCACGCCTCCGAAACACTATCCTACCTCCAATCCCACCGCATCCCATTCATTCTCCTCACCAATGGCGGCGGCAAGCACGAGTCTGAGCGCGTCAGCGATCTCAGCCGCCTCCTTGGCATCTCGCTCGACACGAGCATGTTTGTGCAAAGCCACACTCCCTTTGCCGAGCTTGTGGACTCTGCCACGTCCAAAGAAGATAGCACACCGCTAAAGGATAAGACGGTTCTCGTCGTTGGTGGGGATGGAGATAAGTGCAGGCGGGTGGCTGAGAGGTAAGGCATGTCAGCGAGCTCCAAGCACGCTTCCTTGAGCGTACTAATGCCTCACTGCTACCTACAGCTACGGCTTCACCAGCGTCGTAACCCCCGCCGACATCATAACCTCCAACCCCACCCTCTGGCCCTTCTGTGATCCCTTAACCTATACCCCCCACGCGCACCCCCTCCCCAAAACCATGTACAGCCCCGACTCCCCCCTTCCCCCCACCTCCCACCTCCGCATCTCCGCCATCTTCGTCTTCAACGACCCCCGCGACTGGGCCCTCGATACCCAACTTCTCCTTGACCTGCTCCTCTCGTCCAAAGGCATCCTCGGCACCCTCTCCCCCCGTAACAACAATCCAAACCTACCAAACCGCGGCTACCAAACCGATACCCAACCGACCCTCTACTTCTCCAACCCCGACCTCTTCTGGGCGTCCTCGCACCACCTCCCGCGCCTAGGCCAAGGCGGCTTCCGCGAAGCATTTGAAGGGGTATGGGATGCCGTGACGGGCGGGAAGGACCGGGGCGTAGTGTTGCAAAAAGAGATGTTCGGGAAGCCATACCGAGGCACGTACGAATTCGCCGAAAGACGCCTCGAAGCCCACCGCCTCGCTCTCCTAAATCTCTTGCCCAATCCCTCAACCCCTCCTAAACCAACAGGAACAGCCGGCCTAGAACGCGTCTACATGATCGGTGACAACCCCGCCTCCGACATCCAGGGCGCAAACGACTACATCTCCCCCTCCGGTCGGCGCTGGCACTCTATCCTCGTGCGGACGGGGGTGTTCAGCGGCGATGGTGAGCCGGATGTAGAGCCGGATGCTGTTGTTGATGATGTGGGAAAGGCGGTGGAGTGGGCGTTGGGGGAGGAGGGGTGGGAGGGGAAGGCGGTGAAGTGAGGGTGTGGATGGAGTATTGTAGCTCGGTGTTCCGAAGCGGTTTCAGCAATATCCAGGGAGCTCCTATATCTCAGGCGGTCTAAGGTTTCAGCTTGAAAACTAATAATTAGCGAAGACTCGATTCCTCACACAATTATTATCGGAAAATATTGAAGACCAGACACAACAGCTTGCTGTCATTAAGCATAAAACCAAAAGATTCTTAAAACGCTCATGCAGTCAATATTCACGATCATCAAGGTATGAAAGTAATATAAACATACAATTGTGAAAAGTCGTGTGCGTTCTTTTCATGTCTTTCATCATTTTCATGACTACTGTATCTCGAATATATCTACCTCCGTAAGACGATACATACATATGTGGCTAGTCGTCGGTACCCATTAAAAAAAAATCCAGAACCCCTGAAGATACTGTACAATGTACATATGAGAAGTTCCCAATACATACGTACCGTATCCAGCCAGAACCATCCATCTCATCCGTCTCATCCGTCTCATCCATCCATCCATCCACCCAAATGAATTTTCCCACAACGATAGCGGTCCAAGGAACTCCGAATTATGTATTCCGTACCTACCACACAACCTCAGCATCAGCATCACTTGCTACCGTATGTATCAACGAAACCAGCTGAACACAACCTATCAACACCGACCCTTCCCCCGCCCTTCCTTCCAAAAAAAAAACACTTTACAAACGGCCCAGCCGTTTCCAAATCACCAACCTTCACCCACCCCTCCCCTTCCCTCTAGCTCTCTTTCCAAGAAAATTTCCCTCGTCCTTTTGTTCGGTTCTAGATCAAGTTTGGATTTCGGCTCGCTTTTGTACCTACCTTGATGGTTAATTTCCAACGACGCTATCATGTCCGGTGAAAGAGAGCAATGAAGGGGGCTGGGGCCCAAGGGCTCATGCAAAGACAGACTTCGTTAATCACATCAAGCTCACAATATACATTCATCTGCAAGGTAGAATTTGTTTTGCTAACCTATTGTACACAAGTATTCTCCTAGTCGCATTTTCATTGCCACAAGTAGAGGTACAGCAGTGTATAACCGCCAGCAGGGTCACTGCAGAATGTAAACGCAATTTCCCATCCTTGATAATTTCGGCTCACATATTTTCTTGACAGTTCGTAGCTCCTTCGCAATTGCTAAAGTAGTGACCAACATGCCTAAAAAACCTAACCGACATAACAAGGCAAAGGAAAAAAGAAGGGGCAAAATCCACTGCTAAATCCCCAGGAGTATCCGGGATATATCCAGAAGATTGGCGCAGCTGCCGTTTTGCTTGGCTGACATACTGGCCATGAAATCGAGGATCTGAATTGTGCACACGTAAATCGTGAAAGCGAGACGTACACGTAAGTCGTGAATGGCCGCACCATGTCATGAGCTTAAGCCCAGTCAATCTCAGCTGTGACCAGTTGATACTCGCTGTCCATTGAAGCTGGGTCTTCGCCAGTGGGTGCGGTCCAGCTGATTAACATCTTTGAACCTCCGTTGTAGATGTCATCTGTACCATAGTACCGTGACTGGACGCCACCAGAGTAAATGTATTTTCCGCTCTTGCCTGGCGAAGCCTTGTAGAGGACTTGTTGGTCGGACCATGGGTACTTGGTGAGATTCTCAACGTGGTCGCTGCTTGGATTTCCACCTGGAGCGTACGGTGGCAAGATCGGTGAGGGTGCTTTGAGATAACGGTAGTAGAATGTGCTATCGGCGTAGGGGGTCAGGTAGACCGCGATGAATGTCAGATGACGAGGTGAGTAAAAAACATCAATATCCATGTACGGTCCGGAGATGAAAAACGCTTTTGAATCCGCAGATTGCATTTCTGAACCCCAGGTGTTCCCATTCCAATATTGGTACTTTGCCTGTGGTTAGTGACTTGCCCATGGCGGGATTGAAGGAGACTTACAGATTTGCGGTCTGCAACGCTGCTCGGAGAAGTCCTACTTAGAAGCACCCCACCCGAAACAATCCCAAAGACATAGATTTTACCGTCGGCACCACCGATTCCAGAAGGACCCCAAGATCGAATACCACCACCACAGCCATATTCTACCTCGTTCTGGTCGAAGATCTTCTCTACTGCACGTTGTGCTACAGGCCCACCTAGGCCACCGGCAGTTACTGTAAGCAGAGTGTTGCCAGTGTACGTAAAAACCGCTGCTCTCGTGGCCATATTAACGTTGTCGTAAACTATTGGAGCATACATGAGACTTGTCTCGGCGTCGAGCGGAATGAGTGAAGCTTCGGGCCAGACAGCATATCTTTGTCCATTGCCCTGCATAGCCTGGTTGTAGGCGAATTCTCCTAGAGTTAGGGGAGCAAAACCGCGCATACGCCCAACATCATCACTCCACTCACCAATGCCGTCTTGCAGGTTCAAAGCTTTGCCACTGAGGCCATTCATACCGACGTCGATTGCTACCGAGCTGGAAACGAATCCATGGAAACCGCCGTTTGAGCTAGCCGTAGGAGCCGAGTATGATCCAGTGTCACAGAAGATAAACAGGTGCTGACCATTGACATAGCCACCTCGGCCACCATCCCGTGAAAGATGAGGGGTGCCTTTGAGCGGCGACAGCATGGACTGAGTTGAGATGTTAGCCTGTAGAATACCAGTCTGGGGAGAAAGGTCATAGCCAGTCGTAAGATCGCCATTGACGCCAACGACGAGAAGACTCTGAGCAAGATTAATTCCGGTGCCACTCTGCATATTGATGTACTGCGTAGATGGCTGATTTTGTGCTGTTCCATGGAGGTGCGAAGATGCAGCTGATGGGGCGATGACCGAAGTTCCAGTCGCATAAGTAACACCAACATTAGAGGCAGTAGCTGAGGATATGGGTGATGCTGCAGATACAGTTGAGCTGGATGCTGATAAGCTAGATGTCGAGGAAGATTGACGGGACGTAGAAGTAGAGGTCGCAGTCTGACTTGAGCTAGATGCTGAGGTGGAGGACGTAGCAAATCCTACTCGTAACGCGCCTTCCAACCTCCCGGTTGATACCAAAGGATGGTTAAGAGAGGATTTGAGATAGCAGTCGTCCTTATTGTTCGATCGAGCAGGCACAAATATGGCTGCTAGGCATTTAACGCCACCGTGATCATAATTATAAGCGTCGCATTTCTGGACACAGCCGGCGAAAGATTTTACAAGGTAGAACGGTTCGATGTTGTCTTCGTAGTCCATGCCGCAAACAACCGTGTAGTCTATCGAATCAACCGATTTGTAGCTTGTGCCGTTGCCTGCTGGGCATGGTGACGTCGCTGTAGCACTTGGAGCCACAGAAGACGATGTTGGGGAAGTAGAGGAAAGAACAAAGGACTGATAACCGCCATCACCCGGGTTACTTGCGGCGCTTGTTCTTGGGATGAGGTGAGCATGAGCCGAAGGGGAGCTAATAGTGGCCAAATCGTGGATCTTGCTATCTGTATCATGAAGTGTTGCTGAGGCGACATCGATAGAAGATCCGACTGCTAGGTACATCCTAGATTAGTAGCTGATCGTAAGAGGCAACCTGAATCTACTTACCTAGAGAACCTTTGGTGACAGTACCAGTACATGTAGCGTTAAGCTCAACGATTGTAGCTGTAGAGCTTAGAATTGGCTCTGAGTGAGAGTCGGGCCCATCCCGAAGTCTCTCAGGAGCGTACTCGGAAGCTTGTGAGACATCGATCTCCTTGACTGCCAGAGTCACTGGTGTAGCTTGTTGAACTAGGAAAGGGACAAGCAGAGGCAGAGAAGTAGCACTAGGCTCAAGAGAGGCGTTTACAGCTACAGTGGAAGTTGGAATAAAAAGGGCATTGTTGGAAGCTGGACGTTAATGTCAGCTCGGCAGAAGATAAAGTGAGGCCATAGAATGCTTACATGTAACGCTTACAGTGTTGATGTACAAGCTGCTGCCAGAGCTAGCGGAAGGTTGCTCCGCGCGACGTACGTGATCGCTATGGCGATGACCGCGGACGTGTTGCGGACGTGCGCTGCACGGCGTCAACGAGATGAGCAATGCAAGGGGAACCATGGCCAAGCCGGTAATGGAGAATTTCGCTTTCATGCTGGCCTATCCAGAGGCGTTAGCTAGGCGAATAGAGAATTTGGTGCAAGATCTACTCGAAGGAGCCAACTGGACTGGAAATGCTACTTACAACCTGGCGCGTGCTGAGATTTGGGATCTACGAGTTCAATATGTACGTGAATGAGCGTATCGAAGTGAAGGTAAATGAATGTCTGAGTAACCTCCACCGTAACGTAAGGTTGATGAGAAATGAGAGTGGGTTGCTGAAGTTCCAAATGAGTGATGTTGTTTTGAAGAGAAGGAAGGAAGGAGTGAGGTGAATGGAAGTAAAATTGAGTATCAACAAGGCGGATATTAGACCCGAAACTAATACAGCGCTTAGGGCAACAGCAGCGGCTACGGCGAGCGTGAATCAACACTCAATATGTCTGGACCAGACCAGCTTTCCCCTTCGAGAAGCAACGGAGTCATACATGGTGGTACAAGAACGTGGGCTGCATGTGCAAGAAGCCGTTTCACGCACACTGTCAGCGCTTCTTTCTACACTCTTAATATTAAAGTTGTACGACTTTTCTATGCAACGAGATAACAGAAACGTTCAGGTGATAGAAGAGTGCGTGAATGAGAACATGGGATAAGGAGACGGTTTCTCAACATGGCTTCGCAGGATTCTCTTGGTTTTCAAGTACACGGCATTGGACGCCTGGTGTTTGACTGTTTACAATGCCGACTGGTGATAGGTGAAGATATGGCCAATCTACTCACGGTATAGAGCTTTCCGCAAGGCGCATGCTTGCAGCTGTTTCAGTATACCATTGCGGAGAGACTTGCCTGTTCAAGCCGTTCACATTCGCGGCTTCCATTTCTATGCTTCTCTAGTTACCCGATGATTCTCGTACACAGATAAGCTTGCGTTGTTTAGGTCTGCTCCGTAGGTGCATCTGAGCGTATGTTGATCACTATTAGCTATCAAATTTTAGAGAGGTATAGAGAATCTCGATAAGTCATAGTGGGTCACGCCTAGATTGAGTCTACTCGACGGGTCTGTTCGGTCGAACGGTGGTTAGCATTGACCTGTAATTTGGAGCGTTCATCGTAGAGATCAATGTAACAATTGAAAGCGATTCAAAGGTTCGTCGCCGTCATAATTTGATCTTACAGCTTGGTGGTTAGCAAGATAGCACGGGTACCTCCACTAGCTGCCCATTGATAATCAGCCAATTGAGAGCAAGAATCTGCCTCCAACATCATTCCGCCTTCTTGGCCTGCTCTCGAAGGTTTGGTGCTGTGCCTTGCGAAGTGGTATTGCCAGTCTCCATGTCTGCTGCCCACAATGCTGCGCCAACAGTATTGGTGAAAGCAAAGAGAATGGACGCTACAGGCACCAATTCTAGAAGAACAGCTGCTACACCAAAGCTACAGTAGAGTCGTCAGTAATCGAACATTGGCGGAAGAAAGTAAATATTTTCGTACCTAGTATATGCAGCCTGATGCTCCTCAATATGCTTCTGCCTCTGCGAGTTATTCCACTCCTTCAACTGGAAGTACCTCGTATGAGCAGCTGGCCCAGCGCGCTTGCCCTGAAGCACAACAAAGGCAACAGTGCCAACAACCGGGATAAAGTTCAAAGGAAGATACATGAAGTACTTAATCAAAGCATTGGGTGTGAACTTGGCGAACGGCTTCTTAATCATTTTTCCCAGCTTCGCCATCGGATCACCCCCAGCTTTGATTTGCCGCCCACCCGAGACCAAATCTGTGGTGTTTTTCGACACGAGGACTCCATCAAAGGTATCCAGTAGAGCATCTTCAATAAGGAAGTTTTTGCTGAGCACAGTGAAGATGGTAGAGCTTTCGCTGAGAACGAGAACAGCGGCGCTAATTGCAGCAAGGGGACCACTCGTGAAAGCCATAACTGCGGCTTGAGGTACATAGGTGAACAAGAACATGAACGTGGTGACCCCCAGACCTAGGGTTATGGTGGGGGCGAGCTTCGAGATGAGGGGCTTCCACAGGCTACGGTGGGAGAGAAAGTAGAAAATGCCCTGGTAACCATTGTTAGCCACTTGACACTTAATTGTGTCTCCGTCATTGAGTATTACGAAGAGCAGCAATGGATCGGAGAGTAAAAGAATCACTGACTCTGACAGGGTAGAGATACGCGCCAGAACGGGCCGCATCGCTTGCAACATTCTTGATGTGCTCGGCCTCTTCGACGGCCACTTCTTTGATTCTCTCAGCCATTTCTGAATCTAGAGTACTGATGCAGGTTGAAGTTAAGGGTCTGGGGGGGTAAAGTGTCGAAAGATAGGTTTGAGATTGTTATATTTCCAGGTTTGTAACGAGTTCCTACGCGTTTTGTGCGGAAGAGCCCTACGTCACTGCCAACTGACAGTCTGGGTTTAGCGGCTAGGTACCTTAAGGTAAGGTACAGTACCCCGCACTAAGTCTTCGGCTGGATCGCGAAAACACGTAAAATCGCGTACCTTCAAAACAATCCACCTTCTTCAACTGCATCCACAATGCTCAGAAGGACTCCGTTAACTCCAATTTCTG
>JAABVA010002231.1_pt1 | contig 19534 bp, 18 predicted proteins | sample 5560331 | NCBI WGS metagenome assembly JAABVA01 (sample SAMN12812661, study PRJNA571458) | rock metagenome | isolation source: Antarctica rocks | place: Antarctica: Victoria Land, Mt New Zealand sud | collected 2016-01-07 | reverse complement strand
GACGACCGCGTCCACCCCGCCAGCACCGCGTGGTCCCCGGCCCGCAAGACCAACGCCTGCACACGCGACATAACCCATGATCTCAGCCCGATACGGCAAAGTCACTTCCAACACGCGACACTAGGTGTACTGACTCATGAGGTGGTTGACGGGAGCCGGTCGTGGTTCGGGTGGCCGCCGAGTGCGGTGAGGTGTCGTTCAGTGTTGTTGACGGCGCTCAGGTGAATGTCCCCCAAGCTGCTCACTGAACTTCCCCACCTTGAGCACCCGCTGCGTGGCGTCGTCGCGTGCGGGCAGGCTCCTTCGAGGGTGGCGGTCTCTGACCTCCACCAGCACCTCGAAGGAGCCCGGCTCAATGCTCACACAAGGAGGACGACGTGGACGTGCACGTTCTGGGCCGGCAGGGATGGACGGTGTCGGCGATCGCCCGGCATCTCGGTCACGACCGCAAGACCATCCGGGGGTATCTGTCCGGTGACCGCTCGGCCGGCGCCCGGGCCGCCGCCGGCGAAGACTCCCTCAGCCCGTTCGTGGGCTATCTGCGCCAGCGGCTGGTCGACGATCCGCATGTGTGGGCGACGGTGCTGTTCGACGAGGTGGCCGCCTTGGGGTTCGACCGCTCGTATCTGAGCTTCACCCGCGGACTGCGGCGCCACCGGCTCCGCCCGCACTGCGAGCCCTGCTCGGTGTCGACGGGCCGCGATCATGCGGTGATCGACCACCCCGCCCGGGGAGGAGGTCCAGTGAGACTGGGTGGAACTCCCCGACCCGCCCGCCTCGTGGCAGGTTGGGGTGCAGGCGCATCTGCTGGTGGGGGCGCTGCCGGCGTCGGGGAGATGGCGCGGGGTCCTTGCCGACAGTGAACACCAGCCGCATCTGATCGAGGGCCTGCATCAGGTGTCGACCCGCCTGGGTGGGCTGGCGAAGCGGTGGCGGTTCGACCGGATGGCGACCGTGGTCAGCCCGAACACCGGCCGGGTCACGGCCAGCTTCGCCGCGGTCGAAGCACTACGGGGTGCATGTGGATCTGTGCCCCCCGCGGCACGGGAACCGCAAGGGCACGGCACGGTGGAGAAGGCGAACCACTCCGCGGCGCAGCGGTGGTGGCGGACGCTGCCCGACGGGTTCACCGTCGCGCCGAGGCCCAAATCTCGTTGGACGCCTTCTGCGCCCGGGTCGGTAACGCCCGAACACGGAAACGGGACGGGCAGACCACGACCGTCAGGGCGCTGGCCGCCCTCGAGGGTCTCGCGCCGCTCCCCCCGCCGTGGACCGCCTGAACTCGGCGGCCGGTCCAGTCGGCGCGGAGCAGCCACGCGGCGGCGACCTCGGCGCTGTCACGGGGCGCGACCCAGGCAAACGGATGGTCGACATCGAGGAGGACCTCGAAGCGCCCGGAGCGGACGGCGTTCAGGTCGAACAGGAGGTTGGTGAAGAAGTAGCCGCAGCGCAGATGGATCACCGCGGCGCCCGTGGCGTCCAGCAGCTGTTCGGTCGCGGCGAGCCCGTCAATCTCGCCCATCCCCGACCGCCGCTCCGCGCCGATGCTGGACTGGAACACCACCCGCGGGATGCGGTTGACGGTGACCGCTCGGGCCGCGACCGCGCCGAGAGCGGTATACGCCGTCGCCGGGTCATCGGACTGTCCAGGCGAATCGACCCAGAACAAGGCGTTCAGAATCGGTGGTCGCGGCGAGCACCGCCTCCCCGTGGGTGAGGTCGCAGCGGACAACCTCAACCCGGCCGCGGACGTCGGAGTCCAACCGGTCGGGATCCCGCAGCAGCAACCGGGGGCAGATGCCCGCGAATCAGGAGCGTGACCACGTGGCGCCGACTGCACCGGTCGGGGTGGTGACAGCGATCTGCACGTGACTTCGGAGACATCGGTCGCGTGATCTTCGGACATCCTGCCTCATGTGGCGGCCGCGCAGCGAGCGTAGCGCGGCGTCTCATGCGTAACTTCACCTATCCACCACAAAGACGTAGCTCCCCCGACCGCACCTGGGCTCTCGTCTCGGTCGCAGACCGGCCGTCCGCGGGCATCGATGTGAGTCCGCCGGACCTACGGCCCTGCACCATCGCAGGAGAACGCGGCCGGTCTGGCGGAGTTGCACAGGGAGCTGCTCGACCGCATCGGCCGTTTCCCGTCCAATAACCGGATCGACGACGTAAGTACCGGTCCGAGTCACGTCGTGGCGCTAACCGCAGAGCTGCAGCTCGCCCCGAGCGCCGGCGATCTCGCGGATCTGACGCCGCGAACACTGCCCGGTCGTCAATAACCTCGCTTTCCGAACCAATGTCACCCCCGCGCCCCACATAGAACATCCAAATCATGCCAGAATGTCCGAGCTGATCGATCGCTGTTCAGATTCGATCGAGAAGCTCCGGCGCCGAGGCAGCTTCGTCGATCTCGACTCGGGGCGGTCGGTCACGTGGTAGCTGGAATGCTTTGTGACTACCGTCGCAACCGTCGCGCGCGACCCGTCGATAACGGCACCGCCGATGACAGAACTGGGCTCAGACGCCGAGACCACGACGCACTTTCACAGCACCTTTCCTGCTGCGGCTGGGATCACTCATAAACGCTGTTCAAGTGTCGCCGGACCTGTCTCAACCTATAGCCGCGCAACGCGATCCCCGCCTTTCTCGTGGCGCTATTACCCAGCTACTGGATTCTAATACGGTTCAGAACGTTCACATTAATATCTACCACCGAGCTGTCTATCCTGGACGACAGAACTCGGTTGTGGGACTCGCGAGCGAAATCGTAGCGGACAGCATCCATTATAGCCTTACCTTGTAAGATAGGTGTGGCCGCAACACTGTTCGGTTCGAAACTGGCAGGCCTCCCGTCAGTAGCTAAGAACCCTGCACGTTCGGGGAGAAGGCCGCCGTCCTCGGACTCCGTACTGCCACGGTCTACACGAACTACTTGGAAATTCGCGAAGCGCTCCGAGACGTTTCGATAATGCGCAATCAGGTCACTTTCGCGTGCACTCGCACTTGCTAGTCGGCGAAGCGCCGTATTAACTAGTGATTGTTCATAGTTATAAAACCACTCGAGGTCGTGAGATACAGGACCGTATACGACATCACCCCTCGCATACGCCTCCGATCGCTTCATTTTGTCACCTGCCCAGCGCATCATCACGCCTCGAAAGCTCGCGTCGGGCAATAACTGACTCTCTACGGCTAGGCGCCGTTCGATCTTTGCTCCGATTGCCACTCGGAGCGTTTTCTGTTTCGCTACGTCGGCCGGTGTCACTCCCTCCGCGTTCGTTGTCTCCCAAAATAGTGGATCGTTTACGTTCAACGAAGTCACAACACAGTGTGTTAGAAGCGGTCCCCGTACGCGCGTTGTGTATATTAGCTCAAACTCGGCGGCAGCTATGTCGTCCGAGTTGACATACACGACGATATCGTCGTCCACAGGCGGCTCCACTGCTTATAGACCCCCTCGACCTTTAGGCGACAGAAAGCTACGAGTCTTTCCGAAGGACGACATCGTCTATGTAGACATAGCTGGTCCCGTCGCCATTGGTGACGTCCGTCCAAAATCCAATCTCAATTTGACCATTTACTACCTGGATACTGGGCACTTCAACTTGTTGCCACGACGACGTATCCGGGATCGTCGCACTAATCAGACTGCCACCGTAGTTCTTCGCCTCGAGCTCACAGCTTTTGAACCCGCCACCGTGTCGTTGAACCCATGCGCTAAGCGTGTACGTACCAGTACTCAGTCCACTGATAGTTTGGTAGGTGTATACGTTCCACGTGCTCGCGCCGCTGAAATGGGTAAGGTGGTAAAAGCCAGTGTGCGCCCCATTGTTCCCTTCGGTGTAGCTAGCGTGAGTCGATCCAGTTCCGGTGTACACGGACCAACCTGTGGGAGTGAGGGTGGCACAGTCCACCTCGAAACCGGGGTTGACGACCAGTCCAACCATGCTTCCCGATGCATAGTACTCATCAATCCCAATGTTATGAGTGCCTCGGGGAATTTCGTTGCCGAAGAAGTCAAGAACCCCAGGACCACTGTACGCGACATCTCTGCCGTGGTTGATTACTGGCGACGTAGCGGTCAACTTGTATGCTACTGCAGTCCCAATTCCAACCCGTGCCCCGCCTGGATTAACGACTTGGGGGTCAGCGACAATCTTTGCTGGGTCGTCAGGCTCTGTGGACGGGTGCGCGCCATAAAAGTTGTTCGAGATCCATACGCCGCCTACCAAGTAGGAAGTCTTTCCGGTTACGTACACAATATTATTGTAAAACTCGGAGTTGACTTCAATGGAATCGGCGGTGATTGGCGTTTCGTAGCCACTGTCCAAGTAGATTACATTATTGTAGTGTTTCCCGACATAAGGACGGCGAAAAATTCGGGTCGAGTCGTTCTGACTTACATTATATCTGACAATGTAGTCCTTCCCGGAGCGCATGGACTGAAAGAACCCACCTGCGTTGTCGTGGCTGTAGTTATACTGGAAGATTGATCGGTTGGTGAATAGGTCGTCATCGAATGCCATGCCGTCCTGGGAGATGTTTGTGCCATAAACTTCGTTATACTCGATTTTGATGTCATCACTGCACGCGGTCCAGATACCGGCAAACGGCGCGACATTGTGGGTCGTCACATCGCTCGCGACATTGTGGTCAACGACTGCGCTCGCGGTGAAGTTGACAACTATTCCATCCCCTCCAACCGTGGCGATCGTGTTGTTACTGACGGTCACGTTCGTTGATTTGGCGGTGTTTGGGTGATCCCAGGCGCCGCGAGACTCGTCGTACGCCTGGATATAGATCCCAGCCATATCGCAGTCGTGAATGTAATTCTGGGTCAGTACTAGTCCGTCAAAGCTGGCGGTATCTGAGGTGCTGTACTGGTTAATAAATATGCCCCCGAAGAACCGTCCGTCGTTTCCGTCGATTACTGACCTGATTCCGTAGATCTCGCAATCTTTAACGGCAACGTGTGTCAGGACGCCATAGTCGTTGTTCCGTACGTACACAGCACAGCGGTACGTGGATGCGTCGGTCCGTGCGCTTGTTATGGCGAGGCTCTGAAGTTCGATATTTTGCGTATTGTAGATATAAACTACTGACTCGATCGGACCGGAGTACATACTCCGCCGCCCAGTTCCGTCGCCCATGATGATGGGCTTGCTACCCGACCCAAACTTTCCGAATATGACAGGAGCGTTCGCAACCGCATTCGTTTGGGGTACTAATTGACCGCTGAATACACTTCCTGCTCTAAAGGGCACACTATCGCCTGACTGAAACGTCACTGAGTTCACTTTAGCAAGGGTCGCCCATGCCGAACTAATCGATGTCCCGTTGTTATCATCGTTTCCATTTGGATCGACATAGTATGTTAGTGTACTAGCAGTTGCCGGTAAAGCTTGCGAAAGGGCTGTAGCGATGGGCACAACAGCCATCACGCCGAGGACGGAGCGTCGATTTACTAGCTTCTCGTTGCTCATGATGTTCTCTTTTCCACTGACGTCGGTGTAGGTGCCGATCGTGAGACGATGGTGACGATACCACGGTATTGCCGCGTGTCCGCTGCCGGGGTGGCTGACCGACCTCGCCGAGTGGGCTGATCGCTGCCGCGCCGAGGCCGACCGCTACCGAGGCTGCTGGAGTCCGCCGGCGCCCTGTCCGCCGCCCGTGACGAGATGAAGGCCGATCTGCTGGCCGGGCTCGCCGCGACCGGGTCCTGGCCTTTGACGGCCACCTCATTTCCCTCGCCGTCCTCGCCGAGCACCTGAAACGGCGGGACTTCGGGGTGGTCGTGGCCACCGGCGGGGACACCGCGGCCCGCCAGCTGGTGGAGCGCTTGTTCGCCCGGGACGCCACCGGCCGGTCGGTGGCCCTGTGCTCCGATGCGTTCAGCGAGGGCCTGAACCTGCAGGGGCCTCCGCCCTCGTGCACCTCGACCTGCCGACCACGCTGCGCGTGGTGGAGCAGCGCGTCGGGCGGGTGGACCGGATGAACAGCCTGCACGACGTGATCGAGGTGTGATGGCCCCGCGACAGCCCGGCGTTCGCGACCCGGTCTCACGACGTCCTGGTCCGCCGGGCCACCGAGAGTGCGCAGCTGCTCGGGTCGAACCTGGCGATCCCGGACCTCGGGAGCGCACCCACCGAGCGCCTTGTCGAGGTCGAGGACCAGATCGCCATCGCCGAGGCGTCCGACGCCGAACCGTGGGACGGGATCCGCGACGCCCTGGACCCGGTCCGGCACCTGGTGTCCGGGGACGATCCGCTCCTGCCATCGGCGCTGTACGCCGAGCTGCGCCAGACCCACCACCGGGTTCTGGCCCGGGTGAGTCCCGTTCACGCGCAGCAGCCCTGGGGTTCCTCGCCATCTCGGGCAGTTCAGACGGCGCCCCCCACTGGCGGTTTCTCAGTGGCGCCGGCCTCAAGCCCGCCGGCACCCTCGCCGACATCTGCACCCACCTTCGCGCCGAGCTCACCACCCACCCCGAACCCCACCCGCTGGACGCCGATGCCGTCGCCCTGCTCGACCGCGCGCTCACCGTGGCCGCGGAGCAGGAACTGACCCGCCTCCCCCGCCGGATGCAACGAGCGCTCCGCCAGATGGGCACTGTCCTCGACACGTGGGCCGCCGACTGCCAACTCACCCACCCCGACCAGGCGCGGACGCTGCGACTGCTCCCACCTCACCCGACCGCAGGGCGCCGATACCCCGATCGACCCCTACCTCGTGGCTGAGCGGTGGATCGGCCTGGTCGCCCCCGTCCTCGACGCCCACCGACGCGACAACGCAGCCCGGCCCTACGTCCTGCTCTCCGACATCACCCCACAACTGGCCAGGGAGCCGATCCCCATGGTCGAACTCACTAACGCCTTCAACCACCTCCCCGCACTCGTTCCCCTCGCGGACCGTGTCAATGCCTGCATCCTCGGCGTCGCACCCAGCGGGCAAGAAGTCGGTTAGCAGAGTCACACGTCTTCGAAGGCGAAGTCGCCGATCATCGCGGCCGCGATCCGCCCGAGTCCGATGATCCCAACAAACCCGCGTCGTTCACGGTGGAGGAATTTTCACGAGCCTGTGGTCGGAGGAAGGTCGAGAAGAAGCCCTACAGCGCCCCGGGTGGGTACGGGCACCACGATCTGGTGCGTAAGCGGCGCGGTCGATGGCAGCAGGTCTGCTGGTCCTGTCGGGTCACCGAGCCAGGTCGCGGCCGTAGCGGCGGTGAGCGGGCACCCGACCCCAACGATGACCTGGACCGGCTCGTCCGCGACGGACTGAAGCCGGAGGAGGATCTGCCGTTCGCCGAGGGTGGTGACGCCGACGAGCCGGATTCGGTCGTCACTGATCTGGAACAGTGACTGCTCGACGGGGGTGGATGGGACGCCGGGGGCGGTGGCCCGGGCGAGGACGGCGTGGAGGGGGCGGCTGGTCGCGGCGGCGGTCCGGACGCCGAGGACCTCCGGTGCGGCGAGGGTCGATGTGGGGGCTCCGGCGATGCTGTACCGGAAGTCCATCTCGAACCCCTGGTGGGAGGGGAAGTTGGTGTCCCACATGTTGTTGTGGATCCAGGAGTACACCGTGGCGGGCTCCCGGGTGCTCATGCTGTCGGGAAATGGGGCGTAGGGCAGCGCGATCATCTCGAACTGGACGAGCGCGGCGTCCTGGGTGGACCACGCGGTGGTGTAGTTGGTGTCGGTGAAGGTGGCCCAGCGGCGTAGTGCACGCATGTGCCGGGCCCCCCCGGGAACAGCGGGAATGGCGGTTCCGACGACCCCTCCGGTGACCTCGGCGCGGACCGTGGGCTCGACGGTGGCGAACGGGAACGCGATGTACGCGCTCTCCTTCGCTGTGGTCGGGGCCTTGGACAGCCGGTGGGTGAGGTCGAGGCGGGGAACCCCCCGGATGAGGGTGAGGGTCGTGACCAGAGACCGGGCGCCGGCGGCGAAGCTGGAGTACACCAGGGTCTCGGCGGTGGCCGAGCTCCGCCGGTCGATGAGGACCCCGGGTCCGGCGACGGTGCGGGCGCCGAGCAGCGCGAGGCTGTCCCCGGCCTCAAGGGCGCTGGACTTGTGGTTGAACTCCCCCGCTGAGGCGTACTGGTCGTAGACGTAGCTGGCCATCCCAACGGTGCTGTCGGCGGCGACGAGCTCCCGCCCGCTCCGGAGGTCACGGATGGAGGCGACCCGCGCCGGACCCGGTGTTCCGGTTCCGCTGCCCGCCCCGAGATCGACCCGGACCCGGAGGAGCCCGTTGTCAAGGACCAGCGGATCCTGTCTGTCGGTGGCCGGCGGATCGGAGGTCACGGCGGGGGCCGGGGTCGGGGCCGGTGGGGCGGTCACCGGCTCGGGAGCGGGGACGACGTCGAGGCGCACATACCCGGCGGGGGGCACGTCGGACACGACCGCGAGGAGGAAGCGTCCGGCGGCACGGTGCATCGGGTTGAGCTGTGGTTCGACGTCGAGGGGGACCGGGCGGTGGGTGCGAGCGTCGAGGACTTGGACGGCGATCTGCTGGGGCACCAGGCTTTCGGGGAGGAAGCAGGTGACCCGGTCGGTCCGCGACCAGCTCTGGGTGTTGACGACGTGGAACGAAGCCAGTGCACCGGGTGCGGCGGTGAGGAGGGCTCCGAGGCGCGCCGAGGCCCGGTCGAGCAGGGCGACGGCGCCGTCGTGAGCGGCGATGGCTTGGCCGTACTTCCAGTGCCACTGCTGATCTCCTGACGAGTGACCGTGGTCGCCGTCGGTCCACGGGTTCCCGGCCCCCCAGGTGTGTTCGTCGAACAGGGACGCCGCCTCGTAGGGCGCGGCGGCGTCGCGGGTGTCTGCGGCGGCGTCCACGGCCCCGAGGATCCCGGCCAGGGAGCCGACGGTCTGGGCGTCGGCGACGGCACCCTGCGCGCGGCGGGTCATTGCCAGCGGTCGCGCCCCAGACCCGATGCCCTCGGCCCACCAGTCGGTCCAGTCCCCGTCGAAGGTCTGGATGGCGTCGCCGAGTCGGTGCTCGGCGTCGGTGAAGAAGTCCTCGTTACGAGAGAGGCGCAGCCGGGGGAAGGCCCACTGCTCGTTCCACTGACGTGCGGTGTCGGCCATGATCAGCCGCGGTGGGGCGTTGTCCCCGAAGCGGCCTTGGACCCGCAGGTGGAGTACATCCCAGGGGTAGGGCTCGCGGGTCAGCGGCGCGTCGGCCGCGGGCCACCCGAACACCGACCCGTCGAAGGGGTAGGGATTGCGGGCGAGGGAGGTCAGATAGGAGGGAAGCAGGTCCTCGACATCGGCGTAGGAGGTGTCGAACCCGAGCAGCGGGCCCTCCATGTAGGCGAGTCCGTGCGGGGTGTCGGTCATCCACACCAGTACGGAGTTGCCGCTCGGGGCGCGCCACCGGAACAGCCGGGGCAGGTCCTGACCGCCGGTGAGGTGGGGCACGGACCGTCCGGCCCAGTTGTGGGCGACGGAGAGGTAGCGGACCCCGAGCTGGGCGAGGGCGTCGACCTGCCCGATCGTGGAACCGGGGACGTCGGTCTGCATCGCGGTGGTGAACGTGACGCCGTGGGAGTCGCGCAGGTCGCGGGCGGGTCGGAGCATCTCGAACAGCTCATCGGTGGAGCAAGTCTCGGTGTGCAGGTTGTAGGGCATGGCGGTCAGTTCGATACGCCCTTGCCGCACCCGGTCGAACAACTCCGCCACCCGCTGGGGGGGCCGCGCCCGCATCCACTGGCGCAGGGAGTGCAGCGACTCGACGGCCCACCGGAACTGTGACTCCGGGGGGTAGGTGTCGGTGGCGGCGGTGAGGTCCAGGCAGGAGTCGAGGAATGACAGGTGTTCGGCGAGGACGGTTCCCTGGGGGTCGGTGTAACCGATGTCGAGGTGGGAGTGGTGGATCAGGTGGATCGTCCAGTGCCGCTGAGGCGATAGCAGCACCTCGATTCCCGGACCGTCCGACAGGCCCGCCAGGGTGAGCACCACGGGTGTCGGGGTTTCGACGGCGGCGACGAGCAGGCGCAGCGAACCCCGCGGACCGGGACGGCCGGACCAGCTGACCGGAGTTCCCGCCACGGTCGATACCGCCGGGTCGAGGACCGGGGTGAGTCCGTTGTCGACCTCGACACGCACCGACTGCAACAGGCCGCCGTGCCCGTCGTCGGCCAGCAGCGGCTCGGCGTAGACGTCGACCGTGTGCCCGCTCACGACGGCATGGGTGGTGACGCTGCGCTCTTGCAGGGACCGGCGGGGGGCGTCGTGATTCCAGGTGGCGGAACGGACCAGGGTGCGGGTGGTCACGGGTGGGGAGCTCCTCGGACAGGTGACGGCGGACAGGTGAAGGGCGGACGGGCTCAGACGGTGGTGCGGAGGCTGGTGGTGAAGAACCGTTGGAAAAATACGAACAGCAGCAGTGTGGGCAGCGAGACCAGCAGCGCGCCGGCCAGGAGCACCGGCGGCGGGGTGTTGGAGTAGTTGCCGTTGACGTTGGCCAGGGCCGCCACGATCGGTCGGACGTTGGGACTCGTGGACAGGGTGATTCCGAAGATGAGGTCGTTCCACACCCAGGTCGCCTGGAAGAGGAACGCCGCGGCCATCGCCGACCGCCCCAGGGGTAGGTGGATCCGCCAGAACATCGACCATCAGGACGCACCATCGAGGTTGGCTGCCTCGACGAGCGAGCGGGGCAGGGTGGTGAGGTGGTTGCGGATCACGAAGAAGGCGAACGGCACACACAGCGCGGTGTAGATCAGCCCGAGCCCGACCCGCGTGTCGTACAGGTTGTGGTTGGCGTACACCTTGAACAGCGGGGCGAGGAAGATCTGCAGTGGTAGGAGAGTCCCGCTGTAGATGCCCCAGAACCACACCGCCGGGTGCCGGCACGAAACGATGACCACCCCGAAGGCGGCGAAGGTCGCGACCGCGACCGCGACCGCAAGCGCCCCACAGATGGCCGCATAGCCGACGCTGTTGAGGAAGCTTGGCCCCAGTTGGGCGTCGGTCCAGGCACTGGCGACGTTCGACAGCAGCCCGAAGCTCGTCGGGAACCACCGGGGACTACCGTTGTCCGCGGCCGGAGTGGTCACCGCGTTGACCAGGAGCAGGTACACCGGAACGGACCAGAGCGCGGCGAGAGCGATGATCACAACGTTACGGACGGTGCGTCCCATGGCGTCAGCTCCCCTGCGGCATCTGTCGTCTCAGGTAGGCGAAGGACGCCACCATGACGATCACGGTGAGGAACACGGCGACAGCGGAACCGTAGCTGTACTGGTCGAGCAGGAAGGTCTCCCGGTACATCGTCAGCGCCAGGGTCTCCGAGGACCGGGCCGGCCCGCCCTGGGTGAGGATCCAGATGATGTCGAAAGCCTTCAGCGCGTTGGCGAGGGCGATCCCCACCACCACCACGGTCGAGGCTCGCAGCTGCGGCAGGGTGATGTGCCTGAACAGCCGGTACCCGGTGGCGCCGTCGATCTCACCCGCCTCCAGAGTGTCGCGCGGGATGGTCTGTACACCGACGAGGAACAGGATGACGTTCACGCCGGTCGCCTGCCACGTCGACGTCAGAATCAAGACGACCGTGTTCATCGGCCACGACAACAGCCATTCGTGCTCGCTCCTGGACAGCCCGAGCCCCCCGAGCGCGCCGTTGAGGGCGCCGTCGCTGCGGAGGATGAACCCCCACACCACCGCGGTCGCGGATCCGGAGATCGTGTACGGCAGGACCAGGGCCATGCGTGCGTACCGGCCGCCCCGCATCGAGCTGGTCATCACCGCGATCGCCAGACCGAGCATCACCGGTAGGACGAGAGTGCCGACCAGCCACAGGAACGTGTTGAGCAGGGACCGGTTGAACGCAGTATCGCGGAACAGCGCGGCGTAGTTGCTCAGTCCCGTGAAGTGGCCGGTGGTGCCGTTGTCCGTGGTCAGACTGTCCCACACGGTCCACGCGAACGGCGCCAGCAGCAGAACGGCAACCAAGACCAGGGCAGGAGTCAGGAAGCCCACCGCGGCGAGGAGGTCACCGACGGAACGGCGTCCGCGTCCGCGTCGGCGCCGGATGAGGGGGGCACCGGACCGGGCAGGAAGCGGCGGCACCACCGGCGGAGATCCGACGGTGGCGTCACTCACGAGGCGCTGTTCCAATCCGCCCACTGGGTCTTCGCTGTGGCCGCCATCTGCTTCAGCACCGCAGGGTAGGTGTCGGGGTTGATCATGAACGCACCGAGAGTCTGCACGTTGTCCTCGATCAGGTTCGGCGGGCTGGCCTCCCAGTACCGGCCGAGCTGGGTGAGGTGCTGGCGCTCGACCTGCGCCTTGATCGCCCGGATCACAGGGTCCGGGGACACGACCGTCGGATTGGCGGAGTTGTCCTCGAGGAAGCCGAACCACACCTTCTGCACCTTCGGGCTCATCCAGTCCGTCAGGGCTGTCAGGGCCGCGGCGTGCTGCGGTGCCTTCGACCGGATGGTGAGGGCGGTGCTCTCCACGATGATCGCCGGCTTCGCCGCCGCCGCCATCGGAGGCAGGATGAACGCGTCGTAGTCCGTGCCGGACTTCATCCCGATCTGGGCGAATGCGCCGTTCTCCCATGTGCCGCACGGCATCATGGCGACCTTGCCGGCCCGCATGACCGCCGGACCGGTGTTCATGTCGAAGTTGGGTTTGGTGAACCAGCCCATGTCGTAGAAGCTCCTCCACAGCTGCATCGCCTTGACCGCGGTCGGGTCGGTGTACGTCGCCTGTTTGTTGACGAGTTTGGTGTAGAAAGCCGGGTCCAATCGGGACAGCAGTTCCTGGAACCAGATGAACGCCGGCCAGGTGCCGTTCTGGGTGGCGACCATCGGCGTGACCCCGTGGGTCTTCAGGGTGGCCGCGTTCGACATGAACGTCGCCCAGTCCGTGGACGGCTTCAGCCCGTACTTCGCGAACAGCGGCTTGCTGTAGACGAAGACCCAGTACGACCGGGCCACCGGAATGCCGTCGACCTTGCCCTGGGCCGACATGGACGCCTTCAGGGCCGGGTCGACCCATCCCTTGGACTGCAGTCCGGCCCAGGTGTCGGTGAGGTCGGTGAGCAGGCTCGTCCGGGCGAGGTCGGCGAGGCGGTAGCCGCTTCACCACTTGACGATGTCCGCGGTCTTCGGGGTCTGTAGTGCCGTCTTCACGACCTGCTCGTAGTTCTCAGTCGTCGGCAGGGAGATCGGGGTGACGGCGGTACCGGTGATGCCCTTCAGGGCGACCCCCGCCTGGGTGAAGCCCTTGGCCCAGGTGGGGTTGTCCGAGTCAAGCGTCACCGACCCCACCGACCCAGATGCCACCGACCCAGTTGAGCCCGTCGGTGAGGACGTCTTGCTCGTGCCGCAGGCTGCCAGGGCGGCGGCGGCCCCCACGGTGCCGGCACCGGTGAACAACCGGCGCCGACTCACGGACCAGGCGCTGCTACCTGACATGGTGAACTCCCTTGTTCGGTACGCCGATGTTGCCGCCGGGCCGACGGCGGCGAGAACGTCCCGAGCCGACCCTACGACGGTATCGTTAACTCAGTGAGTCGACAAGACCCCTCGTGTGGTCGACGGTGTGGCACGGTGGACCCTGGTATTGATACCGGGTCCAGCGGGAAGGTGCGTCGTGGAGGTCGAACGGTCGACTGTGTACGACGCGGAACCGGTGTACTCCATGCTCACCGGGACCGTGACCCGTGGATGGGAGGCCGCGGTCAAGGGGTTACCGGCGGGTGACCTGGTGCTGGGTGTCGACGGTCCCGCCGTCCTCAACTGGGACCTCTTACTCGACGGCCTCGTCAGATGTCTCGACACCGTGGGCAGACGGCCGACGGTGGTGGACATGCGGACGCTCGTCCTGCCATGGCCCAAGGTGGTCGCGCTGACCTCGACGGTCGAACTCGAAGCCGATCCGCATTTCGCCCGCCTGCCCGAGGTCGCGCTGAGGGCGATCTTCGGACCGTTGCCCCCGGTGGGACTGCCGGCTGGGGCGGCGTCGTCGGCCGTCGGAACCGCCGGTGCCCGGACCACACTCGTGTTCGGCCCCGGTGCCGCTCTGCTCAGCCCCACCGTCCTCTGGTACGCCGATCTGCCCAAACGCTTCGCTGAAGCCGGCATCGTGGCCGGAACCGCGCGGAACCTCGGTCAGCCCCCGGACGCCGGGCCGGGAACGACCCGGCGCCTGTTCTACCTCGACTGGCCGATACTCGACCGCCACCGCGAGGACATCGCCGCGCGGGTGGACCGCTGGATCGACGTGCAGGACGATCGCAGCCCAAGGTCGGTCGACGGGGGCGATCTGCGGCGAACTCTGGCCACGCTGGCAACCAGGCCATTCCGGACCAGACCCACCTTCAACACCACCTCCTGGGGCGGGCACTGGGCCCAGCACCAGCTCGGAGTCAACCCCGACGCCCCCAACACCGCCCTGGGCTACGAACTGATCGCCCCGGAGTCAGGCATCCTGCTCGGAGACGACATCGATCGGGTCGAGATCGCGTTCCAGGTTCTCGTCGGCGCCCACCCCGAGCTACTCCTCGGCGAACCGGTGTACCGCACCTTCGGTACGTCGTTCCCCGTCCGCTTCGACTACCTCGACACCGTCGGCGGCGCGAACCTGTCAGTGCACTGCCATCCACGCCCAGAATACATGCGCGAGATCTTCGGGTGGCCCTACACCCAGCACGAGACCTACTACGTCATGGTCGGGAGTCCGAACCACAAAATCTTCCTTGGACTGCGCGACGACATCGACGTCGACAAGTTCCACCGACAGGCTCAGGAAGCCCACGACAGGGACCGAGCCTTCGACATCGAGGACCACGTCCAGACCTTCCCCGCCGATCCTCACCAGCTGTTCCTGGTGCCGGCCGGAACCCCCCACGGCAGCGGGAAAGGCAACGTGGTCCTCGAGGTCAGCGCGACCCCCTACCTTTACTCCTTGCGCTTCTACGACTGGCTCCGTCGAACCGGCATCGGTGGACCCCGAGCCGTGCATGTCGAGCGAGCGTTCGCCAACCTCACCACCGACCGAGTCGGGAGGGCAGTCGCTGCAGACCTCGTGCAGTCCCCCAGGACCGTCCGGTCGGGGCCCGGATGGCGTGAGGAACAGATCGGTAGCCTCCCGGAGATGTTCTTCGACGTCCATCGCGTCGTCCTCACGGGGACCGCGGACCATCCGGCCAGTCACGCTCCGGCGCCCGGTCAGCCCGCAGGCGACGACTCCAGCGGTGGCGGGGAGACAGACGATGCTTCGGTGGAAGCTCCCGACGACACCGGCGGTTCGTTCGTGATCCTCAGCGTCGTCGACGGCGCCGGGGTGGAGCTGGTGACCGCAACCGGCAGCCACTTCCTCGTCTACGCCGAGACCCTCGTGGTCCCGGCGGCCGTCGGTCCCTACCGGCTGCGCCGGCTCGGGGACGCCCCAGTCCGGGTGGTCAAAGCGTTCGTCCGATGAGAGCCGCGGCCGTCCCTCCGGGCACCGTGCCGGTCGTGGAGATCGGAGGCACCCACGTGAGCGCCTTCGTCGTCGATGTGGACAACCGGCGCGTGCTTCGCGGACGAGGAGAGAGCACCCGGGTCCTATCCGGTACTGGCGATGGCAATCTTGTGCAGGCGGTCCTGGCGTGTGCCGCCAGCCTGCGGACCCACCGCAACGCGCACTGGGGCGTCGCCCTGCCGGGACCGTTCGACTACTCCACCGGGCGGGCGCTGTGGGCCGGGGTCGGGAAGTTCGACACGCTGCACGGACTCGATCTACGACGAGTGCTCCTCGAGGGCCTGCCCGACCAGGTCGCGTCGGTGCTCTTCCTCAACGACGCCCACGCGTTCGTCATCGGGGAATGGGCGGCCGGCGTGGCCGTGGGCCGGTCGCGGGTTGTCGGACTGACGCTGGGAACCGGAATCGGCTCCGCGTTCCTCGACCGCGGCGTCATCGTCGACCACGGCCCCGGCCTGCCACCCGAGGGTCGCGCGGACCTGCTGGTCATCAGCGGCCGCCCGCTGGAGGACACCATTTCCCGCCGCGCGATCCTCGCCCGTTACCGGGCCGGCACCGCCCGCGCTAGCGACGACAAGAACGTCGACGTCGAAGAGATCTGTCGTCGCGCCCGTCACGGTGAAGCATCGGCGGGCGCGGTCCTGACCGCAGCGTTCACCGCCCTCGGCCGCGCCGTCAGCCCCTCAGTCAACGCGTTTGCTACGGACGTGGTCGTCGTCGGCGGATCGATGTCCCGGTCCTGGGATGTCCTCGGCCCGCCGCTAACCCGGGCCATGAAGTCGGCGTTCCCCGAGGACGAGCCCTTCCCGGCCGTCGTCATGGCCCGCGACGCCGAGCATGCCGCCGCGATCGGTGTCGCCACCCGCGTCGCCGCCGGGCTCCTTGAGTCGCTGCGACCACCCGGCGCTGATCCGCTTCCGGCGTCGGGCGCGACCGGGGCGTTGATGATGTGAAGGTGGTCAACCGGGACCGGGCGGTACCTGCGGCGCCGCGCCGGAAGACTAACCCGACGCCGACGATGCGCGACGTCGCCGCCCTCGCCGGGGTCAGCCCCATGACCGTGTCCCGGACACTGCACGGGGGTTCAGGGGTATCCCTCGAGGTCCGGGCTCGGGTGCACGAGGCCGTTGGAACCCTCGGCTACCGGCGCAACGAGCTCGCGCGGAGCCTGCGCCAAGGACGCCGCGCCGGTATCGTCGGTGTTGTAGTCACCAACCTTGCCAACCCGTTCTACGCGAGCCTCACCCTCGGGATAGAGGCCGTCGTCGCCGAGCACGGGCTGCGGGTGCTGCTCACCAACACCGGTGAGGACGAGACCCGCGAACGCGACATCGTCGAGGACCTCGTCGCACGCCGGATCGACGGTCTGATCGCCGTGCCCGCCGGCGCCGACCAGCGCCACTTCGGCCCTCACGAACTCGGTGGGGTGCCCGTGGTGATGGCCGCGCGACCCCCGACCGTGCCCGGGATCGACTGCGTCCTCGTCGACGACTTCGGGGGCGCCCGCGCCGCGACGGCCCAACTGATCACCGACGGGCACCGTCGCATCGGGTTCCTGGGAAATCCTCCCGCGGTGTATACCGGCGCCGAGCGCTATCGCGGATACAGCGTCGCGTTGCAAGAAGCTGGCCTGCACGTCAATCCCCGGATCGTGCGTCGAGCCCAACAAACTATCGGGCAAGCCCGTACTGCGGCGGCACATCTGCTCAGCGGGACCCGGCCGCCGACCGCCATCTTCACCGCAAACAGCCGCAACACCATCGGGTCCCTGCGTGCGGTGGCCGAAGCAGCTGCGGACGTCGCCATCGCCGGGTTCGACGACTTCGACACCGCCGACGTCCTTGTCGTCCCACTCACCGTCGTTGCCTACGACGCCCAGGAGATCGGCCGGCAGGCCGCCCGACTCCTCCTCGACCGGATGGCCACCGACGAGACCGGACCGGTCGATCCTCCAGGCCGCCGGATCGTCATCACCACCTCGCTGACCCGCTACGGGCGGCGCGCCTGACCAGACCGGCATCCTCTGCTCCACCGTCTGGCCGGTCACCGGGCGATCACCGAAGTAGCGAGCAATCCGGGTGACGACGAAGAGGGCCGAGCTCTGTGGACGTGGTCATCGCCGGTCCCCGGCGGTAACCGGTCCAGTACGGCGAAGGCCTCCAGAGCGGTCACGCGAGCACGGACGTGTCGCCACGCCCGGTGGGCCCGGGCGAGGCGCGCGGGCGGTGGCCACCACCGAGCTCACCGGCGGGGCAGTTGGGCGGCGAGCCCCCCGCGCGGCCGCCCGGTTGGATCTCGAGGACCAGCGGCAGCACCGGGCCACAAGCCGACGCGCGCACGCGGCACCCGCAGCTACCGCCAGGTCGTCGGTGGGTCGATTGCGGTCATGATTCCGTTGTTCGTTGCCATCAAAGCGGTCTCTCCGACCGGCACGCGGGCCTGGACAGATGCACCGCGGACGACCCGGGTGCCGCTGGGCACCCGGGTCGTGGACGGCGCTAACCATTCCCCTCCGGGGCGCGCTCACCCCGGGGGCCCGCCCTCAGAAGACGACGTGGCCCTTGACGTCCTCGCCCGTTCCCTCGTCGGTCGGCGGGTTCGCGAAGACGACGTGGCCCTGGACGTCGGTGGTCTCGCCCGTGGGGGCGGCGGGCTGCTCGGTGTCGCTCATACGGCCGGGAGTCCTTCCGATCGGAGCGGGTCGGTGACCCGCGACAGCTATGACTCTCCCCGGGGGCGCCTCGGGCGACAGTCGCCGACCCGACCATCGACCGGTCACCTACGCGACACCTGACCGCCGGCGCCGGATTGGGCCTCGGACCCCCGAGCGTCCGGCCGACGCCTTACCGGGTTAGATTTACTGATCAGGGTCGTGGTTGACAGCGTGTCGGTGCGTTGACGGGTGAGGACCTCCGGGTGGGGTGCAGGTGTCGAAGCCAGCACCAAGCCCGGAGGTCCTCGTGCATCACGTTAAGTCCCGACTGTCCCCGTACTCCCGTCTGCTGCTGTGTCAGCGGGTCGCGGCCGGCCGCCCGGTCGCGCACGTGGCCGCCGAGATGGGGGTGTCCCGGCAGACCGTGCACCGCTGGATCCGGCCGCTTCGCCGCGGACGGACCGGGCGGGCTGGTCGACCGGTCGTGTCGGCCCCGGCGCAGTCCGACCCGGACCCCGGACCCGGTGGAGGCGGCGGTGCTGGAAGCCCGCCGGGCGCGGCACGGGGCGGTGTGGATCGGTGGGGAGCTCGGGCTGCCCGCGTCGACGGTGGGCCGGGTCCTGCGCCGGCACCGGGTGCCGCTGCTGCGGGACCTGGACCGCCTCACCGGGGCCCCGATCCGGGTCCGCGCCTCGGGGCTGCGTTATGAACGCGACCGCCCCGGCGAGCTGATCCATGTGGACGTCAAGAAGCTCGGGAAGATCCCCGACGGCGGGGGCTGGCGGGTCCACGGGCGCAGCGAGGCCGTGAGAGGTCGAGGGATCGGCTACGACTACGTCCACTCCGCGGTCGACGACCACTCCCGCGCCGCCTACTCCGAGGTCCTGCCCGACGAGAAGGGCGTCACCTGCGCGGGGTTCCTCCTCCGCGCGACCGCCTGGTTCGCCGGCCACGGGGTCCACGTCGAGCGGGTCATGACCGACAACGCGATGGCCTACCGCCACTCCGGCGCCTGGCGGGACGCGATGGCCGTCCTCGGGGCCCGGCAGGTGTTCATCCGCCCGCACTGCCCCTGGACCAACGGGAAGGTCGAGCGGTTCAACCGGACCCTGAGCACCGAGTGGGCCTACCAGCGGCCCTACACCAGCAGCACCGACCCGACCCAAGCGTTGCGCCCCTGGCTCACCCACTACAACACTCAACGACGCCACACCGCACTCGCAGGCCACACCCCCCACGACCGACTGCTGTCAACCACCTCCTGAGTCAGTACACCTAGGGCGTGTCTCCTAATGGTCGGAGCCAGAGGAGGACCGCGGCGAGGTGGACCGCGGCCCGGTAGGTGCGGGCGTGCTTGTCGTAGCGGGTCGCGAGACCGCGCCACTGTTTGAGCTGGTTGAAG
>JAABVA010002229.1_pt1 | contig 19548 bp, 18 predicted proteins | sample 5560331 | NCBI WGS metagenome assembly JAABVA01 (sample SAMN12812661, study PRJNA571458) | rock metagenome | isolation source: Antarctica rocks | place: Antarctica: Victoria Land, Mt New Zealand sud | collected 2016-01-07 | reverse complement strand
GCCCGGGGGGAGAGGGTTAAAGATGGTTAGCCGTATACATCTAGCTAAACGTTACTCGGAAGTAATCTATTTTCATCATCATCATCAGTAACAACGCCCAGTCAGGACGACGAGCAGTCTAGTGCATGAGACTTTGTAGCTGGTACGAATCGACCAACGGGAATAAAAATCCGCGATGTCTTGATGAAGTGAGTCTCGACAGCGCCATTGATTTACTCGATAGGTTGGCATCAGAGACGATGGTTGGGGAAAGACGGTGTGAGGTTGACTTTGAGGCTACTGTAGCTCTGTGCTTCTTTGGGCGAGAAATACTGTAAGGTACCTACCTCTCGCACAGTGATGCTAACCTTAAAACCTTCGGGTTAGAAGTAGCGTGGGTAGGAAAGAGAGCTAAAGCAAGCAGGACATTGATCTCCGAGTCCGACGTACGCTGGTAGTACGTGAGAACACAATATTTGCTCCAGCTGTGCCATACTATGCTCTAAGATCGTTTCTACCAGTTTCGGTTTTCATCTAGTCATGACGCCAAAGTAATGCATGCGTATCATCTTACTACAATTCCACTGCATCTTTGTTCCACGACTCTATTTCTGCATGGGGCAACTACACCCGATGGAAGAAATACACGTAAGCGAACTTCTTCATCTCGTCCACATCGACGGCCTTGACGACCTTCTCGTCGTTGAAGAGTACCCAACTCGCTTTGCCTTCGTGAGCAACGTACTTCCGTATGAAGGCCACATAGTGTCTAAGTCCCCAGTGTCAGCGGTATCGTTCACGTGTTTGGGTCATCGTTTATGACTTACCCAGCATGAATACTAGCTCCCTTGTGACATACGATACTCTGGAGCTTGAAGGTCGCCGGCGACTTCGCACTGCCAGCCATCTTCTTCTCGCTTTCCGCAGGAGCATCTCTGGTTTCTTCACCTCCAAGGTCACCTTGGTCATCTGGATGGCTGAAGACCCAGTCAAGAGCTCTATTGACATCCCCGTCTGTCTCTTTCAACGCTTTTCTTGCCTGTGGCGCACTGATACCCATAGCCCCTAGTGCCTCGATACTTTCTGAATTCACACCACCAGCAACGTTCTGTCCACCTGCGCCACCAAGATCAACCGGAGTATCTATGTCTAGGTCTTCCATATGTTCGAAGAGCCAGGCCATAGCCGTTTCTGCATCGGAATTACCCGTCGCATGTAACGCCTTTTCGCACCGTACGCGAGGAAACCCCATAGCCTCCAGTTGCGCGAGCGCTGGTTCATTGGGCAAGAAACCAGCGCCAGCTCTACTCACATCTCCAGCATCCTCGGGAAGAAGCTCTTCGTCGTCATGTTGTCCAGCTGACATATAGGCGTCTAGATCGAATGGTTCATCCCTTACTACAACAGGAACGTCCAACTTCGTGGGGACCCAGTTGACAAGCTCAAAGCGACGAGCATTCACGGCTAGTGTATTTGGAAAAGTCTTAAACATCGAGCGTTTAGTGAAACCGTCCTTGCTGCCACAGGCGGGACATGTAAGCTCGACTAGCTCTGAGCTAGTGAATATGTCGAGACATTCTTTGAGCGTGACAGGCTCAAACTCATGCTTTTGCTTTTCATCCCCAGGATCTCCGTTGACGACGCGAAGTTTTCGTCGAACAGGCACAGGAATAGAGACATTGTCTTGTTCGTCATTTCGATATCGAACTTTTAGGCAGGATGTACATTGAAGACGTTGTTCCATGACAAAGCGGAAGGACTGGACAGGATCACTCAATGGAGCGGTATGTAAAGAACGGGTGACGAGCTTGAATAGGTGGAGGAGGAGCTCAAAAGCGTCTTGTTGGCGCATAGTGGAGAACTCTTCATGGCCACGACCAATCAGATATTTGAGCATAGCTGGTGCAAGGCCCTTTTGATGGGGAACCTCAGGAGAATATTCTGAGGCAATGACGTCCGAGTCAGGAAGTGAGTAGCGACCTGATAGTAGTCCATCCGCCATTTTTCTTAACTGTGTCTCGAGATCTTCCGCAGGCGTTTGAGACATTGGAGGGAGCTCATTCGGGTGGTAATAGCGGTCTTGGAATGCTGGCATAGAAAAAAGACACTGCAGTATACTAGCCATGTAACAGCTGTTACCCAAGTTCTTCAATCCAGTAAATCCTCGTCCAAACAATGGCTTCAACTCTTTTCCATCTTCGGTAGTCATTGAAAACTCCCATTTTAGATTCTGCTCAATCTGCATTTCCACCAGACTTTTCTCTGTTTTTTGTCGCTCAGCGATGTTGATCCCCCAGTGTGCTAAATGTGCGACAAGGTCTGGATCGGTACGCTCATCATTGCAAGAGTAGCAATATATGTCGGCCGTTCCCTCAGGCGTTATAGAGCCCAACTTAACAGCCACAGCATGTGTTGTGAGCTCAGTATGTTTGAGCCCATGGCTATTGCCACCGACTCCTCCGAACTGGGATCGGCCGCATCCAAGATTTCCGCACTGGAGACAAAGCCATAAATTCTCCTTTAGATCACACATCGAACAGTGGCCAAGATCTAGGTCTTCCATCAGTTCGTCCCTATTGGGGAGGCGGAGGTATAGCATACCCTGAGAGTCAATCTGACGGGCCTCTTCTTGCATTAAACATAGCGTGTGCTCGCACGGTGTGATTTCTTGCTCCCAAGCTTGAACTTCTGCCTGTCTGGCGAACGTATTGGCTTTAAGCACGGCATCCACTACCTCTGAAAGCTTTCCACTTGTGCTCTGGACATCATCCACACCACATTCATAGCATTGAACTTGCGTCTTGGTGTCGTAGCGGTCTGCCTCCGTCTCTGCAGCTATCGCAAGCTTCGATACCTTCTTGGGAGGCTCGTCGCGCTACAATAGCCGGTCAGCGATTTGTGTACTAGCGGTCACAGCCTTCCAAAACGCTGTGCTCTTGTCCGGTCTCCGCTCGGAAGGATCACCTCGAGGTTTTGCTGACCTTGATCTTCTTTCTACTCCTCTGGATATTGAGTACCAACGGATGTTTTGAGGCCTGACTATGCAGTCTTGCATGATCTCTCTCCGTTGTACAGCCTCCGTTGAAGCAGTACAGACAGACATTCAGTCCCGATGGATCATCCTGAGATTGGTTCAATGAGTCCTTGTGCAAACACCGATAGATACTTGTCTGGGAAATGTACTATGGAGTCGAAGCACTGTGTACAGTCTTCTCTATAGACAGACTGCATTGCAGTTGGTGGACGCAGCTCTGAAGAACAGGTGTGAGCACCACAGCTAGTCCAAGCGCAGGATAGGAGTATTTACCAGCAGCGTCTATATGAGTACAAGCCATCGCGAGGGACAGATGTAGATTCCAAGGCGGTATCGCTTGAAGAGTGCAATTCGATGTTCGCGAGGGGTGAGGCCTTACGTATTGACATAAATAAACTAGTGTGTATTCCGTTCATTACACATTCATAGAGGTATATTACGGTACTAGTGTCTCGTATAAATACTTTAAATTTCCTCGCGAAACACCCTTCCAAACATCCGTGCATCAACCTCTTCTCATTTTCAACACTACGAGTCTAGAAACTGAGCGTGGTCTATTTTACTATTGTAAAGAAGCTGGACCTCGTTGTTAGGCTATAATCAATCATTGATTTTGCAGCTTTCTTTGACTGGTTGACTCCCAAATGGGCTCACCTGGTCATGGAAAAGGTGGATCGTATGCTATGGCTACGAGGATTTGAAAACTTGGAAAGACTCATGAAATTAGGGCGGCGTCCACCGAAGTAGCCCTGGAATCACTGTATCCAGTCCCACATACAAATCTATCAATGGGACTTTAACCATGCGACCATCTGGTCGAACGCCGATCTTTGCGCTTCTTGAATCTTGGGATCTTCGTATTCTCCGACGACCGCGAAACCTGTGCTTTGTGTTAGCCTGATAGACGTACTACATCTAGCACGGGCCGCCAAAATGGTACGTGTATTGCCACGTCTGGGTTGGAGCCCGATGTAGGGCGTTGCCAATCTACTGACCGTGTGGTGCACCTGGATACACTTTCATTTCATGTTCTATTTTGTGTTCTTCCAAGAACTTCTGACCTGCAATACGAACGTCATCCGGGAATAGCGGGTCATTTTCTATTAATTCGGTCAGTTTACTCCTTAGGCAAGGGAAAGTGCGAGGAATAATGCAATAATTCCGCTCAGGGGGTGGGGCATCTCTATGGCGTTCTCCATTGAAGGGTTGAACGTACCTGCGCACGCCATTGAGATTGGCGACTTCACACTTTCTAGGTCCTCCTTGGTAATGAGGGTGCCTAGAAGCTTTAGTATCGGACCCTCGTTAAGAAATGATACACTCATACCATGAGCGAAAGCGCCAGCTTTGACCAAAGGCCCATCTTTCGCCATTCCTTGCTCCTCATCTTTCAGGGCTTGGCCATGGGCCACCGTCGCTGGTAATTCAGAACCGAATAGACATACATATTTTCCACCAAAACAATACCCTACAGCATAGATTCCCCCACCATTTGCGACCGCATCCGCGAATTCTTCCTTTGCGCCCTCTATCACCTTTCGCAAGATTGGTAAGACCTTTTCTTGTGTTTGCCGTGCCAGCCACATGTCTATTCTAAAAGATTTGGCTGTCTCTGCCACCCCTACCTTGACCTTCTCTATTAAAGAAGGTTCTTCGTTTTGTGCATGAGCATCGATTTTGATGTTGGGTATTGCGTCGCCTGCAAACCTTGAAATAGACGCATTAACATTGATTTCATCTTACTTTAATGGACATACTGATCGGGCATAACCACTAGAAATCCTTCGCCAGCATATTTGTCCGCTTGAAGTTGGTTATTATGGGAATGTATCCCAGTTCCGCTACTCAACATGAGCAGAAGTTTGGAAGGTAAGTGAGGGTAGTCGCTCGGTTTCGAAATGTAGACCTGAATGAATGAATTATCTGCTGTTTCCCCAATCTATGGATTGTGCATACTTCTACGTCTGCGATCTTTGATATTTCCTACCCGACTATAGTAAGCCCCCAGAGTCCGTCAAGAAGTTATCCTAGACCCACACCAGTTGGAGCGTCGGCAGCTAATATTCTCTCTTAGCATGGCTGAAACATGTAGAGAAAAGTATTGAGCTTACGGGATGGGCGATCTGTCACGCAGTGTTCCTACATCGCTTCGTCAGTTGCAGTTCAGATTGTGGGCCGAGAGCAGCTAACCCCCATGCTTTCGCCTTTCTGTGCAGGAGTGTCACTAGGCATCGCACTTTGATCTTGAGCATCGCTCTCAGGCGCCTTCGTAGCAAATTCGGGGTCTGCCATGTTGTGTTCTTCGTATGTCAGAATTGTACGTGAAAGGGAAAGGTATCTATCTGCCTGGTTTTAGCTGCCCCTCTTGAAACGAGTATTGTAATCTATGTAAATAAACGAGATGGTGGGGCAATGACAGGTGACACGAAACGGCTTTACACGTCCAAACAACGCGTCTGCCTATTAGACATCAATCATAGAAACAACCGCCACTACCTTCTGATGTTACACAGTTCGCAGCAAGAACAACAACAAAAGCGATTCACAATAGCTACAGTCGATACTCGGTTACTCAAACTTCATCATGGCGGCTGATGCAGCTTCACACATCAACCAAGGTTCCTTGAAGTAGGCGTGAAGCAGAAGATACTCCAATCTAGGCCTATACTGATACTTCTACAGCGCCATCTTCAACTCCAGTGATGATCCAAATGCTACAGTTTCACAGCCTATCCTACAATGCGTACAGGTCAAGCCTCTGGCCGGTCAGCAGGGCGCTCCGGAGCGGTACCGGGTTGTTTTTAGCGACATTTTGAACTTTGTTCAGAGCATGCTTGCAACTCGTAAGTATTTTATGCCCCTCTCAATATTATTTTTACCTGCTCGCAGTCATTACCGTAGAAGTGACTGAATTCTACAGAGGTCAACCACGTCGTCCATGATGGAAAATTGAAAAAGGGATGTTTTGTTCGTTTGAAGTCGTTTCAGGCAAATCAGGTAAAGGGAAAGAGGTATGATCCATGGATCATCCTCAGGGGATATATGCTTACATTATACTCAGAATTATAATCGTTCTTGACCTCGAGGTCCTCGAAGGACTCGGTGAATGTGAGAAGATAGGCGAGCCAAAAGCGTTGGAGTTCAAGCAGGAGGACGTCAAGCCCCAGTCTACCACCATAGGTAGCGATGGTTTTTACGGCAACAAACCTGTTCAGCAGCATCAGCAGCAATCGCTACCTTCAAGAACAAGCACAGCTACGTCGCCAGCACATGCAAATATCTATCCTATCGAAGCACTGTCACCGTACGCTCATAAGTGGACCATAAAAGCCCGATGTACAAACAAATCAGACATCAAGACATGGCACAATAAGAACGGAGAAGGTAAGTTGTTTAGTGTCAACCTCCTAGATGAGAGTGGAGAGATCCGAGGCACCGGCTTCAATGATCAATGTGATGCGCTTTACGAGCTGTTTCAAGAGGGTGGCGTTTACTACATCAGTGCACCTTGCCGGGTCCAGTTGGCCAAGAAGCAGTTCACAAACCTCAACAACGATTACGAGCTTACCTTTGAACGTGATACGGTAGTGGAGAAGGTACGCCTATAAGCTTCATGCTTTCTGTCATGGAAGATGATTTAACCTTATCATAGGCAGAAGAGCAAGGTGGCGTGCCTCAAGTACGTTTCAATTTCACCAACATTGGGGACCTTCAAACAGTTGAGAAAGATACAACCATCGATACAATTGGGATCCTCAAGGAGGTCGGGGAGACATCTCAAATTGTGTCGAAAAGTACCAGCAAACCATACGACAAGCGTGAGTTGACGCTTGTAGATAACACTGGCTACTCTGTGAGACTCACCATCTGGGGAAATTCTGCAACAGCTTTCGATGTCATGCCAGAGTCGGTAGTTGCGTTCAAAGGCGTCAAAGTGTCCGACTTCAACGGAAGAAGTCTGAGTTTACTCAGTTCCGGTTCCATGACAGTAGATCCTGATATAGATGACGCGCACAAGCTCAAAGGATGGTATGATGCCCAAGGAAGAAATGACACCTTTGCTTCGCATGCCGGTATGAGCGGTTCCATGGGCGCTGCTGGTGGTCGAGGCGACCCCTTCAAGACAATTCTCCAAGTCAAAGAGGAGAATCTCGGTATGACAGAGAACACCGACTATTTTACTGTCAAGGCAACCATCATCTATGTCAAGCAAGAAAATTTCTCATATCCAGCATGTTTATCGGAAGGCTGCAACAAGAAAGTGGTCGAGTTGGAACCTGGGCAATGGCGGTGCGAAAGATGTGACAAGTCACATCCGAAGCCAGAGCATCGGTACATTATGTCTATTAACGCCAGCGATCATACTGGGCAATTGTGGCTCAGTTGCTTCGACGACGTTGGCCGGCTGATTATGGGCATGAGTGCGGATCAGCTGATGGAATTAAAAGAAAACAACGACCAGGCTGCTGGAGAGATCTTCCAAGACGCGACTTGTAAATCGTGGATATTCAAATGTCGGGCGAAAATGGACAACTTCCAGGACCAGCAGAGGTTAGCCTTAATCTTTGACAAAGCAATTTTGCCCATGCTAACAATCGTCAAGAGTACGTTATCAGGTGTCAGGAGCCAATGCTATTAACTATTCGGCTGAGTCTCGGAAGTTGGCGGAGATGATTAAGATGTACAACATTGATTAGGCGGCCTACAGGCACGTCCATATGTTCAATAACGAGGCTCGACCCCGGATTTCCTTTGAATGTCTGGAAAACACTTCAGTCGGTTGTTAGCGTAGGGATCGGAGCTCATCTTACCGTTTGCGTTGGGATGACTGTGAAGCGAACATTTTGCTGATAGTATAAAGACCTGGGCGCTGGCTGGAAGAGAGTATTCTATCATCTTTGAAAACATCAAACTCAGACCTCATCAACGATACGAGATTTCTTTTCAATCAAACTGACGGGTGATCCTAGCAACCATGTAAGGTACCTACTGATTGAGTTAGGGCTAACCCTACTCGTACTATGACACCTGAAGCTTGTTATGTCCGCCCGACCGGAACTCAACGGGTGAGGTCATTTGCAAAGTTTCCATCCAGAAGTTGACATAGTTTTATCCGTGGTTACTCTCAGATTTTAGGCAAAGTACCCTACTATGGTCGAAGTTCCATACGTTCATTTGACACGAATCTTTCCGTTGCTCTCTTTCCAATTGCCAACGGGCTCCTAAGGAAAGGTACAATGGGCGAGACCATGCGCGCTGTTGGTAAAGCTATCCTCCGTCTTTGACAGCATTTCAGTCTTTGGTTGATCGCTAAATCGGCGCTGAGAGGGTACTCGCTAATCTAGAATACGCGTCCAGACATAAAGGGAGGCAAAGGCAATGCTGATGCGCTGTTTATCACCGAAACCCCCAAACCGAAGCCCAGAGACACAGATGCCGTAGTGAAGATCAAGGCCTTCGGTCTAAACCGAATGGACTTACTGCAAAGAGAGGGAATGTATCCAGTACCACCTCAAGCACCGAAGACGCTGGGCGTTGAGTTTTCAGGCACAATTGAGAGCTTTGGAAAGGATGCGGAAAAGGGGTTCAAAGTCGGGGATGAGGTGTTTGGATTGGCATATGGTGGTCAGTAAGACAAGGTTATGAATGGGGGAGTGAGTGGGCTGAATGTGAGAAGGTGCTTACGCGGAGTATATCGCTGTCTCGACGCACATGCTTCTCCACAAGCCGGAAGAGCTCTCATGGGAGCAAGCTGCGGGCATACCTGAGGTGGGAAATCAGCTTACTTTCTTCCATCTCAATGACTAATGATTGCCCCTTCATGTCCAGACTTGGATAACAGCCACGCAAGCAATGTATCTGGTTGGAGAGTTTGCGCCCAAGAAATCAATCCTGTGGCATGCCGGTGCCTCTTCAGTCTCAATAGCCGGTATCCAACTTTCCAAGGCTGACAATGCTTCGGAGATCTACGTCACCGCTGGCTCACAAGAGAAGATCGACTTTTGTGTGAAAGAGCTCGGTGCCACTGCAGGTTTCAATTACCATACCCAAGACTGGTCGAAGGAGGTTCTCAAGGCTACGAATGGCAAGGGTGTAGATGTCATAATCGATTTCATCGGGCAAAACTACTTCCAGGGAAACTTGGATGCTGCAGCTAGAGATGGCCATATCGTGAACTTGGGAGCTATGAGTGGAACGAATTTGCCCGCAGGGGTGGATATAGGTGCTTTCGTAAGGAAAAGGCTGAGATTCGAGGGAAGTAGCTTGCGTAGTCGAGACGAGGAATATCAAGGGAAGCTCAGAAACACGTTGGCAGACCATGCATTACCGAAAATGCGGGATGGGAGCTTCAAAATCTTCGTTGAGAAGGTTTTCCCAATGGAGGAGATCGTGGAGGCACACAAGCTTATGGAAACCAACAAGACGAAGGGGAAGATTATTTGTACAGTAGGATGAGCTTGAAAGGACGTCTAAATAATGGCAGTCACGTAATTCTTAGTCTTGCACTCTGGTTCTGTAATTTATCAACTCTTGCGCTTTGCTTCGCTTGAAGTAGGAATTGTACAAATGTGATTCCAACCATGCTGTAGTTTTTGATGAATCTCGGAGAGACCCCCAGCTGCGGCGCCTCGGCAAACTTGCCCGTCTGCTTTCGCGAAAAGTTACCTCGAGATTTTTCCCTCCACAAACTCGAAACCTCACAATGGCAAAACGCTCTCGTTCGGACATAGAGATCGCAGAGGATCCGGCGCAATCACACATGACGGATGGAATAAAGACGAAAAAACACAAGGTCAAGGAATCTGGGGGGCCGCTCGTTGATGATGCTGCGAGTAAATTATCGAAAGAAGAGCGGAGGGAAATGAAGAGGCTAGGGAAGCATAAGAGAGTGAAACAGTTGGAGCGAAGCGGTACGAATGGAGTTTTTAATGGAGAAACAGCAAAGGCGGTGGATAGAAGTGCTGAGAAGGCCGCACGAAAAGCTGAAAAGGAGCTATTGAAGTCAATCATGAATGGCCCCACTGAAGAGAAGGGTTCTGGAATCAGTCCTAGTGAAGATGCTCCAGCAGAAGAAGAGAAGCACATTCAAGACGGGGACGGAGTGGAGGCAAGAGACAAAATTGCAGCAAAAGCTGCGCGGAAGGCTGAGAAGAAACGATTGAAACTATTAAAAGATTCGACACGTCAGGAAGAAAACCGTAACTCAAAAACTAACCAAGGTACGAAAGAACGCGAGCATATAGACTTGTCAAAAAGCCATGATGTGGAGGCAGTCGACGAAGCTGCTGCGAAGGCACAATGGAAAGCAGAGAAGAAACGAGTACGAGCACTCCAAAACTCAAAAGAGCATGGGAATTCCGAATCTGCGAAAACGCTTCCAGACGTCTCTGATCAAAGTCTACCTACGCCAAATATCACCCTTAATCCGCAATCTGACTACACCGAAGATCTTTCTCTAACGACCCTACCCCAGGTCAAGATCGACTCCTTCCTCTCCGACCACTTCATCACCATTACCGATCCCTCCACTCCCACCACCCTCCGTCCAATCACTTCCTTCTCTTACCTCCCCCAATCAACTGATACATCCCCATTTGCAAACTTCAGGTCCCCTACCCCCATCCAGTCCGCTGCCTGGCCGTTCCTCCTCTCCGGTCGCGACGTGATTGGCGTCGCAGAAACCGGCTCGGGGAAAACCCTAGCTTTCGGGGTGCCCTGCATCCGCGCCCTCGCAAATCTTCCCCAACCTCAGAAATCTCATGGACCTGTTGCGAGAGCTGTCATGGTCTCCCCCACTCGTGAACTCGCTGTACAAATACACGATCAAATCGCCGCTCTTGCTGCCCCCACTGGTTTAAAAACCGTCTGCGTCTATGGTGGCGTGCCCAAACCGCCCCAAATTTTTGCTGCACGCACTGCGCACATCATCATCGCCACACCCGGTCGTCTCAATGATTTAATTTCCGAAGGCTCTGCGGACCTCAGCGGCGTGACGTACCTCGTCCTTGACGAAGCAGATAGGATGCTAGATAAAGGGTTCGAGGACGAGATCCGCAAGATCATTTCATGTTGCCCCAGCACGGGTATGGGGAGACAAACGGCCATGTTCACGGCTACGTGGCCACCTTCCGTTAGGGATTTAGCGGCTACATTTATGAGGGATCCTGTACATATCTCCATTGGGGACAACCACGGCGGTGAACTCCGCGCTAATACGCGCATAGAGCAGCGTGTTGAGGTTGTTGATCCTAGAGGCAAGGAGCAGCGGCTGTTGCAGATCATAAAGCAGCATCAATCTGGCAAGAACAGCGATGACCGCATCCTTGTCTTCTGTTTGTATAAGAAAGAAGCTACGCGCGTGGAAGGGTTTTTACGTTCTAAAGGACTACGAGTCGCTGGTATCCACGGAGATATGAGCCAAGAGAACCGCTCGAGGAGTCTGGAGAGCTTCAAGAGCGGAGCGTGTCCGCTGCTTGTAGCTACTGACGTGGCGGCTAGGGGGTTGGATATTCCTTCCGTCAAACTAGTTGTCAATTGCACATTCCCTTTGACTGTTGAGGATTATGTGCACCGCATAGGCCGGTACGTCTCCCTTCCCTCCATCACCTCTCTCAGCATCTCAAAGCCCATACTAACAACCCTTGCAGGACAGGAAGAGCGGGAAAAGAAGGCCTGGCCATTACTCTCTTCACCGAGCACGATAAAGCCCAATCCGGTGCCCTCATTAACGTGCTCAAAGCAGCGAGACAGCCGGTCCCAGAAGAACTTCTCAAATTCGGCACGACGGTTAAGAAGAAGGCTCATGAAGCATATGGCGCATTCTACCGTGACACGGGTGTGGAAGGGAAGAAGGCGACGAAGATCGTCTTTTAATTGGTTTTTGAGGAACCCTACCTCCGGCCCATGCATACAAGATTCAATCTACTTGCGACTGCGAATTCCCATCCGCCTCTACGATGACCCCTTTAGAGTTGGTGAAGCCCGTGGCGAAAGACTTCATTCATTGGAATACTACCCTGATGCTAAGAACATACGTTATCCCGTCGTATCGGCCTAGAACACCCCATCAGAACAATGATCCTACCACCCCCTTCTGTGCCCACTTCTTTCTCATTACAGCGATTTCTGGACCTCTCTGCCAGGTTTTCACGATCAAGTGGACTATCGTACATCGACACCGGATCTATGAATTGAACTGCACCTTTCTTAGCTGGCTTTTCTTAGAACATGGGCTTCCGCGAGGATTGCTTGCCTAGTAGAGAGTATGAACCTATGATATGGGATTGGGAGTGGGGAGTTGATAGCTGTGCAGAAAGAAAAGGATTTAGATAAATAGATAACGATAATAAGTAGATTTGTAGACAATCACTCATATCTCGGTCTGTCAGCATGGGGGAAGATATTTTGTCCTTCAGAGTCGTATTCGCAGAGAAGGGCGAAAAAGTCTATTTTTCTATGACTCTAGTCTATCAATGTCCCTTCTATTCGAACTGTCTATGCGCCTGCTCATCTAAGTCTAAATATGATGTTAAGGTGCAAGGCGCAGCGGAGTCTTCGTCCACTTATGACTTATCCCGGCCGTCCAAATCACCCTCCCTTCCACCCCTCTCTCTCTCTCGCGCTCTCATTCCCCTCTCCCAACCATCCCCATCTCCCCCAACGCTCTCAATAACCCCATCCCCCTCCACTCCTCCATCTCCCCCTCACTCCCAACCCACACCATCCCCACCACCCCCGTCGCCCCCGTCACGCACTTCCCGACCCTCGCTTTCGACCGCGGGATCAGCAGCATCCACTCCCGGACCATGACGAGGTTATGCGCCATCTGCTCTCCCCGAAAGCCTGTTTCCTTGATAGCTTGCTCGACCAGGCCGTCGTAGATGCGCTTCAGTTCCACGGGGGCTTGCGCGTCGGTTTCGAGGGGAAGAGCGCGCGAGATGCAGTAGCAGAACGGCAGCTCCGCTCTCGCAACAGCGTCGTCTACCGCATCGGGAAACATGCGGAACGCCGCATCCTCCCCGACGCACGCCGCGTACGGCAGGATCTGCAAATGCTTGTGGCTGCGACTCGCGCCCGCCGCCTCCCCGCAGTTGTAGGTCACGACGCTCCTGGCGCTGATTGCGCCGAGGGCCGTCCATGCGGCGGTCCAGTCCTGGAGGTTTAGGTAGTCGGATTGTTTTTCGGGGGTGGTGCTGTGGAGGATGTATTGCGGGCGCAGGACGCAGTATTTGTTTAGGATGAGGGTGTGGGAGGGGGGAAGGGACGCGATGTGGAAGTCGGGGTCGGGGTCGGAGAAGAGGGGGGTTTGGGGAGTGGGAGTGGTGGTAGGGTTGGTGGTGGGGATGGAGGTGCCGGAGGGAGGGGCGCTGGGGGCGGGGGTGGTGTAGAGGGGTTTGCGGGTTAGGGCGGGGGAGATGGAGATTTGGAACTGGGAGGCGGAGTTGTTAGTGGGGTGTCCGAGACTGCACCTAGGAACGGCCTGGAACGCACCTGGAATTTGTTGTCTTCTGTGACATGAAGTCGCTTTGGAGGGGAGTAGTGAAGCTCGTCCTTTTTGACGAGGCGGTCGAACTTGGCTAGGACTTCGGTCTCGCATACCTTGAGCGCCATAGCGGTTGAGATAGTTCTTGCCTGTAGTTCTACTGTACCTTAAGTAATTGTGCCGCTAATACATATGTGAATGGTGACTGGAGGGCAGCGAGTGAGACTACACTGATCCCGACAACTCTCTTTCTCATCTATCCAAATGTGTTCCCTTCCCTTTTTCCTTACTTTCACGACTCTACTTTGCATCCGTCTTTCTTTCGCGAATGTTTACCAAGATGCCCATCAAGTCGTGATGCAATTGCCAGAGGATGGCCAGCCAAACTCAGAGTCCGCTGCCTCGAATGTACCCAAAGTTGCCATTATCGGCGCAGGCATCACGGGCGCATCCTCGGCCCATCATTTGCATCAACTTACCCGCCTACGGCAACCACTTGACATCACTGTCTTCGACAGCGAAGACCAAGTTGGCGGACGTATCCGAAGTGCACACATTCATAACGAACCAGGCTACGATGTAGAAAGCGGCGCAGCAGCCTTCACAGAGGACGACTGGTGTCTGAAAGAAGCTATGCGAGAAGTGGGCCTCAAGCCGGTCCCGCACTCTCGTTCGGACTATCACACCGGTGTTTGGAATGGCAATGATTTTCTTGTGAGGTATGACAACAGCGACAAGCCATTATCTGGTACGTGGTGGCCGTCGCCGAAATGGTGGTGGAGATATGGTTCGTCTCTCTCAAAAGTCCAAGAGATGATCAAGAGGAGCGCCGAAAGTTTTTCAAGCTTCGCCGTCTTCCATCCATTCTTGAAGTTGTCGGAAAAGCTTGGAAAATCGTTTTCGCGCCAAGAGGTCTCATTGTCTGCATCCTCCTTCTTTGAGAATAACCGAGCCAGCGCCAAACTCATCGACGAAATCGTTCGAGCGGAAAGCCGCAATCGGCATGCCCGCGACTTACACCAAGTCAATGTACTGTCTTCAATACTTGCTCTTCGTTCAGTTCCTGATGTATCAATTTACCAGGGCAACCAACGGCTTCCTCACCGGATGTTGAAGATATCTGAGGCGTATGTACGTCTCAATACCCGTGTCTCTCGCATTACCACCGGTGAGAAAAGGCGGTGGAAAGTTCACGCCTTAACCACCAACCTTGCCGAAACGCAACCCTCGACTTTCAAAGCCGATTTCGACATCATTATTCTCACTGCGCCCTTCGCTTTCAATGGTATCGACATAGATCCACCTCTTTCTACCCTAGCTTCGACAACCGAAGTACGACCGTATGTGGAAAGACATATTACCCTTTTCTCCACCCTCTACCGTCTTTCTCCCAATTACTTCAATCAATCGATCAACACCACCGTCCCAGAAAACATTTTCACGGCGCCAAGGCAACCCGTTTCAGAGGGTGGCAGCGAAATCTTCAGCATCACAATCGTCGACCGCGTCCCTCCCCCCGACTCCGGCGACTACGTTGACGAGCTCGAGTACGTCTACAAAATCGTCTCATCCAAACCCATCCCAGACGACGAAATCGCACGTCTTCTTGGGCATCACATGGAATCTCCTGATAAGGACAGCCAAATTTGTGAGCCGCTACAGAACCTCGGCGTCACATGGGTCCATCGCCAAGCTTGGCCACATGCATACCCTCAATTTAACTCTGGACACCCCATCCTTGATAATATCGAAATTGCGCCAGATTTGTATTACACGGCTGCTGCAGAGGAAGTGCTCAGCACGATGGAGATGGGCTGCCGGATGGGCTTGAATGTCGCGAAGCACTTGTATGATTCTAAGTGGTCGGGCGAGACTTATCCTTAGGCCAATGCGCATGGCGAGACGTCTAGAGACCTGCTGTGAGCCCTTTCCATACCTGTTGCAATGATTGAACGACGCCTAAATAAGCCACGAAATAGATTCTCAAGCCCTGATTATCTACCTACACCCCGATGTTTTCTTTTGTTGGACACCTTCCGCCCGCTCTGGGGGCCGCCGATGAGCACTCCAATTTCTGAGAACTGAGGCAAGGGAACGTTCTCACGAAGAGCATGATGACTAAGGCAAAACTCAGCCGTTGGGACACCTAAGTCTTGATATCATCACCTCTCAAATTGGGTGGTGCTAACTGAGTATCAATTTGAATTCACACACCCATCCTTGTGAACCAGTCTTTCTTGAATTGATTTTCCTTGCTTCCTTGCATAAGGTTGTCGCAATCTCGATTGCGCGAAATCTGCACTTCATTAATTAGACATTCCAACTTTCTTTACAACATTTATACATATCCGGTACATAAAGATTTCTAGTTGGTGTCATAAGGGTAGGTTCTGGGCGCTCACCATGTTTGGACTGCTACTCGAGTAATGACGTCTGTTCCAGATCAACCAGTCCGGCCAATCAGGAGCCGCTTATTATCCGCTCAACACATCATCAACTACTGTTGTGCATGAGAGAATATGAGACCACATATAACTCTAAGGGCTCGCATCCCCATACTCTATAAGACCCCACACTCTTTCCGATACTCTCATCCTTTACATCAACTCCAAAGAACAAGGAAACTGTCAAGTATGGACGCAGTCAAGCAAACTATTGCCCAGAACTTTGGCGGCAGTGCACATAAGGCCGTATCTGAGGATCAGCAGTTTGCACTTGAGCAGGTCCCCTCACTCGACGGGAAAGTCGCCGTGGTGACCGGCGGCTCTGAGGGAATTGGCTATGGTTGCACGCATACGTTACTGTCGAAGGGGATAGAGAAGATATTTATTCTCTCGGTTTCTAAAGAGGTCATTGATGGTGCCGTGAATGCTGTTCGCGAGGAGATGGGAGATGCAGCAGCCAAGAAAATGATATGGTTGCAATGCGACCTTTCGGACTGGAAGCACGTAAAACAAATTGCAGACAAAATCGCCAATAGTACAGATCGGATTGACATACTCATCAACAATGCTGCAAGGGGAATCATGACTTACCAATTGACTAATTACGGTGTCGACCGCCATGTAAGCGTTAACATCCACTGAAGTCCACTCAGAGACGCTGACAAGTCACAGATGGCGCTTAACCACATGGGCCATGTCATTCTGACTAGCCACCTGATGCCTATCCTTAAGAAGACTGCATCTCAAGGAGATACCGTGAGGATTGTGAGCGTGGCATCTAACGCTCATCAGGGTACGCCTTCCGATACGAAGTTTGAGTCACTGGACGAGTTGAACAGGGACCTCGGGCCTAATGGACAATACGGTCGTTCGAAATTGGCTGAAATACTCTATATGCGGTACCTCGCAAGGCACCTCACCTCTTCTCATTCGAACATCTTGGCGAATGCGACGCACCCTGGTTTCGTTGACACTAAGATGTCAAAACAGGATATTCATGAACCATACCCACTGGGTGGTTATGCAATGTCTGTCGGAATGGCACCTTTCAAGAAGGACATCTGGATGGGTTGTGTGAGCACCATGTTTGCTGCCACTGCCACCACCAAGAGTGGACAGTACATTTGTCCTCCCGCAGTTCCCGAAAGTGGGAATGAGATGTCGCAGGACGACCAACTTGGAGAGCAGCTGATGAAGCTTACGAGGGATATCATCAAGGAGAAGACTTATGAGGACTCCGCTGCCAAGGGATGTCCATTCAAGGACTATTAGAGATCGTTGTGGCTATTGTTCTTTGGCATATTCATCAACCGACAAGAACATGAGTTTAATTCTCCCAGAGAGCGAGCGTTACGTTTGATCGATGACCGACATGTTTCTGTGAATACCGTACTACAGGAGGGTCTAATTGCGGAAGAGTACTCGTAAAACCAAGTTCATGGGTTCTTTGGGTAATGCTAGATATTAGAGAAGGTATCGTTGTATGCAAAAGTCTGGTTCAGTTTTCGGGTTTTAGCGAATTTGGCGGGGAAAACACACAAATCAGCCTCAAATTTGGTGCAAATAGAGCAAATACCTAGATATCATCCTCACATCCTCAAAACACCCCAAAGCTTCATTTTTGAAGCTATACAAACCTCAGCCTCACACGAGGGCAATCCTAGATAGTCAGAATGCTTCTCAGGCGTATCGGACGCAAAAGAACTTCCTTCAAGACTCTGCTTCACCTAGATGCACTCAAGGCTTCTAAGGCACGCAAAATCGCCTTCGTATCTAAGAATTCTATCGTATCTAAGAATTCTATCGTACTTTCTTCAGAGACAGAGATCTCTTCATTCCCGACGCTTTCAGATGTAGAAGACCTTTCTTTGCTCAGACTTAACTCTCTCAAGATCTCTCAGTCTAATTCTCTCAAGATCTCTCAGATTTCTCAAGTTGTAAACGCACTCATCTCGAGCGAGCTTGTGATCTTTGTCGCTAAGACTGCTGCTACTCTTGCTGCTTGAAGAGCGTGTGTATCATCATCAGCGAAGCTTGATTGATTTGAAGATGAGAATGAGAATGAAAAGAATCTAGATGACAATCAGTCTAAGACTCAAGCAGCTTCAAATCAATTCACAAAGCTCATTGCATCGATGAAAAGATGAGAATCAATGAAGTCAAAGTTATCGCTAGAATCGTTCAGATCATTCATGAACATGACAGTCAAGTATAAAGTCACTCTCATCATCAATGATGTCTTGCAAATTACTATAAATGATGAGAATGACATCAATCTTCAAGATTTGCATCAAGAGCAGATGCATAAATGCTCTGAGCATGTTGATTTCATTGATTTGAAGTATGTGCTAGTATTTATAAAAATCATCATCATCTGATATTTAATAAAAAAGAATGAGTGAATGATTCTGACACTGTACAATTTTTGAGAGAAAGTAGCTTCAAATGTTTGACAGAAGTACTCAGCAGACAAAAAGAATGTAAACATTAATTTAAAGTTCATCTTCAATCATGATAAGATTGATATCACATCTTCAGCGCTCATAACTGAGCTTTCAGCGACGAAAATATCACTCACTCAAACAATGAAGTTGAAGAAGAAAGTCGATGAGCATGATTGACTTCGTGCAAACATTGTAGAACAAACGAGAGTTCTTCAGATGAGTTGAATTTGCAAAGAAAACTATCACAATAAGAGAAAGTACTGCTGAATTAATGAGTCAGACATTCATCATCGACTGATTGCTGATCATATAATATGCTGATCAGAAGCAATCAGTAGAAATGATGAGTCTGCGTCACTTACTAGATCTTCAAGAACGCTGATCAAAGTTCTGATGACAGTGAAATCTTAAGTCAAGCATGTCAATTCTTTCTCAACATCTTCTTCAATCATTACATCGTCATCTACTTTTATACAGTCATTGCAGATCATGAATGAATCAATCAGCATAGCAAACATATTGACGTTGCAGATGATACAAAGAGCAACAGCTGAAGAAGAAAGAAAGATCGAAGAGTGAAGAATTAGACAAAAGAGAAAGAATCAACAAAAGCATGCAAATAGTTGCAATAAACTGAAGATGCTCGATGTTAAAGATCTGTCTAGAGCGAGTCAGATAGAGATGTCATTTAACTAGAAGATAAATGCTAAGAAAGAAAGATAGCTACGAAAAAGAAGCTGATTACATATGTGTGTTTCTCAGTCGACGCTAGACTCAATAGAAACTAGTCAAGATGATGAAGCGAGAATAGATCTGATAAGACTAGAAGACTGAGTCTGACAAGACTAGAATCGTGATATTATTTCTTTTCTTCGACGATTCATGTTCGCATGAATGTATTTTCTGCTTGACTCGATTGATTGCTCAATCATGATTTCACAGACTCAGATCTGTTAAATCGTGATTGATTGAATTGTCGATTAGCGTGATTTGTTCGAATATTGAATATGAAAATCATCAACGATCTTCTGAGCATTCATAAATTCATCATCATCAGCGTTGTATCAATTGAGATCATTGTCATAGTCATTTCATTTGACTCTATACTGAAGTCGTCTTCGATATCGACGAAAATTCAATATATCATCGATTTTTCACTCGTCT
>JAABVA010002226.1_pt1 | contig 19568 bp, 17 predicted proteins | sample 5560331 | NCBI WGS metagenome assembly JAABVA01 (sample SAMN12812661, study PRJNA571458) | rock metagenome | isolation source: Antarctica rocks | place: Antarctica: Victoria Land, Mt New Zealand sud | collected 2016-01-07 | reverse complement strand
GGGTCGGCGGGGTACCGAGCTGTTTCGCGATCTCCTGCTGGCTGCGCCCGGGCCCGGTGGCGACGGCCCGCAGCAGCCCGGCCTGCGGCGGGTTGAGGTCCACCTCGGTGACCAGGCGGCTGAAGATCTGGGCTGCGTGGGCGCCCAGCTGGGCCAGCAGGAACGCACTGTTGGGTCCCCGGCCGCTGCTGGGGCGTCCTCGGGACGCCTCTGTTGATGACATGTCCAAACGGTATCACTTGACTAATCGTTATACAGAGTGGATGGTTTGGTTCTGTCATCAATAGAATCGCATGAAGGAGTTGCCATGACCGCCACCGTGCACACCGATCTTCCGAAACCTCGACCGGATGTCGTGGTGCGCTTGCCGGGCGGGCCACCGCTGCTGGTGCCCGCGATCGCGTTCGCGGTGCTCACCGTGGTCGCCGTCGCGGTGTCGATGCACACCCCCACCCCCACCGCCTCGGCACAGGCCGTGCTGAGCTATCAGCTCGACCACGGCACGGCGGTGCGCCTGGGTGGGTTCCTGCAGTTCGCGGCGGCGCTGCCGCTGGCCATCTGGGCTGCCACCGTCCACGGACGGCTGCGCGCACTGGGTGTGCGGGCGGTCGGGACCACCATGGCCCTGGTCGGCGGGGTCCTGGCCTCGGCCTCCCTCGCCCTGGGCGGGCTGATCGGCTGGGCCAGCGCGGAGACCGCGCAGCTGGGCGATCCTGTGGTGGCCAAACTTCTGAGCGAGCTGGGGTTCGCGACCGGCGCGGTCGGCTACGTCGTCCCCTTCGCCCTGATGATGGCCGGTGTGGCGGTGCCCTGCCTGCTCGAGGCACTGCTGCCCCGCCCGTTGGCGATCACCGGGCTGGTCATCGCCGCGATCGGGATGATCTCGACCGCGACGCTGCTGACGTTGGTTCTGGGGCCGACGGTGCCGGTGGTCCGGTTCGGCGGCCTGATCTGGCTGGTGGCGGCCAGTGTCCTGCTCGCGCGCACCCGCCACCCCGCTCACTGACCTCTCCACTGCCGACGCCGACCGGGGCACGCGAGTGATCCACACCGGTCGGCGTCACCCTGCCATCCGGTCCAGTCCAACCCCACGAGATGAACTCAATGACCGACACTCGATCCACTCCCGCCGCATCCGAGGACCCCGACCTGACCGGCACCGTTGCTGTGGTGACCGGCGGATCTCGGGGCATCGGCGCCGCCACCGCCGGGGCGCTGGCCGCCCACGGCGCAGCCGTCGCGGTGGTCGGACGCGACAGGGCGGCCATCGACGCCGCCGTAGCGGCGATCACCGCCACCGGCGGCCGGGCCATCGGGGTGCCCGCCGACTGCACCAGCCAGGACGACCTTCAGGCCCTGCACCGGACGGTCGGCGATCAGCTGGGGCCGGTCGACATTCTCGCCGCCTTCGCCGGCGGCAACGGTGCACCCGTGGCCACGGCGCAGGAGAGCGGGGCGCACTGGCGCTCGGTGTTGGAGGGCGACCTCACCGCCACCTTCCTCACCGTCTCCGCCTTCCTGCCCACCATGATCGCCGCCCGCCATGGGGTGATCATCACCATGTCCTCGGCCGTCGCCCGCCAACCCGCCCAGTCCTCGGCCGCCTACGCCGCCGCCAAGGCCGGGGTCATCGCCTTCAGCCGCCACCTGGCCAGCGAAGTCGCCGAACAGGGCATTCGGGTCAACTGCCTCGCCCCGGCCGCCGTCGAGAACGACACGATGCGCCAACACCTGCCCGCAGACCGTCGAGCAGCGTTGGTCGCCTCGTTTCCCCTCGGCCGGATCGGGCAACCCGACGACGTCGCCGCCGCCGCCGCCCTGTTCCTCGCCTCGCCGGCGTCGTCCTGGATCACCGGGATCACCCTCGACGTGGCCGGCGGCAAGATCATGATCTGAAACGGCCCACCCCGGAGCGGCGCAGCACATCCCGAACGTCACACCAACCCAGTCGACAAGGGCACCGACATGACCACCACCACCACACCAGCACCACGAACGTCGGACCTCCTCGCGCTCCGCGGGCACTGGAGCCGGCTTCGGCGGATCGAACGCCTCTGCTACCTCATCGGTGTCGTGCTGATCGCCTCCGGGCTGATCCATGTGGGCGGGTTCGCGATCGACGGCGGACCGCTCTACGGGCCGGTGTCCTGGCGCAAGCCCATAACCTTCGGTCTGTCCTTCGGCACGACCCTGATCACGGTTACCTGGGTCGCGTCCTACCTCACCCTGCACCCGCGAGCCCGCGGGTGGCTGCTCGGCATCTTCGCCACCGACTGCGTCCTGGAAGTCGCCGGCATCACCATCCAAGCCTGGCGGGGCGTCCCGTCTCATTTCAACACCGAGACCCCGCTGAACACCGTCATCGCGATGAACCTCGCCCTCGGCGGTGGTGTGTTCATCGTCGTGCTCACCACCCTGGCCTTCACCGCGTTCCGCGGCAGGATCGCGGCCACCCCGGACATGCGCCTGGCCCTGCGCGCCGGATTCGCATTCCTGATCATCGGCCTCGCCACCGGCGCCGCCATGATCGCCCGCGGCGAAATACTGATCAAATCCGGGCACCTCCAAGCCGGCTACGACACCGCCGGATCCCTCAAATGGGTGCACGGCGTCACCCTGCACGCACTCCTCGTGCTGCCCGCACTCGCCTGGCTCCTGGCCCACAACGGCCAGGACGAGCAGCACCGAACCCGCGCCATCACGGCCGCGATCGGCCTCTACACGCTGGCCACCATCACCGTCCTGGCAATCTCCCTCGCCCGCTACTAACAGCCCGTGCTTCCAGGCGCCGGCTCGCTGACCTCACGACGCGGGAATGGACCGAACAGCAGTACCAGCAGCCAATAGCCGACCCCTTCCGCATAGCCGGTTGCAGCGGCGTGCCTTATGCCGATGCTGATGCGAGGGCGGCCTCGCGTAGTGGGCGATGGCCGGTGAGGTCGAGTTGAGCGAGTTCGTGGTCGATGTCGACGGTGATGGTGCCGATCAGCCCGATGGGCTCGGACTGGGCCGGGGACATGTGCGCCAGGATCGTGTCGTCGACCCGCCGGCCCTGGGAACGCAGCTGCTCGATGGCCAGGCCGAGGTATTCGGTCATCCAAGTGGTGATCGCGTTCGCGGCGAGGGTCAAACACCAGGCCTGGTCGTTTTGTTGTTGCAGGTGGCGGCGCCGGATGGCGCCCTCGTGGGCGTAGAACACGTCCCGGCGCAGCGCGTGCATGCTTTCGCCCTTGTTGAGCTGGCGGCCGATCTTGCGCCGGTAGTCGGGCCGCGACAGGTACCGGGCGGCGTAGATCGTTCGCCGGAGTGCCCCGTATTCCTTGAGGGCGGCGGCCAGGGTGTTCTGCCGGTCGGCGCGGGACAGCTTGGCCACGATCAGCGAGGCGGTGACGTGCCCGTACTTGAGGCTCGCGGCCAGGCGCAGCATCTCGTCCCAGTTCTCGGTGATCAGCTCCATGTTGATGCGGCGGGTCAGCAGTGGCCCCGCTACCGGGAACTGCGCGCACACCTCGGCGCGAGGGCGCGCCCGGTAGAGGGTGATCTTGCCCAGGTCGCGGATGCGGGGTGAGAGCTGCAGGCCGCACAGGTCAAACAGGGCGAAGTTGAGCAGGCTGGCGCCGTGGGTGTCGGTGGCGTGCTCGGTGATCGGCACATCGGTGGCGTTGCCCAGGATTTCGTCGAGCACGTGGGGGCTTCCCGGTCGGTGGCGACGATCACCTTCGTGCCGTACACCGCGTGCTGGTCGGTGATGTGGGTATAGGTCGAGAGGCCCTGGTCGGCGAAGTACCGGCTCAACGCGCGGGCGGTGAGCGACTTGCCCCTGGTGGGGAAGCGTTGCCCGTCTGAGGAGGACAGCGTGCCGCCGCCGAACAGCGCGGTCAGCGGCAGGCGTTGGTGGTAGTCGATCAGCGCCAGGTTCGCCGCCCGCAGGGTTTCCTCGCGCACGTACCATTCCTGGGTCCAGGCCAGAGTGTCCTCGGCGATGCCGCAGGCGTCCGCGGTGCGCGCCAACCCCAGGTTGGTGGCCTGGGCGATGAGCACGGCGATCAGGTTGCGTTTGAGCTCGGGCGAGCGGGGTTTCGCCCCGCCGGCGTGGGTGAAGCTGTCCAGGAAGCCGGTGCGCCGGTCCAGCTCGATCAGCACCGAGGCGATCGGGGCGAACGGCAGCAGCGCGGTCAGCTCGTCGCGCAGCTCGGCGGCCTCGGTCGGGACGTCTTCCGCCGACAACGGGGAGATGACCAGGTCACCGTCCTCGTCGAGGCGCACCGGCCCTCCCCACCAGCCAGCACCCCCTCTAGCTCGATGATCGCGGTGGCGAGTTCGGTCTCCACCAGTGTCAGCGCCGTGGCGGGCTCGGCCGGGATACCGGTCAGGCGGCAGAACTCCTCCCGCTGCCCTGTCCAGGCATCCCGGGGAATGAGGTAGGCGATCGGGTTGGCGTAGCGGCGCGACCCGGGCACAAACACATCACCGGAGCGCAGCGCGTCTCGCAGACAGAGCAGGACGCACAGTTCCCAGTACCGCCGATACGCGGCGGTGTCGCCGGCGGTGGTCGCGTCGTCGAGGTAGCCGCGCCAGCGGGCCGGCACGAACCCCGTTGGGGCTGTGGCGGGCACGCTGCGGGAGCCGGTGGCGTTCAACGACCGCAACACGGCCACCGCCTCCAGCAGCTCGGCGGCCGCGGCCCCACCCGCGAAGGTGATCGCTTCCAGCGCTTGTGGGGTGAACTGCCGCAGATAGGCGTAGGAGGAGGCTAGCTGCGCCAGGTGCCCATGATCGCGCGGGAGGCGGGTGGTGGCCGGTTCGGCCAGCGCTGCCCGCAACCGGGACATGCCGATCCGCTCCCGCAGCAGCCCACCCACGTCCTCGTCGGCGATCGCCGGGTCGGCCAGCACCGGCAGTACCAGCTCGGCGATCGCGAGCTTGTCCTCGCTGCGTTTGGCCCGCTCCACCAGCCGGTCGGCCAGTTTGTGTTTCGCCCGCGACTCTCGGGAGGAGGCCGCCTGGTCGAACAGCTGCACCACCTCGTCGAGCACGTCGACGGCGGACTGGGCCAGCACCGTCAGCACGATCGGGTAGCGGCGGTGCGGTTCCCGGCGGGTCAGCTTCGCCATCGAGGAGCGGCGACCCACGGCCGCCAGAAACCGGCGTCGCTCCGCGGGCAACGTGGACAGGTCCAGGGTGTGTGCGTCGAGCCCGCGCAGGAACAACAACTTGCGGACCTCGGTCTTCACCGCCACCGCCGAGGCCTCGGTCGGCCCGGTGTTCAACCACCGCAACCGCGCCATCCCGATCTCCGCATCCATGACCAGCAGGCTGTCCAACTCGGCCCGGCGTTGCTCGGTCAACAGGTGCGCCAGCCGGTCATAGGTTTCCCGCTCCGCTCGGGCTCGCGCCGCGGCGACCCGCTCGATCAGCCTCACCACTCCCGGTCGCACCACCTGGGAGGTGCGCAGATGCTCGCACGCCAACCGGAACAGCAGCGACGGGGAGTCGTGCTCCATCGCCCGAGCCAGCAGGAACTCCTCCAGCTCCTTGTTCTCCAGCGATCGCGGGAGCTGCCATCCCGAATACTGCAACACCAGCCGCAAATGGTCGGTGCGGGTCTGCTCCCGTTCCCCATACCCAGCCAGCACGCCCGCACCGAGGTGCAGTTGGTCGGCCAACCGTCCCACCGCTGCCGGCGGTGCGGCCGTGACGTCATCGGGCACGAACCCCAGCCACGCCAGGGTGCACAGCTGCACCGCCAGGCCCAGGCGCTCCCGTGGCGAACGCCCACGGCCAGGGTCGACGAACGCTCGATCCGCCGCGGTCAGCGTGAAGAACCGGATCAGCTCATCGCGGGTGATCTCCGGGAAGCCGCGCAGCTGGACCAGTTCCTCCTCGGAGAACACCCGAGTCGCCACCCAACCACCCCACCGCCGCTGACCACATGCCGCCGATTCCCGGCCACCCTAGCTAGACTCGCGGCGACCAGGAGCGACAGGTCATATCCGTTGGTTTTTCGGCGCCTGGACCTGGTACCCCTACTGCCCCGGTCGCCTGCACGCGTGGGTCAGGCTGAATACCGGCACGTGGATGGGGGAGTGCACGTTCACCGTGCACAGCGGCAACCATCGGGCTGCACTCGACCTGCGACAATGGGTGCCCGCGAGCGCCATCACCTTGCAACGGCACTAGGCCATCATCGGCTGGGTGGTGACGGCTCGTGCGGGGCATACAGTCCGGGCCGTCGGTCGGTGAATACGTCCGCGAGCGGGGTGAGGCGTTTGTCTCGCGCGGCGGGCAGGTCGACGTCGGCCGCGGTGACGGCGTGCTCGTTTGGGCGGGTGAGGAGCCAGCCGTTCTGATCGATGATCGCCGCCCCTTCGGTCCAGCGTTGGGAACGTTCTTCGCCGGTGCGGTCGCAGCACGCGATGAACACTCGGTTCACCCGAGCTGCTGCCATCGCGATGATCAGTTCGGGTGGATGCTCGCCGCTGGGCCGGGGTAGGAGGGGCCAGTTCACCGGCGCGGCAATCAGGTCCGCGCCGTGCAGCGCCAGTCGCCGCGTCATCTCGGGGAACTCGAGGTCGTAACAGATGAGCACGCCGATGCGGCCGTGCGGCGTCGAGAGCACGGGCGGTGGCTCGTTGCCGGGCGTGAAGATCAGCTTCTCGCGGTCCCATAGATGGGTCTTGCGATACACCGCCCGCAGGCCGGACCGGTCCAGCACGGCGGCGCTGGTGTACAGCTGCCCGTCGTCGCCGAGCTCGCAGAACCCGGCCACGACGGTGGCCCGCCCGGCCGCCTTGGCCCACTCCGCGAAGAGGGGATGGTCGGTGGTTACCGCGGTGGCCCGCGCTTCCTCCCGGTCGGCGAACATGTATCCGGAGGTGGCCAACTCCGGGAGCACGATGATGTCCGCATCGTCGGCCGCTGCTTCGCGGATCTGCTGCACCGACAGGTCGATGTTGGCGGGCAGATCCGCGAGGCGCGGGGCGAACTGCGAACAGCTGATCCGGGTCACGGATCAGGGCAGCAGGGTGGGGGGCTCGTCCCGCAGGAGCTGCGCGAGCACGTCGAACTCGTTGAACAGGTTCCATTCCTCGACGATCTGACCCCCGGAGAAGTACAGCTGGACGATGCCCCACAGGTGTGCTCGGCGACCGGTTGGCTGACCGTACATTCCGTACCCGCGGTGGGTGCCGGTCCCCGTCCAGCGGACGCAGGCGCGGTAGCCCTCGCGGTCGTTGCCCATCCAGTAGACCTCGTCCACGGCGACGCCGAGGTCGGGAAAGGTGGACATCAGCCCGCGGGCGAAGGCGCGCACGTCGCCGCGGCCGTAGCCGGTCCGGTTGGTGGTGCCGTGCCAGCGGACCGTGGGCGCGTAGGCGCGGTCGATCGCGCTGAGGTCACGGCGGTTGAACGTGTTGTGGAACAGCGCACGCACGGTGTATTCGACGTCGAAGCCGGACCGGGTCGGCGAGGGCGGGTAGGGCTCGGGCTTGCGGCCGCCGAGCAGTCTGTCGACCTCGGTCAGGTCGCGTTCGCTCAGCGGCGCCACCCCGCCCTCGTTTCCGTATACTCGCGCGGCGGCGGCGACGTGAATGCCGAGCTGGGCCAGCTTCGCTGCGGTGTTGTAGAGCACCCATTCCTCGACGATCTCGTTCTCCCGCACAAGGCAGTTCGCGATCACCCACGTCTCGAGTTTGCGGCCGGTGGGTGGCCCCCAGCGCCACGGCCCGGTGTGGTGGCCGATGTTGATGGCTCGGTGTGAGGTGAGGAACCCCTGCTCGTCGTCCCCGGCCCAGATGACGTCGTCGGCGTAGTGCCGCACATCGGGCAGGGCGTTGATGGCCTGCATCGTGCCGGTGACCAGCTGTTCGACGCCGTACTTGAAGCCGCTGTCGTCGTGTAGGCGGCATCCGGGGCTGTAGGTGTCATAGATGTAGCCCACGTCCTGGTCCTCCCAGATGCGGTGGGTGATACGGACGATGTAGTCGACGATGTCGACGTAGGTGTCTTCGAAGCCGCGCATCGGGTGCCGCCGCTCGCCCTGGGGGAATCCGGGCACGTCGGCACCGTTGCCGGGGCGTACGGAGATGCTGAAATTGGTGGGCATCGTCCGGCTTCTCGGCGCCGATTGCTTGCCGGGCGCCGCCGGCGACGCGGTGGGCGGGTTCGTGGTCGATTCGTTCTCGTCGTCAGCCTTGGCCATCGGTCATGCACCTTTCTCGGTGCGATAGGCGTTCAAGCGGATTGTCGCGGTGGCCTCGTGCGCCGCCATCCCCTCGTACTGCGCGATCACCTCGACTGCCTGGGCGGCTGCTGGGGTGGCCGAGCGCTCGACCCGCTGGTAGGTGAGTGGCTTGAGGAATCGGGATACCGACAGTCCGGCGCTGTGCTTGGCTCCGCCAGCGGTAGGTAGCACGTGGTTGGTGCCGGCCATGCCCTTGTCGGAGTACGCCACCGTGCTCCATCGGCCGAGGAAGATCGAGCCGTAGTTCTGCAGCGCATTGTGGTAGTAGGTGTCGTCGGAGGTCTGAATCTCGAGGTGCTCGGGTGCCAGGTCGTCCATCAGCTCTACGGCCGTGGCGGCGTCTTTGGCCCAGGTGACGGACCCGTAGTTGCGCCAGGCCGGGCCCGCGATGTCGCGGGTCTTCAGGGTGGCGAGCTGGCGTTCGACCTCCGCGATGACCTCCGCGCCGAGCGTGCGCGAGGTCGTCACGAGCGCGGAGGGCGACTCGGTGCCGTGCTCAGCCTGCCCGAGCAGGTCGGCGGCGACCGTGGTGGGGTCGGCGGTCTCGTCGGCGATGACGGCGACCTCGGAGGGGCCCGCGAGCAGGTCGATCGCGACCGTTCCGAACAGCTGACGCTTCGCCTCGGCGACGTAGGCGTTTCCGGCGCCGACCAGCATGTCCACCGGCTTCTCGTCGAGCAGGCCGAAGGACATGGCGGCGAGCGCCTGGACGCCGCCGAGGACATACACCCGGTCGGCCCTGGAAATGTGCGCGGAGTACAGCACCGCCGGATCGGCGGTGCCGTCCCGCCGCGGCGGGGTACAGGCCAGCACCGTAGGCACCCCGGCGACCTTGGCGACCCCGACCGTCATGAAGGCGCCGGCGAGCAGCGGAAAGCGACCGGCCGGCACGTAGGCGCCGACGCGCCGCACGGGCAGGTACCGCTGTCCGGTGACCAGACCCGGGGCGAGCTGGGTCTCGAAGTCCACCAGATGCGACCGGGTCTCCGACGCGAACTGACTGGTGCGCTCGTACCCGAGCTCGAGGGCGGCGCGAAGTGTGGGGGAGAGGCCTTCGCTGGCGCGGTCGAGCTCCGCTGCGCCGAGCTCGACCTCGGGTGCGTCGAAGCCATCAAGATCACGGGCATAGCGCAGGACCGCGTCCATCCCGCCGGTTTCGATGGTGGACAGCATCTCAGAGACTGTGGCGATCACCGCCGGGTCGCGTTGCGCGGCGGGACGGTCCAAGGCCGGGGACTTCAGGAGTTCGAACGATCCTTCAAGCTCGGCGAGGCGCGCCGGGGTGAATTTCACCTAACTATTCCCTTCAGAAGTAATTATACGACGATCTGGCTGGAGCGCGCTGGGTCAGCAGTGCGTCTTGTAGATGTGGGACTGGACCTCTGGACTGTCCACATTGGCCGGAGTCGCGACGGCGAACGTCGCGGCTTGGTCCCGCGGCACGGGCTTGTGCTCAATGGCGTTTACCGCGGAGTCGATGCCCATCGCTCCTTCGGTAAGGGGGTCCTGCAGGATCACCGCGCCGATGGTTCCGGCGTGGAGTGCTTCGACGATGGGGTCGGAGGAGTCGAAGCCGACGAGCTTGACGGCGTTGGTCTTATTGACCTCGCGAAGCCCGGTGATGGCGCCTTGGGTGTTGTTGGTCGCGAGACTGTAGATCCCGGCAAGCTTAGGGTTTGTGGTCGCCGCCGTCGACGCTGTGGTTGCCGCATTGGCTGTCGAGTTCTGGGTGTATTGCGAGCCGCCGAAATGAATATCGGGATGCGCTTTGAGGGCATCCAGGAAGCCGCCTAATCTGGCTGCGGCGATCAACGAGCCGGCGACGTTGTCCAGGGCGATCACATCTCCCTTGCCGCCGATCAGTTCCGCCAGCTTCTGGCCAGCGAGCTGGCCGCCCTTGAAGTTGTCGGACTGGATGTTCGTGGTCGCGATGCTCTTGTCCGCAAGGTCACCGTCGATAGTGATGACCTTGATTCCGGCGTTCTTGGCCTGCAGCAGCGGTGCCTTCATCGACGTGGGGTCTGTGATCGAAATCATGATAGCGGCCGGGTTCGTCGCGGCTACAGAGTTAACGATCTGTGTTTGCAACGGCACGGAAAACGTGGGCGCGCCTTGGGTGGAGAAGTCAATTCCGGTCTTCTTGGCCTCGGCGGCGGCTCCGCATCCCACGCTGGTGTAGAACGGGTTACCGGTCAGTCCGGGTACATAGACCACCTTTTGACCGGCTGGGTTCGTTGAACCGGAGGCGCTGTTCCCGCTGCTGCACGCGGCCACGGGGAGTACGAGTGCGGCGGCCGCCATGGCCAACAGTGTGGTGCGAGTTCGTCGTTTCATGAGGGGGCTCCCTATTTCTACGCGCGCTCACGATTGCGGCGCTTGAGTTGGTCGATGTACACGGCCGCAATCAAAATGAACCCGATCGCGACTTGTTGCCAAAATGGTTGCACCTTCACGATGGTGAAACCGTTGATCAGGACGCTGGAGATGAAAATGCCGACCACCGCGCCGCCCACAGTCCCGATGCCACCGAACAAACTGATACCGCCAAGGACGACTCCAGTGATGACCGCCAGAAAGTCGGTGGTGTGGCCGGACAGCGTCGTCGCGTCAAACCGGATGAGTGCAAGGAGCCCGGCGAGCCCAGCAAGAAGTCCGCTGATCGCGTAGAGCTTCATCTGGTGTCGATCGACGTTGATGCCGGCGCGGCGCGCCGCTTCGGCATTCGAACCGACGACATAGGTGTGTCGTCCGAATCGGGTCAACGCGAGCGCCAGCGCACCCACGACGACGACAACGACAGCGATCCAAACCAGCCAACTCAGTCCGAGAAAGCTGCTGGTTGTCATCGAAATGACTGAGTTCGGAACATTACTTAGGTCGTTGCCGTCGACGAGCAGATTGGCAAGCCCGAGTACCGCTCCGAGCGTTCCCAGCGTCGTGATCAGCGCGGGGACTCGAAGTCGCGTGATGCAGAACCCATTGAACAGGCCCCATAACAGCCCCGATAAGAGTGCCACCACGACGCCGACAGGCACCGCTAGGGCGTTGTCGATCCCTACTGCTGCCATTGCCTTTGCGGCCGCCACATTGGCAAAGACCAAGACGGATCCGATGGAGAGGTCGATGCCACCGGCGATCATGACGTAGGTGACGCCGGTAGCGAGAACGAGCAGAGACGCAGCGTCCACCAAGATGTTGCGCACATTCCCGGGAGTGGGAAAGTTCACCGGCGACAAGAGGGAGAAAACCACCACGAGGAGGATCAGCACGATAAACATGTATGCTGGCGTCGAGGTGCTCAGTTGACGCAGGAGGCGCACGGGCGACCGCGGGGCGGGAGTCCCCGGCGCTGCCGTGGCCGCCGCCTTGCTTGCGCCTGGTGCTGTCGGATTTCCGATGCTGCTCATCACGCCGCTCCGTCCAGTGCGCCAGTCATTGCTCCCACCAGGTCGTCGATCTGGCTGTCCGCGGTTTGCATTTCGGCCACCCGACGTCCCAGTCGCAGTACCTGTACCCGGTCGGCCACCTCGAGGACCTCGGGCATGTTGTGGCTGATGAAGACCACGGCGATGCCGGTATCGGCAACACGCCGGACAAGCTCGAGTACCTTGGCGGTCTGCACGACGCCGAGCGCCGCGGTGGGCTCGTCCATGAAGACGAGCTTGTTGGCCCACATGGCCGAGCGGCAGATGGCCACGCTCTGCCGTTGCCCTCCAGACAAGGCGGCGATCGGGGCATCCAGATCCTTGAGGTCGGTGCCCAAAGAGCGGAATGCTTCCGCGGCTTTCGTTCGCATGGCGCGCTTGTCCAAGACACCCAGGCGGCCCCGCCAGCCGGAGTGAAGAATCTCCCGCCCGACGTAGGCGTTGTCGGCGGCACTCAACTCGGGCGCCAACGCCAGATCCTGGTACACCGTCTCGATGCCCATGTCGCGCGCATGCAACGGCGAGGAGAAGCGCACGGCTTTGCCGTCCAGCAGCAGCTCTCCACCGTCGGGCTGGATGACGCCCGACAAGACCTTCACCAGGGTGCTCTTGCCGGCACCGTTGTCCCCGATCAGGGCGGTGACCTCGCCGGGGTCGACCGTGAAGTCGACTCCCCGGAGCACCTCGACGTGCCCGTAGTTCTTGTAGACGTCGCGGGCCTCAAGCAGGTGATCGCTCATCGTCGCCCGCCCGCCTTTCCTAGACTCGTGACGTCGCCGGCGGCCGCCGATCGTGGGAACGCGGCCCGTGGTGGGTGTTTCTTGTGCACTCTCGACTCCTTCGGGTGACTGGATGGCCTACGGAACTCGCGGCAACTGTGACTCCGCTCTCATCTGTCGTTGGAGTGTATGCGTATGCATAGCGCTCCGCAAGAGGCGTGCCACGGTGATCCAGCGATCCGTGGCCGGCCCTGTGGGTGGGCGAAGCCGATGAGCTGGCCTGTGGGTCAGATGAGCTGGCCTGTGGGTCATACGAGGAGGTGCCGCGGCCGGGGACGGGGCGCCGACCAGGCATTGATCGTTCGACCGCCAGCGGAATTGATTATACGTATGTACTTCAGTACTAGGTTCTTGTCTTTGGGGGTTCGGGTGTGCGAGTGGCGATCAGGCCGCGGGGGGAGCGAGGGTTCCGCGCTCGATGAGGTGTGGTTGCAGAACGACGCGCTGCGGTGCGCCGTCGGGATTGCCCGCGGAGAGCCTGGTGACCAACAGGCGAGCTGCTGCCGCGGCCAGGGCGTTGAGGTCGTGACCGATCGTGGTGAGGTTGAAGGTCTCCCACGCGGCCATCGGGATGTTGTCGAACCCAATGAGGCTCACCTCACGGGGGACGGCCACACCGGCGGCGGTCGCCGCGTTGAGCGCGCCGATGGCGATCACGTCGTTGCCGCAGAACACGGCGGTAGGACGCGGTGTCACCGAGAGCAGCACCTGCATCGCCCGGTAACCCGTCACGAAATCAAACGGGCCGTAAAAGCTCAGTTCTGCTGGCAGGCCGACACCGCGATCGGCGAGCGCCAGCCGAAAGCCCAATTCCCGATCACGGCCAGTGCTGGTGTCCTCGGGTCCGAAGATCCCCGCGATGCGGCGGTGGCCCAAGTCGACCAGTCGCTGCGCTGCGAGCTTGCCGCCCAGCTCGTTGTTGACGACCGCGGCATCACCGGTTCCACGTCCGGTCTCGCGGTTGAGGAACACAAAGGGCAAGCCCCTGCGTTTGAGCTCGCTGGGCAGGTTCGACTCCGTGGTGCTGGTCAACAGCACGATGCCGTCGACCGATCCGTCGACGAGCTGTTCGATGGCGACCTGGCTGTCGGACCGTTCGGCGAAGACCATCATCCGGTAGCCGTGCTGCTCGAGCTCGTCGTGCAGGGGGCCGATCAGATGGGGGTAGAAGGGATTGGTGAGGTCGCTGACGATGATGCCGATCCGCTTGGTGACGCGGGTGACCAGGCTGCGGCCCGCCTCACTGGTCACGTACCCGAGTGCGGCGACAGCACTCTCGACCTTGGCCCGGGTGGTGGCCGCGACGCGGGGATCACCCCGTAGTGCGCGCGAGACCGTCGGCTGGGACACCCCGGCGAGGCGGGCGACGTCGTGGCTCGTGATGGCCATCTCGCTCCTGGGCGATTGAGGACGGATCGACTCGGGCGGCACGAACCAACTCCGGCTACCGCTCAAGCGCGGACACGGAGAGTCGCCATGTATACGTATCCTAGACACATCTCAGCGGCGATGACGGCAGCGCGGGCCCCGATGGGTATCGCCAAGGCGGAGCAACCGGCTTGGCGACACCAGTGGTCGGGAGCGTGCGCATCGGCAGTATTCGATTGGCCAGAAGCGTTGACAACACGGGCGCTCTGCGGCACCATGCATACGTATAAAGCACGTTCCTGGCGCACGGTCCATGGCGGCCCCGTAGCGAAGGGGGCGGACCAGACTCATGCAGGAGGTCCAAATGTCCATCGACGTCACCGCCGAGGAGCTCGAGCGGCGCACGATTCGGCGCACCGACTTCGTGTCCTGCAACCAGGCGTTCATCGATTGCCGGACGCCCGGGTCGGACACGAAGCAAAACTATTCGATGATCGGGCGGGGGGTCTCCCAGAGCGCAGGCCAGGTGGTGAACCTCCGCGAACCGCACGGCTTCCAGATCGGGGCCGCCGCCATGCCGCGCGGGGTGACCAACAACTTGCACCTGCATTTCACCGCCGAGGTGTTCCTCTGCTTCCGCGGGGAGTACCTGCTGCGGTGGGGCGCGGACGGACAGCAAGGGGAACTTGTTCTGCGGGAGGGGGAGATCGCCTCCCTGCCGACGTGGATCTTCCGCGGGTTCACCAACATCGGCCCCGACGACGGGATCCTGTTCACCGCGCTGGGCATGGACGACACCGGAGGCATCATCTGGGGTCCCTCGGTGCTGGAGCAAGCGAAGGAACACGGCCTCTATCTGAGTTCGGAAAACCAACTGGTCGACACCCTAGCCGGCGATGCTGCCGAGGGTGTGGAGTTGATCGAGCCGATCAGCGACGAACAGATCGGCGCGTTACCTACCTTCAGCGTCGAGAAGATGAAGTCCCGCATCGCCACCCCCGAGAACATCGAGTGGTCCCGGCAGGCGTTGCTGGATGCGAAGTTGCCCGGCGGCGGTGCCGAACTGGGATTGGTGATCGGGTTTGGCATGACCGAGGGACTGGACCACGAGCCACGGATCTACAACCCACATGGTCACAACATCGCCTGGTTGCGCGCGGATCCCGGCCACGGTGTCTCGTTGCACCGACACGGCGAGAACCAGGTGTTGATGGTGAAGGACGGTGAATGGGAGGTCACGGTGAACCGCGGACCCGACGCGCACACCGTCCGGCTCGGTGAATGGGACATGCTCTCGATCCCGCGCAATGCCTACCGGTCCATCCGCAACGCCGGCGAGCAGACGGCATTGCTGCTGGTCGTCAACAGCGGAGACGGTCGGGTGCGCCTGGAATGGGACGAGGAAGTCGTCAAGGCCGCCGCCGATGTCGGCGACGCGATCGACCACAACGGATACCTCGCCCCGTACGCTCTGGTCCCACGACCGGTGGGCCACTGAGATGAGCTCCATGCTGCCGGTGGTATTCGTGCCAGGCATGCTCTGCGACGCGGATCTGTGGTCCAGTGTGCAGGCCAGGCTCGATGTGCCCGTCATCGATGCGGAGGTCAACGCCTCGAGTATCGGGGGGATGGCCGAGCAGGTGCTCGCGAGCGTGGACGGTCGCTTCGTGCTCGCGGGCCTCAGCCTGGGTGCGATCGTCGGGTTCGAGGTACTGCGGCGCGCCCCGCAGCGGATCGCCGGGTTCTGCGCCATCTCCACCAACGCCGGCGCGCCCAGCGTCGGCCAATATCAGGCGTGGCGGGCGATGGCGAACCGCACCGCGCGGGGCGAGTTCACAGCTCTGGTGCGCGACACCATCCTGCCGACAATGTTCGCCTCGGCTGCGCCCCCGCCACACCGTGCCGAGCGGTTCCTTGCCATGGCGCACCGCGTCGGGCCCCGAGCCTTCCGCGCTCAGCTCACCGCACAAGCCAGCCGCGTGGACGCCGTTCCCTCGCTGCGAGCAGTGCGCTGTCCAACGCTCGTCATCTCGGGGCAGTCCGATGCCCTGTGCCCGCCGAGCTTCCACCACACCATTGCTGAATCGATCAGGGGTTCGCACCTTGAGTCCCTGCCGGGGGCCGGGCATCTGTGCACCTGGGAACGGCCTGACGCTGTGGCCACCGTGCTCCGCGACTGGCTTCCCGCCACCATCCCAACCGACACCACCACCCTGGAGTTGACATGCCCACTGCATTGAAGAAGCCGATTTCCGCCGAGGCTGCTCGCCAAGACCGCGCCGACGTCGGCGAGCGGGTCGCCGGGATTCTGGAAGACATCCGCATCAACGGCGATGCGGCGGTCCGGAAATGGTCGGAGACCTTCGACAAGTGGTCACCGGAGTCGTTCCTGCTCTCGGCCGAGGGGATCGAGGAGATCATCGCGGGTCTGCCCGCGCAGGTGATCGAGGACATCACCTTCGTCCAAGACCAGGTCCGCAGCTTCGCCCAGCACCAGCGGGACTCGCTCACCGACTTCGAGGTGGAAACGCTGCCGGGCGTGCACCTGGGCCAGAAGCACATCCCGATCAGCCGCGTCGGCGCGTATGTGCCCGGCGGTCGTTACCCGCTGACCGCGTCGGCGCACATGACCATCGTCACCGCCAAGGTCGCCGGTGTCCCCAGCGTCGCCGCCTGCACCCCACCGATCCGCGGTGAGATCCCCGCCGCGACGGTCGCCGCCATGCACCTGGCCGGGGCGGACGAGATCTACCTGCTCGGCGGGGTCCAGGCCATTGGCGCCCTGGCCCGCGGCACCGAGACCATCGACGCCGTGGACCTGCTCGCCGGACCGGGTAACGCCTACGTCGCCGAGGCGAAACGGCAGCTGTTCGGCGAAGTCGGCATCGACCTGTTCGCCGGCCCGACCGAGATTCTGGTGATCGCCGACGCGGCGGCCGACCCGTTCATCGTCGCGGTGGACCTGCTCTCCCAAGCCGAGCACGGACCGGACTCGCCCGCAGTACTCATCACCACCTCCACGGACCTCGGACAGAAGGTCCTCGCGCACATCGAGGAATTGCTGCCCGGCATGCCCACCAAGGACTACGCCGAGCCGGCCTGGCGCGATCACGGCGAGGTCATCGTCGTCGACTCGCTCGCCGAGGCTTACCAGCTCGCCGACACCTACGCGAGCGAGCACGTCGAGGTGCTCACCGAGAACCCGCGGGAGGCGCTGGAGACGATGCGCAACTACGGCGGTCTGTTCCTCGGTGAAGGCACCTGCGTGTCCTACGGGGACAAGGTCATCGGTACCAACCATGTGCTGCCGACCCGCGGCTCCGCCCGCTACACCGGCGGCCTGTGGGTGGGCAAGTACCTCAAGACCGTCACCTACTCCGAAGTGACCAACACTGACTCGAGCGCCCAGCTGGGCAAGGTGTGCGGGCGGGCGGCCCGGGTAGAGCTGTTCGAAGGACACGCGCGCTCCGGTGACGTGCGCGCCGCCAAGTACACGGGCGCCCCGCTGAGCTGGAGCGGGCACGCGCCGGCGGGCGCACCGGCATGAGCAAATCGATCGCCGGACGCACTGCGCTGGTGACCGGTGGTGGCAGCGGCCTGGGTGCCGCCATCGCCGGGGCCCTCGCCCAGCACGGCGCCACGGTGATCGTCGCCGGACGCGACCGCGCGAAGCTGGATGGGGTCGCCGCCCGGCACGGCAACGCGGTACGCACCGCGGTATGCGACGTTGCCGATGCCGCCTCCGTTGCCGCACTGGCCGCCCACCTCGCCGACGAGGAGGTCTCGATCCTGGTCAACAACGCCGGCATCCCCGGACCCGTCGCCCTGCTCACCGAGATCGAACCCGAGGAATGGGACAAGGTGTTCGCGGTCAACGTGCGCGGTGTCTACCTCATGTGCCGCGCCTTCCTCCCGCCGATGCTGAACCGGGGCAAGGGCGACGTGATCAACCTGGCCTCGGTCTCGGGTAAACGCCCGTTGGCCCGGCGAACCCCCTACTGTGCCTCGAAGATGGCCGTCATCGGCCTGACCGCGACCCTGGCGGCCGAGGTCGGTCCGTGCGGGGTCACCGTCAACTCGCTCTCGCCCGGTCCGGTCGAGGGCGAACGGATGCACCGCAACTTCCGGCTCGAGGCCACCCGGACCGGCAGCACCTACGAGGAAGCCGAGCAGGCCTTCGTCTCCCGGGCGGCCCTGGGCCGGATGATCACCGAAGACGAGGTCGCGAGCGCCGTCACCGCCATGCTGTCCATGCCCGGCCTGTGCGCCGCGGACATCGACCTCTCCGCAGGAATGGTAGCGAGATGAAGCCAGCGCTCAAGGCCCGCCTGGCCGCGGGAGAGCAGCTGCTCGGGGTCCTGGTCCGGCTGCCGGCAGAGGAGCTGGTCGAGATGGCGGGCGTAGCCGGCCTGGACTACGTCCTCATCGACTGCGAGCACGGGCCGGCCGACCTCGTGGCGCTGCGCGCACACATCACCGTCGCCCAGTTGCACGGCATGGACGTGCTGGTGCGGGTCGGCCAGCACGAACCGGCCCTCATCCAGCGGGTGCTCGACCACGGCGCCACCGGGATCGTCGTCCCCCATGTCGATGACGCGCGGCAAGCCGCCGCCGTCGTGCAGGCCGCCCGCTACCCACCGATCGGTGATCGGGGATTCGCCACCTACGGGCGTGCTGGCCGATTCGGCACGGTCTCCGCGGCCGATCATCTCCGCGCCGACGCCGAACAGACCTTGGTCATCGCCATGATCGAGTCACAGATCGGCTGCCGCAACGCCCGCGAGATCAGCGCGGTACCCGGGATCGACGGCGTCATGTGCGGCCCGGCCGACCTGGCCGTCTCCCTGGGTGTCAGCGGCCCGGGACACCCCGCCGTCACCAAAGCGCTCCGCGAGGTTCATGCCGCGGTCGCCGACATGGAAAGGATCCGAATGGAGATCGTCTCCGCCGAGGAGCGCGCCGCCGCGGCATTCCAGGCCGGCGCCGGCCTGGTCGTCATGAACCTGAGCCACCTGCTGATGCAAATGTTCGCTGAGTTGCGCCGCATTCATTGATGCTTGGCCCGCAACTCCGCGAGGTGGCGCAGCACTCAGGTCTGATTGTTGCTTTCGAAGGCCTGTAGAAGCGGTAATATCCAGCTGCTGACGCCAGGGACGAAGTAACCGACGGCATGTCTCGAATCGTCACAGTGACCCCGACCCACGTCGAGGTGATGCTTAAGCAAAGCAACGAACGGGTATTTGGCTTCGACCTGCGCCAATGATCTAAAGGCGCAGTGTCGCATAGGGGGGCTGGACCGAACTGGGCAATGATCGGTCAGTTTTCTCGCCCGTGGTACCCCGCCGCCAGACCCCAGTTGGCGACCTGTCGGCTCTTCATCCCTGCGGGGGACACCGTCACTGATAGAACTTACGGAGCCGTGCCCGAAGCCGCCGCTTGCTGATGCAAGCACTTCATGCGCGGTCGCATATTCGATCGTTAAAGCAACATCCCGGTGGCGAGAAGTGGCCTGCAGGTCAGCGGGGGTGCAGAGTGTTGCATAGCACTGTACGAAACCGGTGTGTCACCGGAAAGCTTGTCGGCGGGTTGTGCAACAGTGCGTGGTCATGGGCGAACTTTTGGGCTATGCGAGGGTGTCCACCGCGGAGCAGACCGCGGCGTTGCAGGAGGACGCGCTGAGGGCCGCGGGGTGTCAGCGGATCTGGTCGGACCCCGCCAGCGGTACTCGGACCGACCGCCCGCAGCTGGCGGCGG
>JAABVA010002225.1_pt1 | contig 19570 bp, 21 predicted proteins | sample 5560331 | NCBI WGS metagenome assembly JAABVA01 (sample SAMN12812661, study PRJNA571458) | rock metagenome | isolation source: Antarctica rocks | place: Antarctica: Victoria Land, Mt New Zealand sud | collected 2016-01-07 | reverse complement strand
GCCACAACAGCTACCGGGTCAAGAGCCGTACCGAAGCCGCCACCACCCGCCACCCCGGTCCGGCCAGGATCAACCTCCGCACCATCGATGCTCGAGCGGCATGATCAAACTAGGCTAAACGGCATTGGGGCTGGGCCCGGCGTCGTGGATGGGGGCCGGCCGTGGCGGGCCGGCTTTTTGGGCGCTAACCGATAACCCCAGAGTTCCCCGGGCTCCCCTCGTTGTGCGTAGCTCCTGGACCTGCGGGTTTGACACGTTCTTCCCCTCCCGGACCTCTGATGACGCATCCTCGCCTGAAGTGGCTCGTTCTCGACATGGATGAGGAATCCGCGGAAGAGCTGAAGTTGAGGAGTGCGGGTGGGCCTGGCCGAGGTGCGGGATCTGCGGGCGGCACGACCGGCCGTGTCGGCCGAGGAGCTCGCCGGGCTGGAGACCGATGTGCTGGCCGGGTTCGTGCTGGCCCGGGCCGCCGCGGGGCTGTCGGATAGCACTGTCCGCACGGATGTGTCGCATCTGGTGCAGGTGCGGGCGTGGTTCGGGCGGCCGTTGTGGGAGATGGAGCCGGCCGACGCCGACACCTACTTCGGACGGGCGCTGCGCGATGCAGCCCCGGGCACGCGGGTGGGTCGGTCGCAGGCGATCAAGCTCTACTTCGCGTTCCTGGAGCTGCGACACAAGGTCGAGCTGCACCAGATGACCGGGCGGGTCGTCGAGTGCCCGATCGACGCGAGGAACCGGCCACGGGGCCCACACCAGGCCCGGCTGCGGATCCCGCCCAGCACCGAGCAGGTCGCGGCGCTGTTCGCCGGCTGGCGCGGCGAGCTGGTGACGTGCCGCAAGTTCGCCCCCACCGCGCGGAACTACACCGCCGCCCGGCTGATGGCCGAGGTCGGGCTGCGGATCAACGAGACCCGCAGCCTGGACCTGGACGACGTGAAGTGGAACCTGGGCCGGTTCGGGAAGCTGCACGTGCGCCACGGCAAGGGCGCCCGCGGCTCCGGGCCCCGCGAACGGATGGTCCCGCTGATCAACAATGCTGGCGGGACGCTGCGCTGGTTCGTCGAGGACGTCTGGGCCGACTTCGGCGGGGACCACACCGCGCCGGGCGCACCGCTGCTGCCCAGTGAGCGCAGAACGACCGACGGTTCTCCGGCCCGGGTGGGCGCCGAGACGCTGCGCGCCGCGCTGGCCGACGCCGCGGCCCGGCACCTGCCGGACTGGAAAGCACCGGTGACCCCGCACGTGCTGCGGCACTTCTGCGCCAGTCAGCTCTACGGCGCCGGGATGGACCTGGTCGCGATCCAGGAGCTGCTCGGGCACGCCTGGGTGGCCACCACGATGAACTACGTACACGTGCACCGCACCCACGTCGAGGACGCCTGGATCGCCGGGCAGGCCCGGGCCGCTGAGCGACTGAAAGGACTGTTGGGGTGAAGTGGAACCTGCGCCTGGCCGCGGCGGAGCGCGGCATCTGGAAGGCCAGCGAGCTGCAGCGGATGCTCGCCGAGGCCGGGCTGGTGATCTCGGCGGGGAAGATGTCCGGGCTGTGGTCGGGTGCCCCGGCCAGCGTCAAGCTCGACGACCTCGACGTGATCTGCGCGGTGCTGGACTGCCCGATCGACGCGCTGTTGATCCCGGAGCCGGGCTCGGTCGAGCGCCGGGCCGGCGACGGGGAGACCGAGCAGAGACCGGCTGCCGCGACGGGCTCGTCGCCCGCACCAGCGGAGCCCCCGCCGGTGGTGCCCAAACGCCGGGGTGGACGGTCCCTGCCCCCGGCCTGACCGGTGGGTCGCAGAACAATCGGGCCTACGGCGTCGAGCTGCGCGGACTGCCTCGCCTGGGGAGTGCACCGGGCTCGCCGCTGCAGCAGCTGCCGGGGATGGCGCACGTCGTCTCAGGTCCGCCCCGAGGCCGAGTGCCGCGGCTGCGGGCGCGTGCTCGCGGTCAAGCAGGGCTATTGCCGGCTGTGCTGGCAGTTCGCCTGGGACCACACCCGCCGTCAACTTGAAGCGCTGGGCGGTCGACGACGCAGCTCGTCCAGCGTGTTCGCGGCCTACGGACACGGCAGATTGCCCGGCCACCAGTTGCTGCTCCACGTCGGACAGAAGCAAGGGCGACATGGGCGGCAAGTCCCTCTGGACCTGCGGCTGCGCACCGCCATCCCGCTGCTGATGGCGCCGGCAGCGCCGCGTCCGGCCGCCGAGCCCGTTCAGCTGCGGCTGGTCGACCCACCACGCGACTACACCCGCGTCGATCCCGACATCCCCCGCGTCGACCCCGACAACCCGTGGCTGGCCTGGGCGTTGTCGCTGGTCGGGCGCCGCAGCGAAGCGCGGGGCTGGAACCGCGACCGCCGCGACAACGTCGTCCGGGGCCTGCGCATCGTGCTCACCGACCACGCCGCCGGCGACACCATCACTTACACCGCCATTGCGCCCGCGCTGCGGGCCCGCAACGTCACCATCGACCGGGTCGTCGAGGTCCTCACCGAGATGAACCTGCTCGTCGACGACCGCCCCTCGACGTTCGAGACCTGGCTCGAACGCAAACTCGAGGGGCTCGCCCCCGGCATTAGCCGCGACGTCGAGGCCTGGCTGCGCACCCTGCGCTATGGCGGCCCCCGCACCCGAGCCCTGGAACGACACGCCACCTGGCACCGGTTCAGTCACGCCCGGCCCGCCCTCGCCGCGTGGTCGGCACGGTTCGATCACCTGCGCGAGGTCACCCGCGACGACGTCCTGGCCGTGCTCGACAGCTACCACGGCGCTCAGCGTCGCGACCTGCACATCGCGCTGCGCTCGCTGTTCGCCCACTGCCAACGCCGAAAGACGATCTTCCGGAACCCCACCGCACGGATCCGCGTCGGCATCCGGCCCGCCCAGATCCTCCAGCCGCTGCCCGCCGACGAGCTGCGCGCCACGGTCAACGCCGCGACCACCCCGGCCACGCGGCTGCTGGTGGCCATCGCCGCGATCTATGGCGTCCGGCCCGCGGCGACCCGGGCGCTGCGCCTCGACGACGTCGACCTCGGCAACCGGCGCCTGCTCATCGCCGGCGCGGATCGCCCCATCGACGACCTGACCTACCACGCCCTGCTGGCCTGGCTCGAGTACCGGCGCGCCCGATGGCCTGATACCGCCAACCCCCACCTGCTGATCAACCAGGTGACCGCCACCGGCATCACGCCCGTCTCCAGCAGCTGGACCTGTCGGGCACTGCGGGGCTACACCAGCCTCGAGAAGCTCCGCGCAGACCGCCAACTCGAGGAAGCACTCGCCAGTGGCGGCGACCCGCTGCCGTCGTGTTCGGGGTCGACCCCGGCACCGCGATCCGCTACGCCAACGCCGCCCGCCAACTGCTCACCTCGCAGGCCGAAGACCACACCGCCCCCAGTTCGATGCGAACCCAAGGGTCGAATCGCCCCACAGCCCCCGAACACCCCTGAGTTCATCCCGAGAACCCTTCAGTTCCGCTGAACTCTGGGACTTCGGCGGACGTCGAGGCGTTCCCAGGCGGGGAAGATGCGCACGATGGTGGCCGGGGTGGCCCGGTGGATGAGCAGGGCGTGCCACGCCGGGATGGTGCGGACCCGGTCCGGGGGGCACCCGGCACCCGCTCGAACCGGGTTCGGTCGGGGCTGTCGCTGGCGGGGTCGGGCACGAGCTCGAGGCGGGTCCCGCACAGCCGGGAGATCGCCTCGATGTCGGCGTCGAGTTTGATCCCGCCGTAGAACAGGGTCGCGTTGGTGGCGTTGAGGATGGTGTTCGCACCGTGCGGGCCCCACCGCTGGGCGAGCTGGGACAGCGACTGGACCGCCCACACGATGTGGATGCCGCGCCCGCCGGCGTCGGCGACCCACCGGTCCAGGGGCACCGGGGTGATCAGGGCGGCCTCGTCGAGCATCAGCCCCAGCGGCGGATCGAGCCGGCCCCCGGTGCCGTTGCCGGTGCCGGTGGCGGGGTCGGTGGCGGTGGCGGCGGCCAGGCGCTTGGCTTCTTCGAAGATGTGCCCGGTCAGGGCGGCGAGCAGCGGCGCCACGCTGGCGTGGGGCCGGTCCGAGCCCAGGATGTAGAGGGTGCCGCGGTCGGCCAGGAACGCCGCGACGTCGAACACCGGCTCCCCGGGGGCGGGGGTGCACAGGCGGGCGATGTCGGGGTCGGTCATGAACCCGACCGCGGTCTGGAGCTTGAGGAAGATCGCGTCGCGGGTCTTTTTGGCGTCGGTCGTGAGGACCTGGCGCAGGGCGTTGGCGATACCGGTCGGCACGTGGCGGGCGTGGCGGCCGGTGAGCAGCTCGAGGGCTTCGGGGGCGCCCCGGTCGCCGGTGGGGTCGAAGCACCAGCGGGCGACGTCGACCATGCTGCGGGCGTCGAGGTCCGCGGCCATCAGCAGGCACCGCAGCACCCCGACCGCCCAGTCGTCCCATTGGCTGTCGTCGTCGCCGCGCCCGGTGCCCCCGGTCCCGCCGACCAGGTGCCCGGCGCGCTCGGTGGCGATCACCGACCGGGCGCAGCCGCGGACCAGGCAAAACCGGAACGTCGAGGAGAGCCCGCCGAGGTCCTCGGGGTTGAACAGCTCCACCCGGCCCGACGCGGCCAGCAGAGCACGCAGGGCGGCCGTGGCCAGGTAGATGTCGGGCTTGGTGGAGGTCGACACCACAGCACCGGGGTGGTCGAGGACCTGGTGCATCAGCAGCGCGGTCTTCCCGGTCTGGGGTGGGGCGACCAGGCCCAGCACATCGGTGTGAGCGACGTAGCACTCGGTACCCCACACCGGCCCGACGCTGCTGCGCCCAACCCAGGTGCCGCACTCGGTGACCGGCAGCCGCTCGATCAGCCAGGAACGCCGCGCGGTGGCCGCGGCGTGGACCACGGCGCTGGTTCCTGGGCCGTGGTCGGGGCCCTCGAGCGGGGCGGGGAGCTGCTCGGCCAGGCAGGGCCGTAGCCGGGCCGCGGTGTGGCGCACCGCGTGCCCGGACAGGTGGTGGTGCAGCTCCCACCAGGGCGCCCAGCCGTCGCGGCCGTAGCGGGTCCGGACCCGGCCCCGGATGGTGTGCGGGTAGATCGCCCGCCCGGCCCGCACCGCCCACACGGCCACACCGGACAGCACCAGCCCCAGCCCGAGCACCGACACCGGACCCACCAGCCACCCCAGCAGCAGCGCGGCGGTGGCCCCGCCCAGCACCCGGCGGGCGCCGAGGCGCAACCCGATCCACTCGCCGATCTCGGCCCAGCGGGGACTGGCCAGCCCAGCACGGAGGACCGGCCCGGCGACCAGCAGCGCGGCCAGCACCAACGCGACCAGCATGGCGAGCAGATGGCGCCGCCCGGCGCCCGCGGCGCGGGCGAGCCGGGGGCCGTGACGGCGGGCGCCGGCCCGGGCCCGCACACCCAGGGCCAGCACGGCGAGCCACACCGCCCGGCGCCGGGCCGCCGCGGCGATCGGGTTCGGGTTCTTCGGGTGCGGCGGGTCGGCGCGCCGAGCCTCGTGTACGTCGGTCATGTCATCGCTCCCCGCTGAACGGTTCGTGGTCGTGGTGCTCCGGAGTGCTCATCGCTTGGGCTCCTGGTCCTCGATCCAGGCGGCGTGCTCGGCGTGGGCGGCGAGCTGGTCCGCCGATCCGGCGAGCTGGTCCGCCGATCCGGCGAGCTGGTCCGCCGATCCCGGCCCCGCCCGGCGGCTGCTCGTCGTGGTCATCACGCCCCCGCTTGTCGGCCGCGGCGTCGCGACGCCGGCGCAGCAGGGCGCGTCGCTCGGGTTCGGAGAGCCCGCCCCACACCCCGTGCCGTTCCCGCCGCTCCAGCGCTTCGGCGAGGCACTCGCCGCGGACCGGGCAGCGGGTGCAGACGGCCTTGGCCGCGACCGTCGACGCGCCCTTCGCCGGGTAGAACGCCTCCGGGTCGGTCTCGGCGCACGCCGCGCGGGTGGTCCAGCCGGCCGGGGTGTGGCCGATGTAGCCGGCGAGCCCGGCGGGCAGCAGCCGCACCAGCGGGGCAGCAGTGCGGTTATGCGGCACGGGAGACCTCCTCGAGCACGCCCGGCAGAACCGGGACGACGGAGACGACAGGAACATCGGGGTCGGGGTCGGTGAACAGGGCCGGGTCGTGGCAGACCTCGCAGCACCCCAGCGACGTGCGGATGCAGTAGCCGACGTCCTGTGCACAGGTCGGGCACCAGCGCCGGGCGGCCAGCGCCAGCCCGACCGCGACCATCTGCGCCGGGGACGGGACCCGCTTCGCGACCAGGTCGGCGCAGTCCCAGAGCTGGGCGCGGACCTCATGACGCTTGTGGGTCCACACCACCTGCGCGATCGGAGCGGCCCCGCCCGGGGCCAGTCCGGCGGCGCGCATCTGCCGGCGGGTCAGCAGCCCGGCCTCGCCGGGGGCATGGCCGTAAGCCCAGGTCGGGAGGCCGTTCTGTTCCCAGGCGAGCGGTTGCCAGCCCCACCGGTCGGTGTCCAAGCCCCGACGGCGCCGCGGGCCGCTCACGCCGCGCTCCCCGCGTCCGCCGCCGCGGCCAACCGCTCCGCAGCTGCCGCGCACGCGCCGGCAAGGCGGCTGAGCAGGGGCCGGACGGGGTCCAGGCCGCGGCGGTACGCGCGGACCTGGCGACGCTCGGCGGCGGTCATGCCGCCGGCCACGCCGTGGCTCATCGGCGCGGTGTCGAGGGTGTCGAGGACCGCGGCCGCGCACGCGGCACGCACCGGGCACCGGCGGCATACCGCCAGCGCCGCCCGCTCGCCGTCGGTGTACTGGCCGGGGCGCTGGGACTCGGTCAGCGGGAACATCGCCTCGGCCTGGGCTGCGCACGCCGGGCCGGCGGGGCGGGAGGCACCCGGGCGGGCGCCGGTGACGCCGGCGGGGCGGGTAGTCATGCTGGACATGGGTCTCTCCCTTGTTCATCGCACTGGATGCGGCCCACGGCCTCGGCGGGGGTGTGTTGTGGAAGACGGCCCCCGCCGGGGCCACCCGCCCACAGGGCGGGCGAAGCGCCGGGCCTAGAGCTACTTGCTGGTCGAGGCCTGGGCGACGTGCCCGCCCTGATCACCGACCCAGCCCACGACGTGGCCGAACAGCTCCGGCAGCCCCGAACCCAGCGGCGTCACGCAGAGCAGGACGACCGCGGTCACCCCGAAGAACAGGGCCGGGACCGTGGCGCGGGACTTCGCGCAGAGGAACGCGCCGAACGCGGAGAACACGATCAAAGCTGCTACGACGTTCACGGCGGCTCGCCCTCACTATGTCGGTTAGCTTGGTTATGACCAGAATGGTCATAACCAACAGCACCGACCTAGGTAAGTCAAGGGGGTAGACGGGTTGGGTATAACCAACCTGTCGGCCTGCTCCAGAGGGGGAGAGGTCGGGTGATCGAAGGAAGGCGCTTCCACTGTGGTTCAGCACGCGTACCAGGCGATCGCTACAGCACTGCGTGAGGAGATCGCGGACGGGGTCTGGCCAGCGGGAACGGCCCTACCCACGATCCCTGCACTCATAGAGCGGTTCGGGGTTTCCCGGATCACCGTGCGCGGAGCGATCGACCAGCTCGCCGCCGAGAACCTCGTCTACACCGGCTACATCGACGGACGCCGGGGAACCATCGTCCGTAGCCGAGGCCGCGTCCCGATCTACGTCACCGACGCCATCCGCCCCGATCGACCGCGCCAGATGACCGATGTGTTCGTTGAGGTCGCGGAACGGGCCGGGGCAACTCCGACTAAGCGGTTCGAGATGAGCATCGCGGCTCCGCCGACCTACATCGCGGCCCGCCTTGGCACCGGACCCGACGAGCTCGTGGTCACCCGGTCCACCTATCAGCTACTCGACGGGGAGCCATGGTCAAGCGAGACCACCTACTTCCCGCGCGACTTCGCCGAGCTGACCGGCGTCGACTACCCCCACGACATCCCTGAGGGCACGTCACGCCGCATCGCCGACGCCGGTTACCGGGAAACCGCCTGGCTCGACGAGGCCCTCGACGAGACCGCCGGGCCAAACGACGCAGAGCACTTGATGGTGCCCCTTGGCTACGCCCTGCTTGTGCGCCTGCGCACCGGCGCCACCGCGGAGCGCATCACCCGAGTGACCCGCATGGTGCAGATGGGCAACCGCACCCGGCTGATCTGGGAACTTGGCGACGATGAAGACGCCCGCAAGGTGATTCGGGGAGCGTGCGATCGGACCGACGACCTGTGATCATCCGGCAAGCCCACGCGCACGACCTCGACACGATCGTCGACCTCCGTGCCGAGCGGGCGGCTTGGCTGGCCGTGCAGGGCTCGGATCAATGGTCTGACGCTGGACTGGATCATGACACTTTCCGGCAACGTGTCGCCGACTCCATCGCCGCCAGCGAGACCTGGATGGCTATTGGTCCCGACGGCACCGCGCTCGGCACAATCGCCATCGATCACCACGCCGACTCTGGTCTTTGGTCCGACACCGAGACCGCCGCCGCTGTGATCGTGCACCGGATGATCACCCGTCTCGCCAGCGCAGGTCAGGGAATCGGCAAGGCACTACTCGACCCGGCCAACCAGATCGCTCGGGCTCAAGGCCGTGGATGGGTCCGGCTCGACGCCTGGACCACCAATACCGGCCTCCACCAGCTCTACTGCAGCCATGGCTTCCGCCACGTCCGAACTGTCCATGGACACATCAGCCCCTCCGCAGCGCTCTTCGAGCGCTCCTCCGGCGCCAATCAGTCCGCAACACCTGGCGAACACCCCCCGCTCAACAAGCAACCGTCTCGCTGACGCGTCGGTCGGAACGTCGATTACGTGGCGTGTCGCTACACCGACTCTGGCCGCAGAGACACCAGGCTCGTGTGCGTGGAGCGGAAGAAGCCAGGCCCCAAGGGCAAGGGTCCCCGTCGTGAGATTCGGTCACGGCTGCCCGAAGCGCTCTATGAGGCCATCCATGCCGAGGCTGCTCGACGCGGAGTGACGATCAATGACCTGGTCGGCGAGAACCTCGCCGAGCTTGTCCGGGTCCCCTACTCGCCCCAGGAGGCGCTCAAGACGGCTTAGGCCGCCTAAGAGACACGCGAAGCCCCGGCTGTCGGGCCGGGGCTTCGCGTGTCGTAACTGAACATCTTCCGTCGGTACCGGGTCGCTAGGCGAGCAACCATGTTCCCGGTGCCGTCGGCAACGAACGACGGAGCCGACAATAACACCGGGCCCGCCGTCCGGTACCCCCTTGCCTGGCGGCGACACGCCGTCGGGCGAGCAGCTCCCGGACGCCTCAGACACCCTCGCCCCTACGACCAGCCCGCGGTCACCGACCGTGGGCGTTGAGCTCGCCCACAAGCGAGCCTGTGCCCGGGCTCGACGCCTGGCCCATGGCCGGCGTCGGGCCGCCCGACGTCTCGAGACGGGCTCGTTCGCGCCGCACCCGGGGTGGCGCCATCGCGTCCCGGCCGGCCGCGTGGTGCTCGGCGACCAGGCCGCCGTGCTCGCGCGGATCGAGGCCCTGGTCGACGTCGAGGAGTGGCGGGCGGACAAGCGCGCCGTGTGGTCGGTGATGCTGCGTGCCTTGGCTCACCGGATGGACTGGGAGACCGGGCTCGTCGCCGCGGTCACCCGCCACGCCCTGGCCCAGGTCGGCGGGGTCGGGGTCCGCACGGTGTCGGCGATGCTGGCCTGGGCCCAGCAGGTCGAACTCTTGACGGTGGTGGAGACCGGAGCGGCCGGGTCGTTCCTCGGGGCAGACGTCAACCGGGCCCCGGCCTACGTGTTCACCGCCCCGGCCGAGACGAATTCGGCCAGCTCAGAGGGCCCTGTGGACAGAAGTTGCAACCTCCCCACGTCTTACGTGAAGAATTTAACCCTTGAAAACGAACGGCTGAATCCATCTCGACCCCGACCCGACTGGGCGCTGTGGCAGGTCCCGGCCACCAGGCCCGAGCGCTCCGCGGCCGCCGCGACCCTCGCGGCCCGGATCGGGCTCGACCCGGGCCGGGGCCCGATGTGGCGGCTCCGGGCGCTGCTGGACTGCTGGTGGGCTCAGGGCGCCTGTGTGGCCGGTCTGCTGCACGCCGCAGACCACCACCCCGACCACCCCGACCAAACCCGCGGCGACGCCCTACGCGGCGCCCACGACCCCCTGCGCGTCCTGGGCCACCGCCTCCGACCCTGGCAAGGCCGCCTCGCCCAGCTCCCCACCCGGCTGCACGGGCGCCACGGCGACTACCGCGCCGCCCAGGCCCAGCGGCTCGAGGCCGCGACCGCCGCGGCTCAGGGTCGGCCGCTACGTCAGCCGGCCGCCTCCAGCCCCTCGGTCCGAGCAGCGGCCCGCGCCGAGCTCACCGCGACACTGCGAGAGCATCGCGCGAGCCGATCACCCTCATCACCCAACACACGCCGTGACGTCGCGACGTTCTGACGTCGTTACGTCACGACGCTGCGGTGTCGTGACTTTGTGACGTCAGATCGATGCGGACCTGCTCTTGCACTCGCCGCAGGATGTCGGGGTCCCGGTCGGCCACTGTGAGCAGCGCCCGCAGCAGGTCCCCTCGCGATGGCGCGTACCCGCTGCGCCTGCTCACTTCGCCTCGTTTGACCGGCCTCGTCCCGATCAGCCCGACCGCGTCCCTCAGGCCGCGCGTAAGGCGCTCATAGCGGTCATCGGTCTCCGAGTCCAACCGGGCCGTGAACGCCCGCGTCCTGGGCGCGGGTCGTACGCTGCTCAGGTCCGACGAGACCGCAGCCGGCGACGGTTCCGGCGCCCAGGTCGGCCGCCCGGCGTTCAGGTCCACCGACTCCGGCGCCCGCCGCATCCCTCTACCTGGCATCGCTGCCTCCCTTGATTTCGCCGAGGACGTCGACGTAGGCGTCGAACCGCTCGGGCACCGTCCCGAACGCGTCGGCGTAGCGCTGAAGGCTGGGAACGATCGTGCGCAGCAGCGGTAGGTCCGCCGTCTCGATAGAGGTCGTCACCGTGCTTGCAGCCCGGGTCCGCAGCCGGACCAGCGTCATGAGCACGCCCCACTCCAGCGGCCGCTCGGCTGCGACCTTCTCGACATCGCCCACGGTTGCGCCGAGCTGGACCGCGTCGGCGATCCTCGCCCCGGCCGTCACGATCACCGTGTCCGACATGCGCATTGCGGCCCGGAACCGATCCGGGTCACCGGGACCGCAGTCGATCACCACATGGCGCACCGGAGGTAGCGTCATCGGCTCGTGCCACCCGACCACGGTCAGGCTCTCCGGCCAGGCGTAGCCCTTGCGCATCGCCTCCCGATGCCACGTGCTCGCCGACCCCTGCCGATCCGCGTCCACCAGCACCGTCGGGCCGCTGCGCGCGAACTGCAAGGCGAGCATCACCGACGTGGTGGTCTTGCCGGTGCCTCCCTTGTACGCACCGACGGTGAGGATCACCGCAGTCCCCGCAGTTCGGCTCGGAGAAGCGCGACGTGCGCGAGGACTGCGGTAGCGAGCCGGAGGACAAGTCCGGATGAGGTGACTTGGGGGGCGCTCATGGACCCATCGTGTCGTCGTGACGCCGCAACGTCTAGACGTCGTGACGCCGGAGTTTGCGATCCGCACACACACCGAGACCCAAGAACCCGTCACTCCAGGTGGCCGGATAGTCATGCACCCGCGGCTGTGTAATCGGACATTCCGGGTGCTAGCTGCGCTGATAACGGTCGCGGACCGCATCACCGCAGGTCAGCCGATCCGATAGGGGGCGTTATGTCACGGGGACGCGCGGCCGGGGAGAGCGGGCGTGATGATCTCGTGGGGTGCCGGGGGTCAGCCGGAGTCGTCCTGGGGAGGGTTCTCGTCGGGTGCGGGGGTGTCGGGTCGGAAGTCGTCGGGGGTGGCCTCGGTGAGGGCCTCTCGGAGTCGCTCGACCTGGTCCTCGATGGCCGGGGTGTCGGGCCCATGGGCCGGCGGTGTGTCGGGGTCCAGGCCGGCGCCGGCGAACCCGGGAGACAGGTCAACGGTAGAGCACACCTTGCGGCGGCCAGATCTTCTTCGAGTCATCCCGGGTCACCGGCGCCGATCCTGGCGGTCCTCCCTCCAGGAGCACCGCAGCGACACTCACAGATCTTCTTGCCGGCGTCGTAGCCGCGGCTACCAGCACCGACGGTGTCCGCACCCTTGACCGACTGGGAGTCCACACACCCCGCCGAGGCGTCGGGTCCCGGTCATCGGTGTCGCGCACCGCGTCGCGCAGCCGGTCGTGAAGGCGGTCGACGGTGCCGTCGGCGTTCCAGGACGCGAAGTAGTCATAGACCGTGACCCACGGTGGCAGGTCCCCGGGCAGCAGCCGCCACGCGCAGCCGGTCCGGGCCTGGTACAAGATCGCGTTGACGATCTCGCGACGGGGGTGCTTGAGCGGGCGACCGAACCCGCGGCCGCCGCGCTCGGGCGGCAAGAGCGGCTCCACCAGCGCCCACTGCTCATCGGTCAGATCGGTCGGGTAACCCCGCCGACCAGCATGATCAGTCACCGGCCCAGCATCAACAGAGAAGATCTTGCTACCAAACCGACACGCCGACCAGATCAACTTTCCCGACACGTACTTAGCCTTAGACGTCCCGCACCCGGCGACCGCATCGGCCGCCGGGTACTCTCCTGGCCCCGGGGCCCCGTCGATGCTCACCCCCGCCGGGTTGTCGGCGGGGTCCCGCCCCGGCAGTAATCAGCGTGCCCGCCCCTGGTACGTCGCGCCGCTGCCGCTGTTGTTTGTCAGCTTCGGCACCGAGGAGCCGCAGCCGGGCTCCTCGGTGTTCGCGGCGGAGGTCGAGCAGCGGTGGTGGCGGCTGCCCACCGAGCTGGAGCCGTTCGTGCCCGCCGGGCTGCGTCCCCCGCCGGGGGCAGGGCTGCGCGGCTGGTGGCGCCCCACCCCGGTGGGGCGCGCGCGTGGGAGTCCGGCTACCGGGGTCCGCCGCTGGTCGAGGCCCATGCCCGGGCGCTGGGGTTGGCGCGCCCACGGCAGCGGTGCCGGGAGCAGGAGCGCTCGCTGCGGGACGCCTGTAGCCGGTGGCATCGGGCCCGGGACCGCGAGCTGCTGAGCCGGGTCATCCCGGTTACCGAGGTGGTCGGGACCGGGGCTCGGCTGCTGACCGCGGCGGCGCGGGAGGCGCACCACGACCCCGAGAGCGCCGGGCGGGTGGAGACGCGGGCGTGGGCGCTGGCGAGCTGCTGTGGGCGCGGGGAGGCCGCGCGGGTCCGCGAGCTCGCCGACTGGTGCGCCGAGCCCATGGACCTGGTCACCGAGCTCGACTCCCGGGAGCGGGAGCGGGAGCTGGCCGCGGCGGCCCGGGCCGGTCGGGCCGCCGCCGAGGCGGGACGGTCGGTCGAGCGAGCCGTGGCCGAGGTCGTGCGCGCCGACGAGGCGGCCACCGAGCTGCGGGGGCGGCTGCGGCGCTACCACAGCCCGGACGGTGGGCGGGGCGGGGTCACCGAGATCGAGGAGATCGGCGCCGCCGGCGAGCCCGGTCTCGCGGTCACGTTCGCCGCCTGAGCTTCCCCCGCTTGGCCGGAGTCTTCGTTACCTGTGGCGGTCCGGATGGGTGCTGGCCTTAGGCCGGGACGGGGGTCACACTGCGGGGCAATGGAGCCGGGAGCTCTGCCCTCGAAGGGTAGGGGCCACGCGGACGCGTGGGTCGCGGCCCCCACCGTGCATGCAGGCAGGAGTAGCCATGACCAACGTTGAGGCAGCCCGGTCCACCAGCGGCAGTGCGGGGGCCCACGAGGCCGCGGCGGCGGCCCCCGGGGGGCCTGAGGCCCACGCGGCGGCCGAAGCCGCGGCCAACCCGGCCCTGCTAGGGGTCCCGACCTTCGTGGTCGGGTCGGTCGCGCTGGGGCTGTTTCTGGTCGGGTTCAAGGGCGCCGACAATGCCGCGGCCGCCATGTTGCCGATCCTGTTGTTCAGCAACGGACTAGGCCTGGTGGGGGCCACCGTGTGGGCCATCCGGACCGGGCAGGGACCGGTCGCCGCGATCTTCGGGATCTTCGCGGCGTTCTGGATCAGCTTCCCGGTACTCGTGCTCGGGTTGGCCCACGACTGGTGGGGCATCCCGGCCACCGACATGACAGCCGCCGCCGACGCCAAAGCGGTGTTCCTGCTGACCTGGTTCATCGGCATCGTGGTCCTGACCGTCGCCAGCCTGCGCCTGCCCTCGGTGTTCACCCTGCTGTTCCTGCTCGTCGACGCCGCGTTGGCCGTGGTGTACTTCGGGGTGAACAACACCTCGACCACCCTGCTCGCCGTGGGCGGTATCCTGGTCTTCGCGTTCGCCCTGGTCGGGGTGTACCTGTTCTTCGACGCCATGGGTGTGGCGATCGGCGGCAAGCCCCTGCCCATGGGCAGGCCGATCATCAAGTCCTGACCCCCCACCATCGTCCCGGTGTCGCGCCCGCTCGTCCGGGGCCGGCGTCGGACACCGTTCACCCGCCGCCGCTCATGCCACTGCTGCCCGGGCGGTTTCGGGTCTGGCTGGCGAGACGGGGAGAGCTCGGCGCCACCACGGCGGCCTCGTGCGCCTCACCGTGGGCCGCGGTCGAAACGCACGCCCGGGCGCGGGGTTGCTCGGGTGTCGCGTGCACGGAGGATTCAGCGGACGCTGAGGGTGACCTGATCACCAGGGCCCGTCGGTGGCGGCGACCCGGTAGTGGCCGCGGGCGGGTCGGCCGGGCCCGGGTGTCCGGGGTGGGCCACGGCGTAGCCCGCGGCGGCCAGCCACGCCCGGGCCCGCCCGTAGCGGCGCTCGTCGGTGAACGCGTGCCAACGCTGGAACTCCTCGGGCCACCGAGCCAGCACGTCCTTGAACCGGCGAAACGCCCCCGGGCCGTCGATGGCCACGGCAAGCTGCTCGGCCCGGCCAGCACCGGTGACCGTTGCAAGGAACCTCGTCATGTCCCGGTACCCCGGGCGCGAGTCCGCGTTCTCGATCCACAACCACCGGTCGACGCCGGCGGTGTCCAGACCCTCGGTGTCCGGGTCCTCGGTGTCCGGGTCCTCGGTGTCCGGGTCCTCGGTGTCGAGGTCCTGGGCTTCGCCGGGCCGGGTCGCCTCGCCGGGTTCCCCCGCGTTCTTGCTGGCCTCGGCGGGCCACACCCGCCCCGTGCGCAGGTCGACGCGGCCGCCGCCGTTGCGCGGGTCGCCCTCCCGGAGCATGGCCAGCTCCTCGAGGCTGACCGGCAGCGGGCACAAGATCGGCGCCGCGCGCGTGCCGAGCAGCCCCTCGAGCTGGTCGGCCAACTCCGGGTCCCCGCGCCACCCCCGCCGGCGCAGCGCCGCCGCGCACTGCTCGGTCCGCGGCGCGGCGCCCGGGACCTGGACCTGGACCTGGACGCTCAGTGCGCAGCCGAGCCCGTCGCCGACCAGCTGCAGCGCGTCGATGGGCAGGGCCCGGCCGCCCAGCAGGGCGAGCAGGGCCACGGTGTCGCCGCGGACCACCGCCTCGCGCAGCTCGGAGCGCCACGCCTTGGCCGCCAGCGCCCGGGCCTGCTCCCGCGCCTGCTGCGTCTTGGCCTCCATCACCTCATTCTGCGCACACCGTCCAGGCCAAGCTCCCCGCCAGCACCCGGCCTGCGGGCTGCGGGCTGCGGCTGATCGGCGGGTCCCAGCCGCTGGGCTGCGCGGCCCGGGAGTGGACGACGATCGCGGTGCGGGGCTCCGCCGAGCACCCGCCCTCGGTCCGGCGGGGTCCCGCCCTCCCGCCCGTCGAGGGCGAATGGTGGCCCGGTGACCGACTCCGACCCCAGCGATCCCGGCGCTGCGGTCGGCGACCCCGCGCCGCCGGGCAGGCGCCGTCGGCGTATCCCGGCGCACCCGGGAGAACCCGACTGGGCCCGCGGGTGTGGGTCGAACTCGAGGCGCTGTTCCCGCCACCCGATCCGACCCGGCCCTGGCGACGGCGGCCAGGCGGCGGGAGCCGCCCGTCACCGCGCCGTGGCCGCCCTGCGCCACATGGACGACACCGGGCTGACCATCACTGTCGACGCCCTCGCCCGCGAAGCCGGCGTCTCCCGCTCCCAGCTCACACCCAGCCCGGCCTGCCCGCCGAGCTCGACCGGCTCCGCGACCGCACTCGCCCCCGCCGGCCACCCGGCCCCGACCGTCAAACCGCCGGCGAGGGCTGGAACCAGCTGACCTCGGCGGGGTCGCGCTGGCCGCGCCGCCCCGGGCGCGGTGTTCGAAGGCGATCTTCTCGGGCGGGTAGTCGTTGTTGTCGGTCTGGCGGCCCCACGGCTTGGTGATGTGGGTCTTGACCAGGACCCCGTCGTGGAACATCTTCACGGTGGATCTGCACTCCGAGGCGGGTCAGGACGTCGTTGACGCGCAGCTCGGAGACCGCGTGCGGGCCCATCTGCAGCTCGAACCCGAACAGTCGGGTGGCCAGGTCGGCGACGGCCTCCCGCGCCGCACCCTTGCCTGAGTCCCCGTCGAGGCGGTCGTAGACGATCTCCAGGATGCGCAGCAGGAACGTGCCGGTGCCCGCGGCGGGGTCGATGACGCTGACCCCAGGCGCGCCGAGCCCGTCGGGCCGGTCGAGGCGGGAGCGGACGACGTCGTCGGTCAGCCGCACCATCTGGGCGGCCACGTCGACCGGGGTGTAGTAGGACCCGGAGGACTTGCGCAGGTCGTCGTCGTAGGCCTCGAGGAACTCCTCGTAGAGGTAGAGGTAGGTGTCGCGGCGCCCGCCGCGGACCTTGTCCCAGTCGATCATCGAGACCACCCGCAGCAGCGTGCCCAGGGTGACCCGGAACGAGTTCTCGACGTGGTCGGTGAGCAGCTGGAGCGCCCGGCCCATCAGGGCGCTGGAGGCGCCGAGATCGTCGCCGACGGTGTGGATGCTGCCCGACTCCATGGCGACCCCGCGGGAGCGGGCCAGCAGCAGGGCGAAGGTGACGGTCTGGGCGTAGCCGTCGGCGAACTGGGTGTCGGACGCGCCGGGGAACAGCAGGGTCCGCCAGTCCGAGGCGAGCCCGGTGAACGGCTGCGCGCTGGCTGGCTCGCCTTGCTTGATGCGGACCTGTTCGCGGGCGAGTTGGTCGACGACCTCGTCGCGCAGCAGCCGACACAGGGGGGCCACCGCCCGCACCAGCGCGCCGACCGACCGGATCGGCGCCGGCGCCCACCCCAGAAACGTCGAGAGCAGCCGCTGTAGGCCGGCGTCGGGCACGGTGAGTTCACCGGTGCCGCTCGAGAGGGTGCCGTCGAGGGTGACGATGTCGCCGTCGCGTTCGCCGTGGCTGTAGCGGGCCCATTGCACGCCGTCGGTGTAGATCAGGTTCGGCAGGTCCGAGAGCCGCTTCCACTGGCGCACGTTGTGCTTGCCGGTCAGCGCCGGGGCGTCCGCCCCGAGACCCGGTTTCTTGATCTCGATGTAGCCGCAGACCGCGCCGTCGACCTCGATGGCGTAGTCGGGCCGCACCTCGAGCTCGGCGAGCCGGTACTCCGACCGGGACGACTTTCTTGATCCCCAGGCGGGAGGCGACGGTCTTGACCAGGTTCACCAGCGGGGTCCGTAGCGCGTCCTCGGGCTGGCCCTGGCCGCCGGCCAACGTCGCCCGGGCGTCGCGCCCGAACAGCGCCACCGCCTCGGACAGCCAGCCCGGCACCGCGTGGCCTACCTGTTCGGACAACTCCCGACCTCCCCCGGTGGTGAGGACGCGGACGGTACCGCCCGCTACCCAGCCCTCCTGCGTGTCCGCCCGGGCGCAGGGTCTACCCCGGGTTGATCATCCAGCGCGCCGACCGCGGGGCCGGGTGGTTGGGGTCGGTGACCGGCTCGCCCTCGCAGCGCACCGCCCCGGCCTCGATCCATCGGGCGGCCTTGCTCGCATCGATCCCCGAGGACAGCAGCCGTTCCAGGATCGTCGGGTCCGGTGCGTCGGTGGCGGGTGCGTCGGTCACGCCTCGACGGTAGGACCGGGAACCGACAACCGTGGGCTTCGGCGCCCGGGGTGAGCGAGCGGCCACACCGGCCACCACGTCTCCGGGCGGCCGTGGCCGGTGGCCACCCGGGCCCGTGACCGGCCGGGCCTGCGGTGGCCACGGAGTCCCGGTCGACCGACCACGCGACGGCCCGTCGCAGTGTCACCCTCGCCGGGTGAGCGACGCCGACGACCCCGGCCACGGCCCGGCCGGTGAGGACGGTGACGGGGGTCGGTTGGGTGAGGAGGTCGACGAGGCGATCGCGCCGGTGGCCCGAACAGCGGTGCGGCTGGATCGGCTCGATCGCGCGGTGCACGCCGCCCAGCTCGCACGACGCCGCGAAGCGCAGTGAGCTGACGACCGTCGAGTCCATCGAGGACGTGCTGCGCTGGCGGGTACGCCCGCGCCGGGTCAGCCGCCGAGTTGTCGGCACCTCGCCGAGGGCGGTGTCAGTCCGTAGAGCCCGCAGGCCTGGACTTGCTCCTGCTGACGGCGCCACTTCGCCTCGGCGATAGCGTTGTCGCGCTGCGCTTGTTCGTAGGACTCCGCAGGCGGGGGCTGCCCCACTGAGATGACCAGCGCCAGGTTCGGGTTGGCCAGGGTCCCAGGGGTCCGGCCGGGGCAGTCGCCGCGATGGTGTCGAACCCGATCGCACCCAGCTTCATGTCCACGCTCGCTCGAGCACCTTTGAATGTGCGCGACGACGTCGTGGACCCGCCAGCCCGCACACAGCGACGGCGCCTCCCACTGCTGCGGGGTCAGGGTCCCCAGCAGCGCGGGGTCAGGGTCCCCAGCAGCGCCGCCAGGTGGAAACTTCAGTTAGCGCCATCACGCGGAGCTGGCGGTGTTGCCGATCGCCCACCTGCGTAGCCACAGCCGTCGGGGGCGCGGCGCCACGGTCGGCGATCCCGCGGGGTCGAGTCCGTCCCGGGACACAGGCTACGGTCGGATGATGGCAACCCGCGGTGGCAGTTTGTCTCATACCTATGAGGTCAACGGCACCCTGGAAGGCTTCTTCTGGGTCTGCTCGTGCGGGGAGGGAAGCGACCCTGTCCACGCGAGCGAGTACGCCGCTATCGCGGCAGCGGAGCAGCACGTGGCCGAGTCCCCGGAGCGTCGCTGAGCGGTCGTGCCAGGCAGCCTGCGTCCCTTCTGGACGGGTGTCAGCGGCGGTGATCGCCGCGGCGAAGCGGGCGAGTTCGCGGGGCCGAGTGCGAAACGCGGGTCGCGCGGACCGGAGCACACGTCGAACACGCGCCTCCGCGGCGAGCGGCGCCCGGCTGAGCCCAGCCGGGCGGCGGCGATCTTGTCCGGGCGCCACGAGCCGGGTCACAGCATCCGAGGCTGCGCGCCGAGACCGGCTACAGCGCGTCGGGCGGGTGCCTCGGCTGCTGCGCGGCGGGTCAGCTTCCGGCCTTAACCCGGATCCACCGTTGAGCGGCGTTCTGCGCGGCGCGTCAGGTAGGTCAGAGCCCTTCTGAGTAGGGACGATGTGGCTGCTGAAGGTCACGCCGGACCCACCCAGAAGGGCATCTGATAAGTGCGAGCATCGCATGACTTGTCGCGGGTCTCGGTGTCCTGCGACGAAGAGAATCTGGTGTCGGTGGCCGGGCTGCTGCCTGCGGCGGCGCTGGCCCAGAAGGTTGGGCTGGCCCAGATGGTCGATGCCCGGGTGCGGC
>JAABVA010002221.1_pt1 | contig 19598 bp, 21 predicted proteins | sample 5560331 | NCBI WGS metagenome assembly JAABVA01 (sample SAMN12812661, study PRJNA571458) | rock metagenome | isolation source: Antarctica rocks | place: Antarctica: Victoria Land, Mt New Zealand sud | collected 2016-01-07 | reverse complement strand
ATGCAGTGAGCTTTGTGAATTGATTTGAAGCTGCTTGAGTCTTAGACTGATTGTCATCTAGATTCTTCTCATTCTCATTCTCATCTTCAAATCAGTCAAGCTTCGCTGACGATGACACACGCGCTCTTCGAGCGACAAGAGTAGCAGCAGTCTTAGCGACAAAGATCACAAGCTCGCTCGAGATGAGTGCGTTTACGACTTGAGAGATCTGAGAAGTCTTGAGAGGATTAGACTGAGGAATCTTGAAGGGATTAAGCCTGAGCAAAGAAAGATCTTCTACATCTGAAAGCGTCGAGGGTGAAGAGATCTCTGTCTCTGAAGAAAGTACGATAGGATTCTTAGATACGATAGAATCCTTAGATACGATAGGATTCTTAGATACGGGGGCGATTTTGCGTGCCTTAGAAGCCTTGGGTGCATCTAGGTGAAGCAGAGCCTTGAAGGGAGCCCTTTTGCGTCCGGTACGCCTGAGAGGCATTCTGACTATCTAGGATTGCCCTCGTGTGAGGCTGAGGTTTGTATAGCTTCAAAAATGAAGCTTTGGGGTGTTTTGGGGGTGTGGGGATGATATCTAGGTATTTGCTCTATTTGCACCAAATTTGAGGCTGATTTGTGTGTTTTCCCCGCCAAATTCGCTAAAACCCGAAAACTGAACCAGACTTTTGCATACAACGATACTTTATGTGCAGGTGTGAAGGCGTCTGATTTGTGATTCTCCTGATACCGTTTCAGACGGCCTTTCTCACTACTATTTGTAGCATCTGAGAAGTGGAATCGACCTAACAGTATTGATCGGTAATTTTCAAAACGATTCGACGGCTTTGCCTAGAGTGGGTAACAACATAGCTATCATGCAAATTTCCGGAAGACATCATGTCCAAGGATCTCCACCACACCGCTCTCTTTCTCATCGATGTCCAGAAAAGCTTCAATGATCCAAATCCACTGAGGCTCTGGCCGATCTCCCCGTGGCCACATTCGCTCCAGTCGTTGGGCTTCAGACAGAAGACTTCTAGAATGGCAACGAACAGGAATCAAATGGTGGGTGAATCTGGGCTGCGCGCCAATTAGCGATCCAGGCGGCTTTGGTCAGCGTGGAGCTCGCGAAGGCAGCAATGCCGAGGGCGGTCGGTGGACCGATGGGTCTGAGCCAGATGGTCACATGAGGTTGTTGGCCATGCTATGCTGCAGCTTGTTGCGACCATTGTTATTATTGCTGCTGTTGTTGTCGTTGCGGTGGTTGTGGTGGAGGTGAAGCACTATGGGAATGGCAGGTGAGTGAATGAGGCAAGAGGTGTTATGCAAGAACGATAGCCTGGAAGCCACAAGCTTGAATGCTTCTTGGTAAGCTTTGCAATGGATCTCTAGTCTAAACAATCCCCCAGTTTCACACCTTCCCATTCCCGCTTATCATCTGTGACCTCGCTGAGATACCTATGTGCAACATCAACTATCTCACATCTGAGCAGTGAAATCACCTCCTTCCAGCTTCTCATGAGCTCATCACTCTGTTCCTTTCTTTGGTTCTCAGCCTTGCCACCAAAACCATTCTCTCAGTCGATCTTGAAGAGCAAGACGCCATCGGCATTCGGTTCAGTCGTAGCCGCAACAATACAATAGCTCTTACCAAAATTACTACAGAAGCGATAGCGGTATGCGGGAGCAGTGTGAGCTTTAATAACCGCCGCATAAAACTCCTCACCTCTTGGTATCCTGATCGACAACCCACACTCCTTGTTGCCTTTCACCGGCTTCAGAACACCGTCGTGGCCAGTCTTCTGACCATCAACTCTAGCGTTATCCGATAACTCCGGAATCGTTTGCCCAACTGCCACCCGCTCTTCTCCCTGATAACGTCGGCTCCATTGCTGATCAACCAACTCTAAGATCTTGATATCACAGTCCGGATATTGGACTGTGTACACGCCGAAGATCCAATGATCAGCGCTCCATTTTCGGCGACCGTGAGCAATGTCGCAGCCTGTTGCAACGGCCGGGGCAGATGCCTCAAGGCTTTGAGTCTTGCGCGGTGCTGTCGAGCCGATATCAAGGAGTTGGTCAGTTGAGAGGCCGTTGGTGGAGCCGGGCCAGTCAAGGTGAATAGAATGATTCCGTCTTCTTTTGCGTATCTTGGGAGAGGCTAAGTAGGAAAAGATTCGGGTGAAGACGAGAGGTTTGTTGTGTTCTAAGAGGGTGGTATTTGCAAGCTTGGGAGACACAGTCTTCGACAGATAAGCCAGTGAAGGAAGAGTCACTCTGCAGTCGACAGGCGAACTCATCTGCCCTCTTTATGTTGCTGGGGGCTCTATCCTGCGGATCAAAGCCATGCCTTCTGTATCTGACTGTGCATAAACCCCTATGAAGAACCCTATAGGAGGTAGCTGAGGCGGTACTCCATATGTCAAAGCAGCAGTTTTCTCCACCGTACCTTCGCTGCCTCCACTCGCTCCTATCGTTTTCAGACTCTTCGTCACCACCACTCGCTCCCATCATCATCAGACTCTTCGTCATCACCTTCGTCACGAACCCCATCATCGCTACTATTACCAGTCTCCTCACACTCCTTCGCCTCAACCGAGTTCGTATTACCAATTTGAAGATCAACCAACAAAAGCCCGGATATCCCCGCTCTGGTCCGAAAACGAATCCCCATTGCATTCCAAACCGTCGTCGCCCCAAAGCAAACCAGAAGCACTCCCCTTTACTCTCCAGTCCTGATCGGTCGCTACAACAAGGTAATTCGGGTCAAACATTCCCTTCTCTGCCCCAGCTAAACATAGTTCTCATAACACCGCCCGAAGCGGTCCTCCTATGTATCTAAACCCCACGGGGAAACTATACTCTTTCTGCCGGGGCCACACAATCGATGTCGGATTCGCATGCCAGTTTGCAGCTGGATTAGCTCTTCGTCAGTGAGATCCACGAGGGGGTGTGCAGAGCGCCAAATGGGAGCAACTCCATCGGTCGATCACGGTTAGTATGTACTCCAATTCCCGGCGCCCTTTGCTGGGTGGCAGTTGTGAGATCGATCGAGGGGAGTCTGCCATTGCATGATTGAGGTAATTCTGAAAGAAAAAAAGAAAAGAAAAAAAAAAGGTAATGTGCAAAAGATTTTGTCGGTTTCCCGTGGGCAGAACTTACTGTAGTAGGCGATTTGATAGCCTAGGTACTGTGTGAACTACTGTATGTGCGGACACAGGCAAAGGCAGATTTGGGGGGGATACTCTCTGGATTTCGCCTGCAGACATACAGTTCGCGATATACATCGGCATCTTGATATTTGGAGCAAGCGAGAGTCAAGTTAGTTCAAAGCGTGCGAGTTGGGCGATGTTGAAGGCGTAGGAGATAGAATACCAGTGACTTCAAAATGTGGGGGCCTCCAACATCTGGATATTCATTCTTCATATCCATTGTGCATTTTTCCCAACTCTTGAAATCGATGAAGTTAGGTAACGTGGATTATCACCAAACAAGAGGCAAAACACTGTCATACATAGCAACAGATATGCTTGTCATCTCAAATCCTGCAAACCTGATACTAATAATTTGCGTAAACGCCCGCTTTCTGTAAATGCCCACCCAAATCGCCTTGAAATGTAAGTCCAACCTGCACTCGCTGAGACGCCTTTCCCCGTCCACCCACATGATATCGCCGTCTTTTGTTCCCCGTCCATCCATATAAACGCTTAAACATCCAAGCCAGCCATATCCATAAACGCCCCGGCAATTTCCGCCACACCATCCGCCTTCTCCATCTCTTCCTCCGCTTTCCTCCTCTTTTCTTCCTCCGCCTCCCTCCTTTCCCTCTCCCTCTCATCCTCCTCTACTTTCCTACATAACGTCTGGCCAAACCACCCAAAACACCTCGGACACCTATAATTCTTCTGACAGTGCGAGCAATCGCAGGGAGAATCCTTGAGGAGGCAGTCGGGGCACACATGTACACCACAGAGAGTGCATTCGCGGGCGGCGGCAGTGCACTTGGGGCGGTGGTCGCCGATCGGGCGGTATTCGGGACAGAGAAAAGAGGCACAGCCGCGCCATAGGGGTGGAGGGGTAGGGATGGGGGTGATGGGTGCTCGCGGGGTGGTAGGGGGAGTGGCGTTTGCTGAGCTGAGATCTTTAGCGGGGATGCAGGTAGGGGAGGTTGAGGACGGCTGCGAGGAAAAAGTGAGGTCTTCAGTGTCGGCGATGAGGTCTGTGTCGTTAGTTTCAGGGAGATTTGTTAAAGCAGCAAGCTCCTGTGTATGATGTGGGTTTTCCTTCAATAGGAGAAGGCGTCGGATAGCCTCGAGTAGTTCATCTTCCGATTTCTTGCTTGGAATCTTAGATGTCTCAACTGGTTTCTCGTTCATGTGTTTTTTCTCAACAGTCAAGTCTCTATAACCGCAGATCCTCATTTTAAGACCTCGGAGATCATGGGCAAAACAGAAGGGCTCATGGCAAGCTTGGCAGGCGGCCCTCCATCCTGGCGTCTGCCAGCATTCTTGACAAAGACTACGCGGGCACATGCTATTGTCCTGACTGCCTGGTCCGTATAACAGCCAGTGTAGCATTTGATCATGGCCTTCCCGGAGAGTGTAATCAGGCGAATCAGGTTTTCCATACGCTGCCCTTGGAAAGTCTTCATCTTGTCGAATTCGCGCAAATTCGGGATCTTCGTAACCCCTGCCTCCAGGGAGCGGCGCAGTGCGGATTTGGCCAGCGCCTATTCTATTCATGTCAGGGCCAACGAAAGAAATGCCCCCACCGCCAGAAAACATTGGCTTCAAACAGCACCAATGCATTTTAAGGTTCGGAGTGCTGGAGCTGGTTGGTTCATTTCCAACATTTTCACCACCAGATGATTCTTGCATCATCAAATTCGGGCTCCTCGTCTCGCCCGGAGCCCACCAGAAAAGATCATGACTGACCCCTTCACGAGCTGTAGCGTCTGCTGTAGATTCATCTAGCTTGGTTCTCTTCGACCGCGGTAACGGTCGAGCGAATGCACAGCTCGCACACAGAGTCTTCCTACAGCCCATACAATGCAATCGTACACTGCATTGCTCGCATCTTTCCAGTATTCGATCTCCGCAATCATGACATTTGAAATTCTCGGTGAACATCCTGTGGCTCCGGCGAAGATGCGTAGGCACCATCCTACCTTCCCTCCGACCTGGCTGATCTTGGCATCCCAGCGGCTCCCCCTCATGGCCGTATTCCGCCTCTGCCCATAGCTGCCCTCTGAATGCTTCAGCCTTTACAAGCTCTAATCCCAACGTATTGCCAGAGCGCCATAGGCGATCAAAGACAACCCAGACTTCCCCTCGGCCATCCAGATTACCTCTGCCTGTATAGTAGTCCTTCCTCCTGAGACAGCGGCCCCCTGGCGTAGGACACCAGGCTGTATCTGTCCATATGCCTAAATTATAGCAGATTTTGATAAGTTCGTGGGTAGGTTCTGCATCCGAATCTGTCCGTAGCAGTGATGCAGGAAGATATGGTCGCCGTCTGTGATGCCGGCACCGAAATGTGTAGAGACTCCTCAAAGCTAAATGATCAACATGAACAGATTTGTTAAGGGAGCTGACCGATTTCTGAAGACTGAATAAAGTAAGATATGGGACTATATGATATTTTAACGACACTTGCTTGCAACCGCGGACAGATAGGTGCTGTAAAGTCTCCCTCCGGGCAGGAAGGATGTTTGCGGTCAAGGCAAGACCTCCTACTGCGGTGTGATCTAGGTCCAGTGTTTTCAACCGAGTACCTATCGGTAGTATGACCGTAACCAGGAGTTGATCCAGCGCGTTTTTCTTTGACCGCCGAAGAAGGGATTCTCCAGATGTATCGCTTGCCGGCGACGGCTGCCTTATCTCAGCTCGCCCAAGGTTGAATAGACGGAAGGAAAGATAGTTCCAGGCTGTTGGGTACGACTGCAGAAACGATCGAAGGTATCTGGAGGTGTGGTAAAGGTCGAGGATTGCAGATGTTGGTAATTGGAGAAGTAGCGATTCAACGATAGGCGGATATGTGGCTGTGACTCGCTCAAAGATCGACAAGGAGGTCCGTGTTTTTGGAGTTACCGATCTTGTAACAGTCCTTGTAGAGCATCTTGTCTTCATGAAAAGAGACTCTTCCGAAGGTGAGGTACAGACATCCATGGGGCCATGCGCAGTTAAGTTAACATACGCTTAGGGTCTTGTATGGATGGAATGTGACGAGTCCGAAATCCTATAGAAGTACAATCACTAGAAACCAGAAGATGGTCCTAAGGTAGGTACAACCGTACATGGAAAAACCTTCATCTTTGAGCTGCAGGTGTGACGTGGGGTCCCTCAGCCTTGGCACCCGTACAGAACACCAGCAGTTTTTGGCGGCTCCCTGGTGCCCGCGAAGGAGAACCCTAATCGATAAGACAAAATAGATATAATATATGCGTATGCAACGCGCAATGATCGCTGAAGAGCTCTGCGATGGCATTTGCGAGCTTTACGTTTATATCGTACCACGCATCTGTTCGACAAAATCCATTCAATCTTTGAGCAAACGTTTGATAAGTTATCGCCTGTTATTTCCATCCCCGATCGTATACCCTCTTGCGATTCCACTCCTTCCCTCCTCAATAGGAGCCCCACCACGTGTCCCAGGTGCATCATATGCGATTTCAAAATCACTCCCGAGCCCCCTCCAGGTCCTGCTTGATCTAAGGTATTCAGCCCCAGGAGACATCTCACCACCAACGGCCGCTACATCTCCCTTAGGACGCTTCATCAAAGCCTTCGCAGACTTGCTCAATTGACTTTGGTTAGCAGGCAGGTTGGATACGCGTGCAGCAAAAGACTGCATTGGCCGAGAATTTGAGACATAGCGTCCCGTTCGTAGATCAAATTCAGGGGCCGCAGACTCTGGCTCTGAATCAAAGTCTCCATTGTTAATATCCTCGCCAGCGTTCAGTGAACCATTTTGCAAGCCGTTTCCATCCCTCTTAGCATCCAGCGGAGGCTCTCTAGGTTCCTTTAGTAATCTCTGAAAGTCGCTAGTCCATTCTCCAGTCCAGACTCTCTTATCGTCCCCTTTAAGCGCTAATTCAAGCTCGAATGGAGTTAGGATTGGCTTCCAAAAATCTTTGCTCTCTATTAAAGAACTTTCCCAGCAACCTATCACTACCCAAGCGCCTACCTCACTGAAATTGGCTACCTTTGCTGCATTGACTTTGCCAACGACGAAAGTATAGCTTTTTTTGCCGGCCGCTAAAATCTGAGACGTGACATGCTCAACCATGTGCAGATAATTCTTGACACTAAGAGTGTTGATGAGTATGCCGAAGACTGGAACGGTACTGACGGATGTCAAGAGCGCGTATCGCTTGCGTAGGGCAAGCGCAGTTGATGTAAGAATAGACTTGTGTATGTGACCAGTAGCGTCATCAGATGTAGGGTAGACATGAATCTGAGATACACGCGACGATAGGATGAGTAAAAGCGAGTCTGGAGGATCTGAGATATGAAAAAGCTGCCAATCTTTAAGCTTCGTGGGATCGGTTCTCACATCATCAGGGATGGTACGATTTGGTAACGGCGATGAAGGATCATGAACAATGTTAGTTTTGTAGATATCGGTATATCCTTCGCTACTCAGAGCATTAGCGATACCTGGAAGATGGCTCGAGTATGTTACGTCTGCCACAAGCAGTACTTTTTGTTGATGATCGGGATAATTTTCTTTGAAGGCCTGAACAACGTCCTCTATATCCAAAGGTTGAGCGCTGAACACATATATTACCGGTAATCTCGCGGTAGGTGACAGGCAGGTTCGACCATAATGTACAACCACTTCAGCGTTAACATGCTCCGCAGCAATCTCATCAATACAGCAAGCTCCATACGAAGTGTCTGCAAGGATGTAGACTCTCGTTGTGGGTAGCAGCTCGGGTGAGATACTTAGCCTGTTAGTCGCGTCTGAGATGTCAAAATGTGATATAGACTTCGAGGGGACGTCCTGAGGGCATACGCCACTCAAGCCTTTAACCAAAGCCTCAGAAATTCTGGGTGCATCTGGTAGCATGTGATCTGGAAATTGAAGAGCAACTCTGGTCCATCTCCCCCTCTTTATCTCTGCTATTGTTCGTTCTATCTCATACGTGATGCGCATTTGCTCATCCGAATGCCGTCGATCAAAAGCATCTATCTTCGGCTGCGAATAGTCCTGGAAGATGTTGGTATCAGGTGTGGAGAGAACTGGGGGAGCGTCCAGCGGAGCTGTCATTATATTGAAGTGATTCGTGAATCTCGAGGACAACAGTATTTGGATGATTTGGTAGATGTTTCTGGCCAATCACAGCAGCTTCGGAGATTTCAAATCTGCGGAGTCAGTGTATCAACGAGTTTGAGAGGATTTCAGTCAACCTCATTCGTGTGCTTCTTCTTGAAACCTTGGATGCTGCAATGCGGGAGTTTAATAATTGTCGGTATTAAATTTCCAGCCACCAACAAGCGCTCCTCATCAATGATAGTCGCTTACTTGCTAATTAGCGACTCGTGAGTAGTTAAGGTAAGGTAGTTACCTTCCCCTCGTTCGCACTTGCAATTCTCTTCATCATTCGATATACGAACCTGAACAACACGGCTGAACATCTTTAAGCTTCTTGATGCATCGTACTTATGATTCTGATGAAGCATGAACAGTACGAAGACTTGCGCGTGTTCTCACTTCATTATCTTGCCTTATTACTATTTAGCTACACTGACATCTTAAACCTATTTTGTATGCGCAATCCATGGACCACCCGTCCAGCAACTCAGTTCTATAGTAAGCTAGATATCCAAGCGCTTAACACTTCAATGTATCGGGAGAACAATGTAGCATTCTCGTGAGTTACGCGAAGTCGAATATTGATAAAAAGGATGCTCTATCCACATTTCGAGTGCAAGAAAACATGAGTTACTCAAGATGCGAATCTTTCCTATTTAGGCTTCTTACATTCGCAGTATGCTTCTATTCTGTAATTTCCTTTTCTCAACCACCTCCTATATGCAGCGGCCAGGGATTCGGTGCTTCGAGCTCGCCCGCGCAAATTTCGGACTGTGATCGCGCGTACACCTGGATCCCCCAGTCTCCAGTGGTCCGTCATCTCTTTCTTGAACCTCAATTTCAGATACCTCCATTCGGGGGTGTTTTTGATTATGAAGAAACTGGGATCGTGCAAGTGCCTAAATTTTGGATATCCGGTAAGAGCATCTTGCTGTCTGTAAAGAAAAGATTCCAAGATCTTAACCAGGCAATATAGGGAGCTGTCGTATCGCTCGCATATCGTACGGATCGGAAGCCCATGGCGCTGTCACCCCTACCGTCCATGACTGGGCCCAGATCAACGCACGAGCATACGCCGTTCGAAACACATGCATTACTGGCATGGGTGTTGGTGGGTTTGCGACTATACCAGGTGAGAGATAAGCCCTGCCGTTTCCGTTTCCGCTCCCTTCAAAACGGAACAATGCCAAGGCTTTAGTGCTTGACGATAACAGGAGCTTAGATAGACGCTCTAGTCGTCTGTCCCTCGTGGTGTATTTCTACATGGCCGGCTCCCAATTCGAGCTATTAATGAACAATTATCAAAGTCGGCCCACTCCGATTTCTCCACCTCCAAATCTTTCCAGCTGCTTAGGCTCGAACAAGACGGACTGTCTCATAATCAATTCGACATCTATGGTAAATTTCACGGCATTCAAACCGATATCGCCGGCGTCGACTTCGTAAAGGATAGTCTCCCCTCTCGGGTCAATGCTCAGAAGATAAATTCCCAGCCACGAGCCGGGACAAGTTTTTTCAGTGAATCAAAGAGTCCCTCGGCTGCACCTATTTGCTTCTTGGGACGCGACAACTCTGGATCAAGAGGAGTATGGCTTAGGTCCCGACTTTTAGTTTTACGTCCCCTCTGTCTCTCGTCTGTATTGTAATTCAGTCTAATCTAAACACCAAAGGAACGTGAGAGTATTCTTGTCAAAACCTGCCGCACATGATATAAAGCGGATGTGCCTCACGAGTAGCAACTGTAACGATTCTCGAAGTTTCTAGCACTAGTTCTGTTTGGAAATAATTCCCGATTGTGACAATAGGAGACAGAAATATTTAACTTTTTTTCGCAGAGTGACATGTACTGTAGGAACAGCGAGCAATGTAACGAAGTGTAAGGGATGAAACGTAGACTAGTTTCGGATGTCGTATCCATGGATATATAGATCATACAGTCTGTCTTTATCAAGGACTCTAGCTTTGCTTGCTGAATGTGACTTTAGATCATGAATGGCTTCGATATCAGTGTCGAAACTTCCCACTAGCGCATGGACGGTGGACGGCACTAAGGTACTTACTTACATAAGCGAAGCGCGTCACACCTTCCCTCAACTCTTTCAAATTGTAAACAAACATCTCTACCACACATCTTAACGCTGCGTACTCTTGAGCACCGCATTGGTACTTTGTCAAAGCATTGTAACGAAAGCAGCTTCTACTGTAGCATACTAAAAGCTTCTGCAGTCCTCAGTTATCACCAAACACTTCATAGAGCGTCATAGAATACGACGACCATAGCGAGTGATCGAATACATTCGGTATACGACAAACCAGCCCAAAACCATGGCGAAGGCCTCTAATTCCAATTCGCAATCACGCGCTCAACTGATTCGAGAAATGTCTCGAGATCTCAACAAAACGCGTCATTCATCGGGCTCGTCGAGAAATTCGCAAGGAATTGCGAGCGTTGAACATACTACCTCTGACTTTGACCCCGAAAACGAAGCACTCATGTCGACTCGGCAGTTTGACATGATATCACAACAGCTTCCAGAACTACGTGCTAGCGCCCAGAAATACAACCGATTCGCTAGGCAGGAGCGATCAGAAACCGACTTTGCTATCAACACCTCAGCCTTAGGTCGAGCGTTTCCTGACTTCTCGTCGGGAGGCACTTCCGATGGAAACAGCATGTCAATCGAGATTGGTCGCGGACACAGAAATACCAGCAACGGCACCATTGGGAAACTTGGACGATCCAGAGAGTACTCTCCTAATCCGCCAGTAAGTGTCAGTGAAGATAGCTTAGACTTCAAAGCGCCCATAGTAGGCAGTTATCAGGTGGTGAGTACACCACCGATACGGCAACGCTCGACCTCGAGGAAAAATGACGACAGCAATGCGCTTAGACGGGAGGCACATGTGCGTCGCGCTTCTCTAAACAGAAAAGAGCAGTTCGAGCTTTTGAAGAAGACGAGCCAGGAAGTCTTGAGAAACCTCAAGGAAACCCAAAAGGAAAACGTTGATCCTTCACCACCTCCAGCCAAGACCACTGATTATGTTTCTGGCGGTAGTGGGCATAAAAGTGGTGAGGAACGCCGAACACTGGCTGCAATGCATGCGCGTGTACGAGATGAGGACGACCTGTCCAAGATAAATGACGAGCGGCCCCCAACTATTGACCTCACTACGAGGAGCACTCGATTCGGAAGTGGTAGGAATCAACCGGCATCCACACAAGAATCTTTGCCGTCCAAGTTCAGCTCTGCGAAGGACTTTATGCGTACTACCACTCAAAAACATGGAGATAGTCAGCAAAACGCCGGGCTTCAAGCCCATGGCGCAATCTCATCAACCCCAAACCCTGGAACCCAGCAATCTTTCATGCTACCTGACATGCCAAACCTCTCCGAACTGGTTTCTGGAGTATTCCAGGACGGCACACCAGTGTTCTCACGCCATGGAAAATCTCGAGCGTCCCGATTTGCGCCGTCTTCGCAGGCTCGAGATGGCACTGTAAGAGGTCCCGATCATGCAGCTGTTGGCGAGATTCCTGTTCCTGATGACGAAAACGCAATCTTCATCTCGCTAAGACTCCTACAAGAAAAAGTTGCGGATTTGGAGAAGGACCGAGCCGAAACGCAGAACACAATCCAAGATCTGCAACAAAGGAATCAGATGCTTGAGCTAGAAAAGGCCGACCAAAAGAGACGCCAGCGGAGTGATAGTGCATTGGGCTCATCCGATAGTGGGAGCGATGGTGGTCAAAGAACAGGTAGTAGCCGCAAGCTGATTATTGAGAAGAACCGTAAGCTTTGAACTCACCAAAACTCCAAGGAATTTCCAGTTGACACGATGTTAGGCCTTGAAACATCCGTCCGGTCGTTGCAAAGCCAATTGGACGCCTCAAATCGGAAGGCATCTACTTTCGAAACTGTTGTCAACAACATGACTAAGGAGCGTGACTCGGCTGTCTCTCAACTCGGCGTTGCCTACTTTACCATTGAACAGCTCAAAAGTGAGAACAACGCTCTGACGACCGAGAACCAGAAGCTCAAGGATCGAATCAGGCATCTCACTGCTAGTCATGAGAACGAGACCCAGGATTGGACGACCAAAGAAGAATACCTGCGAAGACAGATTCAGCAGACGAAAGACTCGGTCCGAAATCTTGAAGAGATGTCCAGGGACATGTTCAGTGGGAGAAAGACTTCTACCAGAGTAATAGCTGGGAAGGATCATCGGAATGCCACTGAGCAAACTAAATTGCAAGAGATTGGAACGCAACCGTATCTCCGAATTGCAAAACGTTCCAAAGAGGCCCACAAGGCTACTAGTGGAAACACTGAGAAAGCAAAAACTCCTACTTCCCACAAGCAAGATAGTGCCTCTGGATACCGCACAAATCAGAAGACAAAGGATCTACTTCGAGGCATAGGTCCATCCAATAACGACCAAACCTACCATAGCCAGGACAGTGATGAGTTCTTGGATTTAGCTAGAGAGGAAGAGGAACTTAGTCGACAAAGCATACTACAGACCAAGCCTACATCGTCCCGGTCAGCGAAAAATGGTCAAGGGGATGATTCTTCCCAAGATCTGACGTATTTGAGCTTTCTAAAGGTATGATTTTTAGTACTTAAAACAACAGAGTAAATATTAACATGATTTGTTGCAGAGCGACGAAGTAGGCAAGCTACGCAAGACTCTCGAACTTGAGAGAATCGCACGCAAAGACCAAGATGCTTCGCGCATAGCAAAAGATATCGTACGGGAGGATGCGGCATCGAAGATTCCATTAGAGCGGCAACCTACTTTACCTCGCAAATCGTCTATGAAGGACATGACCAGGAGATCCTTCGGTTCAGCAGATAGGACTGAGCAATCGGTTCAGGAACCAACTATTGCTCAAGAGGTTTGTTCCAACGAACCCGACAATAGTACGGTGCGAATACCTAATCTTTCCCAGGCTACCCGCCCGAAGTCATCCGGTGGAGAACACATGCGCCGCCATTCTGAACCTTCAGTACCAGTCACACGCCGTCGAAGCCGCAGCTTAAGCATGACCTCACCATACCTACTGCCGGATATCACCATGAGAATCCCCGGTGTTGTGTGTCAGCCTCGCCCCGAGCTGTCTCAAGCGAGGACAGAATTTGCCGACGACAAGGGGCATAAAATACATACATGCACAGTTTGTAAAGGCATCATGGAGCGTGGTATTGACCATGACCACAATAACACTGCAAAGGAAAGTATCAAGATCCCTAGACCGGTTCCGGTGTCCGAACGAGTCCCAAAGGACAAGCAGTACGAAGACGAACCAACCGTTCGTCCATCACAGCCGCCCGCTATTGCTCTTGCTGCCGTACTTAAAGGCCTATCAGACGAGCATGCACACTTGATTATGCAATACTCTCATTACAAGTCTCTCTATATCGGCCACGACCCTTCAATTATGAAGACTAAGCGCAAAGACCTCTGGGAAAAGATGCGTACTTTGTTGAATGCCATGGAGGCCAAAGCTGATCAGATCTACGCTCTTTACGATGTACTGGAAGGACAGAAAGAGGACGGCAACATCGACCTTGAAGACAAAGAAGTTGAAGAGACATTGCAGTCCGTAGGCATTGATCTGGTAGAGCTTGGCCTTCGGGGAGGTGAGGCGCCAGCTCAAGAACAGAAGCCTCAAACTGCGCAGCGCCAACCTTGGGACCTTGAGAGTAATGAGAACAGCACGCAGGATTTGCCATGGGAGGGCATCGAATCTACCGTCGAGACCTTCAAGAGCGGCCAGACTGGCACTCGGCGAAGGAGCTGGGCTGCTTGAGCGGTCTCCTAGATCCTACTATCTCGACTAACGGCCTATCACATTCGTTTCAATAAATTTTTTCGCCACCTCGCCTCTCCTCCGACTTCTCGCGCTCTCCCTTGTCGTCCTATGTACGAATCGTTACATCTCTACCAAAAATTTTTATTTTCCAATTGGATTCGATTGCACTCAGTGTTGACTGACTCCGGTGTTATGTCCACTGATCGAGATCATCCTTGAGGGAAATAGAAAGCGATTAGAGGGCTTTTCCGACTTTAATTCTAGCAACAACTATGGTTTGGAGGGTTGGCTTTGTGGTGTTGTGGTTTTACGACTTTTCTTGGGCGTTCGGAGTGTTTTCGAGTTTCACGGTATGGAAAAGGGGAATCATGAAGGTTGGATATGGGCATTAGAAGGTGTTCTTGTGTACGGTAACGCCATTAGGGCGAGACTGTAGAATTATTTTCTTATTCAGTGTTCAAGCGATCACGTTTGGACGGTTTTCGTGCTTGCTGTATGGAAGCAGGCATTATGATGGCTGATGAATGGGTGCTCGTGTCTAAAGGCACCTTGTTACATAGCGATTTCTCTCAGAGAGAACAAAAGGTTTCATTATAAAGTCCTCCATTTATCGTGATCTCTATGTAGAATTGAACGCCAGATGTAATGGGTATCTCCAAAATCAATCCTTCCGATTCGCCAGCGCTATGCACCGCATCCTACAAAGACCGCTCAATGCTACAGCAGTTCCCCCATTTGCGTATCGCCGTCACCTCCCGCCGCAGCTGCGGCAGCCGCGGTTGCCACACCGGCATCAGAAGGCATATCCCTCGCTGACACCTCCTCCTCGATGAAACACCCAAACCCAGCAAAAGCCTCCAGCATAGTCCTAGCGTAGTATTCTCGTACATCATAGCCCCCGGCTGTAATATGTATGTCTGTGCGTGCCTTGTCGAGCCAGGGGTTGTCGTAGGAATGCTGGAGGGCGTAGTAACTTCGTTGGCTGGAGAGGCCGCCAAAGGGATCGTAGGGTTTCTCGGGCTCGGCTTCGACGATGGGTTTAAGGCCTTGGATGGTGAAAGAGGTGTCTGCGGCGCCGTTTCCGAGGGGCCCGCCGAAGGGGTTGTTGGGGGTGAAGGACAGTTGTTGTTGTTGCTGCCGGGCTTTTTCGGCTGCTGTTCTTCGAGCTGTGCTCTTTTTGAGGACGACCCTTTGCCCCTCTCGAGCGATCTTTTCGGCGTCTCCGTCCCCTCTTGCGATCTTCTCCGTTATCTCTCGCCTTCCTTCTTCCCTTTCTCGTCTCTCCTCGTCCTCCTCCCTCCTTGCTGCCTCTCGCCTTGATCTTGCTAGCTCCTTTTGCGCGGCGAAATGGGCTTCTGTGGATGCGGATTCTTGAAAGGAGAGGTTGGTATTGCGGGCGATGGAGGAAGCATTTTGAGCGGCGTAAGAGGACAGCTTGGCTTCGGTTTGGGGGACGTCGATGCTGTTAAGAAGGTTGAAGGTTAGAGTCTCGACTTCTTCGAGGTAGTTGTTGTAGGCGAGTAGGGAGGTGAATTCTTCTTGGCGGCGATTGAATCTGCAAAGGCAGATGTCAGTGGATGTCGCTAAAGACGGAGGGAGCGGAATAACAGGGGAGTACGAAGCTATCTTACGTCTGAGCTACCCTTCGTCTAATGTCGACTTCCCGTTCTACCGTAATATCCTCAAATGTCTGCTTTCGAAAACGTTGTTTCCGTAGCGTTCTAGCACAGCCTGCAACGGGGCAAGGAGCAGGTCCTTGGGAGAAGATGCGGTCGACGCAGGATTCGCACATTTTGTGGTAACATTCTGGGTTGACGAGGAATCGCATGTTTGGATTAAGATATCGAGACGATTTGCAGACGGGGCAAATGTCTGAGGAAGGGGGAGACGTCGAATTAGCAAAGGTTGGTTGGAGGCGGAGGGTGAGCAGTTGGGCATGGAGCTCACCATCTTCTCCACCTGGTCGGCGAGGAGCAGCGCCGTTACGAGCAGGCGCTCGTGACATGATTGGGAAGATGGGGGATTGTATTATCGTCAGAAAAATGTGACAGCAGTTTGATAGCTTCCCAGCGCGCCTTGCGGGGCTGATCAATCAACGCTAGTACTTTTTAGGTTAAGATGTTCCCACTAAACCCTATCAAGGTTAGACATGTTCCTGGTCACCTTGAGCACCAAATTCCATTAGGGTTTATCACCGTCAATAATGCCAAAGGCCGTTACAGAAGTAAAGGACAGGTTTGTGGACCTTGAGCGTCACCGTCTACGGCTGGAAGAAAATGTATCCAAGCTTCGGGAATCACTTAAACATTGGCAGACCTGGGAGGCTGAGTATGAGGGCATTAAAGAGGAAATCCAAAGCCTAGGCGACGAGCATACTAGTTCTGAGCTGGTACTTAATGCTTAGACACTGATGCTTGGTCTGATATATTCTGGCTGACTAGGGTACTAGGAACAAGTTGCCAATGGGTCTGTGGGAACTCTATTAAACGAGAAGGGTATGATAAAGAGGTGGCTGTCAACTTTGCATCTTACTGACTTTCTAAGAGGTCAAAATACTGCTTATCGATGACAAAGGACAACACCGTGACAGCAGTCAAATAATTGGTCTGCTGTTAAGGCGTATCGAGTGTGAGACTGTATCCAATATCGATACTCACAGAGCAATAGGTAACGCTCAGTAGATGTACAGCAGAATGTCAAGACCGCGACATCACTCTTGAACGCAGCCAAAGAAATGCTGGTGGCCTCGACTGTCATTAGTCGTCCAGGTGTTCACAATGAAGAAAGACTACCTCTTACGGAGATTCGAGAGGAGTTGGACGAAGAAGGAAATGTCATTTGTGTGTACGCTATGCAAAAGCTATAGGAAATGCAACCTAACATCCTCCGCAGTTAGCTCAATAAGTGCGCCTGGTAATGCGGCGCCCCAGGTGGTTGAGGCTTTGCGCAAGGCAGGGGTAAAAGGGCTTCCTGATACTCCGGAGCGCGTTTCAACATCAGAAGTCGATTCCGTTGACAGGGAAGATCCATCTTGCGTAACTGAAGATAAATTCGATGCGCCAGCGACGTCCATCCTGAAGTCTCCCAAGGTGCAGGAATCGGGTAGCTCTAGTTCCTTGTCGGGAGATTCTTCCAACGAGGGGGCAGGGCCAAAAGCTCCAAACCGGAGAAAAAGTGTCACATTTGCGGAAGGCACTAAGCTTGCGGACGCACCTCATTCAAAATCAAAAGCAGTCAATAATCGACATCCATTGAAGACGATCAACGAAATAAAGCGGCGGGCCGGGCTTGTAGATAGTCCTGGTCGGTCGATTAAACCAAGCAGCGCGTCCAAAGATAAGATGGATGAAGTATTGGGGGTTGAGAGAGCCGGAATTACCGGACATGCTACATCTGGTCAATTGATCCAAGGAAAGGGAATCGATACTGGTCATGATCGGACACAAAATTATAACGAGGATACTTCTATCACCTCAAGCAAGAGCACGATATCTGCTGCGATTACTCGTGGTTGGCCTTCCGAAACCACATCCCATGAAGAGAACGTTTTATCAGACCATCCACCAAACAATGAGGCCGTAAATCGAGATGCGGATTCTGACTCACCAATAATTCCAGCAGACGAGTCTCCGGAAGATGCTGCATTACGACGTCAAATGCTTGGATATAGTATGAACGAAGTAGGGTCTGTTGTAGCGGAGATCGAGCTTGATGAGGATGACAGTGATGCATCTTACACGGATGATGAATATGGACCCAATTCGGATGCTAGCAGTGCCGAAGAAGATGAAGACGATTTTGGACGAACGAAGCGGCGGGTGCTTGACAATGCGTATTTAGAGGAGATGCGAGCGTTGGAGAAAAAGCTAAATGCCACTCTAGTCCAGAACATTGGACCTCAAGGGAGCGTCGTTGTTCCATCCACAAGTGAGATCTCGAGTGGCAAGGCGACTAGCGATGACTCACTCAATGATGTGTCCAATCTGCATACGGTTCGGCCGCTTTCTAAAGGGGTTCGCTTTACAGAAGAGCTAGATGTGCAAAGTGCGCCACCCAAGGCACAGGAAAACGATATCCCTAAACCCGTTCCAGGGCCCGTCAGGGACACAATTATCGAGCGAGTCACACCCGCTAGTCCATTCACCGAGCCTACACCTGAGCCGAAGAAGAGAACATCCCGGTTCATGAGTGCACGAAAAGAGGGACATAATTCTTTTCAATCGAACACTGAGATTGCAAAACCAATAGCCAACTGCATTATGGAAAGAACTGCCCCTGAAACATCCACTCCAGGGCAATCTACCTCCACTTTAAACCAATTTCCCAACCTTGCAATCTCCGCTACCGAAAACGGCACCCGCGTTAACCCACGCAGCCCTCTTAATCGCACGCACAATCCCATAGTAATTGAGCGCCCCTATTCAACAAAAGCCGACCCCTCAACAGCGTGTGAACCGGACGAGTTGGATCCTGCATTACTCCACCAACAAGTGGCCACGGAATACCACAGCATGCGCAATCGAATGATACAGCGACAAGGCGGTTTTTTGGCGACTGACGAGGAGAAGGCAGAGGTAGCACTTACTGAGGAAGAGGGCGGAGCGCCAAAGATTAGTAGGTTCAAGGCGGCTAGACTAGCGCGATTAGGATAGGCAGAGTCGAGTTTCTTTAACCAATGTTGCATATGGCCTCTATTGGCTATGTTTTCTTAAATACATTCTTATCAGCAACGCAGCGGAAGCGGTGTTCATGGCAGAAGATGGGTCCACCAGCGGCCAGACAATGGCTTACTGGGGGAACGTACATCCGAACCTACTGGAGAGGCAGCTACTCTTTCGAGAATTCAACTTGCTTTCTCACTAACACAAGGCATTCCCAGAATGATTTCGAGGGATCTCTGAAGTCATGTTCCCTGGACGGATCCTCATGGCATGACTATTCGTTTCACCCTCCACATTCTACAAATTCGAGTTATTGTACTCTTTCTTTCAAGCCAAAAGGCGAGGCTATTTTCTTCGTCTTCCATCTCATGTGCTCTGCCTTACGCTCAAGTCTACACGCTATTGGACACCAAAAAATATCTACTGTTGATTGGCGAAAGATAATATGTCCGGTAACAAGAGAGCTTTTTATACATATTCGAGATACTGTAGGTCAGCTTTTACGCTTCTACTTGCGATCTGTATTGAAGCTTGCAGGAATCTGCAACGATCCGCCACTGAACGAAAATGGAAAGCTGCAGTGGCTGGCATTCTGAACCCTTCAGGGTAACGAAACCATGATTCGTCGTGTTCGTCCATGGTTCGTTTGGGATGTGTTTGAGATCAACATGCCAACTTGTGGTATTGAACAAAGAATCCCTCGCACACCTCAATCAACCACACCCCAAGAACCGTGCAAACCAATCACAAAAACTTCCAAGAACCAAAATAAGATCTCACAAACACCAACCGCTCAACTCCCCGCTATAAACCCTACTACTCACAAG
>JAABVA010002220.1_pt1 | contig 19607 bp, 20 predicted proteins | sample 5560331 | NCBI WGS metagenome assembly JAABVA01 (sample SAMN12812661, study PRJNA571458) | rock metagenome | isolation source: Antarctica rocks | place: Antarctica: Victoria Land, Mt New Zealand sud | collected 2016-01-07 | reverse complement strand
TCCGCACCTTCCGGGACGAAGCTGGTGCCGAGCCAGCCCTGGGCGGTGGCGCCGGTGAGCTCGAGCATGCCGGGCAGCAGCGCGGCCAGGTAGACCGGGAGGTCCGGCCTCGGGTGCTGGTTGATGCGCATCGGCCGGCCTTCGCCGCCGGCGCGGGGTACCTCGACGGCCTGCCCGTGCAGTTCGAGCCGCTCGCCGGCGAAGGCCTGGCGGACCACCTTCAGGGTCTCCCGCACGCGGGTGAGCGGCCGGTCGAAGACCGCGCCGTGCAGCCCCTCGATGACCCCGGGCCCGGAGGAGCCCAGGCCGAGCACGAACCGCCCCCCGGTCAGCGTGTCGAGCGTCAGCGCGGTCATGGCGATCATGGCGGGGCTCCGGGTGCCGACCTGCAGCACACCGGTGCCGAAGCGGATCCGCTCGGTGCGGGCGGCCAGGTATGCGATCGGCGTGACGCTGTCGCAGCCCCAGGACTCGGCAACGAAGGCCATGTCCAGGCCGAGCGCCTCGGCCTCAACGACGTACGAGACGAGGTCGGGCCACGGGGCCACCTCGGCGGCGATCTGGATGCTCGTGCGCACGCTGCCTCCTTCGGGGCGCCAGGTCGCGAACGGCACGGTCACCGTACTCAGTTGCATCAGCGAACCCTGTCCTCTAGCGTCCTGGGCTCGACTGGAGGGACCGCCCGTGCCGGACGACGAGGGCCCGCTGTACGCCGACCGGCCGACCACCGAGGTCTCGGTCGACGTCGATGCACCGCCCGAGGCCGTCTGGCCACTGGTGGTCGACCTCGACCTGCCTGCCCGCTTCAGCACCGAGTTCCGCGGCGCCGACTGGCTCGACCCGCCTGCGGTAGGGGCACGCTTCCTCGGGCGAAACGCGCACGAGGCGCTCGGACCCTGGGAGACGACCAGCACCGTGACCGAGCTGGAGCCGGGTCGTCGGTTCTGCTACGCCGTGACCGATCCCGCCGAGCCGTCCGCGCTCTGGCGATTCACCCTCGACCCGCTCGCGGACGGGCGGACCCGACTGACGCAGTGGATGCAGATCGGGCCCGGCCGCTCGGGCCTGTCGCCAGCGATCGAGCAGATGCCCGCCAAGGAGCGCCGCATCATCTCCCGCCGGCTCCATGAGCACCGCGCGAACATGCTGCGCACCTGCGAAGGAATCAAGAAGCTCGCCGAGTCCGCGCCCCGGCGCCCCTGACTGCAGCAGGCCGGCGCGGCACATCGCTGCCGTCCCAGTGAAGGTCGTCTACCGGACATGATCGGCAGTTTCCTAGCCCCACCGCCGCCCATCGCACCGCAGCCGCGCGAAGCTCGCTGCTCCCGACTGGCGATCACCCTGAAGGGTTGGACGGGACACGTGGCCTCCTTGGCCGACGCTGTCGATCAGCCGAGGCTGAACTTGTCGGTGAACAAGCTGATGGTGAGCCGGACGGTTCCTTCGTTCAGCAGCCAGCCGTGCACGGTATTCGCGCGGAGACCTTCGCGATGGAACGGTTCTGTTTCGGCGATGGCCACCGCTGCGGCAAGGGACGGTGCCCTGATGATGGCGGTGCCGCTGCCGTCCCATTGGTCGCCGGCGGCGTTGGCACCGGACAGGAACAAGGCACCGTTCTTCTCCTGCATTTCAAGCCAGAGGATGTGTTCCCGCAGGTGAGGGGCCAGGTAGTCCATTGGTGAATCCACGGGATTCGGCATGTCCATCCGGATCATGTACAGCTGCACACCGCGCAGGTCTTGCATAAGTTCTTCAAGGGTGCGCGGGTCTGCCGCGAGGTCGGGCAGGTCTCCGTCGCCAACGACTGTCATCTCTCGTTCTCCTTTAGTTTAGTGGGCTGCGGCGGCCTCGTACACCTCGACGTGGGTCTTCACCGTCTTGTCGGCGACTGCCTCCATGATGGGGATGCCGCCGCTTTCGGCCACGGTCACGAAGAGCCGTCCGGCCGTGTCGAGGCAGCAGGCGATTGGGTAGCCCTCACCGGTGCTGATCTGGGCCAGCTGACCGGATTGGTCCACGAGGGCGACCGAGTGGGCTGTGAGCGTGCAGACCCAGACACCGTGCGGGGCGGCGCAGATCCCGTCGGGTCGCGCTTCGGGATGCACGACTGCGGCGAGGTCAGCGAACAGCCACTTGTCGGTGAGCTGATTGTCATCACCGATGGTGAAGGCAGTTAGACGCTGGGCCCATGTTTCGGCAACGATAAGGGTTCGGCCACCGTCGATGATCGCCAACCCGTTCGGGAACTCGACGTCTTCTGCCGCCACGGTCGCTTTCCCGTCTGATGCGACGTAAATCAAGCGGCCTGGCCGTGGCTGTTCACCGAGGTGGGCGGCGTAGCCTACGTCGTCGACATAGAGCCCACCGTCGCGGTCGCCAACCATGTCTCCCAGGGGTCCCACGGCGACGGCGGACAGGTCGGCATACGACCCGAAGTCGACTCCGTCCCAGAGACCTACTCTGTTTTCGCGCATGATCGCGCCCACCAGGCGACGGTCGGGAAGGAACCACAGCCCGTTCGACTGCCCGGCCAGTGGCGTGAAGGTCCACGTACCGCCGCTGTCCGTCCAGATCCCGCCCTTTTGGGTGTCCGAGACCCACAACGCCCCGTCACTCCATCGGGGGCCTTCGCCCCAGGTCAGTCCGTCGCTGTACAGGCTCATACCGTTTCCTTCTGCGTTGTTTGCGTCCGAAGCAGCGGCTTCGCCTGCGCGTGATGCTCAGGGCCGTGTGTTGCAGCGAAGACGTAGCGGTCCGGGCGGATGAATGCAGCGTCCGCCAGTGCGTCGGCGAGCCACAGTGTGGTGGCACCGAAGTCGGGGACGGTGACCGCGCCGAGTTCGCGCCAGGCTTGGCGTACGGCGTCATCGACGGCGTCGACCGTCACCTGTGAGCCCACGCCAGCGAACCAGTATCCGACGAGGTCGTTGAGGAGGGTCCCGTCGGCAGCACGCGGCTGCGGGGAAAGGAGGCCGACGGAGCGAGACCCGTCGCAACCGACCACGTAGCCGCCGCGCACGACCTGGGAACTACCGGTGACACGATCCTGCACGTTGATAGACACCTGCGCAGTGTGCCGCTCAATGTCTGTGGCTTGCCAGCCCAGCCGTAGGTCCGCAAGCTCGGTCTGCGCGAGCTTGCCTCGCAGTATCGCCTCGAAGTCCGGTTGGAAGAACTGGTAGTCGGACTGCCAGCGCTGATCGGTCTGACCGGCGAAAATTCCCAACTCATCAGCACACGGTCGCTGTCGCCCCACACCTCGACACCGGACATGACCAGGTAGTCCGGCTCTTGGTCGGCGAGTCCGATGGTCTGCATGCATTCGTCGTCAATATGGGAAGCGCGAGGCTGCTGACAGTCGATCCCGCTGGGGTCGATCACCGCTACCCTAACGTCCTGCACGGTGAGCAGCCGGCCAAGGATGAGTCCAATGGTGCCAGCTCCCACGACGATCACGTCGTAGTCGTCGCGGTGTGCCGAGTCTGCTGTCATCGACCGCAAGCCGGGACGCCGACAGGTGCGAGTGTCGATTCAGCCGGCGACAACGTGGGCCCCGGTCATGTGGGCGGCAAGGTCCTCCGGGTTGACGAATGAGGGCGGAGGAGGCGGTCCCCAGCTGTAGAGGCTCTTGCCCTCCTCCCAGACGCGTGGGGTCCAGAGCTCGTCGTCAACGATGCAGTCGAGGTCCGAATAGTACTCGGAGAACGTCCCGGCCGGGTCTCTGAGGTACCAGAAGAAGTTGGAGCCTATGAAGTGGCGTCCCAGTCCCCACGCATGGCGTTCGGGATCGCCTTCGAGCATCGCCGTCGCGCCTCGCCCGATTTCGTCGATGTCGTCGACCTGCCACGAGGTGTGGTGAAGGAAGTTGATCGGCGCTCGCTGGACCAGGACGTTGTGGTGGTCGGACGAGCACCTCATGAACGCAGCGGCATCACGCACCTGGTCGGACACCTTCAACCCGAACCCGTCGGTGAAGAACCTCTGGGAGGTGGCCTGGTCGATGGAGCCGATCACGACGTGACCGAGTTTGCGAGGCCGCACCTTGCCCTCGCGCAGGATCCCGGGCGCACGGGCCTCAGGCCGGTTGATACGTCCCGGCTGGTTATACGCAACTTCCCGGGACAGCTGCTGAACCCCTCGTCGCGTCACCCGGGCAATAACCTGTACGCCGGTGACCGGTTCAATGGCCGTCACCGAGTCTTCGGACACGCGGGAAACAGCGATGTCGATGCGCCGAAGCTGGCCGGCGATGCGGCTGATGTCGTCCGGGTCATCGACCCCGATCTCCATCTGCAGCAACTGTCGCCGCGGCGCCGACATCAGACGGAGCTGCTTGCCGCCGTCGGTCGTCGACATCCAGCCGCCGTCTTCGCCGCTGAGTCCGAAGTCTTCGTAGTAGCTGCGGACGGCCTTGACGTCTGGTACTCCGACGGTGAGCGAGTTCAAGTTGTGAAGAGGCATGAAACGTTCCCTTCAAGAGATTTCAAGCTGTGTTGGAGACGTGTCGCGCACCTTCGACGAAGGTGTTGCGCATCCGCCCGACGTCGGAGATCCAGGTCTCCAGAACGTCGCCCGGAGCGAGGTAACGCTTCGGTGATCGAGCGTGGCCGACGCCGGACGGCGTGCCGGTGAAGATGATGTCGCCAGGGTTAAGCGGAAGGATCGCGGAGAGCCGTTCGATGAGGGAAGCGACGGAGAAGATGAGCTTTCTGGTTCGGGCGTGTTGGACGATCTCGCCGTTGATACTGCATCCTATTTCGAGGTCTTCGCGATCGGTCAGTTCGTCGGGCGTGACGATCTCGGGTCCGATGGGAGCGAAACCCGGGAAGGACTTGCCGATGCTGAATTGTGGCGGGGTACCGACAAGCTGACGGGTGCGTTCGGAGAGATCCTGTCCGACCGTGACCCCCGCCACGTGGTCCCATGCCTGTGCCGGGTCGACGTTGAGGGCGCGCCGGCCGATAACGACTACCAGTTCCGCTTCCCAGTCCACGGTCGCCGTCGGCAGCTTCACCTCGTCGTTCGGTCCGGCTATGGAGGTCTGGAACTTGGTAAACACAGCCGGTTCAGGCGGTAGCGGCATGCTGCTCTCCCCGGCGTGGTCGGCGTAGTTCAACCCGATCGCGAAGACCTGCGGGGGGCACGGGGCGGGCGCTTTGAGATGGCGGGGGTCGAAGCGCTTGACGAGCGGCGCCCGGAGGGTATCGGCCCAGGCGACAAACTCGTCCCAACGAGCGAACACGGCTTGCGGGTCTGCGGCGAATCGTCCGTCGCTGGCCTTCTCCACGTCGGCGGCGCCGTCCGGGTACTTGAGCACGAGCCGGCCGTCGAGGTTGGCGATACGCATGCCGCGGACTTCCTTTCATTGATCACGTGATGCGGTCGGGGTCCTACTTCGAGCGTGAGTTAAGGCCTAGGCGTCGGTCGGCCGCCGTTTCTCAGGGGCCGGAGACCTTCCAGAGGATTTGGCCCTTGCCTGTGGAGTAGCCGGGTGCACCTCGAAGAACTCGGCGTGATGTCGGTCTTTGCCGTCTTTGAGGAGTTGCTTCCACGGCATCTTTGGCTCGGACATCGGCGTGGCTCCCTCAGGTCGGCGTTGCCATCTGATCGTCACATGATAACATCTTTTAGCACTTCGTCCGTGGGCCTCCTAAATGATCGATTCTAGTGCCGGGTATGTAGACGTTCACGAGCCCTGGGACGGTCGCCAAATGTCCGTCCAGGGCAGTGATCAGGTCGGCAACACGACGGACCAGCGGACTGCTGCCGGTCGCCAGCTCGCCTTTGCGCAGGTACAGCGTGTCCTCCAGGCCCGCGCGGGCGTTGCCCCCGAGAGCGAGGCCAATCGCAGTCAGCGGGAGGTTCTCGCGTCCGATCGCGATGACCTGCCAGATGGAGTTGACTGGAAGGCGCGAGTGCATGGTGAAGAGGTTGGCGGCAGTGGCCGCCATGCCCCCGGCGACGCCGAGCACGAGGCTGAACTGCAACGGTTCTTCCAGAAGGGCCTTGTCCCGTAGTCGCAGGCATGCGTCGAGGTGGCCCGAGTCGTAGATCTCCAACTCCGGCTTGATACCGAGTTCGCGCATCCGGCGTGCCAGCGCTTCGACCCCTGCCGGTGGATTGCGGAACTCCCCCGCGCCAAAGCTCATCGAGCACGGGTTCAGGGTCGCCATCTCGGGTTGCAGTTCGACGAGGGCAGCCCGTTGCTCGTAGGGGACGTCCAGACCGACACCGGTGGAGAGCTGAATGAGGATGGGGCAGCGTTCCTTGATCAGCGCGACGGTGCGTCGCGCCACGTCCAGATCCGCGGTGGGCCGGTCCGCTCGATCCCGGAAGTGCAAGTGTGCGATCGCCGCGCCTTCTACGTAGGCGGCGGCGACCGCGTCCGCGATCTCATCCGGCTGGGTGGGAAGGGAGGGGTTGTCGGCCTTGGAGGCGATGGGCCCGGTGGGGGCGACCGTGATGATGGTGGCCACGTTATTCCGCCTTCAGTACGGCGAAGCCGCCGTCCACGTTGAGGACGTGTCCGGTCACGAAACTGGCGCCCTCGCTCAACAGGAAGGCGATCACCGCGGCGACCTCGTCGGGGGTGCCGAGCCGCTTCATCGCCCCCCATCCGGCCGACACCGCGGTGTCGACCAGGCCTAGCCTGGCGACCTCCTGCATCATCGGCGTCTCTATGTAGCCAGGCGCCACCGCGTTGACTCGTATGTTCAGCGATGCCCACTCCACCGCGAGCGTCTTGGTCAACGAGTGGATAGAGGCTTTCGCCACCCCGTATGCGGCCCGCCGCGGATGACCGAACTGGCCAGCGATGGATCCGATGTTCACGATGGAGCCAGGAGCACCGTCCAGCTGTCGAGCGAACGCTTGACTCCACAACAGGGTCCCGTCCACATGGACGGCGATCATTTTGCGGAATTTCTCTATCGGCACGTCAATGCTGGCCTCGTTGTGGACTATCCCTGCGCCGTTGACCAGTGAGTCCACGGATGGGAGCGCCACCGCGATCGCCGCCGCGGTGGCGCTGACCTGATCGGCGTCGGACACGTCGCAGGCGAACGACCTGGCGCGGTCGGCGAACCTGACGACCGGTGCGGGAAGCTCGTTGCCCGGCTTCAGGTCGACCAGTGCGACATGCCTGTCGGGGGACAATTCGAGGAGCTCCGCGGCGGTGGCTGCGCCGATGCCGCCGGTTCCCCCGGTGATGATGGTGGTAGGCACCGGCTCTCCTCACGCTTCCCAGATGGTCTTGGCGTTGCAGAACTCGCGCATCCCGAACGAGGCCAGTTCGCGGCCGTATCCGGAGGACTTGATGCCGCCGAACGGCAGCGACGGATACGAGGCAGTCATGGCGTTGACGAACACAGCGCCTGCCTCAAGGCGTTCGGTCAGTGCCTGAACCTCGGCCGCGTCTATGGTCCATGCGTTCGCGCTCAGCCCGAACTCGGTGTCGTTCGCCACGGCGACCGCCTCGTCGAGGCTGTCCACCTCGATGATCGCCGCGACCGGCCCGAACGCCTCTTCGCGATAGATCCGCATCTCGGGGGTTACACCGGTGAGCACGGTTGGTTGGAAGTACCTGCCAGGGCCCTCCGGGACGGCGCCGCCGCAGGCGACGTGCGCACCGTGGACGACGGCGTCCTCGACGAGTGCCCGGATTTCGTCGAGTCCCGAAGCGGTCGCGAGAGGCCCCGTGTCCGTGGCGGCGTCCGTGGGGTCTCCGACAAGCAGCGCCTTGGTGTGCTCCACAAAGGCCGCGGTGAACTCGCCGAGGCAAGCGCCGTGCATGATGAAACGTTTGGCGGCGATACAGCTCTGACCCACGTTCTGGAACCGCGACTTCACCCCGACCCGCGCGGCTGCGGCGACGTCGGCGGACGGCAGGACGACGAATGGGTCGCTGCCGCCCAGTTCCAGCACGGCCTTCTTCAACGACGAACCAGCTGCGGACGCGACGGCCTTCCCGCCCTCGCTGCCGGTCAATGTCACGGCGGCGATCCTCGGGTCCGCGATGATTCCCGCGACGTCGCCAGTCGCCACGATCACGCACTGAAAGGTGCCCTCCGGGACGCCGGCGTCGGCGAAGAGGCTTTGCAGGGCTAGAGCGCAGCCGGAGACGTTGGAGGAGTGCTTGAGCACGGCGACGTTTCCGGCCATGACGGTCGGGGCGACGAAGCGAAGGACCTGCCAGAACGGGTAGTTCCAGGGCATCACCGCGAGAACCGCGCCGAGGGGCTCCCACCGAACGCGGGCACGGGACGCTCCGACCGCCGGGCCGTCTGCCGGTTCGTCGGCGAGGAACTCGGCACCGTGCTCGGCGCAATAGCGGCAGCCGAGCGCGCACTTGAGAACCTCGGCCCGGTCGGCGGCCAGCGTCTTGCCCATTTTTCGACTTGCGAGTTCCGCCAGGACGTCGGCGCGTTCCTCAAGCAGGTCGGCGACCCGCAGGAGCCACCGACCCCGTTCCTCGAAGCTGGTTTGCCGGTTGGCGGCGAACGCCGCGACCGCGGCGGCCAGTTTCCGATTTACCTTGCTGGGCGAGTCGGTCTCATAGGTGGCGAACGCTTCACCGGTCGCCGGGTTGGTGGTGCTGATCCGCATCGTCAGGCCTTGGCCTGGTCCGAGGGCTCCCGTGTTTCGTAGAACCAGCGCTCGCGTGATTCCAGCAGCGGGATCGCCTCGCCGAAACCACACTCCTTAAAGTGGTCCGACGATCCGTGCGCCTCGTACGCGGTCCGGTCGACGTGCTGCTCGTAGAAAAAGAAGCGGCGGGGGTCCTCGGCGTCTCGGTGCGGCTGGTAGAGGATGATCCCCGGCTCGCTCCTCGACGGCTCGACCAGCTTCGCGACGGCCGCGGCGACGGTCTGCTCGTCGCCGGGTCTCGCTGTCCATAGCGCCGTCACGACAAAGGCCATGAGGCACTCACTTTCTTTTCGACCCGACCGGATTGGTCAGGAGTCCGATGCCTTCGACTTCGAGTTCCAGCACGTCGCCGGGCTGAATCCAACGGTCCTAGTTCGAGGCCGGACCCGCCCGCGGCCGTACCGGATCCGAGCAGTTCTCCTGGTCGCAGCATCTGGTCCTGGGACGTGTAGGCAATCAGTTCGTCGAACCCGTGCTGCATGTTGGCGGAGTTGTCGGCGCCCCACTGCTCGCCGTTGACCCGAACGGCGAGGTCGAGGGCGAAGCCGTCGATCTCGTCCGCGGTCACCAGGCAGGGCCCGAGGACGTTGGAGCCGTCCCAGTCCTTCGCCTTCGATGGTCCCAGACCCAGAGGGAGTTCACGCACCTGGACGTCGCGTGCCGAGATGTCGTTCCAGATCGTCCACCCGAAGATGTGCCGGCGTGCCTGGGCCGCGGAAATGTCGAGTCCGGGTTCCCCGATCACGCAGGCAAGTTCGAGTTCATGGTCGAGCCGATCGGTGTAGGCCGGCCACGGGATGGTGTCGCGGGGACCGATGCCCGTGTCGGGCATCGCCTTGTAGTAGGCGGGAACGGTCCAGAACTCGTCGGGAATCGGGCGTTGCAGCCGCTTGAACGCGTTGTCTAGGTGTCCGCGAAATTGGAGGAAGTCGCGCATCGATCGGGGACGGAGCGGGGCGAGGAGTCGCGGGAAGTCGGCCAGTCCTCGGTGGGTCCCGTGAGGCGCTCCGGCGGCGATGAACTCGGTCATCGTTCCGTCGAAGCCGAGATCAACTACATGCCCCTCGTCAATCATCTCATACCGACGCGGGCACCGTCGCCCCCGTCGTACGTCACGTATCGCATACGCACCCAACCATCGATTGCCATGGACAACATCGATAATTTAGGGGAGGGAAGGTGATCTGTCAACCTCGGGCGCGACCTATGGCCAGCCGCCGACGAACGACGTAGCGGATGCAGCGGCGCCGCAACCGGAATCTCATGACACCGGCCTCCGGTAGCACGTGCCCGATCTGCCGCGGCTTGTGGTGGCCACAGTCCTTAACTGATCGATAATGCGCGCGTCGCCTTGGCAGCACGACTTTCATCGATCCCTTCCCGTATTCTGTGAGCATGAGCGAGGTGAGCACTAAGCGGGGCTCGACCCGTTCGCTGGAGGTGCACGAGGCGATCCGCTCGGACATCATGTCCACGCGGATCCCACCAGGCACCCGACTCAAGGTCAGTCCCTTGTGCGAGCGGTTCGGCGTTAGCCTCTCCGTCGTTCGGGAGGCGCTGACTCGTCTGTCCGAGCAACGGCTTGTCCGCTCCGAACCCCAGCTCGGTTTCTCGGTCGTGCCACTAGACCGTGAAGGTCTCGAGGACCTCACAAGGGTCCGGGTCGAGGTCGAGAATCTCGCGCTCCGCTGGGCCATCGAGCACGCTGACCTGGCCTGGGAGACCTCAGTCGTCGCCGCCCTTTATCAGCTTGGCAGGACGCCCCTAAACGAGCCCGGCAACGAGGACGAGGTGTCCGATGCCTGGTCAGAGGCCCACGCTCGGTTCCACACCGCGCTCGCATCCGGCTGCGGAAGCCCGCTGCTGATGGAACTACGCCGCGGTCCCTATGACTCGGCCGAGATCTATCGGCGGTGGGCGCGGCCGGCGGCGCGGGAAGAACGCGACATACACAAGGAGCACACCGAGATCGCGGACGCAGCGATCGCCAGAGACATCAGGCTCGCAACCAGTCTGTTGGAGTCCCACATTCGACGGACCACAGAGATCTTGTTGACCAGCGACCTGATGAACTCCGCACCGGCCGACACCGTGCACGCGTGACAGCGCGCCGCCAGCGAAGCGGCCGCGACTAGCTGTCCTACCTCGTGAGCCGGTCGACACCCAGCGGGTCAAATCCGACCGTTCTCTGAGCGCGGTCGCGCCGTGGAACAGGTCCAACGCCGTGTGTTGCCCCCGGTCGAGGATGCCCAGCCTCGCCGGCTCTGGGGTGACTATCTGGCCGAGTCGACTGCTGCGACCCGTCTCCCCGCAATGTGCTGACGCGACACGACCGGCGTCGCTCAGACAATGGTTCGCTCCCCGGAGACGCTCGACGAGACCACGGTGTCCGACGGTGGCGGGTTCGTCTCATGCCCGGCGGTGGCCGCCGTCCTCGTCCGAACCTTCTTGATCCGCTGACGAGCCCGACCGCGACGGCGGCAAGCAGCACGACCCCGTTGAACAGATCCGGGATCCACGCAAATGGTCAATGGTTATGCAGCCAAACGCAGCGGGAGAACGTCGAACCCACGCAGCATGCGGTTGTTCTTGCGCATTGGCTCGCCAGCGAGCTCAAGGGTGCCCACCCTTGCGGACAGCTCTTCCAATACCACCCTACCGATCAATCTCGCCACCGGCGCTCCCAGGCAGAAGTGCGTGCCGCGTCCGAAGGCGAGGTGATCGTTTGGTGTTCGTCCGATGAGAAAAGTGTCCGCGTCCTTGAACTGACGGAAGTCTCGATTGGCGCTCCCGAAAGCGACCATGACGCGAGCATTTTTGGGGATCGTGATCCCCTCGACCTGGACATCCTCGGTAGCGACTCGAAAGAAGCCGGGCTGAACCGGCGACTCGAATCGCAGAGACTCGTTGACGGCCGAGTCAGCCAGGTCCGGGTTATCTCTGAGCAGCTGCCATTGGTCGGGATGCGTGGTCAGCGAGTACGCAAGGTTGCCCAGCATATTGACGGTGGTATCCATGGCAGCGACCAGGATGCCTCCAAGGAGTGACTGGACTTCGGAGGCTGTCAGCTCGCCGCGGTCACCCGCCTGAACCAGGCGATCTCCCCATCCGTTCGCGACGTACTCGTGATTGGTCGCCAGCTCTGTGACAAAGCTATAGAGCTGGCCCGCTACATTGGAGAATCCGGGGCCGTCCATCTCCTGCGCAGGGCACCCCATAGCGTTGAAAATCGTGGACGCCCAGAGACAGTACTGCTCTTGGTGTTTCTCTGGGTATCCCATCAGCTTCGCCATGGTCACGGTCGGCAGTGGTCGTGCCAGCGCGTTGACCCAGTCCACCTGGTCTTCTCCTAGCGCAGCGTCGATCGTGCGCTCAGCAAGTGAGCGCACCCCGGGCTCGAGATTGCTCACCATTTTCGGGGTGAAGTCCTTCGACACAGCGCGCCGGATACGTGTGTGCTCTGGTGGGTCGGTCGACAAGATCACGCCGCCTTCTTCGGGACTGGCCGCAGGCTCAAGAGCGGCACCTTGACCCGAGGAGAAGGTCTGCCAGTCGCGGAGCACCCGGTCCACCGCGGCGTAGCTTGTCACAAGCCAAACTTCGTACCGCTCGAGCCGCAAGCATGGCGCGGCCTCACGGAGTCGGGCGTAGTGCGGATACGGGTCCGCTCGTACCGACGGGTCGAAGGGATCGAACGTAGACCAGTCGACTGACGAGGCGTCCGCAAGCATCTTCACTACCTCAATCTCAATTGTCGATGAGTGCCTTCGTTTGATTGCAAGTGGCCTGCTAGAACAAGACGACCGTCGCGATCACAACGCGCTCGCGAGTTGGGCATCAACCGTCCCCCCTTCTGTAACCGGATCTCAGTAGGCTGCAGGGCAGTTCAAGGAAGAACTGTGCAACAACGGAGTATCCGAAGGATAGTAGATCGTCTGCAGCCCGTGAAGGACTTTTTGTCGATGCCCGTCATCGACCATGTCAATGACGGAGTACTGCCGCCACGCCGTTCCCGAGATTAAAACGTCGTCTTGGCCAGTCCCCCGTCGATCAGGATGTTCTGTCCAGTGATGTAGCCGGCGTGCGTGCTGCACAAGAACGCGCACATTGCGCCGAGCTCCTCCGGACGACCGAAGCGATGGGCGGGATGTTCCTGCACCCGCCTGTCGTACTCCCCCTCGACCGGGCGACCAGTCTTCCTCGCCAAGAACTCGCTGGTCACCCTCATCCGGTCGGTGGCGAACGGTCCCGGCAGCACGTTGTTGACGGTTACGTTGTGCTGGCTGTGCTCGTTCGCGATCGTCGAGACGAAGGCAGTGAGGCCACCTCGGGCGCCGTTGCACAGCTGATGCAAGGTGTTGGGCACCCGCATACCCATCGTGGTGATGTTGATGATCCGGCCAAAACGTTTCTCGATCATCGAGTCGATTGTCCCTTTCATCATCTCGATGGGTGAAAGCATTACGGCGTCGAGGACGCGCAGCCATTCGTCATGGCTGAATCCGCGGAAGTCGCCCATGGGTCCGCCGCCGGAGTTGTTGATCAGGATGTCGGGCTGCGGGCAGGCGTCGAGCGCGCGAGCACGCCCGTCCACGGTGGTGATGTCGGCGGGCACCGCCGTTACGGACGCGCCCGTCCGGGTTCGGATCTCGGCCGCCGTCTCCTCCAGCACATCCAGGCGCCGGGCTACCAGCGTCAGATCGACGTGCTCTTCGGCCAATGCGAACGCAATTGCCCGACCGAGTCCTTGGCTCCCGCCGCTCACGAGCGCGGTCCGACCGTCTATGCCCAGATCCATGGCGTGTCCTTTGTAAAGGGAGCCGGCAGACCCTAGCTTCGGGAACGCTGGCGTCAGCAGGTTCCTACGGGTCAGACTGCAGCGGGAACGCCTGCCCCTGCGCTGAAGACATGCGCAGCGAGCCTGCCGGTGATCCGGTCCAGTTCGGCGCTTCCCGCGGCAGTGGCGTACACGTACCGGTCCGGGCGGATGAGTGCGACGTCCGCGCCGAACTCGTTCAGCCATCCAGCAAAGCCCGGGTGAGTGTCGTCGAGGACAGCGACGCCCCACTGCCGCCAGATGTCACGGGTCCGCTCGGAGACGTTCGCGATCGTGTCCTTGGCGCCGACGACGGTGAAGGTGTAGCCGACAGCGTCGTCCAACAGCACGCCCTTTGGATTGCGCGGCTGCGGAGCCAACCGGCCCCCGGAGGGAACCGCGTCGTCGTGCACGCCGGGACCGATGGGCGGGCGGAACTGACCGCCCAGATGAGGTGCGCTGCGTTCCGGGCGGTGGTCGCTGGCCCGGAATCCGTCAATCACGTTCGCGATCTTCGCCGATTCCACGATGTAGGGGAGCACAGCCGGTAGCCGTTCACTCTGGTACGTGTCGAGCAGAGCATCGTCGGCGGCGCCGGACACGACAGCGGCGAGCTTCCAGGCGAGATTCACGGCGTCGCGGATGCCCGAGCACATGCCCTGTCCGAGCATGGGCGGCATTTCATGGGCGGCGTCGCCGGCGAGGAAAAAGCGACCCGAACGCCACTGCTTGACCAGGTAGGCGTGCCATTCGTAGACGTCGGTACGCAGGATCCGGTAGTCGGCGGGATCAAGCCAACGCGCGAGACGGCGGTAGACCAGCTGCGGGTTCTCCGCGTCATGCTTGCTCTCGTGGGGCGCGAGCATGTACTCGAAGCGGTGCATCGGCTTCTGGATCGGCACGTACGTGACCGGGTCGCCGTTCTCGTAAAGCACGAACCCGCTGCTGTTTGTCAGCCCTCGCGGGCGCTTGTATGCGTGGATGTCGATGATCAAGGACCGCTGCGTTCCGTGCAGGTCCTCGATGTCGGGGCTCATGGTGCGTCGTACGAATGACCCGGCCCCGTCACAGCCGACGACATAGGACGCACGCAACGTCCTCGTCTCGCCGGTGGCCCGGTCGCTCACGGTGACGTGAGTGGCGTCGTCGTCCTGAGCCAGCGCGGTCACCTGCCAGCCGAGCCATAGCGCGACGTTGTCATCGGTGCTGAGGGCTCCGCGAGTACGGGCCTCGAAATCGGGCTGGAAGAACTGGTAGTCGGTCCGCCATCCCTGATCGGAGACGTGAGACGGCATGAGCATCTCCACGAATGGAACGCCGTCCTGGTCGAGGTAGGCCATCCCCTCCATGCAGAGGAACGCGTGTTCGGCGTCGGCAAGACCGAGCATCTGCAGGGTGCGCATCGTTTCGTCATCGAGGTGCGTCGCCCGCGGATAGGAGCACACGACGCGGTTGGGGTCGACCACGGCGACGCGCACACCCTTGCGGGCAAGCAGGTAGGCCAGCGTCAACCCGGTCGGCCCTGCGCCGACGATCACTACTTCGCTTCCGGCTTCCGCTTGTTCGGCGGTAGTCAGGGTGGACTGCTCGGGTGCGCTCGTCATCGGCCGCATCTCCCTCGGGCTGCAGTTTGGCGTTCGAGACCGTGCAGCCACATCGTGACCTGCCTCCCCGCGGCAGCCACGCGGCTGCGCACTCGACCACACATCCCACGCTTCCTCGATAAATTTTATGCTTGGTCTGTCGCTTGTCAAGGTAATCGATGATCTGCGGGTCATCGATCATGCCTTCTAGGCAGTGGAGCGCGGACGTACGGCGTCGACACCGGCGCGACGCGATTGGCAAGGGCGAGATCGTTCCGCTTAACGACGCGGCCGGCGCGTGAGCACGCGCGGTCCGTCCGCCACAAGCCGCGGCGAGCACGTCTGACACCTCGCCCGGTTCGACGGCTGTATAAGCCCGGGATCCACCGCTAAACCTTGATCGGTTGCGGCGGGCGTGACGCGCAATGCCTTCTACTGGGGACAATGACCCTGCTGAGGGGCTAGTTGTTAGCGAGGAGAAGGCCACTTGCAGGGTGCGAGCATCGCATGATCTCAGCGGTGTCGGTGCGCTTCAAGGAGACGAGTCTGGTACCGAACGCCGGACTGCTGCCGGCGGCGGTGCTGGCCGAACGGCTCGGCCTGGCCGGGTTGATCGACGCCCGGCTGCGCTTGGCCAAGCACGGCGCGAACAGCGGCAGCAAGGCGCTGAGCGTGATCGGGTCGATGCTGGCCGGCGGCGACTCAATCGACGACGTCACGGTGCTGCGCGCCGGTCCCGCCTGCGAAGTGTTGACGTGGGGCGGGCGGCGTCGACAGTCGGGTCGGGGCTCGGGCGCACAGTGGTCCGACGTCCGGCAGCTCGACGCGGTCAGCCGGGAGCTGCTGGTCCGGCTCTGGAGCGCCGGCGCCGGGCCGGCCGACCTGACCGCGCCGCTGACCACGTCGACGTCGGCTCTCGGAGAGCCGGCTACCTGGTGCTGGACGGCGAGGCGACCGTGGCCAGCCTGACCGCGCTGCTCGTGTTGCGGAACTAGGAGCCTGCTGAACAAAGCGGGTGTCGGTTCGCCTGGACGGATACTGATGGCGGGACGATCTTCTGATGCAGGGTCAGTCGGAGGATCAGCGTCAGCTTGGTGATGTTGAGGTGTGGGCGGGGCATCTGCTGCCGACGGGCAGCGTGTTCGCGTTCCTGGCGGCCCAGCGACGGGAGCTGTTCCCAGACGAACTGTTCGCCGATCTGTTCCGGTCGGCTCGGGGCCGGCCGTCGGTGCCGGCGGATGTGGTCGCGACGGTGATCGTGCTCCAGTCGCTGCACGGCCTGTCGGATCGGGAGGCGGCGGAGGCGGTGACGTTCGACCTGCGGTGGAAGGCCGCGGTCGGCTTGGCGGTGGAGGCGACGTCGTTTCACCCGACGACGTTGACCTACTGGCGTCGCCGGCTGGCCGCCTCGGATAGGCCGAACAGGATCTTTGAGGTGGTCCGGCAGGTGGTGGACCAGACCGGGGTGCTGAAAGGCAAATCTCGGCGGGCGTTGGACTCGACCGTGCTCGACGACGCGGTCGCGACCCAGGACACCGTGACGCAGCTGATCGCGGCGGTCCGCCGGGTCCGCCGCGACGTCGGCGATGCGGCCGCGGTGATCGCCGAGGTGTGTTCGGCGCACGACTACGACGATCCCGGCAAGCCGGCGATCGCCTGGGACGACGAGGCGGCCCGCGCCGCGCTGGTCGACGCCCTGGTCGCCGACGCCCACCGGCTGCTCGGCGCCCTGCCCGAGGTGGAGCGCGACCCCAAGCAGGCCGAGGCGCTGGCGCTGCTGGCCCTGATCGCCGGCCAGGACGTCGAGTGGGTCCAGGATGAGAACACCCCCGCCGGGGGGCGGTGGGCGATCGCCCGCCGCGTCGCGGCCGACCGGGTCATCTCAGCGGTCGACCCGGACGCGCGGCATGCGCACAAGACCGTCGCCCGCCGCCAGGACGGGTTCAAGGCGCACATCGCGGTCGAGCCGGAGACCGGGCTGGTCACCGACTGCCGGCTGAGCAAGGCCAGCGGAGACGGTTCCGGCGACGCTGCGGTCGGCATCGACCTGATCGCTGCCGATGCCACCATCGCACCGGCGGCCGAGCGGGACGAGCCGATCGAGGTGCTCGGCGACTCTGCCTACGGCACCGGCGACATGCTCCACGAGCTGACCGAGGCCGGACTGGTTGCGCTGGTAAGCCTTGGCCGGTCAACCCGGCCGTGCCGGCAGGGTTCACCGTTGACGACTTCACCGTCGACGAGCAGGCCGGGACCGCGACCTGCCCGAACGGCGTCACCCGGCCGATCAACAACAACCGGCAGATCAACTTCGGTGTCGCCTGCCGCGCATGTCCGCTGCGCGCCCGCTGCACCCGCAGCCGTACCGGCAAGTCGATGCGGCTACGTGAGCATGACGCGCTGGCTCGCGCCCATCGCGTCCAGGCCGCCGACCCCGGCTTCCAGGCTGTCTACCGTCAGCACCGGCCGATGGTCGAACGTAGCATCGCCTGGCTCGTCGCCCACGGAAACCGACGTCTTCGCTACCGCGGGACCGCGAAGAACGATGCCTGGCTGCACCACCGCACCGCCGCCCTGAACCTGCGCCGCATGCTCGTGCTCGGCCTGCACCGCCAAAGCGGGACCTGGGCCATCGCCTGAGGCGCCGCACAGCCCGCCCCGGACACGTGACGCGCCGGCACGCTCAACAAGTCCCTTCCCACCGGCGGGGGAACGAGCTCGTCGCCCAAACCCGCAAGGGCCTGTCACCGCCACACGACGACGTTCAGACCCTCCTCGGCATCACCCACCCCGCCCAGATCCGCCTTGTTCAGCACACTCCTAGTGTCCGGAACTTCGTGATCGTGATCGTTATCGGCGGAGTTGGACGTTCGTCGTACGGTCCGGGTCCTGGCGCACCTGCTCGGCTATGCGTGGGTGTCGACGATCCAGCAGAACCCGGACCTGCAGGTCGACGAGAACTGACGCGGGCCGGGTGCTGCGAGGTCTGGACCGACCGGGCGTCGGGGGCCTGGAGCAGCTACGGCCGGGGGGCACGCTGGTTGGTGTGGCGGCCGGGCCAACAGGCCAAGGGGTAGTCCAGGCCGTTCGGCGTATGGGACATGGGTTGCAAGCTGTGCCGCGCAGAACGCGTAGTTCGCTCAGATGGTCCCGGGTGCGGCGAATCGGTAGAAGAGCAGACCGGCACCAGCGTCTTTGACGATCGACATGAGGATGTCGGCGAATGCTTCCTGTGTTGCAGCCCGCTCCAGCGGCCCGCCGTACCGGGCCTCCATCCCGATGTCCCGGCTGAGTTGCTCAACTGCCGCTCGAGCGCCCTCATCGCCGACCCAGAGATTGTTCGGCCGGGCCGAGGCGGCGCCGGCCTGGTCGAACAGGGAGCCGAAATTGAGGTTGAACGCTTTCGCCGTGGGTCCGCTCGTGTTGGCTTTGACGTACTCGGCGACCGATGGATACCCGGTCGGTGCGTCCTGACCACCGAGCCGGTTCGTCGCGTCGATGGTGATCTTGCCGCGTAGGCCGGCAACGCCCGCAAGCGCGGCCGGCACCACTTGATTGGGTACGGCGAGCAACACAACGTCTGCGTCGGTGGCGTCCCCACCGGCTCGCCCAAGCTCGGTCACCTCGTGCCCGGCGGAAGTCCACAGGCGTGCGAGCGTTCCTCCGATCGTGCCTTTGCCGATCGTCGTGATCTGCATTCCGTGTGCCTTCTTTCGCTTCTGTGTCGTGGTCACGGTCTGAGATCGTTTGCCGCTCACGCGATGTCGCCTATGCGTAGCGGACGACGTCGTCGTGGTCGAGGCGGGGCAGGCGGCCGAACCAGGCGTGAGCCCCGGGGTTTCCGATGTTGACCACGAGATGCGAGTGCCAGGTGGTGCCGGCGAAGAACTCGGCGTCGACCGCGACGGCGTCGAAGCCGACCATCGGGCCGGCGGCGAGGCCGACGGCTCGGATAGCAAGGATGAAGTAAGCGGCCTGAAGTGCGCCGTTGTAGCGGGCTGAGTTCTCGCGCATCACGTCGTTGGCGGCGAACACCTCGCGTAGCTCGGGCTTGAACGGGAGCAGCTCGGGGATCCGCTCATGGAACGCGTAGTCGTTGGCCAGGACGGCGACGACAGGAGCGGTAGCCGTCTTGGCACGGTTGCCCTCGTTCATGAGCGGCAGCAGGCGGTCGCGTCCCTTGCCCGGGCGGACGAACAAGATCCGCAAGGGGCTGGTGTTCGCTGAGGTCGGGCCGAACTTCGCCAGCTCGTAGATCGCGTGCAACTGCTCGTCGGTCACTGGCTGGTCGGTGAAAGTGTTGGCGGTCCGAGCCTCCGTGAAGAGGAGACGGCGGCCGGCTTCCTCAAGCACGGGCAGGCTCGTCGGGGGTGATGCTGTGGTGGACATCGGCAGCGTTCTCCTATGGATAGGGGGGAATTGGCATAGGAATGCATCAATGCCGGTGAATTAGGGGCTTCGAGCGCCGGCCCCGGTCTTGGGAAGGATCTGCAGGGTTCGGTCGACGGTGCCGGGGCTGCGGCGTCCCCCCCGGCGCAGGTGCTCGTACTTGTGCTGGGGAG
>JAABVA010002217.1_pt1 | contig 19632 bp, 21 predicted proteins | sample 5560331 | NCBI WGS metagenome assembly JAABVA01 (sample SAMN12812661, study PRJNA571458) | rock metagenome | isolation source: Antarctica rocks | place: Antarctica: Victoria Land, Mt New Zealand sud | collected 2016-01-07 | reverse complement strand
ACCTAAGCCAGGAGCGAGTGTACCTGACGCATTGGCTATGCTGAGCCAGAAGATCGATCTGCTCTATTCGTTTATTGGCGGCGGTCGCGGGGCAACAATAGCGATCGTATCGTTGCTGTATGTCGTAGTTGGGATCGTGCTTTCGGTGCTTGCTGGAATAGCAATCCAAGATGGCGGTAGCAACCGTTTTCCCAGCTTCATCTTGTTCACACAGCAGGATGAAAAGCAGCGGGACCAAGCGATGCAGCGATTCCAGAGTGGCTGGAAGCGAACCGCGTTCGGGTTTAGCTTGGCCGTGTTTGGTGGAGTAGTGGCGAACGCCGTTACTTATATGTTATGGTAAGTCGAACGTTCGAATTCGGGAAGCCCTCGATGGGCTTGTATTAATCTGCTGAGCAACAGTCTGTGTGCCTGAATGCTGCGCCCCTGCTAGCTTACCACAATAACGCGTTATCCGGCCTGAATTCCGTCAGATGACAAAATCTGAGGGGCGGGCACGACTTACCATAAAGTCCGTTAGCTTGCCGGGCTAGGCGTCTCACTCTGTCAAACGACGGATTTCTAAAATAATACAGCCCTCAACGTTCCATTCCTTGCTGTTACGCTCTCGATCATAGCTGAATGATCTGTCCTGGTGGGTAGCCATCACCACTGACACATGCTGCACCTTTCAAAAAATTCTGCTTGGCCGTCTCGATCAATACCAGCACTGGGTTAACTAACGATCGGTCTATCGCGAACTCATTTTGATACATTCGGGTCATCAAACTCTCACCACGACCAGCAATACAACACCATTGTCTTCAAGTCACTAAACGGAAACACCGCGACTTTCTCGCCGCGCGGTCGTAACGCGCTACCTCATTCCGCCAGCCAGCGCCGAAAGATCCACCCCGTTGATCGTCACCGCCTTGTTCGCCACCGCGATCTGCCAAACGGACTGATCGCTGCTGGTATGGGCGATGCCCTTCAGGAAGATGATCGCCGGGACGCCTCGCCGCAGCAGCGGGTCGGCCTGGGCCTGGACGATCAGGGCGTCAAGCCCACGGGCGGATATCTCCATCTGGCCGTCGACCGTGTTCGGGTCCACCATCGTGAACTTGCCCGTGCCGGTGAACTGCGTGTCGGCGATGTCGAGCGCGAGGCTGTCCACGCCGAATACGATGCCGCCGTGGCTGAACAGGGCGGCAATGTCCTCCGGCGACAGCTTGCCGCTGCTCCCCGGGGCGGTCATGTCCATCGCCATCCTAGTCAGGTCGGCGGCGCTCACGTTGGACACCGTGGGCGTCAGCAGGACGTGCTTCGGCACGTACGCGGCGAAGGCGGCGGGCAACTCGGCCAGTTGCAGCCCGTCCAGCCCGAGCGTCATCGTCCCGGTCAGCATGTCCTGCGGCCCGTCCGCACCGAAGGCGACCGTCACCTTGCCGATCGACCCGGCGTGGTGGCCGACCTCGAACGCCACGTCTTCCCCGGTCTCCTCGATCCGCCCGCCCGTCAGCAATTCGTGCGCGGCGACCAACAGGTTGCGCCCGCCGGCCAGGTCCGCTGCTTTCGCCACCGGGTCGCCAGGCGCTTTCGAGGAAGCATTCGCGGCCATGACGGCATTGATGGCCGCGTTGACGACCGGAATGAGCCGATCATGCGCCAGGCCTGTCATCGTGCCGACGACATGGAACCGGCGCGCCTCGGTCCGCGTCGCCGTGCCGTCCGGCAGAGCCTGGGTCGCGTGAAAACCTTCGATCGTGGAGTCGGTCAGGACATCGACCCGGCCCGGCGTCGTCGGACGCAGGCTGCTCTGCGCGGCGTAGCGGTCCCAGTGCTGGAAAGACGGCATGGACCCGCCTTCCGTGTGCACGTCCAGCGACGTCAATGTAGACTCCGATGAGGTCGGCGTCGCGTAGGTCGGGTCGAAGACGGCGTGGGAACTCTGGTCACCGATCGTCACGACGTAGGTGATCGTCTCCGGGTGACGGTGGTTGGGGCCGGGGTCCTTGGCGTCGGGCGCATCGGCAATGCTCTGCTTGGTGGTCACCTGGAACGACGGCGGAAGCCTTTGATCGTCGATCTGCCAGCGTGTGTCGTCGATCATGCGCGCGGTCGCGGTCGCTGCGGCGTCTTTCGGCACAATGGCTGCAAACGTGCCAAGCGGCGCCGTAACCCGGTAATGGTTGCCCTCGGGCGTGAACTGCACGAAACCAGGCGGCATCTCAAGCATCCCCCCGGTGATCTCAGTCAGCCAGGCCTGCACCTGCTGTTGCAGGGCCATCGCTTGCTCGGGCGACGGCGCGGGCGCCGCGGCGGCGAGGGCGGGCGCCGCAACCGCGGCGATGATCGCGGCGGTCGCCGATTTCAACAAGGCCATGTCGTTCCTCGATGCGTTGTAGGCGGAAGCTGCCACAGTGCGGGACGCGTCGCCTGCTGGGCAACCCTATCGGCCAATGGCCGCGTTGCCCGCCGAACCGTGTTTCCGGACATGGCGGAGGCCGGTTGGGGTCGCGTCGTCCTGTTCGGCTCCAAGGACGCAGAGCAGCCCTACGTGGACAAACTGCCTTGCTGCGGGGTCGAGGCAGCGATCCTGAACTTTTCGAGGAGCCTGTCCAAAACTTGCGCCAAGCGCGGCGTGCTGGTGAACGCCGTCCTCTCTGCCTTCATCGCGACGTTGATGACCAACGCGAGTGATGGAGAAGCGCGCAAAAGAATGGCTCTACCTTCGACGAAGCGGTCGAGAGCTTCTTGAAGGAGGAGCGCCGAAATTGGAGTTGCAGCGCCGGGGCGAGGCGCACGAGGTCGCGGCCGCGTTCCTTTGCTCGGGTCATGCCAGCTTCGTGAACGGCATCAACCTTCGCGTGGATGGCGGATCGGTTGCGACGGTCTAGCCGGCTATGGCCTCCACCGCGGCGATGTCGAGCAAGCGCTCGATCACTTCGGGCTCCTGTGCGCCGGCGATGGCGTGATGGCCGCCGATGACGAAGCAGGGCACACCGTTGATGCCGAGGCGGTGCGCGCGCAGATTGTCGGCGTGGACCGCATCGATTTCGGCATCGCTGAACAGGAAATTGCGGACAGCCATGGGCTCCAACCCGCACGAGGCAGCGATGGCGCCCAGCACCGCGATGTCGCCGATGTCACGGCCATCGGTGAAATGTGCTGCGAACAGCGCCTCGACCATATCGGCCGCCCCCCCAAAACGGTTGGCCCAGCGGACGAGACGGTGCGCGTCCACGCTGCTCGGGGTTCGGCGGACCCGGTCGAAGCGGAACTGTAGGCCTTCGCTGCGGCCGATCTCGGCAATGGAGCCGTACAGCCGCCGAGCCCGATCCTCGCCGCCGAACTTGCGAACCACGTAGTCCGATCGCGACATGCCCACTCGCGGCATGTCGGGGTTGAGCAGGAACGGACGCCAGGTCAGGTCAAACAGCAGGTCCGGCCGGCGCCGCAGCGTGCGCAACAGGCGGCGTACGCCGAGGTAACACCATGGGCACACGAGATCATGGACGATCTCGACCGAAAGCCGTGCTTTGGGAGGGGCTAGGACGTTCACGGACGCATCCTAGTGTCTTGGCTCGCGTTTCGTCACACGATTTCCGGAGCTGCACGCGGCAGGCTTTATGCAAACAGAGCGCGGCAGGTATGCATGATTACCCTCGCTGGGATCATGCCCTGCGACAGGACATGGTGACGCCCGACCGATCAGATTACCTGGTCGTTCATTCGTTTATGACAGAAAGCCTTTCTTACGTTGTTGCATTGATCAATCCCGATGAATAATATATCGATGCCAAAACAACCGACGGAGAGCTGCCATGCCCGCTAAAGCCGCTATGGTCGAAGCCGTCTACACGTTTGCGAAAACCCATAAAGTCGTCAAATCGGGTCCAATAGAATTTGCCGACAAGCATGTCCACGGGATCCAGCCCAGTCCGAAATTCATCAAGCTGGCAAAGAGCAACCTTGAAGCAGAGGTGCAGAAATACTGCAAAAAGGAAAAGATCACCCCCGAACCGACCGACGTCGTCGCAGCATGCACAATCGAGACGTTCAGCCGAAAATGAGCTCGTCCCGGTCGGTCACAGCCCAGACGAGCAATTGATCGAAGTCAATTCAGCAGCTGTTCCGCCAGCGTCGCCCAATAGGATGCGCCGATCGGCAGCATAGCGTCATTGAAGTCGTAGCGCGGGTGGTGCACCTGCGGGTCGCCCTCGCCGCGGCCAGCGCCCATCATGATATAGGCGCCCTGCTTCTTCTGCAGCATGAACGCAAAGTCCTCGCCGCCCATGGTGGGCTTGTACATGTGGACCACCCGCGCCTCGCCCGCCACGGTTTCGGCGGCGTTCCGGGCCAGCGCCATAGCTGTCGGGTCGTTGACGGTCGCGGGGAAGGTACGGTCGAACAGCACTTGGGCGGACGCGCCGAAGCTGTCGGCGATGCCGGTCGCCAGCCGGCGCACGCCTGCCTCCAGTTGGTCGCCGACCTTGGGCGAGAACCACCGCGCGGTGCCGAGCATGCGCACGCTCTCAGGAATGACGTTGTAGATGTTGCCGCCGGCGATGCTGCCGATGGTCATCACCCCGCTCTCGCCGGGATCGAGCGTGCGGGCGACGATGGATTGCAGCGCGGACACGATCGCAGCCGAGACGACGATCGGGTCGACGCCGTGATGCGGCTGGGCGCCGTGCGCGCCGCGCCCGGTCACCACGATTTCGATATTGGCGACAGCCGCCATGACGTCGCCGTCGCGCCAGGCGAACACGCCGGCGGGCACGCCGGGCCAGTTGTGCAGGCCGTACACCTGGCTCATCGGGAAGCGCTCGAACAGGCCGTCCTTGATCATCAGGTCGGCGCCGTTCAGGTTTTCTTCCGCGGGCTGGAAGATCAGGTATACGGTCCCGTTGAAATTGCGCGTTTCGGCCAGGTATTTCGCGGCCCCCAGCAGCATCGTCGTGTGGCCGTCGTGCCCGCACGCGTGCATCACGCCCGGCGTTCGGGATGCATAGGCAGCCCCGGTGGCCTCGTGGATCGGCAGCGCGTCCATGTCGGCCCGCAGCCCGACCGCGCCGTCGCCGGGCCGCCCGCGGATGACGCCGACCACGCCGGTGCCGGCCAACCCGGCATGCACCTCGTCCACGCCGAACGTGCGCAATTTCTCCTGCACGACGCCGCTGGTGCGGACCTCCTGTAAGGCGAGTTCGGGATGCATGTGCAGATCGTGCCGCCACGCGGTCATCTCATTGTGGAAGTCGGCGATGCGATTGATGACGGGCACGGGCGGTTTCTCCTGGGACAGCCTTAATGTGGGGTCGCCCCGAATGTCCTCGCAAGCCCTTCGGTCAACCCGACCGGCACAAGACCTAGGCGGCGCTGCATCGGCTCGATCGAGAAGGTTTTGTGCTCCAGCAACCGGCGGATTTCGGTCGCGCGGATGGTGGGCACGCCGGGCACCAGGCGGGTGAGGGGGGCCAGGCGACGCAGCAGCCGAGCGGGCACGCCGACGATCCTGGGCGGACGCAGCCCCGCCGCAACCGCGACCGCGCGAACGAAATCGGCGTAGCTGACGGAGTCGGCGCCGGCGATGACCATGCTCTCCGAGTGGTCCCATTCCACGTCCAGGGCGGCGCGGATCGCGGCGGTCACGTCGTCCTGGTGAATGGGCCGCACCAGCGCCCGCCCGCCGCCGGGCAGCGGGACTACCGGAAGGCGGCGGAGCAAGGCGGCGAGGCGTTGGACGTTATCCTCGCCTTGGGCGCCGTAGATCATGGTCGGATGCAGCATGACGCCGGGCCGGCCAGACGCGCGAAAAGCGGCCTCGCCGGCCAGCACGCCCTCCGCATGACGGTCGGGCCAGCGGGTAAACTTGCGGGTGCTGCCGAGGAAAACGAAGCGGGTCGCGTGCGGGGCGGCATCCAGGATCGCCGCAGCATGCCAGGCATGGGCGCACGAGACGACCACGCGGGCGTCGGCCAGTGCGAGGCGGAGCGCGCGGGGTTCGCCTAAATCCGCGACGGCAAGCTCGCCCGGCAGCTCGGCCGCCGACCATTTGTCAGCGTTGCGCACCACCGGCACGAAGGCCGCCCTCGCCGCCGCCAATGACCGGCAAAGGGCAAGGCCCGACCGTCCAGACGCACCGATGACATGAACCGCCATGAGGGAGGCTACCGCACTGCCAGCCGGGTGAAAACAGGTGGTAATTTCTTACCACATAGGTGAAACCTTGACTTCGCCCGGCGTTGGCGCGATACGCGGCGCCTTGATCCAGATGGAATGCGCCAGATGAAGACCACCGTTTCGCTCAAGCCCGCGGAGGTGAGCAAGGCTTGGACGCTGATCGACGCCGACGGGCTCGTGCTCGGACGCCTCGCCGCGATCATCGCCCAGCGCTTGCGCGGCAAGCACAAGCCGCAGTTCACCCCGCACGTCGATTGCGGCGACAACATCGTCGTGGTGAACGCCGAGCGCGTGCGCGTGACCGGCAACAAGGGCGAGCAGTCGATCTTCTACTACCACACCGGCTACCCCGGCGGGATCAAGGGCCGCTCGGTCAACCAAATCCTCGACGGCCGGCACCCCGAGCGCGTTATCCAGAAGGCGGTCGAGCGCATGATCACCCGTGGCCCGCTGCAGCGCCAGCAGATAAAGCACTTGTATGTCTACGCCGGCGACAAGCATCCCCATGACGGCCAGCAGCCACAGGCGCTCGACGTCGCCGCGCTGAACCGCAAGAACCGGAGGGTTTGACGATGTCCGAGACCCAGACCCGCACGCTCGCCGACCTGAAGGACCTCGCAGTCGCCACCGCCGCCCTGGCGCCCGACGCTCCGATGAAGGTCGCGCCGAAGCGCGACGCCCAGGGCCGCAGCTACGCCACCGGGCGGCGCAAGAACGCCATCGCCCGCGTTTGGATCAAGCCCGGCAAGGGCGACATCAACGTGAACGGCAAGACGGTTGGCACCTACTTCGCCCGCCCGGTGCTGCGCATGCTGATTACCCAGCCGTTCCTGGTCGCCGACCGCTACAATCAGTTCGACGTGTACTGCACCGTCACCGGCGGCGGGCTGTCCGGCCAGGCGGGCGCGCTGCGTCATGGCATCAGCCGGGCGCTGACCTACTACGAGCCGGATTTGCGCGGCATCCTAAAGATTGCCGGGTTCCTGACCCGCGACAGCCGCGTGGTGGAACGTAAGAAGTATGGTAAGGCGAAGGCCCGCCGGAGCTTCCAGTTCAGCAAGCGGTAGCCGCCTAAACCCTCTCCCGCCGGCGGGAGAGGGAGAAGAAAGGAGATTCTTGATGACCTACTCGATCTTCATCGACGGCGAGGCGGGCACCACGGGCCTAGGCATCCGCGACCGCCTGCAATACGTGCCCGGCGTCGCTGTCCGCAGCATCGACCCGGCGCGCCGCAAGGATCCCGACGCCCGCCGTGAGATGATGGCCCAGGCCGACCTCGCGGTATTGTGCCTGCATGACGGCGCGGCCTGCGAATCAGCTGCCCTGGCCGCAAGCCTTGGGGACCGTGCGCCCAAGTTGCTGGACGCAAGCACGGCGCACCGGGTCGATCCCGATTGGGTATACGGCGTGCCGGAACTGGACGCGGGCCAGGCCGAACGCATCGCCCAAGCACCCCGCGTCGCCAATCCCGGCTGCTATCCGACCGGCGCCATCACGCTGCTGCGCCCCCTGGTCGAAGCCGGGCTGATCCCCGCCGACCACCCGATCAGCGTCAATGCCGTCAGCGGCTACTCCGGCGGTGGACGCGGCATGATCGAGGCGCACGAGGCGGCGGGCGGCCCGGCGTTCGAACTCTACGCGCTCGGGCTGGAGCACAAGCATGTGCCCGAGTTGCAGCGCTATACCGGGCTGACCCGGCGCCCTATTTTCGTGCCCTCTGTCGGCCACTTCCGCCAGGGCATGCTGGTGTCCATCCCGCTGCACCTCGGCACCCTGCCGGGCGCGCCAACCGGGGCTGACCTCTCCGACATCCTGACCGCCTACTACCGTCATGCCCCTAACATTCACGTGCTGCCGGCGGCGTCCGGGGGCGCGCTCGAACCGGAAGGGCTGAACGACACCGACGCCATGGAATTGCGCGTTTATTCCAACGAGACGTATGGCCACGCGGTGCTGGTCGCGCGGCTGGACAACCTCGGCAAGGGCGCGTCCGGCGCCGCCGTGCAGAACATCCGGCTGATGCTCGGGCTCGACGCCGTCCAAGCGCGGGAGCTGGCCGATGCCTGACGACATCAAGGTGCCGACCGACGAGCTGCCGAACATGCCGGGGCCGCGGGCCCTCGCCGGACCGCTGTTTTCGCTCGACAACGTGTCGCCCCGGCTCGCGGCCGATGTGTGGGTGGCGCCGACAGCTGCCGTGATCGGCGACGTCGAACTCGGGCCGCAGGTCGGCATCTGGTTCCACTGCGTGCTGCGCGGCGACACCAACGCCATCCGGATCGGCGCACGATCCAACATCCAGGACGGGTCGATCCTGCACGTGAGCGCGGGCCAATTTCCGTGCTTGATCGGAGCGGACGTGACGGTCGGCCACGCCTGCATCGTTCATGCCTGCACCCTGCACGACCGCGCCTTCGTCGGCATGGGCGCGACCGTGCTGGATGGCGCGACAATCGAGGAGGGCGGGATGCTGGCTGCCGGCGGGCTGCTGACCCCCGGGAAGCGGATCGGGCGCAACGAGCTATGGGCCGGCTCCCCCGCCCGCCTGATGCGGCTCATGTCGGCTGAGGAGCGCGCAGGATGGGATCAAACCGCGGCGCATTACGTCGAACTCGCCGCACGCTTCCGGGCAGGGCTCGGTCCGGCCTGAGCCGCCGGGCGCATTGACGTGAAGGCCCGCGCCGCCGCCCTGATCCTCGCCGTCTTGCTCCCCGCTGCGTGCGCACCGGAAAGCCTGCTGCCTGATACTGCCATTTTGCCGCCGGGCGTTTTCGGCGCTGCCGACCAGGACGTTCCGGCAATGGAGTATGCCGAATACGTCTTCTCGGACAGCAGCCGCACCTACGGCAACCCGGCTGCGGGCGCGCGAGCGGTGCTGGCCATGGACTACCTTGCGGGCGCGCTGGCCACCAGCCCGCGCTGGGCCAATGTCGGCCCGGAGACGAAGTTCGAACTGCTGCAAGCGCGCGAACAGACCCGCGCCGCCGCCGGCATCGCCCCGAATGCGCGATCACAGGCGGTGGTCAACAGCCTAGTGGTCGCGTCGAGCGAACTGCAGGCAGGCGACCTGGCGAAAGCGGCGGCGGCGCTCAACAACCCAGCGTTCACCGGGTCGCCAGAGCAGACCCTACAACGGCTGGCGAACCTGCCCTATCTCCAGATGGCAAACATTTCGACTAACCATGCCGCCAACGAGATGTTCGAGCCAGGAGACAGCGGCACGTAGCTCGTCTGGCCTGCCCGGTTACGCCTTCTCCAGCACGTAGCTTCCCGGCGCGTTCCCGGTTGCGCCGAGTGGGCTGGCGCCTGGCATGCGCGCCGGCGCCTGGTCGTGGCTAAGTGCCGCCACCCAGCGTTGCCAGTCGGGCCACCATGATCCGGCCATTTCGATGGCGCCCGCGAACCAGTCATCGGCCGATCCCGGCAGGTCGGTCCCGACCCAATGGGTGTACTTGCCGGCTTCGGGGGGGTTCACCACGCCGGCGATGTGCCCCGACGCCGCCAGCACGAAGCGCGTCGGCCCTTGCAGGAGCTGGGTGCCGCGGTAGGTGCTCTGCCACGGCGCGATGTGGTCCTCCCGCGTGGACAGGAAGTATGCGGGCAGGTTGATGCGTCCGAGGTCGATCTTCTGCCCGGCCAGGGTGATGCCGCCGGGCTGGGCCAAGCGGTTGGCTTGGTACATGTTGCGCAGATAGAAGCTTTGTATCCGGGCGGGCATCCGGGTCGCATCGCTGTTCCAGTACAGCAGGTCGAACTCGAACGGTTCCTTGCCCATCAGGTAGTTGTTGACGACGTACGACCAGATGAGATCGTTGGCGCGCAGCAGGCTGAATGTCTGCGCCGTGTCGCTGCCTTCGAGGTAGCCACGCTTGCCCATGCGGTCCTCCAAGCCCTTCAACTGCTCCTCATCGATGAACACGCCCAATTCGCCCGCCTCGGCGAAGTCCAGCATGGTCACGAGGAACGTCGCAGACTTGATGCGGTCGTCGCCTTTTGCCTTCATCCAGGCCAGGGCCGTGGCGAGCAAGGTGCCCCCGAGGCAGTAGCCGATCGCGTTCACCTCGCGCTCGCCGGTCGCAGTCTCGATCGCGTCCAATGCGTCCAGGATACCCTCGCGCATGTAGTCGCCGAAGCCTTTCTCCGCGAGCGCCGCGTCCGGGTTGACCCAGCTGATCATGAAGACCGTATGGCCCTGGCTGACGGCATAGCGGACGAAGCTGTTCTTGGGGCGAAGGTCCAGGATGTAGAACTTGTTGATCCACGGCGGCACGACCAGCAGCGGACGCTTCAGCACCGTGTCCGTCGTGGGCGAGTACTGGATCAGCTGCATCAACTCGTTCTGGTAAACCACTTTTCCGGGCGAAACGCCGATGTTGCCGCCAACCTTGAAGGCGTCCATGTCAGTCGTCTTGATGGACAGCTTGCCGCGTCCGCGCTCCAGGTCCGAGAGCAGGTTGTTCAAGCCACGCAGCAGGTTCTCGCCGCCGGTCTCGGCGGTGCGGCGCAACACTTCCGGGTTGGTCATCAGGAAATTGGACGGGCTCATCGCATCGACGAACTGGCGGCTATAGAAATCCACCTTCTGCGCGGTTTTCCGGTCCAGCCCATCGGCGCGGGCAATTACGTCCTGCACGAAGCGTGCGCACAGCAGATAGCTCTGCTTGATGAAGTCGAAAACCTCGTTTTCCTTCCAGGCCTGGTCCTTGAAGCGATGGTCCTTGGGGTCGGGCTGGATCACCGGAGCGACGCCGTTCATGCCCATGAAACGCCGTGTCGTGTTCTGCCACAGCGTCATGTAGTCCTGCCAAAAGCCGATCTGCGCGTGCATCAGCCCGGCCGGATTGGCCATCAGCTTGGCCGTCATCTCCATGAAAGCGGAGCCGATATTGAGCGGGTCTGCCGATGGCTGGAGCTGGGATTGACGCTTCAGCCAATCGCCGACTATTCGCTGCGACCGCTCGGCCACGTCGGCCATCGACCGGCCCAGCTCCGCCGGAACCGATATTTTCGGGATCAAGGCGTCCAGTTTCGCCAACTCCGTCATGCGCGCGTCCTTCCTTGGAATGCAACCCCGCGCTAGACAGACATCTTGGCGGGGATCGCGGCGTTATGGTTCGGGTTTCTTATATGCAGGGTAGGCATCGGCGCGGATGGGATCAATATCTATGTCATATGACAATGTCTGGTATGCTCCTGACGCTGAGCGCATGCGGGGGCAAGGTGGCGCCCGACGCTCCGCTGGACTGGTGGCATAGCCTGGAGGGCGGCGTCATCGCCGGGCAGCGCCCACCACCTCCAGGTGCGAGTGATCCGTATCCAAACCTCGCCACGGTGCCGGCAAAGCCGGTGCCGACCGATCTCGCGACCCGACAGCGCATCGCCGACAGCCTGGCCGCCCAGCGTGATCGGACCAAGGCGCAAGCCGCTCTTGACCCGCTGCCGACTGCAGCATCCGTGCGCCCGCCGCCGCCCGCTTCGCCGCCTGCCGCCTCGACACCTGCCGCCTCGCCGCCAAAGCTAGGCCCGGATGTCTCCAGGATGACCGTTGATGCGGTGACGCCACCGCCCGCAACGCCCACTCCCTCGCTTGACACCGTGCCTAAACCTGTTGCGGCGGCCGTATCTGGTGAGTTGCCGCTGGTTCCACAGGAGCCGCCTGCATTGCCTACGGTTGAGGGCTACCGGACACCGGTTGCACCGCCTGCAACCCCGGCCGTTGCCGCCGCGCCAGCGCCGGTGGTGAACGGGGTGCAAATCGCATTCACGCCTGGATCGTCCACGTTGCCGCCGTCCGCATCGCTCACTTTGCGGACTTTCGCCCTGGCGCATCGTGGCGTGGCGCTTGCGGTGGTCGGCCACGGCGAGAACGTGCGACCGGACGCCGACGCGCAGGGCCGCTCGCTGGAGTTGGCGTTGAAGCGAGCGCAGGCCATTGCCGCGTCGCTGGGCGAGGCCGGGGTGCCCGCGGTAAACTTGCGCCTATCCGCAGAGGCTGCCGGACCTGGCGGCCTCGCCCGTCTCAACTGAAAGTCTGCTGCATGTCCAACGAGTTTCACCGTATCCGCCGCCTGCCGCCCTACGTGTTCGCCGAGGTGAACAGCGCCAAGGCCCGCGCCCGCGCCGCGGGCGAAGACATCATCGACCTCGGCATGGGCAACCCCGACTCGCCGACCCCGCCGCACATCGTAGCCAAGCTGATCGAGGCGGTGCAGGACCCCCGCAGCCACCGTTACTCCGTCAGCAAGGGCATCCCTGGCCTGCGCAGGGCGTTGGCCGGCTATTACGCCCGCCGCTTCGACGTGAAGCTCGACCCGGAGACGGAGGTCGTGGCCACGCTCGGCAGCAAGGAGGGCTTGGCGAACCTCGCCGCCGCCATCACCACTCCTGGCGATACGATCCTGGTGCCGAACCCGTCCTATCCTATCCACCAATTCGGTTTCATCATCGCCGGCGCGTCCGTCCGCAGCATCCCAGCCACCCCGGATGACGAGATGCTGCGCGCTTTGGACCGCGCGGTGCGGCACTCGGTGCCGAAACCGACGGCGCTGATCGTGAACTTTCCGTCCAACCCAACTGCCATGCTCGCCGACCTCGATTTCTACCGCGAACTCGTTGCCTTCGCGCGCCTGCACGACATCTGGATCATGTCGGACCTCGCCTACTCCGAAATCTATTTCGGCGACCGCGTGCCACCGTCGATCTTGCAGGTCCCGGGCGCCCGCGACATCGCGGTGGAGTTCACGTCGCTGTCGAAGACGTACTCCATGCCGGGCTGGCGGATGGGATTTGCGGTCGGCAACGAACGGCTGATCACTGCTCTCACGCGAATGAAGTCCTACCTCGATTACGGCGCGTTCACCCCGATCCAGGTGGCCGCCGTTGCCGCGCTGAACGGCCCGCAGGACTGCGTGGCCGAGGTGCGCGACCTGTATCGCGAACGCCGTGACGTGCTAGTGCCTGGCCTGAACGCGGTCGGCTGGGCGGTGCCGAACCCGGAAGCGTCGATGTTCGCCTGGGCGCCGATCCCGCTCGCCTACGCGCATCTCGGCAGCGTGGCGTTCAGCAAGCTGCTGCTGGCCCGCGCCCGGGTTGCGGTTGCGCCGGGCATCGGGTTCGGCGAGCAGGGGGAGGGGTTCGTGCGGATCGCGCTGGTTGAGAACACCCAAAGGCTTCGGCAGGCGGTTCGGAGCATCAAGGGGTTTTTGCAGGCGGGGACGAATGCGCCGGTGCCGCAGGACGCGTTGGCGTGAGGTTGGGCGAGAGTCGGGGTGAGGGTGGTCGGCAGTGAAGATCGGTCTCGCCGGCCTGGGCACCGTCGGAGTCGGCGTCCTCCGCCTGCTCAACGACAACGCCGACATCGTCACAGCCCGCGCCGGGCAGCCTATCGTCATAACAGCAATCTCCGCCCGCGACCGCACCCGTGACCGCGGCATCCCGCTCGGCGGCCTGCGCTGGCATGACAACCCCGTCGCCCTCGCAGCCGACCCTGCCGTCGACGTCGTCGTCGAATTGATTGGCGGCGCGTCCGGCCCAGCCCACGCCGTCGCGACCGCCACCCTGCGCCACGGCAAGCCGCTCGTGACGGCCAACAAGGCGCTGATCGCCGTCCACGGCGCAGAGCTTGCGGCCCTTGCCGACTCCGCCGGCGTCGCGCTCGCGTTCGAAGCCGCAGTCGCCGGCGGCATCCCTATCATCAAGGCGCTGCGCGAGGGCCTCGCCGGCAACCGCATCAGCCGTGTCGCCGGCATCCTGAACGGCACCTGCAACTATATCCTGACCGCCATGCGCGCCCACAAGCGCGAGTTCGCCGAGGTGCTGGTGGAGGCCCAGGCGCTCGGCTACGCCGAGGCCGATCCGGCAACCGACATCGATGGCGTCGACGCAGCGCACAAGCTCGCCATTCTCGCGGCGCTCGCCTTCGGCCAACCCGTCGCGTTCGATGCCGTGCACGTCGAGGGCATCCGCCACGTCTCGGCGCTGGACATGGCGTTCGCGGAGGAGCTCGGCTACCGGATCAAGCTGCTGGGGATCGCGCGCCGGGTCGAAGCGGGGATCGAGGCGCGGGTGCACCCGTGCATGGTGCCGCAGGACGCTCCGCTCGCCCGGGTCGATGGCGTGTTCAACGCCGTGGTGGCCGAGGGCGACTTCGCCGGGCATGTCATGTTGGAGGGCAGGGGCGCCGGCGCCGGCCCAACCGCCTCCGCCGTGGTCGCGGACCTGATCGACCTCGCGCGCGGCCGGGCTGCCCCGGTCTGGGGCGTCGCGGCCCGCGCGTTGCCGACCGTGCCGGCCGTCCCGATGTCGGCCCACGTTGGCGCATATTACCTGCGTCTGATGGTGGTGGATGAGCCCGGCGTCATCGCCGACGTGACGGCCGCCTTGCGCGATAGCGGCGTGTCGCTCGAAAGCATGCTGCAGCGCGGCCGGAGCCCTGGCGAGGCTGTTCCAGTGGTATTGGTCACGCACGAGACGGACGAGGCCGCCATGCGCGCGACCCTTGGCCAGATCGCGACGCTGGACAGCGTGGTCGAGCCACCCGCCTTGATCCGAATCGAGCCAGGCTGAAAAGGAATGCCGCCATGACCCTGCCCCCCGAGATCAACGCCGACCGCAACCTGGCCCTGGAGCTGGTCCGGGTGTCCGAAGCAGGGGCGTTGGCCGCGTCCCGCTGGATGGGCCGCGGGCAGAAGAACGACGCGGACGGCGCGGCGGTGGAGGCGATGCGCCGCGCCTTCGACAGTGTCGCCATCGATGGCACCGTGGTGATCGGCGAGGGCGAGATGGACGAGGCGCCGATGCTGTACATCGGCGAGAAGGTCGGCTGCGGCGGCCCGGCGATGGACATCGCCGTCGACCCGCTGGAGGGCACCACCATCACCGCGAAGGGCGGCCCGAACGCGATCGCAACGGTGGCCCTGGCCGAAAGCGGCTGCTTCCTGCATGCGCCCGACATCTACATGGACAAGATCGCGGTCGGAGGCGGCCTGCCGGACCACGTCGTCGATCTGGACGCGCCCCTGGCGGAGAACCTGCGAAACCTGGCCGCGGCCAAGAAGCGCGATATCGGCGACATCGTCGTCTGCACCTTGGAGCGCCCCCGGCACGACGAACTGATCGCGAAATGCCGCGAGGCCGGCGCGCGCATCATGCTGCTCGGCGACGGCGACGTGGCTGGCGTGATCGCGGCTGCCCAAATGGATAGCGGCATCGACCTCTACATCGGCAGCGGCGGCGCCCCGGAAGGCGTGCTGTCCGCCGCGGCCCTGCGCTGCGTCGGCGGCCAGATGCAGGGACGGCTGCTGTTCGAGGACGACAGCCAGATCGAGCGGGCCCGCGGCATGGGCATCACCGACCCGCACCGCAAATACGAACTGGCCGAAATGGCCCGCGGCGACGTGATGTTCGCCGCCACCGGCGTGACCAACGGCGCCATGCTGCGCGGCGTCCGCCGGTTCGGCACGGGCGCCGTGACGCACTCCATCGTCATGCGCAGCCGGTCTGGCACGGTCCGCTATGTCGAGGCGCACCACAACTTCGCCACCAAGACATGGGCGCCTTCCTGAACGACCTGGCGCTGGGCGTCGGCTGCAGCGTCACCGGGCGGCGCTGGATATGGCGTCTGGGTGAGGAACGGACTGGGCTGGCGATCGCGCAGCGCCTCGGCGTGCCGGAGCTGGTGGGTCGCCTGCTCGCTGCCCGGGGCGTGGCGATGGACGACGCGGCGGCGTTCCTGGAGCCGACCTTGCGGGGGCTGATGCCCGATCCGTCCGTGCTGACCGACATGGACGCGGCGGCTGCCCGCCTGGCCCGCGCCGTCCAGGCTGGCGAAACGGTCGCGGTGTTCGGCGACTACGACGTGGACGGCGCGTGCAGCGCAGCGATCATGATCCTCACGTTGCGAACCCTGGGTTGCCCCGTCCTGGCGCACGTGCCCGACCGCCTGCTCGAAGGTTACGGCCCCAACCCGCCCGCGCTGCGGATGCTCGCGGCCCAGGGTGCGACCCTGATCGTGTGCGTCGATTGCGGCACGGCAGCAGCACCTGCGTTGGCCGCGGTCGAGGGCTTGGCGGACGTGCTGGTGCTGGATCACCATGTGTCCGAGAGCGCGCCGCCGCCAGTGCTGGCCACGGTCAACCCCAATCGTCTGGATGACTCGTCCGGCCTGCACGGCGTGTGCGCCGCGGGGGTGGCGTTCCTGGCCGCCGTGGCCACGTTGCGGACCCTACGCCGCGCCGGGCACTTCGCGACCCGGCCTGAGCCCGACCTGCGGCATCTGCTGGATCTCGTGGCGCTCGCGACCGTGTGCGACGTGATGCCGCTGACCGGCCTGAACCGGGCGCTGGTGGCGCAAGGCCTTAAAATCATGAGCCGCCGCGCACGGCCCGGCGTCGCGGCGCTGCTGGAGATCGCGTCGGCGAAGGACGCGCCGACCACTATGACCTGCGGATTCGCGCTCGGCCCCCGCATCAACGCGGCTGGACGGATCAGCGAGGCCGACCTCGGGCTGAAGCTGCTGCTGTGCGACGACCCGGTGCAGGCCCGCGCCATCGCCGCCACGCTGGACGGCCTGAACCGCAGGCGGCAGGACGTCGAGGCATCAATGCTGGATTTGGCGCATGCGACGGCACTCGGCCAGGCCGAGGCAGGCCGTGCCGTGCTGCTGGTGCACAGCGCCGACTGGCATCCCGGCGTGGTCGGCATCGTCGCCGGCCGCATCAAGCAGCGCCACAACCGCCCGGCGCTGGTGGGCGCTCTGGCGGATGGCGTGGTGAAAGGGTCGGGACGTTCGGTGGCCGGGATCGACCTTGGGTCGGCCGTGTTGGAAGCGCGCCGCGAGGGGCTGCTGTCCACTGGCGGCGGGCATGCCATGGCGGCCGGCTTCACCCTGCCGGTGGATCGGATCGAGCTGTTCCACGCTTTCCTGGAGGAACGGCTGACCGCCGCGTCGCTGCTGCCGCGGACCCCCGATTTGCGCGTGGAGGGAGCCGTGGCGGTGCCCGGCGCCACGGTGGAACTGGCCACGCAGATCGCCCGGCTGGCCCCGTTCGGCACCGGGAACGAGGAGCCGGTGTTCGTGCTGCCCCGCGCCCGGGTGGTTCGCGCCGACCGGATCGGCAAGGATGGCGCGACGCTGCGGGTAATGGTCGAAGGGGAGGGCGGCGGCGCCCGGCTCAAGGCCATGGCATTTCGCGCCGCCGACGCCGCGCTCGGCCAAGCGCTCGCGGCCCGGGGCGGCCCGCTGCACTTGGCCGGACAGTTGCGGGCCGAGGAGTGGAACGGCACGACGACGGCGTGCTTCGTGCTGATGGATGCCGCGGCGGCTTGATTTTACGGGAGCGCTCCGCTACCCGTGCGCTCGCGTCCCGTTCGTCTAGTGGCCTAGGACATCAGCCTTTCACGTTGAGTACACGGGTTCGAATCCCGTACGGGGCAGACCAAACCGTCAACCCATTGTAATTACTAAATGGTGTTGCCCATCAAGACTTTACTTGCCTTCTGGTCATCCGAACCGGGGTCCAAAAGGCAATCCAAATGCGGCTCGCGGCAAACATCAAAGTCAATCCCAAGACGCGGATTTATGTCTACCGAAAAGTGGTTTCCCATTCGCCGACAAAACCCCGCGCACTGAATTCATAATGAGCTTGGCCACCCGCGACATCAGAATCGCGAACGGTCTGGCCAGCATGATCGACGCCCAAGTGATCCGCGCGTTCACGGAGGCCGAAGCCCGCGCTCATAAGCCAGCGCAGACTTCAGCGGCAAGCGCCGCAGTGGTCAGCCGCATGATGATCTCGGCCGAGCAGGCGTTCGCGGCCATTAAAGCGTGGGAGACCCGCCAACTTGCTCATGCGCGCATCCGGGCGTTCAACAGCGTGCCGGTCTCGGACGACCAGTTGCGCCGGTTGGCTACCGTGCTGACCCGCTACGTCGCCGATGATGATCCCGAGGGCTGGCGTGTCATCCCGGACTTTGATGTCTGGTTGGTCAACGCTCTGATGTCGGTCGGGCTGAAGATCACGACGGATCACCGCGGCCTACGCCACCTCCGGGTACCGTTCGCTACTGCTTGGGCCATGACGTTGTGGCGGGAGGAGGAATGGCGGATTGGGACCTTTACGCCGCCCGCTTCCACGTCGCCGTTCGCCGAATCGTCTACTCCACCACCGGCGTCAGCGGCGGCGGTTCCACCTTCAGCGGCGCGCACAAACAAGCTCGCGACGGAACTCGCTCCTACCGTGTTCCTGGCGCATGAGGTGGCGTGTATTGCGCAGACCGGCCAGGAATCCAGGCAGGCCGCGATGTATCTGAGCGACTTGCGCCAGTTCGCCGCCGCGCACCCCGGCCTGACCATCAAGGGCGTCATCAAGGTGGTGGTTTAAAATGGGAGAGTTCTAACTTGGGATAGCGGCTAAGACCTGGCAGGCTGACGATCTTTGTTGGTGGGTTTGATGATGTCTGCGGGTGGGTTGCGCTGCAAGCGGTGCGGGGGTTCGGACTACGCCAGGAGCGGGGTGGTGCGCGGCCATCAGCGGTATCGCTGCCGGGCGTGCGGATGCCATTTCACCGACACGCCATTGCGCGGCAAACCACCTGCCATGAAGGCCTTGGCGGTGCTGCTGTATGGGATGGGCGGCATGAGCTTCAGCATGATCGGCCGGGTGCTGGGGGTGAGCGACGTGGCGGTGCTGAAGTGGGTGCGCCCCAAGGCGTCCACCCTGCCCGAGCCGGAGGTCGGCTCGTCGGTGGTCACGGTGGAGGTGGACGAGATGTGGCACTATCTCAGAAAAAGTCTGCCAAGCTGTGGGTTTGCCCCATGTGGCAGAGCTTGGCGGCCTGACCAGCCGCCTTCTTGTAGAGCCGCGCATCAGGATCGGTGGTCGAAGTATGGATGTCGTTGCTACGTGGCTGGCCACGGAAGTCTACCTCGCCGTTGCGCCCGGGAGGCGGCGGCTCGCCGGAGCCGTCCTTGCGCCGCAAGCTCTTCATGCTGGCCCAGGCCTCGATCAGCGTGCCATCCACTGAGAAGTGCTCATCGGACAATAGCGTTTTGACCTTCGGGTCCACCAAAATCGCTGCCAGAAAGCCGCTTGTAGGTGATCTGCTCCATCAGTTGCCGTTCCGAGCGCACCGAAAACAGCGCTTGCAGCAACAGCGCCCGCAGCAGCTTCTCCGGCGCAATCAAATCCCGGCCACGCGGCGCATACATCGTATCGAACCGCCCCGACAGCCGTCCCAGCGCTGCGTTCACCAACGGGCGGATGGCCCGCAACGGATGGTTCTGTGATACAAGGGCTTCAGGGCTCAGATCGCTGAACATCGCAGTAGTTTGACGGTCAGCACCACGCATTCGTCCACGTCCTCGTGCTTAACTCAGGCTTGCTACTGAATCGTGTCATGGCCGCCTTGAGACGCCAAATTTCCGCAGCCTGTTAAGGCCCTGCTGGTCCTCGCAGGCAGGTCATAGGCACC
>JAABVA010002216.1_pt1 | contig 19637 bp, 8 predicted proteins | sample 5560331 | NCBI WGS metagenome assembly JAABVA01 (sample SAMN12812661, study PRJNA571458) | rock metagenome | isolation source: Antarctica rocks | place: Antarctica: Victoria Land, Mt New Zealand sud | collected 2016-01-07 | reverse complement strand
TTACAGTACATCAGCCTCGGTTAACTTTCTCATATCTGCATGTCGTGTTACCCGCGGTAGGGTGGTGGTAACACACTGTACTTCGTATGAGTAACTGAAAAAGGCTCGTGGGCCGTTGAGGAGGTTGTGCTACTGAGATAGCGAACTGCTTGTTTCAATAATACGAGGGGAAATATTGCAGGATAGGAGGAAGGCACCCAATAACCGGTCACCAACCTCCCCACTGCAACAATAGCCCTCCGGGAAGACCTGAAGGTGCGGCTGACTGAGAGTTCTGAGGTAATCATAATCTTCCGAATCCTTCACCACCAAGCGAGCGAGCTAGCGTCGCTGCTGGGGTCTGATCCTTCGTTCGTCCCAAGCCAAACCCAGACCGAGTCTCGTGGCAAAGTGGGGTCCAAAGGCCTCAGGTCTGGCCACGACGCGGTAAACACAGACCGTTGCAGTCCGGGGTCGACACGTGTGGTCTCCAGATGCGCTACGGCATGATCCTTCACAATCAGCCGCTTCCAGGGGTCAAATGAGCAATCTGGTAGAATCCGGCAGGGCGCGCCTCCCTCGACCATAAAGCCGGAAAATACTCCAAGGGATCCCGGTAGCGGAAGGATTTGCTTTCGTCCCGTCGTGGTTTTGAGCAGGAATACACCCATGAAATTCGAAGGACAGCAACTGGACGCAGGTTCGTCGACAAGAAGCTCTGGCTCTTGTGGTGCAAGTAGGGTCCTGGGGTGCAGTCCAGGGGAAACAATCTTCAGGAATTGAGTGAAGTCTAGGCTGAGTGATTTCAAGTTGTGAGACAGAGACATGTATGCATGACCTCCGGCCATCTTCGTGCTTTGTCTGTGGACTTCACATTCCCGACAGCCAAGTGGACAGAACGATTATCAACAGATGCAGTACCCTTTCCAGCCAGAGAATCGTCAATCGTACAACTACGCAGACCCTATCTCACGACAATTCCGCACACCTCTCGGAAAATCTCTCCTCCAGCATGATGGACCCTAAACCTCCCATCCAAATCGCACGACATTCCACCCAACAGAGCTTCTCACCACCCACCTACCGCATCTCCTGCCTCAATATTACCCCATACTGATCCATGGAAGGCCTCTCTCATTTTCCCCACACACAAGGAACCTCACCTCCTTCGTCGAAAACCTCGCCTTCCCACTGAATTCCTTTCCGACCACGCCCCTCCCCCCCTCCCTTCCCCACCCACTTCTCCTCCATTTCGACTCTCTTTGGCATGTCAGCGGGTTGTGATCAAGGTCGCCGACATTTTAAATTGAATGGTTCGACGAGCAACAGGTATTTTGAGACTATTGATCAAGTTGAGGAAACCTCCTAGAGATTGCGAACTTACAGTGATGGGAGTAAGTTACAGTAATCAATCATTGAGAGGTGCTGTTTTGATTGTTTGATTGATTGATTGATTGATTCATAGGTGACCAAGACTGCCTAGACTGCCATACACTGCATAACTACAAGCAACTAGCACATACTGATCTCACTCTCATTATCATCTTGCTGTCATCATCACTGTCATCTCATAAATTAATTAATACAAATTCTAACTTTGCTTTCTGTAGCTCTTCATATTTTTCTTAATTTTAATGTTTATTAATCTTCTTTTCTTATAATTTAATGTTAATGTCTTTCTTCAGCTGTCATTAATAAAAAATAAACATTGCTGTAAACAATTAATTGTCTTTTCTGCAATCTGAAGTATGTAATTATTGAATTTTCTATTTTAAATTACATCTAAAAATATTAAATCTTTTAATGTTTCTTTTACAGTCTAAAATTGTCTCAGAAGATTGCTTCATAACATAAATATAATAATTACTTTAATTAATGCTGAGTCTTATAAAATCTTCTTTATATCATTAATTTATCTCAGTAATTTCTTTCTTAAATCTTAAGTTTATAAACATTTTATCAGCACATAATAAACAGTTTAAATGCTCAGATTGTATAAGTATTGTAAAGAGTCTGCTTAATTTATAATATAAAAATAATAAGTTATGTCAATCTTCTTTATACATAACTGAGTAATGAAAAAGCTTATAAATTAACAAAATTCTATATACTTATTCAACACTCTTCTATTTAACTGTTACTTCATATTAAATGTAATCTATTCTGCTATTTTATTTTTTCAGTCATTAACTCATTCTTTTATTATCTGCTGATAAAATCTTATTTTACAGATAACAATTAAATGTTAAATCTTTATAATCTATTCTTTCTCAATATATAAATCTCTGATCTAAATTGCTGTCTTAATCATTTTATTTATTTCTTTATTTTCTGATATTTTTATATGCATCAGTATTCATCAAATCTATATTTAAATCTTTTAATTTTATAGATCATTCACTCTCTTTATTATGCACTACAGTAAGTATTAATCTAACTGTATATTTAATTTAATGATTAATCAAATTGCTACTTAATTATCTATGTATATGTTTACTGCTCAGAGCTCTGATTTCATCATTTTCATCATATTTATTATGTTTATCATCATGATCAGACTCTGTAGCTTCATCATATACACTGTGAATGTCTTATTTATACTTATATATATTATGCATCTCAGATCTCTTTTTAATATCACTGTTACTGCATTCATCTGACTCTTAATATCACTGCTATCTATGTAAATATTTAATATTTCTCAATCTTAACAAAGTTTATTAATATTGTATCTGCAGACAGCTTCATCTGCATTGTTATTTATGTAAATAGTTAAGTCATTTCATCATAATAATACAATGTAAAGCACTTTAAATTTCAAATTAACTTTTAATAAAAGTTATATCTATATCTTATAATGAAGCTATAAACATTTCAGTGAGCTCTTTCAACAAAGCTTCTTTATAAAGTCAGATTTAATTTTCTTTATTAAAGTGTAAATTAATATAATGACAATATAAAGCATAAACTTTCTCAATGTCTTCTTTAGCTGTTGTTTCATCAAAAAAAGAAAGAATTTTATGTTCAGTGTTGAGTTTACTGTTATGCAGAAGACTTTCACTATAATGATTTCTGCTTATTATTGTATAACTATTAATTTTTAAAGAATTTATTTCTGTTATATAATTATTTTGTACTCACTGTCTAAGCTGTATCAGACTGAGCAGCAGTACAGAATCTGCAGCAGCATCATTATTATATAGAATTTTTATAAATTCTTAAATTTAAAATTTTATATAGAGTCTGTCAATGCTGCTAGATCTTTAAGACTTGTTGTGACTTAAGTTTAAATGTATTATATATGTACATTTTATTTTAAATATAAGTTTAAGATGACTCTCAGCATTCTGCATATCAATAATGTTTATACTGTATATATATTTAAAGTCAGCTTCACTGTTATGTCATGTCTTATAAGACAGTTTATAAAGTAAATGAACTCATACTTAATTAAGATAAAGACAAAAACATATCTTTAAGCTTATTGCTTTATGCAGCTATATACTATGTACAAAGTAATGCAGTTCTTCTTTGCTGACTTTTTTATCATTATAATGCTTACATCATCAATTCAACTTACTGCTGTGACTCAAAGCTATAAGTCATTAACTAGATTCAGCATGTCAGCATTGTAGAATAGATATAAAATGAGTAATAATGATAAATTTTAAAATATATCTATATAAATGACAAAGCTCTCTAACTCATGTTCTAACAGCTTTATTATTAATGTTCTTTTTCTTAAAAAGTCTTCTATTCAGTTTATTATCTTTAGTGATAGATAATGTTTTTAAAAATTGTAAAATAATCTTTTATAAAAGACATTGTCAAAGACTTCTGATACATTCAACATTAATAATAATGTAATTAACATACTTAATTCTTATGCTCTGTAAATCTGCTTCAGCAATGTGTGAATTGCTTGCTTTGTAAATACAATCTTTTAGTTTTTCAGCAATATTTTAAATAGCAATTGATAGATCTCTGTTATGTAACTTATTCTGTGTATCATCATGAACTTCAAAGTCTTACTCATGATATTCAAAAGTATCATTAATTAATATATTTTAAATTATTAATAATCTTCTTTATTAAGCTTCTGCAGCATCACTGTAATAAAGTATTTAAAGATTTTTAGATATTTTTTGCTGTTTAAATATAAGTTGTACAGTGAAAGCAGCAGTGAAAGTAATTGCAATAATATTTAATATAAAACTTAATTCAATATGTTATTTAATTTTAATGTCTTATTGTCTAATGTTTACATTATAATCTCTGTTAATTCAGTCTCTATAATTAAAGACATAAATATCAGCTTAAAATATTTGTATTCTGCAATGTTGCTGAGATTTATCTCTAAAAAAATTGAAAAAAAGATTGTTTAAAGTAGCTCTATCTTATTCTATAGTTCTGTAAGTTTTAACTTTTCTGTCTGTTTTAAAGCAAAAGTAAAAATCTAACTTGCAGCTTTACAATTTCTGACTTACTTTATCAATTTTTATAATTTTTAAAAATTCTTTAAAATCATCTTTATTCATTCTTTATAACTCATTCTCATTAATTTTGTCAGCTTCTTTTCTTTTTTATTACAAACTCAATAATACATCTCTTAAATATGCATGCTCTGCTTTCTTTATCAATAACAATAAACTTTATTTACTTTTCTTATTATCTCTTTTGCTTCTGAGTCAAATTCTAACTTTAATTATTTATTAAAAGTTAATGTTAAAAGGTGGCACCACACTAATAGCACAGCTATTATGAGTTATATATCTAACACTTTCTCTAACTCACAATCAGCCTGAGCATGCACATACATTGTGACATTCAGTATTCTGCAGATATAAAGAGTGCAAGCAGACAGCAATTCAAACTCACAATCTTTGAACTTACTTTCTTTCTGAGATAGCCTAGATGCATACCTCTCTGAGGTTTTAGGCAAGAATTACCAAATCATTGCACTAACTTGAGCTCATAACCTGTTAAAAGGTGGCACCACACTAATAGCACAGCTATCATGAGTTATATATTTAACAGTTAACATCAATACTGTTGTCTTCACTGCAGTCTGAATTGTCTTTGTAATGATAATTATATATTGCTTTATGTTGAGTTCATTGTAATTATAAAGTAATGTTGACAACTATTTTATCAGAATCTATTGTAAAAGCTTTATATCTACTTTATTTTACTGTTAATAAAATTGTAATGTAATCTCTGCTGTAGACAGCAGAAGATGAGTGATAATAAAGTAGTAATTAAAGTCATAATGTTGTTGTTGTATTTTGTAGTTAATTAATTATTAAATAATATTTAAGTTATTTAACATCAAATCTATAATGCTATACACTTACTGAGATCTTTATGTAACTGAGCTCTGCAGTAAGAGCAGAGAGAGATATCATTTATTTATTATTTATATTAATTGCTTTATCTATGAGTTTTTTTTCATTCTTAAATCTTCTTATGTTAAATAATGCAGATTGAAGTCTTTCACTATAATGTATTATCAATAATTATTCTTTAATAAATTATTCAGTTACTTTAAAGTTATTATGATATTCTTTCTGACTGCTTCTCTATATACATTGTAAATGCATAAATACTTAAACTGACTATATTCAATATACTGAATCTTCAAAATTATAAGATCTCTGCTATATGTCTAAACTGTTCAGTCTATACAGTTTAGTTATAAGTTAATGTAGAAACAGACTTAGATTGATTTTTTTTCTGTGTTAAATAAATTAGATAAAATCAGTTTTTACAGAGATAATAAATACTGTTGTTATATTTATTGTGTCATGACTTCTGAATAGTCAGCACATTATAATTTTATATGATGAAATCTTAAAGCAAAGATATCATGATCTTGTTTCTTAACTTCATTGTGTTATACTGTAAGATGATGAAGTTTAAGTGTATCAACATTACTTTATTATGATTGTGATCTTTAAAGTTAATGCTGTCTCTATATTCATAATGTTTATTATAAAATCATCTTAATTGATAAACAGCAAGCTCACTAAATTCTGCTTAAAGACACTTTTAATTTTTACTGTTTAACTGCTTTTGTTAAGAAGCAGTGTTCTAGCTGCTTCTATGAAGCAAAGTAAAATTAATGTCAAGAACTGAGTGAAGACTCTATTTACATTAACTGCAGTCAACATTCTTTTTACTTCTTCTGTAACTCTCTTAATCAAGATATACTCATAGATAACACAGTTTAGAGATTTCACTAAACAACATAATATAGTATGAATATCTACTTTCTTTCAATAAATTATGAGCTCAAATTAGCAAGAAGCTTCTTAAAGAAAGTGTATATTTCTAATGTGATAATAGCTGAGTATGCTGACTTTTAAGATTCATAAAAGATTCATAATAAATCTGACTCTAGCAGAATCAGTACATTGATAATAATTATGTATGTTAACTATTAAGATTTACAGTCAATTCAGCTTTAGCAGTATCACTAATTATTGAGATTTATAATAAATCTGACTTTAACAGAATCAGCATTCTGTGACAGCTGAGTATATTTAACTTAAAAGATTCACAGAAAATTAATTTCAACAAAAATTAACATTTACAATTATTCAAAAAGCACTGTTCTGCAGTAACTGAGTATGTTTAATTTAAAAGATTTACAGAGAATTAATCTCAACAAAAATCAACATTTACAGTTACTCAGAAAGCACTGTTCTTTAACAGCTTAGTATGAGTTATTGAAATGAATAAGCACTATTATCTCATAAAATAAGAGATACAAAAGCTTTTTATTTATTTTACTTATATTATCTTCAATGTATACATCATTATTTTACTTTATTCACTTCTTATACTACATGTCAACTATCATCATCATGAACTTCAACAACTTCTTTATAAAGCAATGATTCATTTCAATTCTTACTCACAAGAACTGCAATTAATGATTCATTCTTATAAAAAGATAATTAATAAAAAAAGATTTATAAAATATTGTTAAAGTCTCAGCAGTCAATATACTGATCAGCAGATTCTTAAACTCATTTCTTCTCAGCAGTCTCAGCTTTAAAAGTCAGAAAACTGATGTAAAGATTTTATATTGATTTATTATCTACATAAACATAGATGATTAAGAATATCTGATGAACAAAATCAGTATAAAGAATGTTTAAAATGTATTAAAGTTTAAGTACAAAAAGAAGCTGCAGACAACTAAGAGACAATATTTGATAGAGTTTATTGAGTATAGAATGTTAAAGAATATATTTATTAAAGAAGCATAAACTTATCTGAGCAAACTTAATAAAAAGATCACTGCAACTCAGTCTAACATAATTAGATTGTTTAAATCAGAATGATGATTTTAGATGCTGCTTTAAGCACTATCAGTTAAATATGTTATGATTTACAATGTCATTAATACTCAGAACAATTCAGACATCAAGAGAGATCTATAAAAGCTTCAGAAAAAAGAGACACAACTTAAGATTAATAAGACTGTTATTGTTTTGTGAACAGATAAACAGAAAGAAAATTAACATTTAATGAATTAGAATTGCAGTTTATTAAATTACTGTATAGTTAATATTAAGCAACATTATTGCAGATCATTCAGCTCAGACAGTAATTATTTTTTTTATTGCTTTATTAAGTACTTTCTTTGCAACAACTTTTACTTCATTAAAGATTGCAAATTTCTTTCTGACATCAAGCAAAATATTTAAAAGAAGATAAGCAAATTAATTACAGTCAAGCTGTACAGATTGACTGCAGTTAAGTTGTATTAGAAGTCAGTTTATAAAGAAAAAGAAAAGAAATACAAAGTCTTTAATGTAAAAGTTAATAACAATAATAACAATGACTTCTTTTTTAAATTTAAAGAGAAAGAGAAAATTAATAATGAAATTGCTGCTCTATTTAAGAAGACTGTCAGTAAGATGCTTAAATCTAAATGAATTGCAGACTCTGAATTCTTCTCATACATAATTAATTAACTTTAACTCTTCAGTGATTCTCTTATATGAATGAGACATTGATAAATTAAAGTTAAGAAAGAACATTTATACTCTCATTACTGTAAAGTAATCATTATGCAAGTTAGATTAGAAAATTCTGTGAAATTAAATTTAACACTTTATGTATCTAAACTTGAGATCAATCTTCTATCAGAAAAGTGAATGTATAAAATGAAACTGCATAAAAGCTTTAATTAATATTGTCTTTAAATGTATAATAAGCACAGCAAGACTATAATAGAAATGTTAGAGCAAAATGAAGTTTATATAATTAAGTATATTGCAAAAAGTCTTAATGAATTTGCTTTAATATCTGCAATACATACATTACATTTAAAAATCATCTTTTCTGTTACTGCTTCAGATACAAGCTTACATATTCAGATTTATGAGCATAATCTTATGATTAACTTCTTAGACATCAACACTGTATCATTAAATAGAAAGATTAAGATTTACAAACTTTAACACTGACAATTTACTTATCTTGATTTCACAAAGTTGCATAATCTTCACAAAATGACAATTCTTAAAAAGTTAATTCTCATTATTGAGAATAATAAGAATATATGTAAGATTTGTGCTCTGATTAAGTTCATCAACAAGTGAGATTACACTGTAAGCAAAAGAAAGATTAACATTTTTATTTTTATCTTCATTGATATATGCAGCTCATTATTCTTATCATTTAATGAATATCAATACTTTCTGAAAATAATAGATAATCACTTTTGAAAGATATAAACAATACTGCTAAAGCAATGTAATAAGACTTTATAGACACTGTAAGAATGACAGCTAAAGACTGAACTTCAGATTGATGCAAAGATTCTTGCTATATAAAGTGACAATAAAATGAAGTTAAAGTTCATTTTAAATGACTGATGCAAGTCTTTTAACATTACACTGCAATACATGATGTTCTATATGTCAATTTAGAATGACATTGTCAAAAGAATCATTTAAATCACTGAGAATTCAGTGCACATCATAATTAAAAAGACATAACTGTTAATAAAGTTCTGAGTGCAGACAGCACAGATAAATGTTTATTTTTGCAATTAAATAACAATTAATTTCTTAATTAATGACAAGTAGATGACTTCTAAGAAAGCTTTCATCAATGTAAAGTCATTCATTAATTACATTTATATATAAGAATGTAAGTGCTACAGTCACATTAATCTTAAGTTACTATCTAAAGACAGACACAACAAATTTATAAATTAAGAATGAATAAAAGTCTTTATAAGCTACATTGAGAAAATCATAAAGCAGTATTAGCTTTGAGCTTTAGATCTTAAGTATATTATTAAGAATTACACTGTAAAGTTTGCTAAAAGTAAAAAGAGAGACACTGTTAATCTTAAACTGCAACAATAAATATTAAATGTTCTTTTAAATAGAAGACTTATTAAATGTTCATAAAAGAAGTCAATCATTATGAAGATCACAGCTTCAGATTAGACATTTATGACTTAGAACAGTAAGATGCAGTCTGATTTAATTATGATTAAGATCAACAAGTCTTAAGATAAACAATATGAGATTAAGTTGACTGCAGTTAATTTAGATAAGTTGTTAAATAAGAAGATCAATACTGATTAAGTTAAGACAGTGACACTTAAAGAAATTAGAATCTTTTTATGCATTGAGATTCTGAAATGAAAGAAAAACAACAACAACAACAATTAAGATGTGAATGAGTTCTTAATTAAAATATTAAGAATCATGCTGACACTTATGATATTCTTAGACTGAGTGCACAGGTTACTTATAGGTTACACAGATCAGAGTTGAGTTTAAGTATCAGGTCAAGTTAAGCTAACTTTTATTTAGCTGAGTTACAGGTTTTTTGTGAGTTATATATAGTCTTAGTAAGCACATACACATGCTTACTAATGTGTGTTTCTAACACGCACCTTCACAAAAAGTCATGATTTTCGTAACTTATTCAGTAATATATCTTGCGACCATGTAATTTATCCCTATATGACTAGTTAAGATGTAATTTATTATAACTAATATATCAATAAGCTTTGACATTTTTGAGCTTTAGCCCTGACCTTACTCATAATGACTAGCTTAGAGTTCTTAAGTTTAATCTATGCAGATATGAGTAAAGTTGATCTGTACATGAACTCAACCTAATCTGACTCAGACTCTAGTGCAAGTTCAGGTTAAGTGCACTTTTTTCTGACTCAATCTGACTTTACACTCAGCCTAGACATTCTTTACAGATAAAGAAGACTTTATAATTAAATCTGACATTTTAACATTTGTTATCTATATTAAAGCAGTGAAAGACTCAATCTGAAGAGAAATGTAAAAGAACATCATTTATGTAAAGCTGACAGTCTTGACAGCAAATGAAATATGAGAAAAGACTGTGTCATTAAGAAGAATTAACATTGTAATCAGTAAATAAATCTTTAAACTTAAGCTGAACATCAATAGATTCTTAAATAAGCTTAAAATAAGATTTATGACAAAAGACTTCTTATAAATATACAGTATTGACTATAAGAATATCTTTACTCTTATTGTTAAGTTTAACATTTTGTAAGTCTTTTTAACTATCATTGCACTTAAGAATCTAGAATGTCATCAAGTAAATGTCAATAACATTTTCATAAAATTCTTTTTAAAAAAAACAATCTATATAGCATTCTTCTTTAAAGTCAATGTCACATCTAATTGTATTCTGTGCATACTGCACAGTCTTTATGATCTTAAGTAAGTTACACAGAATTGACATAAACAATATATCATTAAACTATTTAAATTAAGTTTTCATCAAAACAAAACTAATCTCTGTCTTCTTCTTTACAGCATTAAAAGAATCATGCTACTTCTTTATATAAATAATATTATTATAACTTTAATAAATCTGTTACATATTCTCTGATTCAAGCAAGCTCTTGTGAGTGTGTTTAAAGTTAAGAACTTAAGAAAGATACAGAAAATTCTTGACATTTAAATTATACATAATCATAAAATGAGAATTCTGCATCTAAATCAGACTTACTATGTAAATAAGATATTAAAGAATCTTTACATGCAATTTAATAAGTATAGAATCATCAACATTTCATTTAATGAATATAATGTTCTTTGTTCTGTCAACTTAACTGATTAAAGAATAGATTAAAGACAGTATTAACAAATAATTAAAAGTTTAATGTATGCAGTAATTCATATTTAATTAAACATTATCTTCATACTAAATTAATTAAGTCAATATCTCAGCAATTCTGCAGAGCATTATAAATACACATTTAAGAGATTATTGTAATATATAAGATTAATTATTAATCTCAGCATCATATATAGCTTTAATGAAAGTCAAGCAATGCTTAAATACTCTGACTTTAACTATATTTTGAATAAGTAGAATTAAAAATTAATTTTAAAGTGTATTTATATGCTTAAAGATGAATCAGTGTTGTGAATAAATCAAAAATAAAAGTTTATCATTATTTTAATTACTGAGATTAAATACATAATCATGTCAATGTGTATAAAGACTGAAATCTGACTTAAACAAATATTAAAAGACATAAACATAAGTAAATATCTTAGAGTCAATTCACACTGTATAAGCATTTAAAAGAATAAAGTTCATTAAGTATCTTTACTTATTCAGCTTAGAGAAGATAATTAAGCTGTTTTGATCTTGATTAAAAATGCATATATATATGAATAGTTAAAGCACATCAATGTCTTTTATTACAACATTTATGATTTACATAAATGTAATCAGATTCAAATAGACTTTATACTTAATTAAAAGATGATTATTAACAGACTTATTAAGTCTCTATTTAAATAAATCTTTAAGTAGTTTATTGAACTTATAAAACTCACTGTTAATGATTAGTTAAATTCTTAAATAATTTATTGAACTTTTAATGATGTATTTAGTCATCTAATGTTTGCTGTCAGTGAGAGTCAATAGATGCAGTCTTATTAAGTAAAAATGTTGAGAAATGATATTTTAGTTACTTCTATAAAGCAAAATAAAATTAATGTCAAAAACTGAATAAAAACTCTATTTACATTAACTACAATTAACATTCTTTTTACTTCTTCTGTAACTCTCTTGATCAAGATGTGCTCATAGACAATACAGTTTAAAGATTTCACTAGACAGCATAATATAGCATAAGTATTTACTTTCTTTCAATAGCTTTTCAAATCTATTTAATATTTAAAGAATTTAATGCTTTAATAACTTACTACTGTCTTTACTGCAGCATCTGTTATTTACATTTTTAAAGATTTAATTATAATTCTTTTATTTCTGTTTTCATTAACTGATCTTAAAGAGATTTAATTTACATTTATAATTGTTATTTTTGTAAATAATATTGATCACTTTCTGTTTTTGTTGATGAATGTCTTCAGAGTTAATGTCAAGATTGATGAGATTCTTATAAGAATTTTAAATATTGTTGAGTAAGATTCACTGATAATTTCATAATTATTACTCATTGTTGTATATAATATAAATGTTACATTCTTACTAATATTGTCACTGCTATCACTGTTATTACTATTGCTGCTGTTAATGCTTTTGCTATAACTATTAATATCAATCTTACTGACTTCACTGTTAGTTATCTTTAAGAATGTAACTTCTTTAAATTTAACAATTTGTTAAAAGGTGGCACCACACTAATAGCACAGCTATCATGAGTTATATATCTAACACTCTCCCTAACCTGTGATCGGCCCGCAACTGACCCGCAGGTGTAAAGGGTGCACACAGACAGCAGTTCAAACTCGTGACCTTTTGGACTTACTCTCTCACCATAGACTTGAACCACCGGCAGAGGTGGCCTAGGCGCCACTTTATGCAAGTTATCACGCACTAACCTGGGCTCATAACCTGTTAAAAGGTGGCACCACACTAATAGCACAGCTATCGTGAGTTATATATTTAACACAATTAATATTTAAATTAATATTTATTACTGAGTCTACTTAATATTATATATCATCTATATACACACTATCTCTTTCTAAAACTCAGAACACTTATTGTTCTGTATTTTGTATAAATCTTTATAATTTACACATTTTCTAATGCTGAATTCTAAATTTTTAAAGAGACAATTCTTAAATCTATAACTCTCTATATATATGCTGCATTTCTAAGTATTTTCACATTAAACATTTATGTAATTATATTTATGACACTTAAAATACTTCTAAATGCAGCAAATCTAATTATATAACTCTGTCTTCTTGTATTTAAAGTCTTAAATCAATTCAATTTAAAGCATTAAATTAATGTGCTTTACATTTATAAATTTCATCATTACAGACTCTGTCACTTGTTTTGAGCTGCACAGTCATCTTATATAATTAATTAAAATGTTTTTCTTAACTTTAATCTTATAATTTTCTGCCTATATATATGTCACTATATGTCATGATATCACTATGCACTCATACTGAACCATAGCTGAACCCCTCATGCAATGATTGATAAGCAAGGTACTATATAGATAGTCTTCACATACAAATCTTTGAAGTTCTTTAATTGTTAATCTTCATCAATACAAGACTCTAACATCAGAACTTCATCAAATAGCTGTTGTAACATAGTGTTTCACATTGTCACATACCTTACTCATCAGCCTCTTATAGATAAGAGACTCATGAATTCACAATTTTAACAACTCTTTTTTTTCAAAGAATGATGATTCATTACATTGCAATATGCAGACTAAAAGCCAACAAAATGAAACAGAATCATTCTTTAATTATACTGAGACTTAAGTAATCTTTGAAGAATGAGAATCTGCAGAGATTCAGGCTGCTATTTAGACTGCAGAGAAGAAGAACTGACATTTAGACAAATAGATTTATTTAACTGAAATTAGACAGATCAATGATAAGAAAAGGTGATGATTCACAGAAATCAATTGCAGAATGTAAGTATTTAATATGCATAATAAGATTGATGAACTTCTAAGAGATGAAGATTCTCAAGTCTTATCTGAGAAAGAACTGCATACAGAATCTTTTTATACTCTTATTAGCTCTTTAAATTTAATGAAGCAACATGCATTCAAAGTTGTATATGTACTTTCAGCAAAATGAATGCAATGACTGAAGAACTTGTTTACATATAATGAAAAGTTCATCTGTGAACATACTGAATTTATACACAGTACTGTGACAGCATTCTGCTTAATCTCTGAAAACTTCTTTAATGATCACAATAAAATTCTCTTTGTTATGCAGTTCTTAGCAGAAGAACCTTAAAATGCATGATTTTGTCACATCAATAAGAGCAAACTTCTGAATGACAAATCATAAATATTCTTTTCAAAGTTTCTGCTCAATCTTGTTGAGAACTCAGTGAACTGTGAGCTTAGCATAGTACAGAAATACTTAAAAGTTACACAGAAATTTATTTAATCAGTTTAAGCTTTTACAACATATCTTAACATGCTGAAGAATTAGCTCTCAAGCTATACAGAGAAACAGAGAACAAGTTATTTCTTTATGAAACTTTAACTGAAGATTCAAATAACTTTGATCAACTATTAAGATTTCTTAAAGACAAGAAAAAGCCTAATAGCTCTGATCACTAAACTAAAGATTAATCAGCAATCTGTAGATAATTGCACAGTTTAAAGTCACATCATTAAGAAAATTTATGAGCATTATTTACATTCTTTTACTCAGGCAGCAAAGCTGCAGCAGAACAATTGTCTCAATTCTAAGATTATAAAATCAAGTCATTATGACAACATAGACAAACTTTGTTTTGAGACTGATGTCAAAAAGAATAGCTGCTATAACTGTGAGAGATTAGATCATTTCACAAAGAACTGCAGAAGTTCTCTGAAAAATCTCAATTACATTAAGATTAATGCAGTCAAGACAAAAAAAGACAGAGTCTTGTTGATTACACTTCAGCAACAAAAATTAGATTAGAGATCATAAAGAAATTCAGCATTATAAAGAAAGATTAAGTCTAAATTAAATCTGACTGAGTCTCTATCAGTGTACTGTTGAATACTGCAGCAAAGATTAATGTGATGTCTTAATGATACATTGTTGCTCATTAACTGACACAAGTTAATGCAGAACTTCTGAGATCAGAGCTTCTAAAAGAACAATATGTTTATTGCTATAATGTGTATTTAATGAAGCATAGACTCATCAACAATTAAAAATAAGAGCAAACTGAAGAGCAGTTGTTCTATATTTTAAATAAGAATGAATCTAAACTCATCTTTGATCTTTCAGATCTGAAATGACAACACATTCATATCAATTGTGACTTGCACACATAACATTATAAAATAAAACAAATGTCTCTTACTATTGATGAGTCTGAAGTGTTTATCAATAACATTCAAAATCAATCTGCTATTTATGCATTGTTGATGATGTCTAAGTCAGACTCATCAACAACTGTTATACATGTTGTCAGCAAAATGCTGACACTATCTCAACAATACAACAGATACATAAATGTGTTCTCTGAAGAGAATGTTGACAAATTATCATCTCATTAAGATCATGATCATGTCATAGAGACAGAGAGACATAAATCATTCTATGATTCACTCTACAATCTGTTGAAAACAGAGCTACAAGTGCTTAAAGAATATCTAGATGACACTTTAATGAAGAAATGAATACAACATTCTGTCAGCTCTGCAGAAGCATCAGTTCTGTTTGTTTTAAAAAATGAAGAAAGCTTACATTTATATGTTGACTACAGAGATCTCAACAAGATTACTGTTAAGAATTGTCATTCTTTGCTGCTGATTAGTGAGATACTTAATTAATTGAGTGAAGTCAAGATGTTCATCAAACTAGATCTTAAGAATGCTTATTACTGCATTAGAATCAAGAAAGACAACAAGTAAAAGACTGTGTTTCACATATACTACAGTCATTTTGAGTACATAATTATGTCATTTAAACTGATTAATGCTCTGACAACTTTTCAAGTCTATATTAACTGAGCATTAACTGAGCTAGTCAATGTCTTTTGTGTAATATATCTAAATGATATTCTGATCTATTTCAGTTCTCTAGAAGAACATCAGAGTCATGTGAAACAAATTCTGAAATAACTTCAACAGTTTAAACTGTATGCAAACTTAAAGAAGTGCACTTTTCATATTATACAGATAAAATTTCTTAAGTTCATCATCTTCACTACTGATGTTTCAATGAATCAACAACAGATCAAAATCATAAAGAAATGACTGATATCTAGAAGCTATTATGAGATACAAATATTTCTAGAGTTTGCAAACTTTTACTGTCACTTTATACAGAGCTATTCTAAGGTCACTGCTTCTTTAACTGATCTATTAAAAGACAGCAAGAATGACAAGAAGATAGATGTCTTTAAGTGATTATAAATGACAGTGCAAGCATTTTGCAAGCTTTGCAACATCTTTACACAGATATTTATTCTGATGCACTTTAATTCAGAGCTAAGAGCTCAGATTGAAACTGATATCTTAATAATTAAGTTAATAAATATTTACTCACAGCTTCAGACAGATGCTCAATGACATTCTGTTGTCTTCTGATTAAGGAAGTTAAATCTGATTAAAACACACTATGAAACTTATAATCAAGAATTGTTGACAATCATGAAGGCATTTAAACACTGATGACACTATCTTGAGAGTAGTCATTATCTCATTAAGGTATTCATGAATCACAATAATCTACAAGAGTTTATGAATGTGAAATCATTAAACAGAAGACAAGCACACTGAGTTATGAGATTAGCTGCTTATGATTTCATAATTACACATTAATCAGAAAAGACAAATTCTGCTGATGCACTGTTGAGGTGCCCTGACTACAAAGTTAAGAAGAACATAAATAGATTGCTGTCAACATTGCAATGAAAGCTGATCACACTATCTTAAGAGTTAAAACTAAGCATTACTGCTCTAGTTAGTCAGATCAACACTTAAAGCTTAGATCTGCAAATTATGCTGATCATTTTATTAAAAGAATATTGATTAAGCACTTAGGCTGAAGATCATAACTGTTAAGAACAAGTCAATAAGAGATTTAGAAAGTCTTCATTTAAAAATGAATTAAAGAACAATGACTATACATCTAGTTCATCTATACACAATGTAACAGAAGAGCTGCTTAACTCTGTTGCTGAAATTACTGATTGTAAACAGTTTATTTTATGTACATTGATTCAGAAAGTGACTGACAGCAAAATGATACATAACAAGAAGCAATCATTCTTTCTTGAACTTGTTCATCTCTTGCAGAATACTGATGTTCTAACAGTAAAGATGTAACAAGACTTAAAATCACAGAATAACTGCAGTTATTAAGACATCAGTGACAGTTTATGAATGTTTAATTTTACTGAATTACTTTGTCACAAAAACAAGATATACATACTATCTGATAAAGTCATCAAGAATAAGCTCATGAAGCTGCATCATGATGATGTTTTAGCAGAACATTATGAAGTAGACAGAATGATTGATCTGTTGTTCAGAAAGTATTACTGAGTCAATATGACAAATGATGTTTAAGAATATGTCACTTTATGTACTGTATGCCTAAGAATTCAAGTATCAAGACACTGTTCATATGACAAATTACAGTTGTTGTCACTATCTACTTAATCATGAGAGAAGATAACAATGAATATGATCACTAACTTGCTGTCTAGCAGATAAGAAATTGATGTTTATGACTTCATACTGATAATTGTGAATCATCTCACAAAGATGACCTGATATATCTCTGTCACTAAAAAACTCACTGTGATCAAGTTAGCTAATATATATATTAAATAGATCATATGTCACTATGAAGAACTCAGAAATATTGTCTCAGATTAAGAGTCAATCTTCATCAATACATATTGATTTAAATTCTATTATCAACTTCAAACAAAGCAAAGACTAAGCACTGTCTTTTATCTGTAAACTGATGATTAAATTAAGAGACAGAATTAAATTCTAGAACATTATCTACATTGTTATTGTTGTGAAGAACAAGATGACTGAGTATTCTTTCTGTTTATGACAGAGTTTGCATATGCAAACAGAAAACATACAACAATTAGTTAAACATTGTTCAAGACATTAATGAATTATCACTTAAGAATTACTTAACATGTTAAGAACAATATCTGTAAAGAGAAGATGTCAGCAGCAAAAGACTGAGCACAGTAAATGAAGAAAATCTGTATTACAATGATAAAGTGATAATAAGCTGCTGTGAAAGCATAAGTTAAGTACTTTGACAAAAATTATGTTTAAAAAAGCTACAACATCAGCAATCTGATGCTATTGTTCATCAAGAACTTGAATTAACACAGATTAAGTAAGAAATTGTTGCATAAATTCATTGAGTCTTTTTAAATTATCAATCTTATTGATAAACAAGCATACTAACTGGCTCTGCCTGCTCACTATAGAATTCATAATGTATTTTATGTCTCATGTCTAAAGTCTCATAAATGTCATCTAAACAATAATTCTTTGTCAGAACTGCTCTTTCTGAATCTTATAAACAACAAGAAGAAATATGAGATCAAAGATATCTTAAGCAAGAGATAAAGAAGAGAACAGTTACAATACAAAGTTAAGTGAATAAAGTATTTAACAGAATACAATGAGTGACTTTAAGTAGAGTATATGAGAAATGTAGAAGTGTTGCAACAAGAATATGATGCAAGAACAGAGAGAAAGCAAAAGCATAAATGAGATTTAAGAAATTAAAAACTTTTATTGAAAATATTCTACATAATATTATCTAGAAGAAGTGAAGTCAAAATACAATTAATACATCAGCAAAATGCTATCAAATCAGTTTGTTATCTCTGCATCTGCATTGCTATCAGAAGCAAAAGACAAGAACAGTGACTGCTTATTAGTGTTATGATTATTGTTAAAGTAATTAAGTTACAGCATTAAGTCACAAGAGCTTTCTAAGATGTTGTTACTTAATTGAAGAAAGAAAAGTCTGCACTTAAAGTGAAGTAAACAACATGATGATGACAGCAAAGTGTAAGAGAATTAAGAAAATAAATCATAAAGCAAAAGATATTCAATATAAATATCTGCACTGCAGTGACTGTTCACTGCTCTTAAATTATGAGCAACAACAGATCATAAATCTCTGCAGACTTACAATAATCACTGTGATGTCTCACAACACAAGTAATGTAGACAGTGACATACTTGATAAATGACATCTATATATAATTAAGATGATGCTGAAGCTGAGACTGATGAACATCATTGACTGCTATGATGACAACATGATTGATAAGTGCATACAAATTATTAATTTAACAGTTAAAGAATGCAGAGACCTATTACTGTTAATGCATCACAAGATGATAAGAAACTTTCTATTAAACTGAGTTGCACAGCTTTCAGAGTGTCTTGCAATAATTGTAATTCTGATTCTCAACAATATTGTATCAACTAATGTTGTTGCTGATATGTTTTGAACAGTAAAGACAACAGAGAGAATTTAACTTGTGTTACGTCCCGACCGGAGATTCCTCTAGTATAGGGGCTAGGGGTTAGAGCTTGTGATATAAGAGGGTTCCAGGCACGTTGGGTTAACCGGTAGCTAGTAGTATGCTAAGTAACGATTGCATTGAAC
>JAABVA010002214.1_pt1 | contig 19651 bp, 15 predicted proteins | sample 5560331 | NCBI WGS metagenome assembly JAABVA01 (sample SAMN12812661, study PRJNA571458) | rock metagenome | isolation source: Antarctica rocks | place: Antarctica: Victoria Land, Mt New Zealand sud | collected 2016-01-07 | reverse complement strand
AGGCGATGGCAATGACGATCAAGATGAGGGTGACGGCGTTGGCGAGGGCCGCCAGGATGCCGGTGCGGTGGTAGCCGTAGGTGTTCTTGGCGTCGGCCGGGCGCTCGGCCTGCACCGTGGCGTACCAGGCCAGGCCGAGGGCGAAGATGTCGGTCAGGACGTGCCCGGCGTCGGAGAGCAGGGCCAGCGAGTGGGAGACGAGGCCGCCGGCCAGCTCCACGACGAGGATGACGGCCGTGAGCAGGAAGGCCGTGCGCAGCTTGCCCGTGGTCAGGCCGTGCGCGTGGTCGTGCCCCGCGTGTTCGGCAGCCATCAGCGCACCTCCCCCGTCGCCAGCACGGGCGCATCCAGGACGGCGGCCACCGCGTCGTGCCCCTGGTGCGTCAGGCCGAGCTGCATGAGCAGGGCGATGTGCGCGTCGTCGAGGCTATAGGCCCCATCATCCGCCAGCATCAGGCCCAATAACTTCCAAATACTACACGAGAGCGCGTCATTGACAGTGGTGTTCGAGCACAGTCACACGCAACGCCTCGCGGCTAACACGGCGAGGCGTTGTGAGCGTGCGTGCGCCAATTCTGTGCTAAGCGGACTGCACCGCCGACACTGATGCACCTGGCAGAACATGAATGAACTCTTCCACCCGGTTCGAACGATGTCGCATCGATTCTCGCTCAGGCCGGCCTGATGATGCAGACCACCGATCTCACCATGATAGCAGGGCGCATAGCGCGGGGTGATCTCACTAGGGTACGCGCACGGCCGGCGATGATCGCGCCGGTCGGGCTGGATGCGGGGGCTAACGCAACCGGGCCGAGTTCCCCCATGAGCCCGACCCGGCTGCTCGTGCACCTGTATCCCTCGCGTCGAGGGTGCGGTGTCCGCCTACAGGCGGACGGTATAGGTGGCGTACGCCATGTTGACGTGGACGGACACGCGATACGTGCCGCCGTGCATGAAGACGTTGTTGCCGTAGTGGATATCGGCCATATCCATGTTCAGGCCCACCATCACGGCAACAGGGACGTTAACGGGGCGCATCATCATGGGGCTCAGGGCCTGATAGGTGATGCTGACCGTCGGGTTGCTGGCCGGGCGCATGGTGCCACGATCCAGCACATGCACCTCCAGGTGTCGGTTTGGCATGTCCATGCCCGTGCCCATGCCCATGTTCATGCCCCCCATCATGGCGCCGCGGAGCATAATCTCACCGGTCGTGGGATGGGTGCGCCGGGCCTGGGCCGGGGTGTACATCGCTTCCCGCGAACCGATCATCAACGTCATCCGATAGGCGGCTGCGGTGACCGGAATCGTCACCGTTCCCATACCCATCGACCGCGCGTGGGCAGGCGGTCCAGCCGCCCCCGCCACCGATGGTAGTGCGATGAGCGCCGCGGCGAATACCACCGCACCGTACGTCTTTATCATGTCCTATTTCCCTCTTGTCGATACACTACTGGTACGTTACTGGTCATCACGCGCCATGGCCTGGCCGTCGAGGACACGCTACCCCTGGTCGAACGCGGCCTGATTGATCCTGCCCGCCGCGTAGCGGCGTGTGAGAATATCCATCGACGTCTCGCCGACGCCGCCGTGTCGGGAGGGGAGGGGATGACGGCACGGACGGCCCACACCACCAGCAGCACGACCGCCACAAAGAAGAGCAGCATGACGATAGCGCCGAAGAGGCCCATCCCGCCAAACCCGTCCATCATAATCGGTGTCCTCCCGTGAGACCCGCCCAACCAGGTGATGACTCACGTCCTATCCTGAGTGTACGCTTTATCTTCCAGGCCCGTGCAGTATCGTCGTAGGGGCGTATGACCATGTGTTTGTCAAGGCACAATCGGATCGGACACCCCTGAGGTGAGATAGCCCGTATTTGTTACCTGCCAATTGCTGGCCCACCACGGGCCGTGCCCCGCGATGATCGGGCCCGCGTCGATCGCCCCGTTGATCCCCTGGATCTCGTCCGCAAGGGGGCAAGGTGGCGGGGAGGGGCGGCCGGCGTTAACGTGCCGTGGCGCCATTCGTCCGATGCCGGGATACTGGTGAGGATGATGGATTGAGTGGGGGAGGACGACGATGGCCTTTGCGACGCGCCTGCGGGCGATGATGCATCACGAGATAGCGGCGGCCGACGTGGACGGGCTGCTGCGCGGCAGCGGGCAGCTCGAGGATCTGCGCCAGCAGATCGAGGACAGGCGGCGGGCCGGCGAGATCGCGCACCCGGGTCGCCCGTGGGAGACGCACCACGAGATGCGCTTTGCCCTCGCCTATTTCTGGGTCGCGCAAGCATTCATCGCCATCGCGCGGAATCTCAAGGAGGCCGACGATACATATGACCCAACCACGGTCGGGTATATGCCGCAGGTCTCGCACGACCAGGCGCTGGCGCTGCTCCGTCAGGCCGGTGAGTACCTGGCGTTGTCGCATGCCGCCCTGGCCGACCCCACCCACGATGGCGGCACGGCGCTCCCGGTCCCGCTGGAGCCGCGGGTCGAGGCCGAGGGCCGCTGTCCCCTCGCCCACCTCAAAGGCATGCTCGACGCGGCGACCTATCTGAACAACTTCGCCGAGGTCGAGGTGGGGCGGTACGCCGACGCGGCGACCGCCGCGACCGCCGACGCCCCCAAAGAGGTGACGGTCGCGGCGCAACGCCTGCAGGGCGAGTTGGCATCGGCGCGCTCCCGCCTCGCCATGGCGACGGGGGCAGTGGTCCCCATCCTCAACGGGGAAGCGGTGGACGAGGCGACGCATGAGGAGGCCGAGACCACTCTGTGGACCTCGCTCTCCACCTATGTCTGGTTGGGCCAGGTCGTGGCCATCCCATCGCTGCTGACGGGACAGGAGACACCCTCCTCGCGCTCGCACCGCAAAGGGCATGCGCCGCCGCCCCCACCGCAGTCCAGGGGACCACGCCGGATCAATCGCACCGAGCGGTGGCTCCTGACCGATGGGAATGCGCGGCAGCGCCTCCGCGCCGACGGGCGCAGCGGCTGGGCCGAGGACGAGTTGGACGAGTTGTGGGAGAACAAGGACTGGACCTTGTCCGCCGAGGAGCAGCGGCTGCTGGCGGAGACGGCGGAGTTGCAGCGGCAAGGCTCCATCCGGCCGACCTCATACATGTCCGAGTGCCCTTTCGACCCCGTGTGGACCGCGACACGCCCGATTACCGTGGTGGGGCGCCAGATTCAGGCCGGAGGCCAGTTCGCATACAACCACCACCACGGCAAGGGCGAGTTACTGACGAGTTTTCGCAGCGTGCCCGACTTCGAGGAATGTCAGGACGACGATTAAGGGCTGAAGGGTCGCTATCGCGCCGGCAGGGCATCGGCATGATCGGGCGGACTGTCGAGCAGCCTCGCCGACCGCGCGATGCGCCCTCCAGCGCCTCCCTCGCTCGTAGCGGACATGCGGCCCCTACATGTGTTAGCCGACGACCCGATGAGAGCGAGGGCGTTAGCCGGCGTAGGGATCAATTATGCGCACAGTATTGTGAGGCATATCAGGCGCGACGCCCCGCGAGGTATCGCCAACTCGCCGTCCGGTCGCGCTTCCCATAGCGAGCGCGCGCGACGTAGTACACCTGAACGAGCGCGCGGCCCCGGATTGTCGCATAATCCCGGAGGTAATCGCGCTCCACCACCACGGAGGCCCCGCTGTGGGCGGGGAAGGAATACGTCGACACGGACTCCGCGATCGCCACGTCGAACCGCGGCCCCTCGGGGTCGTCCCAATACATCGTCGGGGCGTCGGCACCCGCGACCAGCCGCGGCACGAGGCCGTACGTCATGAGAAAACCCTGATCGGGCCACAGGACCGTCCGATTGTTGGCCTGCCAGGACACGACCAGAGGCTCCAAACCCCTGGGCATCGCCGTCGTCGCCTCGACCCAGAACCGCGGGGTGTAATCCCAGGCACCACGATAATCCACCGGGTGCGGCCCACTCGCGCTCACATCATGGCCGATCCCCCCGCGCCGTCGGAGTATCGCGTCGCGCCGGGTCATGGGGGCGAGCGCGGTATACAGGTGTCGGGAGTTGTGATGGTCGGCATCCCTCCCGCCGACCTCGGCCACGACCACACGATCCGAGGCTAGCGGATCCTCGTCCGCGACATCGCGGAGCCAGTCGGGCCACCAATCATCGGGAGGTTGTGTTCGTGAGAGCATGGGGCCTGCACCGGGTGAAGACTAGACGAGGGAGAGGGGGTACGGGCGACGCGAACGACCGCCGGATCGGCCGATAGGCGCAGGATAGCACGTTCCCAACCTTCGCGACAACATGGCAACGATACGAATCGGGGCCACGGAAGCGGCGCGCACGGACCATATAAAATGTCCGTCATGATCGGGACGCCAAACCGGTGTGAGCGCGTGCCCTGCTTAACTTACGCGATACTGTCGGCGCATGCGCCGGGAGGCCGGAGAGCGGCGAATAAGCGGGCACGACGCCCCAGTCCTAGCATCGCTTCATGCTGTACACCCACGTATTGCGGAGCGCACGTTCGCGACTGGGAGGCGGCCGTGATGCCTAACTCTTGGGCGCACGAGATGGCGTCAGGGCAGCGTGCCCTATCACACGGCGACTCGGCGGGACGGCGCGCCAGCATGAGGAGATGGGCGCGCGCCCCCAGCACGCTCGGCGCGCTCAATGGCATCGAGCAACTGCTACCGTCGTCGCTCGTCCTATCAGCGCGCCTCGAATCCTGTCTTCGGGTTCCACGACAGTCGTCAGGCCCAATAACTGTGAAATACTACACGGCCGGTCTTCCTCGTTGATGCCAGCACAGTGGTGGAATCGGAATCACTGGGACCAACAGTGATAGAGGGATCCCTGCGGGAACATCGGCAGCATGCACATAGGCTTTATCCGACAGCACCAGGCCCAATAACTTCCGAATGAAGCCCAATAACTTCCGAATGAAGCCCAATAACTTCCGAATACTACAAACAATACTACAACGCGCCGGATTAGAACGCGCCCATGATCTGGGGGATGGAGGGGCCGAGGATCACCACGAAGATCGACGGGAAGATGAACAAGATCATGGGGAAGAGCATCTTGAGCGGCGCTTTCTGCGCCAACTGCTCGGCGCGCTGGCGTCGTTTGATGCGCAACTGATCGGCCTGCACGCGCAGAATCTTGGCGATACTCACGCCTAGTTGATCGGCCTGGATGACGGCGCTGATGAACGTGTTCAGGTCATCGACGCCGGTGCGCAGCTGGATCTGGCGCAACGCCTCGCGCCGGCTCTTGCCCAGGCGCATCTCCGTCAGATACTTCTCGAACTCGACCGTCAGCGGATTGTGCGTTTTCTGACAGATGCGCCCCAGGGCCAAATCGAGGCCGAGCCCCGCTTCGACCGAGATAGAGAGCACGTCGATGGTGTCGGGCAGCGCCTTGCGGATGGCCTTCTGGCGTTTGCGGCTCTCGTCCTTGATCCACAAGTCCGGGAAGAAGAAGCCGGCCACCCCGGCTACCAGCGTGTAGAACGAGGTCATGACCGGCGTCGGCGCCGCGATCAACGGCGGCAACAGGAACTGCGCGCCCAGCGCCAGCAGGGCAAGCACGACGGCGGCGACGACCTTGAGCCCCAGGAACGTCTCGACGTTGATGTTGCGCGGGTTCCCGGCCATGGCCAGCTTATTCGCGATGGCCTGGACGTTGGAGCCCGGCGCGAGTCGCCCGGCCAACTGCGAGGTCCGCTTCAGGAACGGCTTGATGACGCGCTCGGCGAAAGGCTTGGAGAGTTCGATCTCGTCGAGCGCCCGCACCGACGGCTTGTTCGTCGAGTTGCCCAGGCTCTCCAGCCGATCGCGCACCGTCAGCGGCGCCTGACGCTGTGTGAAGGCGTACGCGCAGGTCACGACGCCCGCGGCGAAAACCGTGGATGCCCCTAGCGTGATGGCTTGTGCGGTCTGTCCTATCATATGCTTATACCTCGATGGCTACGATCTTGCGCATGGCGAAGTACCCAACACCCATCATAATGATGGAGACACCGCCCATAATGAGGCCGCACGGCAGCCATGTCCAGAACGTCGACATGTAGCGCGAGTCGATCGTATACAGAAAGATGAACAGCGCGATGGGCAGGCCGGTGATGATGTAGCCGGCCATGGTCTGCTGCGCGGTGAGGGTCTTGATCTCGCCCTGCAGCTTGACGCGCTCACGAATGGTGTTGGCGATTATGTCCAGGATCTCGGAGAGATTGCCGCCGACCTCGCGCTGTACGTTGATGGCCGTGACCATCAACTCGAGATCCATGCTGTTGATGCGGCGCACCATGTTGCCCAGCGCCTCCTCGGCCGAGAGGCCCAGCCCAACCTCGCGGGTGACGCGCTGGAACTCGTCGGAGATCGGCGACGGCATCTCGCGGCCGACCAGGTCCATCGACTGCAACATGCTGAAGCCGGAGCGCAAGGAGTTGGCGAGCATGGCGATGGTGTCGCCGAGTTGATTGCTGAACTTCTTGAGCCGGCTCGCCTGCTTCATGCGCACGTACCAGTGCGGCAAGACCAGCCCCGCTACCATGCAGACCGCCGCGTGCACGGGCGTGTTGAAGATGAGCAACCCGAAGGCCAGCCCGCAAACGATGGCGGCGGCGTTGATGATGAGGAACTCGCCGACGGTGATTTTGAGGTCGGCTCGCGCGAGGCGGCGAGCGATCTTCTCGGCAAAGCTCTGGCGCGCCACGGCGCGGTTGACCTGCCCCACCACAAAGGCCCCGACGCCGGTCATGTCGCCTTTTTTGAGCGAGAACCTTACCTTGGGCTTGGCCGGCTTCTCGGGCTCCAGGGACATGCCCGTGCCCCAGCGCTGCAGGCGCGCCGTCACGACGACGCGCCTGTTGCCCAGGGCCAGGGCGCCGCCATAGAACAGCAGCGTGATGGCCAACGCCGCGGTCGCGGCGGCGGCGATGGTGACGATGTGCATCCTTAGTCCTCCAGTGTTTAGTGTTTGGTGTTTAGTGGTCCGTCGGCTTCACACGCGCAACTAATCACTAAACACTAGTCACTAGAAAAAGCGGTCGGCGCCGAAGACGGAGGCGGGCAGGAAAATGCCCTGAGCCTCGAACTTTTCGATGAACTTGGGCCGGATGCCGGTAGGGCGCAGACGGCCGATGATCTTGCCATTCTCGTCGATGCCCGTCTGCTCGTACACAAAGACGTCCTGCAGGACGATGACGTCGCCCTCCATGCCCTGCACCTCGGTGATGTTGGTCACCTTGCGCGTGCCGTCCTTCATGCGCGACTGCTGTACGATGACCTCGACGGCCTTGGAGAGTTGCTCGCGGATGGCGCGCAAGGGCAAGTCCATGCCGGCCATGAGGCACATCGTTTCGACGCGCGAGAGCAGGTCACGCGGCGTGTTGGCGTGCGCCGTGGTCATCGACCCGTCGTGGCCCGTGTTCATGGCCTGGAGCATGTCGAGGGCCTCGGCGCCGCGGCACTCGCCGACGACGATACGCTCGGGGCGCATGCGCAGGGCGTTGATCACGAGGTCGCGGATGGCCACACGCCCCTTGCCCTCGACGTTGGCCGGGCGCGACTCCAGCGTGACCACGTGGTCCTGCCGCAACTGCAACTCGGCCGAGTCCTCGATGGTGACGATGCGCTCGTCGCCGGGGATGAACGAGGAGAGGATGTTGAGCAGCGTCGTCTTGCCGGAGCCGGTGCCGCCTGAAACGAGCACGTTCAGGCGCGCCTCGACGCAGGCCTTGAGGAAGGCTACCATGTCCGGCGTGAGCGTGCCGAAGTTGATCAGGTCGTCGGTGGTCAGCGGGTTGCGCGAAAACTTGCGGATGGTGACGACCGGTCCAATCAGCGAGAGCGGCGGGATGATGGCGTTGACGCGCGAGCCGTCGGGCAGGCGCGCGTCGACCATTGGCGAGCTCTCGTCGCAGCGCCGGCCCAGCGGCGAGATGATACGGTCGATCACGCGCGACACGTGGTCGTCGTTCTGGAAGGTGACCTCGGTCTTGATGAGCTTGCCCTTGCGCTCGACGTAGACGCTCTTGGGGCCGTTGACCATCACTTCGGAGACGCTCTCGTCGTCGAGCAGGGGCTGGATGGGGCCGAAGCCGAGGATGTCGGCGACGATCTGCTCGAAGAGCCGCACGCGGTCGGCCCGCGTGAGCTGCGTACCCTCGGTCTCCAGGATAGAGTCGAAGAGCTGCTGGATCTTCTTGCGCATCTCGTACGTCTTGGTCGGGTCGACGTTGGGGCCGATCTCGGCAATCAGCTTATCTTGCACGCGGGAGCGCAGCTCGGTGAATTGATCGAGGTCGCCGCCGGCCGGGCGGCGCAGCGCCGCGATGCCGTCGAGGTTGCGCGTGCCGCCGCCGACCGGGGACAGGATCGTCGTGGGCGCCGCCGGCATGGAGCCTATCGTCCCGGTTGCGCTCGGTGCGCCGGGCGACGGGGCCATTGTTTGCCCGAACTGGCGCACACTCGTCCTCGGCGCGGATGCGGCGGGCGCCGCGGAGGCGCCCGCCCCGGATGGCGCATCCTCGCCCGCATTGACTCGTTCGATTCTTTTCAGGAGAGACACCTTCTTGCTCCTCGCTCCTCGCTGTTTGCCGCTCGCGTCGTATTGCCTTCTGGCGCCAAGTATCGGCCGCGTACACCCTACGCTCAATCCCCCATATTAACTATCAGCTATCAGCTATCAGCTATCAGCTACCAGCTATCAACTATCAGCTATCAGCTAATAGGCGCCCTACAAGCGCGCGCTCCTACATGCGCCTAACAAGATTGTGCGGGCTGGGGCGCTGTCCCCCCCGTTCCCCCTTACAGGGATAGGTTTTTGTTTGGAGGGGTATCTCGGAGGGCGGCGCCCTCCGAACCTCCCTCTTCGTGAAAAACCCACCCCTAAAAGGGAGCCTCCCGGGGAGGCCGTCGCAGGCGCCCCTGGCCCCTCTACTCCCGCGAAAACTATCTGGAAGCATGTAGGGCTCCAAAAGAACAGTCAGCCGCCAGCCTCGTGGAGGCTGACGGCTGACGGCTACCTGGTTCAGGCGCGGGCGAAAAGCTTGAAGCGCCCGGCGCGGGGATGGGTAGCGGGCGCAGCGGCCGGCGCGGTATGGAGCTCGGGATAGCTCTCCGCGACGATGCGGTGGGCTAGCGCGGTGATGGCCACCGCCACCGGCGTCCCCCGCCCCCCCAACACCACCGGGTCCCCCTCGTTGATCGCGCGCAACACGCCGCGCTCGTCGCTCGGGATACACACCTCGACGGGACGGCCGAGCGTCGCCGCGACGTCGGCGACCGTGATGCCCGCCGGCGCCGTCGCTCGCGTCAACACCGGGATCACCTTCTCCCGCGGGAACTGCAGCAGCTCGGCTACCTCCAGGAACACCTTCGCCCCCTTGAGCGCCGCCAGGTCCGGCGCCGTCACCAGCACCACCCGGTCCGCCGCCTCCAGCACCGTCAACACCCGCTCGTCCAGCGCCGCCCACGTGTCCACCACCACGTACTCCGCCCGTCTCCGCAACGCGCCCACCGCCCGCCGCAGCAACTCCCCCGTCACCATGTCCGCCAACTCCGGCCGCGCCGGCGCCAGCAGCACCCGCACCCCGCTCCGCTCGTGCGTCACCAGCGCCGTCTCCACGAACTCCGCCTCCAGCCCCTCCGGCCCCCCGTCCGTCAGCGCCTGCAGGTCCATGATCGACCGCGTCGGCGGCAGGTCCATGAACACCCCCACGTCCCCGAACGGCAGCGCCCCGTCCACCAGCGCCACCCGCAGCCCCGCCTCCCGCCGGATCGCCACCGCGAGGTTCGTCGCCACCGTCGTCGTCCCCACCCCCCCCTTCGGGCTGAACACCGCCACCACCTGCCCCGCCCGCGCGGGCTCCGCCTCGCCCGCCTCCGGCGGCCTCAGGGCGCCCGCGCCCGACGCGGCGCGGCGGGTGGTGGTGTCGCTCACCTGGTAGATCGCGCGCACCAGTTCCTCTGGCCGCGGCGGCGCCTGCACGAACTGACGCGCCCCCGCCATCATCGCACGGCGCAGCGCCTCCGCCGACAACTCCGCCGCCGTCACGATCACCCCTACCCCCGGCAGCAGCGCCGTCACGGCCTCGGTCGTCGCGATCCCGTCGCCTCCGCCCGGCCCCGGTAGGTCGTAGTCCACTAGCACGATCGCCGGGGTCAGCTTGCGCGCCAGCGCCAGCGCCGCCTCGCCCGTGCGCGCCACCCCGACGACCTCCATGTCCTCCGCCCCGGCCAGGATCGCCTCTATCTCCTCGCGCGCCACGTCGTCCCCCTGCGCGACCAGAACGGTGATCCTCTCTCTCACGCTCACGGGTGGCGCCCGCCCTCACTCATGCTCACGCTCATGCCACACGCCTCACATTCCGACCTGGTCCCACCTGATCCAAGCCTTCATTGCCCTGTAGATAGTCGCGCAGCACGGGCGCGCACGGGAAGACTAGGGGCCGACCGTACCACGGCACCCGGCGGGCTTCACTGTAGCGAGGCCCGCCGGAGTACACCGGGTCTTGCTAGGACTGTTTGAAGTTGTTGTTGTAGCGCATGTTGTTCGTCATGTAGCCCGGCAGCACCGGCTGCGTGGTGAACGTCTTGGCGCCCTGCGTCTTGTTGTCGATGTCGCTCACCGAGCGCACCACGAGATCGATGCTGCCGCCGGTGTTCTTGACCCAGTTGAGCACCACGGCGTCCTGGTGAGTCACCGCCACGGTGTAGCCGGTACCGGTGGCGGCGACGGCGAGGACGCGGGCGTTCTCGATGACTGTCTGGCTCTGCCAGGTACCGTACGGCTGCTGAACGTTCTTCCTCACGCGCGACGTGAGGTCGATGCCGGGCAGGCCGGGAGGTGTCTCGCTCACGCTAACCTTGTAGCTCGCGATCAGGTCGACGTGGTCGCTCGGCTGGATGTTGCCGTTGCCCGCGCCGGTCGCCGGAACCGCCACGGCCTCGGCCACCTCATCTTTGTTCAGCATAGTGCTGTAGTCGACCATCCCTGCAACCGTGCTGGTGAGCAACTCCGAGGCCAGCAATGGTGAGCCAGACGTGAGGGCGAAGGCGAGATGGCGCGGCCCACCCCCCGTCGGTGTCAGGAGTCCTTGCAAACCCGCCATCCCTTTCACGTAGTCGACCGGGGGCGCCCCCTTGGTCTTGATGTACAGGTCGTACGGCATGGCGGTGAACAGCTTCGCGGCGAGCTTGGGGTCCGCCACCTGGCTGTAGGCGGGCAGTTCCGCGCTGGCGATGAGCACCGGTGGGGACGGCGGCGGCGCAGCAGGGGCTGCGGCCAGGGACTGCGGCGCCTGCTGCGCCTTGCTCAGCACGGTAAAGGCGAGGCCGAAGGCCACGATGGCCAGGAGCGCTCCGACGATGAACAGGTTGCGGCTGTTGCGGACGAACTTGTTGAGCATGGCAGAACCCTCCAGGCCAGTGATTAGTGGCTAGTGTTTCGTGTTCAGCGCTTCGTGTTTAGTGACCTAGTTGCTGCTCGCTAACCGCTAGTCCCTAAACACTAGTCACTATGCTTTGATCCAGCCGTGGCGTAGCGCGTAGACGACAGCCTGCGTGCGGTCGTTCACGGCCAGCTTGCGCATGATCGAGGTGATATGGTTCTTGACGGTCTGGTCGCTGATGCCCATGGACCGGGCGATCTCTTTGTTGCTGTTGCCCTTGGCGATGTAGTCGAGCACCTCGACCTCGCGCACCGAGAGCGGGATGAAGAGCGGCTCGACGTCCTGGTCGACCTCGTCGGCAAGGTCGCGGAAGCTCTTGAGGACGCGCGAGGCTACCACCGGCTTGGAGAGCACACTGTCGTTGATGAGGTACTGCCCCTGCGCCACCTGGCGCACGACCTCCACGAGCGCCTTCGGGTCGACGTTCTTGGAGAGGTAGGCCGAGGCGCCAAACTTGATGGCGTAGAATAGTTTCTCCTCGTCCTCGCGGCCCGTCATCACGATCACGGCGGCACCGGGCGCCTGGTGCTTGAGCGTGCGGATCAGCTCCAGGCCGTTGAGACCGCCGGCCTCGGCGCTGAGCAGCACCACGGACGGCTCGCGCGCGGTGGCGAGCTGGAGCCCCTCCTCACCGTCCACGGCCTCGCCGACCACCTCGAACTCCTCGGGGTGCTGCGCGAGCGCGTAGCGGACACCCTGGCGAAACAAGGGTTGGTCGTCGATCACTAAAACCGTCGTCACATCCATCACGTACACCTTTCGGGCCTTACCTTACTCAACCAACTCTGGCGGCAGTATATGCGCGCCCCCAGAGGGCCTCAAATAGTACTTTCAGTATCCAACGTCGTACACCTGGGCCCCCTCCACCGTCGCGACACGCCGCAGCGCCGGGACGTGCGCCAGGCCGCGATAGAGAGGGTCCTGGGCGGGGGCATGCAGGGGGTCGAGCACCCAGTAGCGCACGCCGTACCGGCGCGCGACCGTCAGGACGGCCGCGATACCGTCGCTCGGCGCGACGACGTACGCGCCGTCGTCGAGGTAGGCGAACAGGGGCGGGTCGAGCACCATCACGGGCCGGGCCGGGCCGCGCGCCCCGCTCGGCGGGTTGTGCTTATGCAGCCACGCCACGATCCGCGCGTCGTGCGTATATTCGTCGCCGTGCGCGGGGAAAGTGCGCCAGGTCATGCCGAGGCTCGCCGCGCACGCCATGGATACCGCCAGGATACCCAGCGCAGCGGCCACGCGCTCGGCGCGACCCTCCAGGTAGGGCCTGCGACTGCCCTCCCCGAAGGGGCCCCCGGACGGCAAACTACCCCGACTGAGATCTGCTGTAGCGGCTGTGGCGGCTGTAGCGGCTGTAGCGGCTGTAGCGGCTGTAGCGGCTGTAGCGGCTGTAGCGGCTGTAGCGGCTGTAGACGCCCGCCTCCGCGTTAAAAACCCCGCTACCCCGTCGAGCCCGGCCACGACGAGACCCGACCCGAACGGGACGAGCGCGCCGCTGGCGTGGCCCAGCGTGCCGTGCTCGAGCGTGGCGGTGAACAGGAGCGGCATCGCTAGCGCCAGCAGGGCCCAGTAGAGCAAGAAAGGACGGTAGTCGACGCGTCGCCACAGGCGACGCAGCCCTATCAGCAGGAGGGGCGCCAGCAGCACGAGCCATAGCGTCGCCCAGATGGCCAGCTCCAGCAACGCCGCGTCGAGGCGCGCGCGCAGGATGTGCGGCAGCCCCCACCGGACGTAGGCGCGCGCCGTCAAGAGCTCCGTGTGCAGGGCATAGAAAGAGTCGTACGAGCGCATCCACAGCGTGCGCGTCCCGCCGGTCGGGGCCAGGCGACCGAAGGCCGCGAGGTTGTGCAAGGCCCACGGCGCCTGGGCCACCCCGAAAAGGGCGACGCTGCTCAGAACCCCGCGAGGCCAGAGTAGCCGCCGCGCGCATGGCGTGATCGCGGCGGCGAGCGGCAGCGCGAGCAGGAGCAGGCTGCCTTCCTGACGCGTCAGCGCCGCCAGCCCCGCCGTGAAGCCCGCGCCGGCGTAGAAGGCTGTCCCGCGCCCCGGCCCCCTACCCCGTAAGCCCCTGGCCGCGAGCAGCAGCGTCGCCGTGGACAGGACGGCGTAGAGCACGAAGGCGTCGGGCGTCGTCCAGTCGTGGAACCATACGCCGTTGAAGAGGGTGAGGCCGGCCATCGTCAGCGGGCGTCGCGTCCCGCCGAACACATCCCGCCCGATCCTCAAGGCCAGGAGGGGGCACAGCGCCGCCGTCGCCGCCGTCGTCAGCGCGGCGCCGTGATAGCCGCCGCCGAGGGCCAGCGCCGGGACGAGCAACACGGACATGCCGGGCAGCCAATAGGCGCTGCTGGGATGCGGGAGCGAGGGCGTCCCGCCGAGATAGTTCCACACGAAGCCCTCGGTGAAGCCCCGCCCGCGCGCCAGGTTGCGCGCGATGTCCACGTAGTAGGCCGAGTCCATATACGGCGGGTGCGCGTGCGGCCACGCCACCGCCGCGTAGACCAGGAACGAGGCGATATAGACGAGACCGTATAGGAGGATGACCCTCACCCCCCGGCCCGCGCTTCGCTGCGGATTGGGGGGACTAGTCAGCCCCGGGGTGGGAGTGAAGGGGGAAGTGTTAGTGCGCATGGGCGGGGTTCTCGTAGACCGTATACTCGCCGTGGGCGTAGACGAGTGGCCACCGGTGTCGGACCCGCGCGACCAGGGCGCGCTCGGCCCCATTCTGCGCGATCCACGCCCGCGTGAAATCGTCCACCACCAGGAAGCGCGTCGCGTCGATACCGACGGGATAGCGCCAGCGACGCGGAGCTATCCCGGCGGGGTAGAAGGCGCTGGGCTGCCCGCCGTAGGCCACGGACTGCAATAGCTCCGTCGTGCGCGCGCGCAGGGTCCACGACACCTGTGGCATAGCGATCACCAGATCGTCGGGGCGCAGGCGACGGTTCAACCAGCCGGCCATGGCGGCGGCATCGCCCGTCGAGCGCGGCAGCAAGCCGCCGATGCGGGTGGGGAAACGCGTCAGGGCTGCGCGCGCGTCGTACGCCGTCCCTGCCACGAGCAGGAGCGCGAGCGCCAGGCCCAGCGCCGCGCGCCCGTTCGCCGTCACCCTGCGCCGGGTCGAGAGGACGGCGCCCAGGACGCCGAGCCCGAGGCAGACCAGGGGCAGCAACGGCTCGGCCGTGCGGAACAGCGGGTTGGGGTCGCGCACCTTGAGGATGACGAGCAGCATCGCCGCGAGCAGCCCCAGCAGCAACCGGCGCGCCGGACGGTGCGGGACGAGCGCGAGCCCGGCCAGGCCGAGCGGGATCAGCGGGTCGAAGCGCAACAGGTCTGCGAGGTAGTAGAGCAGCGCCGCGCCTTGATAGAGTAGTGAGCCGCCGGACACGCGGCCCGCCGTGTGCGTGACGTCGAAGACGAGCGCGGCGGGATCGGCCAGGGCCATCGCGCCGACGTAGAGCGCCGGCCCAGCCAGCGCCAGTGCGCAGGCCAGGAGCCGGCGCGCGAGGGACGCGCCACCGAGGCCGAGCAGGAGGACGGGCAGCAGGTAGACCCCTTCTTGGTCGGTCACCAGGGCCAGCGCCGTGGCAAGGCCGGCGAGCGCGAGCGCGCCGGCGGACCGTGTGCGCTGGAAGCGCAGCACGGCCAGCGTCGTCAAGGTCGTCCAGAAGGCCAGCCCGTTGTAGGTATAGCCGAAGCGGTTCTGCAGCACGACGAGCGGGGCCACCGCGTAGACCAGGGAGGCCAGGAGGGCGATGCGCGCACCCGTAGGTCGACCGCCGCTGGACGCCTCCGCCTCCGACAGATCACGGCCGGCCAGTTCATAGGCGAGCGGGCGCAGCAACAAGAGCGTGCCGAGGCAACAGAGCGTCGAGAGCGCGCGCAGGACGAGCATGCTGGCGCCGAAGATGTGGAACAGCGCGGCGGCCATCAGGAAGAACAGGGGCGGATGCTGCACGAAGACGAAAGAGAGTGCGAACATCTGGCGATGGCCATGCGCCAGGTTCAGCGCGATGTTGTAGTTGTACCCCTCGTCGCCGTCCCAGCCAGGATTGGCGCCCAGGTTGAGCAGCCGCAGCGCCGCGGCGAGCATCAAAGTAAAAACCGTCACGGCCTGCGACTGGTATCTCGTAACACAGCTCCTGATGTGTCGGTTTAGTCGAACTTGTTTGCCCGCACGTACCATCGTTGGCAGGGGTCCGGGGGGATGGCTCCCCCCGGGTTCCCCCGGACGCGCGCCCCAACGTCGGCCGCAGCGGGGACCCCACGAAGTGGGGAGTGGCCAGGTAGCCAGGGGCGGAGGGGGCGAACAGGGGCTTGGGCAACTTTTCACGAGCCCTGGGGGGGGCGAAGAGGGAGGCGCGAGCTTTAGAGTCATGATCCCCCCGTCACCGCGAACACGCGCACCGGACCGGCGCGATACGCCAGACGGTACCCCTGCGGGCCCGGCGTGAAAGAACCCAATGCCCGCTCGTACGGGCCGGCCACCACGAACGTCACGCGCTGGCGGCGCAGGATCGCCGCCCGCTCGCCCGTCGCGGTCGCTCCATTGTAGTAGCGCAGCGCGTCGCGCTGCGCCATGGCCCAATGGAACGTCTCGAAGTTCTGCCCCACCACGACGTGGCACGGGGCCGCCGCGACGATAAGGTTCCCGCTGCCGGCCGAGGCCATCACCACATCGTTCGCCCCCGCGTGCGTCCCCAGCCAGCGCGCGACGCCCATCTGGCCCTCCGGCGCATAGTAGGCGGGGTTGGCGCCGTGCGCCGCGATGGCCAGATAGAGCAGCGCGAGCACGATCGTGGAGCAGGAGAGCGCCGCGACGGCGCGCACCCGCGCGCGACGGCGCAGCCGCCACAGGGTCGGCGCCCCCAGCAGGGCAAGCGCGACGCTCCACCCCTCGAGCAGCCGCTCCGTCTGCGGCAAGGGCGCGAGCAACAACAGGGGCGTCACGATGGCCCAGCCGGCGACCAAGCGTGGTCCCGCGCCAGACGCACTAGCGCGATCGCGATCGCGCTTGACTGAAGACGGGCGCGCGCACAGCCTCTTGAGCGCGGGCGTCGCGACCACCAGCAATGGGCCGAACGCGGCGATGAGGACGGCCGCGCTCGGCGGCGGCAGGCGCAGCATGTTGCTGCCGCCCCACAAAGGATCGCGACGGAACAACACGGCGTAGTATAGTGCGACCGCGAGCGCGGGGAGTAAGGCCAGGGCGAGTAGAAACTCGCCGCGCAGCTTGCGACTAAATGGGGACGGGAATAGGACAATCCGTACCGCCACATCCACGGCCACGACCGCGAGCAACACGACGATGCCGAAGGGATAGCAGAGCCCGAGCAGGAGGCCGCCGAGCGCGAGCGCCCACAGGTCGCGCGTGCGCCCCCGCCGGCGCCAGCGCAGGTAGCCGGTCAACGCCAGGAGCTGCGCGGCCAGGCCGGCCGCGCCGTGCGGCGAGATCAGCAACGTCGCGAAAAGGCCGAACTCCGGCGCGGTCAGGGCCGCCGGCGCGAACGGCAAAGGCGCCAGCCCAGAGAGCAGGAGCGCGGGCGCGTACAGGCCGCCACCGCACAGGGCGAGGGCAAAGGGTAGCGCCGGCGACACCGACGGCAGCGCGACGCGGCAGAAGCGCCAGAGCGCGCCGAGCAGCGCGAGCGCGGAGAGGAGGCGCAGGAGTTGGTACACCGCCATCACGGGCGGGCGTAGCGGGGACAGGACGAGCCCCGTCACGGTATAGAACGGATACATCAGCACCGGCGCGACCCGCGCGCTCGAGTACTGGTCGACGTAGAGCAGCCCTCCCGCGCTCCCCTGGCGGATCGCGGCGAGGTACTGCCCCGTATCCCCGACATTGTTCAGGGCGCCGAGAAAAACCATACCGCGCGGCGCCGCGACGAACCCCGCCACGTACGGCAGGGCCGCCAGGAGGAGCGCGGCCGCGGATAGGGTGATAGCGGGCGTCTCACGCGCGCGCATACAGGACCGAGACCTTGTCGCGATACATCGCGCGCCAGCCGGGCGCGCCGGCGAGGGCGCGCCCCAGGCCCGACGATGGCTCGACGAGCACGAGGCGTACCCCCTGCCGGCGCAGCGTCGCCTGCCAGCCCGGCTCGGCGCGCCACGTGCGCACGAAGGCGTCGACGAAGCGATCCCCATACATGTCGGGCCGGCCGTCGACGTAGACCCGCTCGCGCGGGTAGAGGGTCCAGATCAGGTATCCACCCCAGTCGTAGCTGTTGAGCAAGGGGCCGTGGAGCCGGTGCGCGCGGAGATAGGAGACGGCCCCCGCCGGGAAGCGCTGGGCCTGTATGCGCGTGTTGCGCCGGGTCCCCAGGTTGGGCGCCGAGATCACCAGCATGGCGCCGGCGATCACCGCGGCGAGCGTCAGGTTCAGCGCCGCGATCCCCCGCGTCACAGGGCGACGGGCGAGGGACGACGGGCGATAAGAGGCTGTCCCCTGGTCGGCGGCGAGCAATCGCTCTTCCCCACGCCGATCGGCTGGCGCCGCGGGCGCCGCGCCCCTCCGCCCCTCGCCCAGCGCGCGGGCGCGGGCGCTCAATGCCCCCCACGCGTGGGATAGGTAGACGGCAACCAACGGCGCGACGACGATCGAGAATAGGTTGATGTTGCGCACGGACACGAGCGCGAGGTGCGTGAACAGGAGCGCCAGCAGCGCCTCGGTCACGCGCGGGCGGCGCGGCGAGAAGGCCACGCCGGCGATAAGCGCCAGCGCCAACGCCTCGAAAAGCTGGTACTGCCCCTGGTGGAAGTCGGGCGAGACCCACTCCGCGATGTAGCGCGTCGAGGCGTTGTCGCCCAGATAGGTGAACGGGTAGATCAGCCCTTTGAGCCCGTTAGGGTTGGCGAGGCAGGCCGCGAGCGAGGCGGCGAAAACGGCCCAGAGCGTCCGCGCCCTCACGCCCTGACCCACTACGGCCTGCGCCTGGGCCTGGACCTGCGCCTGCGCCTGCGCCTGCGCCTGCGCCTGCGGTCGCATGGCAAACACCGCCGGCTGCGGTCGGTTGCTCTCGGCGCCGCGGCCCCAGCGGTCGGCCATCCGCGCCCACGCGTGGCCGGGAGGGCAGTCGCGGGCTTCCACGGAGGGGGGAGGGTCAAAGATCTCTTCGCCCGTCTGCCCCAACGCGACGAGACCGATGATGACGAGGCCGAAGATGAAGCCGCCGTGCAGGTTGGCCCAGAGCGCCAGGAGCGCGGGCAATACCCATAGAGCCCGCGCCCTGCCAGTCACCATAGCCCGCGTCAGCACCCACAGCGTGGACGCCGTGAGCAGCAGGGAGAGCATCTGCGGGCGCACGCCCCAGGTGTGGTCGGAGGCGAGGGCGGCCAGACCGATGACGAGCGCGGCGATCGGCCGCGCGGCGCCCAGCAGGCGCGCCGTGGCGTAGGCGACCGCGAACGCCGCGGTGATCACGGAGGCGAAAACGAGCATCAGCGCGGGGTAGCCGCCGTGCGCGTAGAGCGGATAGAGGAACGTCTCGGTCAGCCACTCATGGGCGATCCAGGCGCGGCCGGGCTCCGTCCAGGAGAACGGGTCCGCGTGCGGGACGCGCCCCGTGGCCCAGATGTAGCGGCCGGTCGCGAGGTGCCAGAACAGGTCGTTGTCGACCACCGGGCGCAGCGCCATGGCGAAAAGGGCCACGAAGAGGCCGAAGACCCCGACATCCCGGATGTGCGGGTGCCGCGGGCGCGCCGGAGGCCTCGACGGATCGGGGCGCCCCAGGTGGGACAGCGGCTGGGGAGGCTCAGCCAGTGCGGAGACGGGCTCTAGAGCGGGGCCGGCATCGACCGGAACAGTGACCAAAAAGTACCTCCACCACGTCTGCGACCTGTGATCGCGGTTCCTGTTGGAGGTAGGATAGGACAGGATGGGGGAGAGGCCAATAGGACGAATGGGCCTGCGGGCGTAGACCTGGCCCTAAAGAGACCATGGCAGGGACAGACCCTAGAAGGGTCGATGTGCGGAAGTAACGTTGCACAGACCTTTTAAGGTCCGTCCCTGTCCCCTTCCTTCAGGGTCTGGCCCTACTGGCGGCTTAGTGCAAGTTCGACCCGTTCGGCGAGGGCGGGGGGGTGATCTTTTTACCGGTCAGGACACTGCCGCTGCCCATCAGCTTGGAGGACTCTTCCGCGCGGTGGCAGGCCACGTAGTGGCCGTTGCCCATCAGCCGGAAGGCCGGGACCTCGGCGGCGCAGC
>JAABVA010002213.1_pt1 | contig 19660 bp, 16 predicted proteins | sample 5560331 | NCBI WGS metagenome assembly JAABVA01 (sample SAMN12812661, study PRJNA571458) | rock metagenome | isolation source: Antarctica rocks | place: Antarctica: Victoria Land, Mt New Zealand sud | collected 2016-01-07 | reverse complement strand
GGCTATCAGCGGCCTTGGTGAACGACCCACCGCTGCCCGCGCCCCGACCAAGCGCCCGTGGGAGGCCGTCGTCGCCGGAGCGGGTAGCTCCAGCCGAGCTCGATTCCTGGACACCGCCACTGTCTTCCACTCGACGCCTCGTGCAGCCGGCGGAATCAGGCCGGCTTGACGGGCGGGCGCAGGCGGACGGGTGGGCAGCGTAGGGCGACGGTTGCAGGAACCCGGTGGAACTACGGGACAGTACCGCCACTGTGAGCACCCGGCTGCGGCTGGGGCGCTTGTCCACCAACGATCGTCTACGAGACGCAGCGGAAAGGCCGGAGCTCGGGCAGGAGTAGTTGTCTCGCGACCCGTGTCCGTGAACTACGGCACGTGAGGTACGTTCGCGATACGTTCGGTCGGTGGCGGTGGTCGGGTACGCGCGGGTGAGCACGCGGGACCAGCACCCGGAGGCGCAGACCGACGCGCTGGCGGCCGCTGGGTGCGACAAGATGTTCACCGAGCACGCGTCCGGGACGTTGGCGCGGCGCCCGGCGCTGGCTGAGGCGCTGTCCTACCTGCGGGCCGGGGACACGCTTGTGGTGACCAGGCTGGACCGACTGGGCCGGTCGGTGCGCAACCTCAAGCAGATCGCCGACGACCTGCAGGCCCGGCAGGTCGGGTTGCGTGCGGTCAGTCAGGGCATCGACACGACCACGCCCGGTGGGCGGCTGTTCTTCCACATGCTTGCCGCGATCGCCGAGTTCGAGCACGACCTGATCGTTGAACGCACCCACGATGGGCTCGCTGCGGCCCGCGCCCGCGGCCGCAAGGGCGGGCCTAGGTTCAAGATGACGCCCAACAAGATCGAGCAGGCCCGGGCGATGTATGACGGCGGGAAGCACACCGTGCAACAGATCGCCGACACCTTCGGGGTGTCCCGCCCGACGGTGTACCGGTACCTGACCGACGGCGGAGCCGCCGCGGCCGAGCCGGCGTAGTAGCCGGGGCGCGAGGATGGTCTCGGCGCGGCTGACCCGGGAGGCGAAGGCCGGCGGGGGAGTGCGTTGACGACGTGGGCGTGGGCGCAGCTCGCTGAAGGTTCCTACGGGCTGCCCGGGCCGGCTGTGGTGACCAGCCCGTGGGTGCTGGAGGTTCGGGCGCCTCGGCTGCGGCGCCGCGGCTTCACCCGGGTAACCCGCCCTGAGCAGTGGGGCCGGGTGCGCACAGCCCGCAACATGGCCGCGGACTGCAGCGACCCGTCAGAGGTGCTGGTCATCAGCGCTGAACACCCGGCCGATGTCGACGCCGCCGGTCTGCGCAACTCCACCCCGGGCGCTGCGGCGGCCGGCGGCACGCACTGGGTGATGGGCGGGGTGTTCCACCAACCCCACCCACCGGCGTTCCACGACCAGGTCCACCAGGCCGGCCGGGTGCTGCTGCTGACCGGTGACCTGCAGGCTTACTGGTCGGGTGTCCGCACCGGCACCACTGCCAGCTTCGCGGAGTTGTTCCCGGACGGCGCGTGGGCGGCGTGGGTGCCGCTGCTGCTCCACCTCTATCCCGACGGCGTCGGGACCCGACCGGTCTGACCACCGGGCGGGCAGTCCGCTCCCAGTGACTGTGAACGGGCGTCGGTCGCTGCACCTTCACCGGGCAGCTGTGCGGGCCAGTCGTGCGGGAACGACTTCAGGCTCGCGGAAGTGCGGTCCGTGGGGGAGCGGGGTGTTCCCATGAGACGTTCGATGCTCCTATGGAGTGTCATCAGGCACGTATGCGAGATCCGGAATTACCGCGGCCGGAGTCTGTTGAGGACGGACTGCTCGGGTGCCCGGAGACTGCTAGCGGGGTTGCCGCTCGACTCGATGGTGACGTGGTCCAGGTGCTCGCCCCTCTCGGTTTGTCCGATCTTCTCGCAATGAGGGTGGTCTCGAACCCCCGCGGGTCGCGTGCGCGATTCGCTGAACGGCGGAACAAAAAGGATTGGCGCACCGCGTGGCCTGGGTTGGACATCGGTCCCGAACCCCACGAAGGCTCGCGCTGAGGCGAAAGACCATACCTGACGGCCGAACCGACTGCGTTCATAACCATCGACTTGGCCCTGGGACCGCAACTAGGTGGGCGTGTCGCACGGGATTGCGGGCTCACCACCGTGGGACCATCAGGTCTCTGGTTCACGTCGCCCTTCCCCAGCGCGCGAGTCCACGTAGCGCAGGAGGCAAGGTGTGGTTCAGCAAGTTCTACGGCGTCACCAGGGGTTGCCAGGACGATGGTTCGACACCCTCATGACCACCGACACGAGGCTCTACGTGGACCCCTCTCGGGTCTACGCCGACCCAGGCCTCTTGTGGACCGACAGTTAGTCCTCGCGAACCTGACCGTCGACGGTGTGCGGCTGCTCGAGGTGGCCCGCCCGAACCGGCAGGTTCGGCGCCGCTTCGGCAAGACCGATGTCGCCGACGCGGTCTGCACCGCCCGGGCGGTGCAGACCGGTGAGGCAATCGGTCCCCCCAAGAGCCACGACGGCGTGGTCGAGGCGCTCCGGGCGCTCAAAACAGTGCAACGGAGCGCCAACAAGGCCCGCACCTAAGCGCTGAAACAGATCCAGCAGCTGCTCGTCACCGCACCCGAGGACCTACGGGCCCGGCTGCGACCACTGAGCTGAGCCGCGCCGATCTGCTGGCGACCTGCGCCGCCTTCCGAATCACCCCCGACGACGGCAGCCTGCCGGCCATGACCCGCCTAGCGCTCCGCGAGCTCGCTCAACGGATCGCGCACTTTACCGAGCAACTGACGCTGGGCGGCACCGCCGCCGCGCCCGGTCGTCCGGTTCCGACCTGCTTGAGGTGACCCGGCCGCGCTCGGCCAGGGAAGGCCCGGGCCGCCGACCCATCCCGCCCGCCACGACCGGCAGCATGCCACCGGAACGAACAAGCGTCCGGCGGGGCGCGAGTCGGGAGGAAGCACCGTCCCTGCCCACCACCCGGACTGCTGGACGGCCACCCGGTCCGGTCCATGCGGGACCGACACGGACGGCCTGCGGCCGGCTCCACCGGATTCAGGTTGCCCCCCGGATGGTGCGGGGCCGCTCCTCACCCGACAAGGGCCGCCCAAGATCCTTCCCCAACCGGGCTGCGCCGGGAAGCTTCTTGGTCTTCCTCCCTTGTCCGGTGAGCCGCTGCGGCCCCTGCGGGCGGCTTTGCGGCGGAGGGGTGAACCCACCGCCCTCAAGGCCGGGGGACACCGGCCCACCCGCACCCGCTTCGGCGGACGGGGGCAAAGGGAGGCCAGCATGACCAGCGCAAGCAGCACGAACAGCACGGCCGCGGACACCAGCGGAACCAGCGCGGCACCGGCCGGGCCGGCCCGGGCCACGGACAGCCGCCGGCAGGTGCGTGAGGCGCATGAGTTGCGCGTGCAGGTCGAAGTGTGGGGGACGCAGGACAGCGCGGTGCACGCCAGCAGCGGCGGGGGACGGGGTGGCCGGCCCTACCTCGCGGTGACTGTAGGGCAGTGCCTGACCTATGTGTATGACTTCGACGCCCTCTCGTGTCATCTGCAGGCCTGGCGAGAAGCGGCCAAGTTGAACCGCACCGTCCGGCTGGGCGAGTTCGGGCCGTCCCCGGCAGCGCAGCAGGCCTTCGCCCACGGCCAGGACCTCACGGTGGTCAGCCATGTGACCGGCGGGCAACCCGTCAAGGTGCACGCCGACACCCGAGCATCCGGCCGGCCCGTGCTGATCGTGACCGTCGGCGCGGTGACGATCGCGGTGCACACCACGACCGCGCTGATGGCCTACCTCCACGCATGGACCCGGGCGGCCACCGCCCAGAAGATCTTGGGACAACCAGGCGGGTAGCCGACCCGGGTGCGGCCCGCCGGGCAGGTCGGGCCGCACCCGGGCCCGACGGCCAAGAGCGGCCGCATCGGGCGGGGCGGTTGTCCACAGATGCCGACCAGTGCACACGGCAGGGGGGTGCCACGGGCACGCTGCACCTATGACGATCGAGCCCGCGGCCTACCAGGTCCGCGACCTGGACCTGCCCGACCGGCCTGCGCTGGCCCAACACAGCGCCTATACCGACGCCGTCGCGCACGTGCAGGACCTGCACGAGCAGTTCTACGACCAGCTCCAGGCCAACGCCGAAGGCGGCGGCAGATGCTGGCAGCACCTGGTCATCCTGGAGAGCACCGACAGCGGGCTGGTGCCGTGCTACTGGTCCACGACCAACGGCCTCCGGCCCCGCCACACCTACCAGGGGGACAGGCACGGCCCGACGGCAGCAGACCTGACCACGTAACTGCAACGTCGGCCCGCAGCAGGCACGCACCCGACCCGATCGCATTCCCTTGGAGGAATCGATGCTCAGCTACGACAGCAGCATGCAGGTCGGCGCAGCCCGCTACCAAGATGTGCTCGACGGGTTGCGGGCGGGCGGGTGGCCGGCGGCGTTCACCCAGACCGGCGGGATGTGCGCGGCGCTGGAGGTGATGCTCGACAGCGGCCATACCTTGCTGATCACCGACGCCGAGGACAGCCTGTCCTGGGACCGCGAGGAGCACCGCGGCTGGGGTGTCGGGCTGTACCCGCCGGACCGGGCCGACACCGCTGGGGACTGCCTGGCGTTCGGCTGTACCGGGGACGCGGCGGCGCCGGCGCTGCTGCCGCTCGTCGAGCAGGTCCTGCGCCAGTGGAGCGGGCGAGATCAGCGCTGACGACCAGCGGCGACGGCCGCGTGGTCGATGCGTTACCGGTCCTGGTGGGTCGGGTTCCGACGCTGCCGTCCAGCGCAACCGTGACGTCGGGCACGGCCGGCCAGCAGGACTTTCGGAACCACGGTCGTGTGACGGCGCGGGAACCGTAACCGAGCTCCTGGACCTGGTAGACAAGGACGGTGGCGCACACGGTCAAGTACAGGCGCAGCGCCGCTCTGGTCCTGCCGGCCGACGTCCGTGCCCCGGACCGCGAGAACTGGTCGGCGTGGGCCGCGGAGCAGACCCGGCCGCTCGCCGTCGATCTGTTCGCCGGCGGCGGCGGTCTCAGTCTCGGACTGGAGGACGCCGGGTTCCGGGTGGCGTTGGCCGCCGACGACGACCGCTGGGCCGTGCAGACCCACGCCGCGAACTTCCGGGGTCTGGCCGAGCAGCTGGATCTGTCCGACCCGACGATCGAACAGCGACTGGTCGATCTGCTCAAGCAGGCCGACGTGGCGTTGATCGCCGGCGGACCTCCCTGCCAGCCGTTCAGCCGCGCCGGCCGCAGCGGCATCCGGGCTCTGGTCGAAGAAGGCCGCCGGGCCGCCTACGACGACCGCCGCGACCTGTGGCGGGTGTGGCTCCGTATCGTGCTCGCCGTCCGGCCCCGCGCCGTGCTGCTGGAGAACGTCCCGGACATGGCCCTGGGCGATGACCTGACGGTCGTACGCCTGATCGTCGATGCGCTGCAGGAAGCCGGCTACCAGACGCACCTGGACATCGTCGAGGCGCCGGAGTACGGCGTCCCGCAACACCGGCAACGACTGATCCTGGTGGCCCTGCGCGACCAGCAACGGCCCTTCGCGTGGCCGGCTCCGGTCGGCCGCGTCTCGATCTGGGACGCCATCAGCGACCTCCCGGCGCTCGGCGAAGGCGTCGGCAGCGACGTGTTGCCCTACCGCAAGCGCAAGCCGACCCCGTTCCAGGTGCGGGCACGCGCCGGGGTCCAGGACCGGGACAGGTCCGTGGTCTACGACCACGTCACCCGCGCGGTCCGTGAGGACGACCGGCAGGCCTTCCGCCTGATGAAGCCGCACACCCGGTACGGCGACCTGCCCGAGGAGTTGCGCCGCTACCGCGCGGACACCTTCAACGACAAGTACAAACGCCACGGCAAGGACGAACTGGCCCGCTCCATCACGGCCCACATCGCCAAGGACGGCTACTGGTACATCCACCCGGTGGAGGAACGCACTCTGACGGTGCGCGAAGCCGCCCGGCTGCAGACCTTCCCGGACTGGTACCGCTTCGCCGGCAACCGCACCCACGCCTTCCGCCAGATCGGCAACGCCGTCCCGCCACTGCTCGCCGAACACATCGGTCGATCGATCCTCACCGCCCTGCGGGTCGCGGAGCCCGCCCCCGCCCCGGCACGGCCCCCCGGGGCCAAACCGGTGCCCCGGCACTTCCCTGTCGGCCTGGTCCGGGAGGCCCGGCTCCGGCTGGACAGGTGGGCGGTGCGGGATGCCCTGGGCGCCCCCTGGCGGCACAGCACCGACCCGTGGTCGGCCCTGGTCTCCTCGGTACTGCTCAACAGCCGCACCGACGACGGCACCGTGAGCATGGTGCTCTGGCAGCTGCCGACCCCCGGTGACCTCAGCACCGCCACGCTCCAGGCATCCGGGCTGCCGGCCGGCGTCAAGCGGGCGCTGACCCGGCTGTTGCCGGCCGTGGACGCCTGGCGCCGGCAGCCGGACGGCGGGGGGCACCCGGATGCGGCGCCGTGGTGGGAGGCAGTCGCCCTGCGCCCGGCCGAGGCCGAACGGTTCGCCTGCCTGGCGCTGGACGCGCCGGTCCTGCTGACCACCCAGGCGCCGGTCCGGGTCGCGGCCAGGGTCACCGGCCGGCCGGTGGACAAGGTCGATCGGCTCACCGACGGTCGGCTAGCGCTGGCCGAGATCGTCGGCGGCGGTGCGCAGGCCCCTGGCCGGATGGCCGCGGTCGCTGCGCTGGGCCGGGGGGTGTGCACCGTGGAGGAACCCGACTGCGCGGCGTGCCCGCTGGCGCTGTTGTGCCGCGCGGCGGGCGGCTGAGCGTTACGGTCCTACAGTCATGGTCTGGTCACCCTGCGTACAAGCCGCACCGCCCGTCGTGCGCGCCCGCCACAGGGCCTGCACGGCCGCCGCCGCCTCCAGCGGGTCTTGGCACTCCCACACCCACACCACCGCCCAGCCGGCGTCCTGCAGCTGTACGCGCTGCCGGAGGTCACGGGCGGTGTTGGCCGCGAGTTTGCCGGCCCACCAGTCCGCGTTCGCCTTCGGTCGGGTGGCGTGCACCGGGCAGGAGTGCCAGAAATCGCCCATCACGAACACCACCAGTCGGGCCCGGGTGAACACCACGTCCGGTCGGGCCGTCCCGATCCGGTGGTGCACCCGGAAGCGCAGCCCCCGCGCGTGCAGGGCCCGGCGCAACGCCATCTCCGGGGCCGTACCGGTCCGACGCTGCCGGCTCATCTGCCGACGCACCAGCTCGCTGCTCGCCCCCGGCCTGCCCACCGCCACGGTGGCAGTCTCCACCAGCAGCGGTGAGGTATGACGACCCGCGGACGGCGCGAGGAGGTCATCCCCAGCGCAGCACGGTTGATGGTGAGCCTGCGTGACCTGGGCTACGACTTCGTCAACGCCGTCGCCGACCTGATCGACAACAGCATCAGCGCCGGCGCGACCCGGGTCGAGGTCACCATCGCCTCGGAGGGCCCGGACTCCTGGGTCCGCATCGCCGACGACGGCCGCGGCATGGCCGCCACCACGATGAGCGAGGCGATGCGGCTCGGTTCGGCCAGCCGGCAGTACGCCGCCGACGACCTGGGCAAGTTCGGTCTGGGCCTGAAGACCGCGAGCCTGTCCCAGGCCAGGGCCGTCACCGTGGCCAGCCGCAGCCACGCCAGCCGCCGGCAGATCGACTGCCGACAGCTCGACCTGGACGAGATCGGCGCCACGGACCGGTGGGAGATCATCCACCCGGTGGCGTCGGACCGCCCGGTGCAGGTCACCGACCCGTTGCAGGACGGCACGGGCACGGTGGTGCTCTGGACCAAGCTGGACCGCATCCTGAGCCTGCACGACCCGTTCGGGGGGTGGGCGGACCGTCACCTGTCCAAACTCGCCGAACGCCTCGAGCTGCACCTGGGCATGGTCTTCGGGCGGTTCTTGGCCGGCCAGGCCCGACGGGCCGAACCACTGACCATCGAGATCAACGGCAGCAAGGTCGAGGCCTGGGACCCGTTCTGCGCCGACGAAGCCGTGGAGCAACTGCCCGACAAGCAGCTGCAGGTCGAGAACAGCCTGGTCCGGTACCGGCCCTACGTCCTGCCGCCGCAAAAGGACTTCAGCGACGACGACGCCTGGCGGCACGCCAGCGGACCGAACTCCTGGAACCGCCAACAGGGCCTGTACATCTACCGCGCCGACCGGATGATCCAATCCGGGGGCTGGTCGTGGCTGCGGTCCCCGGACGAGCACGTCAAACTCGCCCGGGCGGCGCTGGAGTTCTGGCCCGAACTCGACGAGGCCTTCGAGATCAACATCAGCAAGATGCGCGTCAAGATCCCCGAAGAGCTACGGGACCAGCTCAAGCCGCTGGTGTCGTTTTTGTCCCGCTGCGCCGACGACCGCTACCGCAAAGGCAGCCGCAGGAGCCCACCCGTCCCAGCCCGGCCGGCCAGAGGACCAGCAGCAGGCCCGACACCCCGGCGCCCGGACGCCCCGGACGCCCCGGACGCCCCGGACGCAGCAGATCACCAGGACCTGGACCTGTCCGGTGACCGACCGACCCCCGCAGAACCGGCCCCTGTAGAACCCGGTCCGGCAGACCGGCCACGGACCGCGGACGCCGCCGGCGAACCGGTCGGCACGGGCGCTGCCGCGACGGCCACCGACCGGGCCGGTGACACGCTCCCGACCGGGCGCCGCAAGGCGCTGGAGCGGGCAGCGGTACGCGCCGACGCCACCCGGGCACTGGACCGCATCCTGGCCGAGCTGGGCACTGCCGAACCGGACGTCGCACGTGACCTGGGCTGGTGAACCCCTGGACAGCGCCGAACTGGAGGACCACCTGCGGGTGCTGCGCGCAGCACTGGGGGGCCGGGAACTCACCGGGGACCACATCCGGGCGGCAGCGGGCCGATACCTGGCGTTCCTGTCCGGGCAGCAACGCGAGCAGGTCGTCGGTCGCTGGCTCGCCGACCGCGTCGAACTCGAACCGGCAGCGCTGCTACGCGGCGCCGGGGGTCCGCGCCCCTGGTTCGCCGGGTACGACCCGTCGAAGGGCTACCACTGGCAACGCCTGCGGGAGTACCTGGTCACGGTGAAGAACCGCTCCGAGACGGTCCTGGACGGGTTGGACACCACCACCAACGACATCCTGGAGATGCTCGAGGACCCCCGCCCCGGCGGCCCCGACCGGTTCCTGGTCCGAGGTCTGGTCATCGGCTACGTCCAGTCCGGCAAAACCGCGAACTTCTCCGCCCTGATCGCGAAGTCCTTCGACGCCGGCTACCGCATCGTCATCGTGCTGTCCGGGCTGCACAACAGCCTGCGCCGCCAGACCCAGCTGCGACTGGAGGACGAACTGGGTCTGGTCGCGTCGACGCCCGGCCGGCCCGGGGTGGGCCTGGCCGACGGTGACCAGCAGATCAGCCGGATGACCCGCCCGGAGACGTGGGGGGACTTCAACCAGGGGACCGCGGACGCCAACGTGCTCTACGGCGGGAACCGCACGATCCTGGTGATGAAGAAGAACGCCAGTGTCCTGCGCCGGTTCGACGAGTGGCTCGAGGGCCGCTCACCGATCAGCCCCCCGGTGCTGATCATCGACGACGAGGCCGACCAGGCCAGCATCAACACCGGGGGGAACCGGTCACCGGACGAACCGGCGGACCCCGATGACGACGAGGAGGAGACCCTGGACCAGGCCACCGACCTGGAACCGGCCGACGTCGACGCCGCAGCCGTCGCCGGCGGCCTGGCGAAGCTGAGCCGCCGCGCCGTCGCCGACGAGACCGACCCCAGCGTCATCAACGGACTGATCCGCAAGCTGCTGGGACGGATGAAACGGGTCGCCTACATCGGCTACACGGCCACCCCGTTCGCCAACGTGCTGATCGGTCACGACTACACCGACCGCGACGTCGGTGAAGAGCTGTACCCGAGCGACTTCATCCTCAGCCTGCCCCGGCCGCCGGGCTACGTCGGCGCCGAACGGCTGTTCGGCCGGGCGGCCCTGGGTGGGGACAGCGAGGGGGTCGGCGGGACCGACGTCATCCGGCAGGTCCAGCCGTGGGAGGCCACCTGCCTGCTGCCGCGCAGTCTGGACGCGTCACCGGACGAACTGCCACCGACGCTGCAGACCGCCCTGCTGGACTTCGTGCTGGCCACCGCTGCCCGCGACAGCCGCGTCGGGGGACAACCGGCGGCCAGCATGCTGGTGCACGCCAGCCAGCTCACCGCCCAGCAGGACGTGCTCGCGGAACTCATCCGCAACCGCCTCGGGGAGCTGCGGCAGCAGTGGGTGTACAACCTGCCCGAAGGCGCCGCCCGCCGCCGACTCCGGGAACGCTGGGACAGCGAGTTCCTACCGGTCACCCGCGCCGTCGACCCCGCCCGGTCACAACGTTTCGAGGACATCGAAGACGCCGTCGGGCAGATCCTCAAGCGCGGACTGCCCGTGCTGGTCCTGCACAACCGCAGTCAGGACGAGCTGGACTACGAACGCAACCCCAACCTGCGGGCGGTGCTGGTCGGTGGCAACAAGCTCTCCCGAGGACTCACCCTGGAGGGTCTGCTCGTCTCGTACTACGTGCGCCGGGCCAACGCCTACGACACGCTGCTGCAGATGGGCCGCTGGTTCGGCTACCGCGAGGACTACGTCGACCTCACCCGGCTCTACACGACCACGGACCTCGCCGACAACTTCCGCGACCTGGCCACCTATGAGGAAGAGCTCCGTCAGGAGATCCGCCGATACGAGCAGTTGCAGCTGACCCCGATGGACTTCGGTCCGCGGATCCGCAAGCACCCGGCCATGCAGATCACCGCCCGCAACCGGATGGGATCGGCGCGGTCCATCGCCTACAACTACGCCGCGACGCTGCAGCAGACCAGCGCCTTCGACTTGGAGAACCCGGACTGGCTGCAACACAACCTCGAGGCCACCCGACGGCTGCTGACCGGCCTCGGAACGACCGGTTATCGGTCGCAGGGCGATGGACGACGGACCTGGACGAACGTCGACTGGCACGAGATCGAAGGCTTCCTGCGCGACTACCAGACGTTCACCGGCAGCACCCGGTTCGTCACCGACCGCGTCCGCTCCTACCTTCAAGCCCAGGCCGGACGGCACGGGGAACTCACCCGCTGGACCGTGGCGGTCCGCGGACTGCTCGTCACCGACGCACGGCTCGGTGATGAGGACCTCGGCGTCGCCGACGGCCGGCGCGTCGCCTGCATCACCCGCAGCCGGGAAGTTGCCAGCACGACCAGTATCGGCACGCTGGTCGACCCGGTCAGCGCAGGCGGACGCGGCGACGAGGACCTGGACCTGCCGGACCGGGCACGTGCGGAAGCGCAGGAGGCGGCCCGCGGGCTCAAAGGCGTCTACCCCCTGGCCCTCCGGGCCCAGCGCAGCGCCCAACAAGGGCTGTTGCTGCTCTACCCCATCAGCCGGCACAGCCAGCCCCGGGCGACAGGGCAGGACAGCGGGGAGCCCGGCAAGCAGGCGCTGTTCGACGACCCCGCCAAGGGACGGACCGTCATCGGGGTCGCCGTCTCCCTGCCCGACAGCACGAGCGACGCGGCCCTCGGTGAGTTCGTCGTCGGCAGCGCCGGACCGGCACCCGGATGAACACGCGGACACCGACGGACCCGACAGACCTGAACCTGCGCTGGCAGGCCCTCAGCGTCCCCGGCGGCGACCGGTTGGCAGCCGAACGGGTACGCGACTGGGCAGGAGGCCCGGTGCTCGTCGCAGTGGACTCCACCGGCACCCGGCACCTGCTGGTGCGGGTGGACCCGGACGAGACCGTCCGGCTCCCGCGACCTGTCGCCGGCTTGGACCTCAGCGTCCGCCGGCTACACCCCGCCGGCCAACCCGACGCGGCCTGGATCGATCTCTCCATCGCCACCAGCGACCAGTCCTGGCACCGCACCTTCAGCGGCCTGTGCGCCGACATCGTCACCGAGCTCCCGGCCACCGGACCCACCAACCCGGCAGCGCTACTGGCCGTCCTGGAACGCTGGCGCCGCTTCTGGTCCGGTGACCACGACGGACTCACCCGCGACGAACAGGTCGGGCTCGTCGGTGAGCTGTGGCTGCTCCTGGAATGGCTGCCCCACCTGACCGTCGGCGCGATCAGCGCCTGGCAGGGACCGCTACGGGGACGGCACGACTTCGTCACCGACACCGTCTCGGTCGAGGTCAAGACCACCCGCACCGCAACCGGCCCGGTCGTCCACCCCATCGCCCGGCTGGACCAACTCGACGAACCCGGCGCAGGAGAGCTGTACCTGCTGTCCCTGCGCGCCGTCCCGGACCCGCTCGGAACCGAGAGCCTGGACGCACTGATCATCCGCGTGCGGACCGCCGCAGCTGACGCCGGCGCCACGTGCTCAGCGCTACTACAAGACAGACTCGGTGCGCTGGGTGTCGCATCCGCGGACCAGGGCAGGTACAACGACCGGTTGCGCGTCACGCAACAGGAGCTGTACCGGGTGGGACAAGACTTCCCGCGGCTCATCCCCGGATCGTTCCCGCAAGGGCTCCCGTCCGGCGTCGTCGACGTCGCCTACTCCCTCGACACCAGCGCCTGCCGACCATGGCTGGTCACCGACAAGCCGGGTTCGGACGCGCTCTCAGCTATCCATTGACTACCGGGAGCCTGACTGCCTACCTACGATGGCAGGAGGCGACGCGTGCCCTGATCAGCGGAGCTGACCAGTTGCGGGACCTGCAGGACCGGCGCTATCGCTACGCGGCGGAGGTAGGCCGTCTGCTGACGCAGCCCGGCCCGGACGGGCGGGCAGTTGAAGGGCCGGTCGTGTACGGGGTGCTGTGCGGCGGTGCCGGGCTGCTCTACGTGGGGCAGAGCGCAGACGGACGACGACGGCTACGTGACCTGGCGGTGGGCGAGAGCCACCATCTCGCGACGACCGTTCCTCCAGAGGCGTGGGACCGCATCGTGGTCGTCCGCTGGCCAGACTTGCTGCGTGAACTGCGACAGGTGGACCGCGAAGCCATCGAGGAGCTACCCGGTGTGGTCAAGGGGGAAGGCCTTGAAAGGCTCCTACAAGCGGAATTGAAGCCAGTCCTCAACGGCCGAAGCAGGACACCCGCCGGCGGCTGGCGTCCCCGGGACGGTGCCCTATCCCGTTCCCGTGGCGCTGCAGCTGCGCAGGTCCTGGCGCCGCTCCACGACTTGGTAAGACCCCTCTGGCACGACCTGGCATACAGACCGATCACTGGAGACCACTACTACGAGCCGACCGGCCGAGCCGTGCTCCCCACCCGGCTGCCGCTGTCCGCCGCACCGGAGCGCATGAAGTGAATGAGGGTTGTCGAGCGCTGCGCTGCCGACAGTTGTTACACAAATCGGTCCGGAAGTCTGCGCGGCAGCGGCGACGGACGTCTTACGAAGCGTGGCCGGGAACTGTGGCAGGCGAAAGACGGTCCGGCGGCGGACCGAAACAGTCTGTGAGACAGTCCGGCGAGTAGAACGGGCAAGGATGAGACGCGGCTGACGACATACCGGTCGACGGGTGGCGCGAGCAGCCGGGGCCTACTGGACGGCCGGGTGGAACAGCCTAGCCTGCTGGCCACAATGCAGGTCGAGCGCCGTCGTGACAGCGGTGCTCAATACGGGCACGCTGCCAGGCGTGACATCACCAGCCGTCCGCCGGCTCAGCCGCAGGGAAAGACGAGCAACCCGTCTCGCCAGCATTAGCGACGACGAAGCCCTAGACAGCCTCCGCAGAGTCAGCACCTACATCGGCGTCTGGCACACCGGCCTGCAGCAGCAGGCCGACCGCATCCAAAGCCTCGGCCTGTTGAGCGCGGCAGCCGACATTTGGCTGTGGGCCTCAGCTCTCGGCAGCCTGCTTCGCTGCATCGACCTCACAGAGCATCTCGGCTGCGACGTCACGGCCGCCCGCATGGCCTTCGTAGAGGCAGTTCCCCACGGCTTGGCCGCGCGCGACGTCCTAGAGCATCTCGAGGACTACGAGCTCGGGATCGGCGACCAGCAGCACACCAGCCCCGGGCAGACGCGCCTGGAGTTCATGTACGAGCAGGGTCTCCGCCCCGACGAGGACACCGGTGCCCTGCAGGCGGATCACACGTTGCACTTGCAGGGCGTTGGGCTGAAGCTCAACATCGTGACCGCCCAAGCCGCGGTGGCAGTGCTCGTCGAGGCTGCGTACGACGCGATTTACGAGCGATCACAGGCACTGATACAGGCTGGGGCAAGGCTTCCTGACCCGCCTCGCCGGCCCGACCTCGAGATCGTGGCGCGGAAGTGAGCAGCCCCTGTGGCCCGAGGGCGGACGACGGCTGCTCGATGCAAGTGTGCCGGGCTCCTTGTACCCAGCACGCCGCAGGTAGGCGCCGCCGCTATCCCCGGACGGGGTGACAGTGCAAAAGGAAGGCTCCCTCAAATGATCCCGAGTCCGTGCCCGTCGGGGTCAGCAAGGGGCATCTCGCTTGCCCGCCGGTGCCCGACCACGGGTGGCAAGAACCACCAAGGTGCCCGCGCTGACTGGAGTGGGAGCCTACGCAGGTGCCTGATGCCCTCAATGCCCTCGCCGCCGAAGCCGCTGTCGCGTACCCCGGTGGCACCGCCTACACCTACGCCGCGCAGGACGCACTGAGCGCCCGAGTCCTCATCGTCGAGGAGGGTGGCAGCGCCTTCCCGCAGGGCATCAACATCGGCAAATCTCAATCCGATCCGCCGGGGAAGTGGGGCGGCATTCTTTCCGAGGCGGGCTACGAGCCGGGGATGTACTCGTGGTGGAACGCCATCCCGTGCGGGCTCGACCGCCCGAGCACTGCCGAAGATCGCGGACGTGGCGGCAGCTTCCTCCGCCGCGCCATCGGCCTTCATCTTGACCTGCACGCGGTCATCGCGGTGGGCATGGTGGCGCAGGGAATCGTCAAGTCCACCCGCACCGAACCGTGTGTGTTCTCGACCCGCAGCCCCCTGCGGTCAAGCAACGCCGAGCGCCGACGCGTCATCGACACGTTCATCAAGGCCCGGCTGCGCGGATACCCGGCGGGGTTCGAGCGGTAGTGCGAACCCCCCGCTACCGAGGGGGTGCCGGTCCTATCTCACCCCAGCACCATCCTGGAACGGGTCGGCCGGCGCGCCGATCCCGACGAGTTGATCGCTTCTTCGCCGAGGACCGGCCGTTCGCCTGGTGGTTTTGGACGGGCCAGCCAGCGTCGGCAAGAGCCGGCTCGCGGTCGAGCTCTGCCGCATGGTCAGCGACGACTGGGACGCCGGCTTCCTCCCAGACACGCAGCAGTCCCGCCTTGGCGGGTTGCGACCCGTCAGCCCAACCCTGGTGGTCGTGGACTACGCGGCGCAGCGCAGCGACTGGCTGTCCGACGTGCTCCTGGACCTCGCCCGTCGCAAGAACGGCCAGCCCTTACGCGTCCTCATCTTGGAGCGCGCCGCCGCAGGCGGGTGGTGGGAGCGGGTGGAGCGGCAGCACCGACTGAGCGAGGCAGTTCCCATCGCTGCCGCGCAGTACCGCCAGCCCCGCGAGCTGGGCGGGCTCGACCCCAACGAGCTCCGTCAGCGCATCCGCGGCGTGTCTGCCCCTCGCGGCGCCACCCTGTCGAGCACCGACGTCGAAGACGTCGCCGAGCCCCCGCCCGCCTCGACCCCAACGGCAGCCCGCTGCGGGCCGTCGTGGCAACGCTGGACTGGTTGAACAGCAGCGGAGTCAGCACGGGCCGGGACGAGGCACTCCGCCGGCTGATCCGAGCCACCCAGCGCCTCCAGCGCCTTGAGGGTCACCCAGAGCATGTCCGTGTACGGCGGCACGGTGTCGGACAAGCCCGCATCTTCCAGCTCGCCGCGTGTCGAGCTAGTTGCTAGGGCATAAGGACGGCACGGATCAAATACGTTGCGGCGGACTGAAACGGGAGGGCCGTGTCCGACGTGCACGAAACGCTGGCCAAAATGTGGACGGCCGCCAAGTTCGAGCCGGCGATCACCCATATACGCTTCCCGCTGTTTAAGAACCTAGTTCCTGGCACCCGCATCGACTTCACGCACCCCGTGACAGCAATCGTAGGACCCAATGGCACGAACAAGAGCTCGATCCTCCGCGCCCTGCAGGGCTGTCCCGGCAGCGCCAACTTGGGCGTCTACTGGTTCGGAACTGCACTAGACGCCATCCCCGCGGATCAACGCCACCGCTTCATCTGCGGCCGGTTATCCGAGACAACAAACGGCACCGTTGAGGTAATCAAGACCCGCATCCAGCGACCGGCGAAACGGCTGCCATCGGGCCGCATCCGTCGAGAGGACCCGGACTACTGGGAGCCAAGCCGAGCGCTCCTTGGGCCGGCCGACCAGATGGAGCGCTACCCGTACACGCGGTCGAACGCGCCGAAAGACGGATCGAGCACACGATGGAACCCGATAGACAAGAGGGTCGTCTACCTTGACTTTCGGTCCGAGCTCTCTGCCTTCGACTGGGCCTTTACCCACGGTAGCCCGCAGGCCCAGGGCACCACGCCCGCGCAGGCCCAGAACAACCGCAAAGCGCACATCCGCTACTGGGCGCGGCGACTGAAGAGTGCGCTCGATCGTGGACTGAAGACGGACGTCGCATACGGGCTAGAACGGATCGTCGAGCCCGCCCGAGCTCTCGAGCCGGAGGCGCTGGCCGCCGTCAGCGCCATCCTCGGTCGCGACTACGACTCGGTCATGGTCATGCGCCACCGGTACTTCGACAAGTCCGACGGCTGGACGGCGGTGATGCGGTCCGGCGCCCTGGACTACTCGGAGGCATTCGCGGGCAACGGCGAGTTCGCTGCGATCATGCTCGTCGACTCGATACTTCGTGCACCGAAGTGCTCGCTGATTCTCCTTGACGAACCCGAGGTCTCACTGCACCCAGCCGCTCAAGTGCGCCTGATGGAGTTCATCGCCAAGCAGGCGCAGCTGCACCGGCACCAGATCGTCCTTGCCACGCACAGCCCGGACATCGTGCGGCAGCTGCCACCCGGGGCGATCAAGGTCCTGACCATCGGGCGAGGGGGCCAAGTGGACCTGCCCTCCCAGGCTTCACCCGCTATCCTTGCTTTCGAGGCCGTCGGCGCGCACTTCGACAAGCCGACTGTTGCTGTTGAGGATGAACTCGCAAGGGCCGACGTCGAGCACGCCATCCAGAGCGAATCTTACGCAACGACGATCGACGTCGCGGCCCTCCCGGGCGGTGCGGCGGCCTACTGGACCAGGCGCCTACCGACGTGGGCGGCAGAGGACAGAGCAGACGTGCTGCTGCTCCTCGACGGAGACCAGCGGTGCGACAGGCCAACACCCTCCGACGAGATCTCCAACTCTGCGCTGAAGGCGACCGTCAAGGCCGCACTGCACGGCAATAGGGCGCAGCTCCTACTCAACGGCGGGGACAAGAACGTTCAAACCTCTGACGAGCGGACCGCACTGCGGCGGGTCATCGACTTCCGCCGGCGATACGTCGACTTCCTCCCCTTCGACGACCCCGAGACCTACCTGTGGCCCCACCGCATCAACGGCAGCGACACCAAATCGGCCGGTTCTAACGTCAAACAGCAGTGGTCGGAACACGCCAAACAGACGCTCGGGGGCCGGCTGGAGCCGCCGTCTTCCCAGATCCTCGCGCTCCAGCGGCAGGCACTGGCCGCGGTCGACGACGCAGACCCGTCTCTGGCCTCGATCCGGGCGACAATAGCGGCTTTCGTCGAGGGACTTGACTCGTGATCGCGCGGCGCATTTCCGTAATCGACTTCTTCTCCGGTTGCGGCGGCACCAGCCTCGGGCTTGAGCAGGCCGGCATGCGGATCGCAGGCGGAGTCGACAACGATCCCGACTCGGCGGAGGCATTTCAAAACAACTTCCCAGGCAGCCGATTCCTCGAGACCGACATCAGGGCCCTTCCGTCCGAGGCACTCACACCGCTGCTTCCCCGAGGGCCACTGCTGTTTGCCGGCTGCGCCCCGTGCCAGCCGTTCAGTAACCAAAACAAGACCCGCAGCGTCGCCGACCCGCGGCGCGGCCTGCTCAACGAGTTCACAAGGATGGTGGTCGCGCACCGCCCCGAGTACGTCGTCGTCGAGAATGTCCCGGGGATGCAGCGCGTCGGCCGCGACGGACCGCTAGCAGGCTTCGGGTCCGACCTCGAGCGGGCCGGCTACTCCTGCCGCACCAGCATCCTTCGCGCGCTCGACTACGGGGTGCCGCAGGAACGCAGACGCCTAGTTGTCGTAGGCAGTCTCTGCGGTCCGGCGCGTCTGCCGCTCGCCACCCACGGTACCGGCGCCCATCCGGTCGCGACGGTGCGACAGACCATCGGGGACCTGCCGCCCCTCGATGACGGCGGCGTCGACCCCCTCGACCCGGACCACGCGGCGATGGCCCTCTCGCCGCTAAATCGGGCTCGGATCCGCGCTACGCCGGAGGGAGGTGACAGGCGCGACTGGCCAGCCGAGCTTCGTTTGGCCTGCCACAAGACCTACACGGGCCACAGCGACGTGTACGGCCGGATGGGGTGGGACAGGCCAGCTTCGGGCCTGACCACGCGCTGCGTTTCCTACTCAAATGGTCGCTTCGGCCACCCGGAACAGCACCGCGCAATCACGGTCCGCGAGGCCGCATGCCTGCAGACCTTCCCGACGACTTTTCAATTCACAGGAACGCTGACCTCGCGAGCCCGGCAGGTCGGAAACGCCGTACCTCCTTTGATGGCCCAACGCATAGGCGAGGCGCTCGTCGAGGCGAGTTCAGCTCGGATGCAAGACTCGACCTAAACCTGCGTTCTGACATATTCGTTCTGCTGTATCTCTTTACGTCGGACCCCAGATCGACGATGGACAAAAGAGGTCTGAAGGCACGCACGATAAGAGGCTCGACGCCACCAAGCGTGGTGAGCGGCCTCTGATCGGAGGGTGGCTGCGCAGCCTTTGAGCGCGTGTCGGTGCCCATGAATGAGATCGCTGTAAGATGTTCCTTAACGTCCGGCCCGGGGCCCGCGGCCTCGGCGTGGTCGTAGGTAGAGCGTCGTGGAGTGTGATGGCGGCTGGATGGCCTGGCCTCACTACCGGCGGTGGCTGCCGTCAAGGGCGGCGGCAGTACTCGGTGCGGTCGCAAGGGTTCTCGACGCGCCATGTCCCGTCTGCCGCCGATGTACGGCGCGTCGCCCGCGGGCCCGTCGTGGTGCTGACCTTTGACCTTGAAGCGTTGCCGGCATGGCAGCACGAGTACGTGGGTGAGTGTATCGGGGTGGACGCGCCGCTCAGCCCTCGACGGGGGAGATCGGCGCCGCCTTGGGCGGGCGGATCCGGGTCGAGCACCTGCCGGTGCCGCGTGACTGCATCGACGGGTTCATCGAGGCTTACTACGCCCGACCGGAAGCCCTCCTGGATCCGGTCGTGCGCGCCTCGCAGTCCGCGTGGCGCCGGCTGGCGCCGGGTGTCGAACAGCGGTGTTGTCAGCTCAGCGCCGTCCGCGTATCGCCTGTGAGCAGGAGCTCCCACTGCTCTGAGGCAATATCCCGAGCGGGCCTGGGACCGAGTCCCCGCGCCACGAAGACGTCCCGTAATCGCTCGTTTATGGACCGGTCCGAGATCGCGCCGCCGATCGATCTGATGCGGCTCGCTTGTGAGCGTGCTGAAGGAATCGGCTGCGGTGCGCAACTGGTGTTCGGAACCTACGGCCCGCAAGCAG
>JAABVA010002212.1_pt1 | contig 19661 bp, 24 predicted proteins | sample 5560331 | NCBI WGS metagenome assembly JAABVA01 (sample SAMN12812661, study PRJNA571458) | rock metagenome | isolation source: Antarctica rocks | place: Antarctica: Victoria Land, Mt New Zealand sud | collected 2016-01-07 | reverse complement strand
CTCGTGGCGGTTTGAAGCCTCCCCCTACAGGACGGCTCCGAAGGGTCCTCCTTCATCTCTCGTACAGCATGACGCTCGCGCGTCGTCTTGACACAATGCCCTTGACCTCGTTGCAGAAGCCGGCGACGGCGAGCAGGTAGGTCCGCAACGGCAGCTTGTGCCAGGCGAACAGCGTGCCCGAGGTGATCGAGAAATCACCACGGCACGCCTTGCAGCGCCATCGCAGCTGGCCCGCAGGCCGCCGGCACGCGTAACAGATCGTGCAACCGCAGTTCGGACATACAGGCTTGCCGTCCGTCTCGGGCCAGCGCAGGCGCAGAAACACGTTCTCGACCCCGCTGTCCGACATGCGCATGATCTTGGCGGCGCTGAGCGAACGCGCGCCGGCAGAAAGCAGGAAGTGCTGCGCCATGAGAACCGATCACGAGGGAGGAACCAGCGCCATCCATGGCAGCATCAGCCGCCGGGTACAAGCCCAATCTCGCCGGTGGCAACAGCTACATAATACCGGAGAAGTCTCCTCACGGTCCACCTTGTAGCCCACCCGCTCATAAAGTTTCAGGTTCTCGGTGAAGCGGCCATTTGTGTAGAGGCGCACCTCCCCAAGCCCGAGCGAACGGGTGAGTTCCTCTGCGTGTGCCAGAAGGGCACGGCCGTATCCACGCCCTTGATAGGCAGGTGAGACCGCGACGTTCACGATGAGCAGGTGGTCAGGCTCAGGGCGCATCTCAATCAGCGCCGCTGGTTCACCATTCAAACGCAGCAGGTCCACTATGTGGTCGCGGACGGCCACGTCGTAGTCGGCGGTCATCGGCCTCGGCTCCCGGCCGATGACGGGCACCCACTTGGCGTAAGCCGCCCGCGTGAGATCGCGGACAGATGCAGCGTCCGCCGGCGTTGCACGACGCAACCCTGCACGGATCGCGTCCGTCAGGGGATGGTGTGATACCAATTGACTCATTTGTTGACTTGATCAATGGCATGGATGATCCACGGGTAGCTGGTCAGGGTGGTGAGACGCCCGGTTTCGTCACGTAACGCATTCCAAGCGGCGCAGAGCGCGTCCACGATGGCGCCCTCGCCCTGATACAGGCGGAACGACAGAAAGCGCTCCCGCAAGTACAACCAGACCCGCTCCACCGGGTTGAGCTCCGGTGAATACGGCGGCAGCGGCAGCAACGTGATGTTGTCGGGCACCTGCAACGCCGCCCGGCCGTGCCAGCCGGCTTGGTCCAGCATAAGCACGGCATGCACGCCCGCAGGCAGCGTTTCGGCAAAGCGTGCCAGGAACACGTCCATGGTCACCGCCCGCGCTTCGGGCAGCACCAGGGCGAACGCATCGTCGTGGCCGGGTCGGACAGCTGCAAAGATGTAGGTGGACAGGAACCTCCTGTCTCGGCGTCCCGGCGGACGCACGCCGCGGGTGAACCAGCGATGGCCGGTGCGGCCCTTCTGGCCCTCGCGGGCCTCGTCCTCACACCACAGCTGCAGCGTCTTGCCGGGATGAGCGGTTTTGACGGCTTCGAGCGTGGCCGAGAGGTTTTCTATATGGCTCCTGCGCCTCGGCATCGCCTTTCGGGTGGACGGGCCGCGTCGTCTGCCACGACAAGCCCATGCGGTGCAGCAGCCGGGACAGGGCAGACAGCGTGTAGGACACCGCCCAGCGCTCCTGGATGCGGGCGGCGATGTCGAGCAGGCGGTAGCTGCTCAGGCCATCCACCTCCGGGTCCGGCCCTTGCAGCACCCACGCCCGCAACTCTTCCTGCCGTGTCACGCTCAGCTTCTCCGGCCGCCCCGGTCGAGGACGATCCCAAAGCCCCGCCAGGCCCTCGGCGTTGAAGCGCAGCACCGCATCGCGCAACGATTGGCGCTCCCGCCCGACAACCCGGGCCGCCTCCGCCCGGCTCGCCCCCTCCAGGGCCTGCGCAATCGCAACGGCCCGCAAGGCCGCACGCCGGTCCGCCTCGCCTTGCGCAAACCGCAGCAACTCGGCTGCGCCTACGTCGTCCCGGATCACCAAGCCGCGTGCTCCCATAACTTTCCCTTTTCCGTCGAACCGATCAGAAGGGAATCACGTTTCAGCCAAGCTCGGGATCACATCAGAGTCAGCCGTTATGACAACGGGTATGAGGCTGAGCTTTCCAACATTGAAGGCTGCTTCTGCACGGTTGTCTCCTGAGAGAACGGCAAAGAAAAACCCCCGGAGCCGGTGGCTGCGGGGGTTTCGAGAGCGCGGGCCAAGGGCCGCTCTGGCGAGTGGGAGCCTACGAGGAGGCAATCACCACAGGCGAGGAACCAGTTTGCACGCAGCCACACGAGCCGCAGCCGGGATGCAGCGGCGTCGGTCTGCGGCGAGTTGAACCATGCCCATGGCAGAAGCTTAGGCGGTGCCTGCGATGGAGGTCAACGCAAAGCGGAAGCGCCGGGTGACCGTCATGCCGCTCGCATCCGGGGGCGCCAGTAGAGGATGCGGTCCATCTCCGAGACGGTGCGCACCTGCGCAAAGCCCGCCTTGGCCAGCACGCGGCGCGAGGCGGCGTTGTCCGGATGCGCAAAGGCCGACACCTCCGGCAAGTCCAGCACCGTGTCGGCCCAATGCAAGCACGCGCGCGCCAGCTCCGTGGCGAGGCCCTTTCCCCACCTTGCCGGGTGGAAGGAACAGCCCAGCTCCGGTCCCCATCGCTGGTCGAAGGGGTCGAGGTAGACGCCACCCCAGCCGACCATCGGCCTTGGCGATGGCGGCCCAGGGCGCGTAGCCCAGCTTGCGGCGCTGCCATCCGAAGGCTGCTAGTGTGTAGCGGCACTCGCGCACGGAGGCATGGCGGTAGGTGTAGCGCATTCCGTTCGCTCCCGAAGGCAAAGAACGCTTCAGACTGCGCCATGCAGCGGTCTAGCAATCTGCGGCGCGGCTGCGGCGACCGCAGCCCGGAGCCCAACGGCCGGGCTTGTCAGGGGAGGCAAGCCCTCGCGGGTGAGCCGGGCAGCGCCCGCCATCGACGCCTGCGCGAGCGCGACCCGCGACGCCCCTTCCCGAACCGCTTCGTCAGCCGCCTCAGCAACGAGTGCAAGATAGCGGTCGCGATCGCCCTCTTTGAACGCGCTCCAGGCGCCGAACACGAAACGGACCTCGATTTCGGCCCCTGTCCCTTGTGCGACCTCTTCAAACAGGGCACGCGTTGGCTGGATCGTTGTCTCGACGGCGCAGAGCGCCACGACCTTGCCGCCCTCCCGCACCGCTTCCTGCGCAAGCGCCTCGTCCACCCTGAGCATCGGCACCGTCATGGCGCCTGCGACGACCCCACCAACGGACGGCCCGAGAGTGGAGCAAGTCAGGACCACAGCGTCGGCGCCATCGCGCATGGCGAGCAGGGCTTCCTGCGCCCGCTTCGCTATTTCAGGGGTGAGGCCGCCGGCCTTTTCGGCGTCGGCCAGAAGGTCGGGCCGCACCTCATGATGGAGTACGACGTCAGCCCCGAACCTGAGATCGAGATGGGAGGCCTCAAAAACAACGACGTTGCTCTCGGCGGTGTGGAGGAGGGCAATGCGGAGGACCATTCGGCACTTCCAGAATTGTTGTCATACCCCAGCTAGAACCTGATCGCGCAGCGCTGCAATCAGGGTTTCACCAGGCGCCGTGGTTTGATGCCGCTCATGCTCTGGCTCGCAGCAGGGCGTGGCGGAGCAGCACCAGGCGATCATTGCCCCAGAACAGCCGCCCGCCGAAGGCGAGGGTCGGCACGCCAAAGGCACCCCGCTCGGCCGCTTCCCGCGTCATCCGCTCCCGTTCGGCCTGCGTGGCTGGGTCGTCAAGCGCATCGGCGAAGGTGCCGCAGTCGAGCCCGACCTCGCCAGCACGTTCGAGGCACACGGCCCGGTCCACGGCGGGCAAGTCGTCGGCGAACACGGCGCGGAACAGCGCCCGGGCATAGGTTTCGGCAGCGCCGAACCGGCGCGCGGCGGTGCAGGCCAGCGAGAACAGGTCGGGGTCGAGCGCAAGCCGGCCGTGCGGCTCGCGGTAGGGCACCCCGTAAAGGTCCGTCCAGGCCTCGGCGTCTCGTGTCCGATAGCCCCAGTCATACTGGCCGGTGCCGCCAGCAGGGGCAATGGGGCTGCGCCCGCCGTGGGCTGCCGCGATCAGCCTCGCGCTGTCCACGGCGAGCCAGTTGAACCGCGCGCCGGTCTCGGCCCCGAGCGCGGCAAGCTGGGTCGAGGCCAGGTAGGAGTACCGGCTGCCGATGCCGAAGTAGAAATCCACAACCATGGCCAAGCTCCCGTTGCCGGCGGGTGCCGGCTTTGCGCGCCGCGAGAGCGTTGACCGCTGCTGTGCCTTTGGCAACATACGGCATGTCTGCACGCCTCACAGCCCACGTGATGCAAATGCAAGAGCTGCAAGCGGAGGCCGAACGGCGTTGGTGATTTGGCTCAACGGCACCGTGGGAGCAGGCAAGAGCGCGGTCGGTCGGGCGCTTGCCGCCATCCTGCCCGGCGCTGCCTACGTGGACGGGGACGATCACGCCGGGCCATCCCACCTCCCGCCAGAGGTCGGCTGGCGCATGGCATTGGACGCGCTGCTGCGTTTGGTCGTTCGCCCCCACCCAAGGCGGGTCCTCGTCGTCGCCTATCCGCTCCGTGGTCCGGACTATGCCCGCCTGCGCGCGGCCTCCGGCCGGGCACGCCGCACCGTGGTCGTGGTGACCTTGGCGCCGCCGCTCACGACCACGCTGCTAGGCCGCGGCGGGCGGGAGCTGGACGCCGGCGAGCGTGCCCGGGTGCGGGAGATGCGTTCGGAAGGCTACCATCGCCGGCGCTTCGCCGCGCTCACCCTGCCCAACGCGCAGCCGCCCGCAGCACGTACGGCACGCCTGATCGCACGCCGCATCCAAAGCTCGTGAAAGCTGTCCCGCGACTCCTTGCGGCATGCCAGCCAGCGTCCACCGCCCCATGCTACGGCACCCAACCCGAAGCAGACTTGGTGAACTCGGCTCAAGTCATGTTTGCGCCAGTGGCGTGAACTGGACGGGACCGTTGATCACCGCCGCAGCCCCGAGAGCGAACAGCGGGGATCTGCTGTCATCACGGGCAGGATGCGCCATTGTTGGCCAGAAGTCCTCGGAGTCGAGAAGCAGTTCCACCTCCTTGATGGGTTGAGTAATCGTAACTGCCCAGGTAGGGCTGGTTAGATAGGCATTGACTGACCACGGGCGGACGTGAGTCAAGGTGCTGATGATAGTGTCCGAGGCTGCCCAAGGAGCGGATGGCGACGCGGCGCGCTTGGCCGGTTATGAAGCGGTCATTGCTGAGTTGCGCGCCCAAAATGCTGCTTTGGTCGTGCGGGTGGCGGAACTGGAACGTCAGCTTGGGCTGAACAGCGGCAACAGCGGCAAGCCGCCATCCAGCGATGGTCTGAAGAAGCCGGCGCGTGTCAGCAGCCTGCGCGAACGCTCTGGCAGGAGGACCGGCGGCCAGAAAGGCCATCCCGGCAGAACGCTGAGCCGCAGCGAAATGCCGGATGCCACGGTCGATTACTTTCCCGAAGTTTGTGGCGGGTGCGGTGCTGCGCTGAGCGAGGCGATGGCCGCCGACCATACCGCCCGCCAAGTGTTCGACCTGCCCGAACCGCGGCCTCTGCTTGTCACCGAACATCGCGCCCATCAATGCCAATGCCCGGCCTGTGGCGCATGCACGCGCGCGGCGTTTCCTGAAGGCGTTGCAGCCCCGGTGCAATACGGCGCGCGGATCGCGGCCTTCGTGGTCTATCTCCTGCATTGGCAGTTCCTGCCCGAGAAGCGTCTGTCCCGGCTGATGGCGGACCTGTTCGGCGTGAGCCTGACAACGGCGACGATCGCCAGCATGAGCCAGGGTTGTGCCGCACGTCTCCAAGACTTCGCCGCCGCCGTGCGCGATCAGGTGGCCGCGGCGCCGGTGAAGCACCTCGACGAAACAGGGTTCCGGATCGGGGGCCGGACGCAATGGCTGCACATCGCATCCACTGTCCTGCTGACGTTCTATCGCATGTCCCCCAAGCGAGGCAGCCTACCGCAAGGCGTCGCCGGCATCGTCGTGCATGATCACTGGAAGCCGTATTACACGCTGAAAGGCGTGCTGCACGCCTTGTGCAACGCCCATCACCTGCGTGAACTCAAGGCGCTGGTCGAGATCGAGCGCGAGGATTGGGCGCGCAAGATGCAGACCCTGCTGCGCCGGACCTGTCATGCGACGAACCTTGCCCGCGAACAGGGCGTGCAACTGCCGCCCGGTTTCATCGCGCTGGTCCAACGGCGCTACGACGCGATCCTGCTGCAAGGCTTCGCGTTCCATGACGCGCAGCCCGCGCTGGTCCGTGCGTCCGGCAAGGCAAAAGGCCACCGCGGACGCACGCCGCGCCGGGTGGGCCACAACCTCCTGCTGCGCCTGAGCACCCGCAAACACGATGTGCTCCGCTTCCTGTCCAACCCCGCAGTCCCATTCACCAACAACCTCGCCGAGCGCGACGCGCGGATGATGAAGCTGCGACAAAAGGTCTCAGGCGGATTCCGCTGTGAGCAGGGAGCCACGGACTTCGGGATCATCCGCTCGGTGCTCTCGACGGCGCGAAAGCAGGGATGGGATCTGCTGCGCACACTCACCGCAACGCCACATCACCTGATCGCGCACCTCCGGGTCACCTAATCCGTCATAGGCAACCTGAGCAGTTACGAGTAATCAACATCGGCACGATCAGGCTCAGGTCGAGCGGCTGCGTCGTGAGCACATCATGTATGATGAGGCTGTCGTTCTCGACCGTGAAGGCCACAGCGGCATCATGTTCAGGCACCCAAGACACGGTTATCGGCTCACACGTCAAGTTCCACAGAGCGAGCCAGTAGTAGTCGCGGGCCGTCAGGCATCCTCGGGCCGGCCGCGCTTTCGCGCATAGAGCGGTTAGACGCGCCCGGTCCGAAGCGTTCGACAGGTCGCATCGCGGGGCTTGCACACCGGCCGGATGCAGAGCAGCCACGGCGACGGAGCGTCGTTGTGGCAGCCGCTTGAACCCGAAGCGAGGATAGAAGTCGAGGACGCTGTTGTTGGCGAACAGGATGATGGGTTGGTCCGCTTGGTCGAGGCTGTCGATCACCCACTCCATGAGCTGGCGTGCGACACCTTGGCCGCGACGCCGTTCCAGAGTTGCCACCGCGCCGAGCTGATACCCAACCCGGTCCTCGCCCTCGATCACCAGACGCATGCGGCTTCGTCCGATGGTGCCGACTATGCTCGCGCCATCGACGATGGCGAAGACCTCGTAATCCGCTGTCCAGCCACCTCGGTCCCGCCACACCGTCCAGGTCTCGGCTCGCCCGCCGCGGAAGACCGAATCCACGAAGTGGAAGAACACAGGATGCTGGTTGACGTTGGAACTTAGAATCTTGACCCGTTCCATGCGCGGGGTGTCCTCCTCGTGACACGGCAGCCATTTCAGATCGAGGCATCATACAACGGCCGTAAGCCATTCTTTACGGCTCTGGCCACCTTGGCAGCCCCGCTCCGCCGAGTTGAGAACGGTCCGCCGCCGCTCCGGCGTGCAGCCGGAGTGGATCGACGGCTGCATCGCCGAGTTGGCCGGGATCGTCGGCGGGGGAGCCTGATCGTCGAGATGAGCCGGCGTGCGAATGCGAACCCGGGAACGCTGCCGCGGAGTTGGCCGCTGCCGTTCTACCCCGACGTCCGCGCTACCAGCCGCCCCAGCCGCGACATCCCCTCCGCGATCGCCGGCTCCGGCTGCCGCGAGTAGCTCAGGCGCAGCGTGTTGCGCCCCGAGCCGTCGGCAAAGAACGCGGCGCCGGGCACGAAGGCGACCTGCTCCTCGTCCAGCGCCCGGCGCAAAAGGTCGGCGCCGTCCATGCCTTCGGGCAACGTGACCCACACGAACATGCCCCCGTCGGGCCGCGTCCAGCGCACGCCCGGCGGCATGTGCGCGCCCAGCGCCGCCAGCATGGCGTCGCGCCTGGCTCGGTAGAGCGCGACCACTTTCGGCACCACCGTGTCATACTCGGCGGAGGCGACACGGTGGATGACCATCTGGTTCAGGCTGGGGCTGTGCAGGTCCGCGGCCTGCTTCGCCAGCACGACCTTGCCCACCAGGTCCTGCGCCGCGCAGATCCAGCCCACGCGCAGCCCCGGCGAGATCGTCTTGGAGAAGGTGCCGCAATACACCGTCCGCGTCCGGTCGATGTGCCCGCGCCGCCGTACGTCCAGCGCCAGGCAGGACGGCAGGGGAGCGCCTGCGAACCGGATCGCGGAGTAGGCCGCATCCTCGATCAGCGGCACACCAAGCCCGTCGGCCAAGTCGAGCAGCCGCAGCCGGGCCGCCTCGTCCATCGTCTCCCCGGTCGGGTTGGCGAAGTCCGGCACCGCGTAGGCGAACGCGACCCGACCGCCCGTCGCGCGGGCCGCTTCGGCATGGGCGGTGGGCGTCATGTTGCCGTCGAGGTCCAGCGTGTCGTAGCGCGGTTCGTAGGGCGCGAAGGCTTGCAGGGCGCCAAGGTAGGTGGGCGCCGTCACCAGGGCGGTGTCGCCTTCGGTCAGCAGCAGCTTGCCCAGGAAGTCCAGCCCCTGCTGCGAGCCGCCCGTGACGACGATGTTCTCGATCCCGCACGGCACGCCCATGCGCCCCATGTCGCCCGCGATCCATTCGCGCAACGGCTTGTAGCCCTCGCTGACCGAGTATTGCAGCGCGGCCGCCCCCTGCGCCGGGTCGGCCAGGATGGCGGCACAGGCGGCGGCGATGGCCGTGGTGGGGAACAGCGCCGGGTCGGGGATGCCGCCGGCGAAGGACAGGATGCCGGGCTGGTCCAGCAGCTTCAGCAGCTCGCGGATTTCCGAGGCGCGCATCCCCTGCGCCCGGCGGGCATAGGCGGTGTTCCATTTGAACGGGGTGGCGGTGTCCGGCACGACTTGGCCTTTCTTCGTTGCCGCCACTGCACCCTGGACGCCAGGAAAGGTCAATGGCCCTGCCTTACAAGCTCCGGTTGGTCGCATTCAAGCAAACCGGTCGAGGTGGCCCTCGGCGTCCCTGGATCGCCCGACATCCCATGCTACGGGCCAGGACTGGGGAGGCCGTCGCCGCCTCGTCTTGCAAGGCACGCTCCCCAGAACAGGCTCGAGAAGAACCAGGTCGGCGTCCCGAACCCGGCCTCGCCCAGCAACGCCGCCACGGCCTCCTGCGACGCCGGGGGATCAGCACCTTGCAGGATCCTGCCAAGCTTGGCCCGCACCTCGTCGGGCGTGCTGCCCTGCATCCGCCAACGTTCGCCCCAAGCGGCCAGAAGCGTCGGGTGGTCGGCGTAGGCGTAGCGGTTCCCAGCCAGGATCAGCGGCCGCCAGGCACCAAACGGGCCGCGATCGAGCGCAGGAGCTGCCGCTTCGCCGCGTCGCCCGGCAGGTGGTGCAGCACGCCGATCAGCGTCGCCGCATCGAAACGGTGCCCGTCCGGCAGGTCGTCCACGTAGCCGAGATGCGTCTCGGTCCGTCCGTTCAGGCCGTGCCGCTGCAACTGGGCAATGGCGATGTCCATCATAGGTTGGGAGGGGTCAACGGCCGTGAAGCGCCACGCTGGTTCCAGCGCGCCCGCCGTGACGATCTCCTGTGCGCCGCCCCCTGCGCCGACGATCAGAAGATGCGCGTTGGTGCCGGGTCCGACCACGGCGGCCAACATGCAGGCGGTCAGTTCGTGGCAGGCATCGTAGCCGGCCAGTGCGATACGGCTCTGCGACTGGTACTCACCCGCGCGGGCCGGATCGAACTTCTGTGCGGCAACGGACGACGGCATTCAGGCGCACTCCCCCTCACCCTTCGCCTCCATTGTCGGCTGGAGGGCGGCGGCTGTCATCACCTGCGAACTGCCCCAGGCGTTCGGCTGCTGCGAAGCAGGAGGTCACTACCGCCGGGGTGTCGCTACCGCTACAGGACGCCCACCACTCGAAGCGGAGCTTGCATGAGCGTCGGCCTACGCAGCCTGCGAATCGACGTGATCCGGGGCGTCGCGATCCTCCTGGTGCTCCTGCACCACTTCAACATCGCATACCGCCTCGAAGATACGCTCCTCGCCAGGGTTTTCGGCTGGGACCTGGTGCGGGCCATCGCCCGGAACGGCAACTACGGCGTCACGATGTTCTTTGTCGTCTCGGGCTGCCTCATCACGTCGAACACCGAACGCCGATGGGCGGGCCTCGCCAACGTCGGCGCACGCGCCTTCTGCACTCTGCGCGTCGCGCGCATCCTGCCGTGCCTGCTGCTCCTGCTTGCCGTGGTCAACCTTCTGGCGGCGGCTGGCGTGGCGATCTTCCAGAACCACCCGCAAGGCGGCGAGCCGGTCTCGTTCTGGCTGGTGAACTTCGCCTCCCTCACGTTCTGGATGAACGTGCTGATCGGCCGGCACGGCTGGTTCAACTACCCCTTGGGGGTCCTGTGGTCGCTGTCGGTGGAGGAGGTCTTCTATCTCGCCTTCCCACCCCTCTGCCTGCTTCTGCGGCGCGAGGCGCGCTTGCTTGCGTTCTGGGCCGCCGTCATTGTCGCAGGCCCGCTTTACCGGCTGACGCATCAAGGGGACGAGGGAGGCTACCTTTACGCCTATGCCGCGTCGTTCGACGGGATCGCCATCGGCTGCTGCACCGCGTTGCTGACCCGGAAGGTGTCCCTCCGCGGAAGTGCAATGCAGGTCCTGCAAGGTGCTGTCGTCGCGGCGATGGCAGTGTTCTACCTGTGGCGGCCCATAGGAGAGACGAACGTCCTCGGCGTGACCGGCATGGCCCTTGGCACGGCCGTCTTGTTGCTAGGAGCGCACGAGCGGCCGGCCGAAGCGGTCCGGCACGGCCGCCGTCCTCTGACGATGCTGGCTTGGCTCGGTCGGCTCAGCTACGAGTTGTACTTGTTCCACTTGGTCGTGCTGGGCCTGATGCGGACGGCGTTCCCGCCGCGCGCTGCGTCAGGCGAGGCGAAGCTGCTGCTCCTGGCGGCATTCCTCGTCCTCTCGGCCGGGCTGGCCGCCCTGATATCCCGGTCCTATGCGGAGCCGCTGAACCGCCGCATCCGGCTGCTCGGCTTGGCCCCACTCCAGATTGAACATACCCGGATCAGGTGACGAGCGGATGGACGACGCTGGATCGAACAACTCGTGACGCAGGATCGTGACGGGAGATCGAAAGTTTGCAGCGGGTCGAGGCGGCGGTCGTTGAACGCCCGGGCAGGGCGCGTGGCTTTGGAAACGGTGACGGCCTACAAGCCTGTGCCTCGATGAACGCAGGACAGGATCGATGAGCCATTTCTGGAGCGACCTGGTGCACGGGCTGAAACCCTATGCTCCCGGCGAGCAGCCCCGCGGGCCGGACCTGGTCAAGCTCAACACCAATGAAAGCCCGACTGGCCCGTCCCCCCGCGTGCTGGACGCGATCCGCGCCGAGGCGGCCGACACGCTGCGCCTCTACCCCGACCCAGGCGCCGCGGCCTTGCGCGGCGCCTTGGCGGCTTACCATGGGGTGCGACCGGAGCAGGTCTTCGTGGGAAACGGCTCGGACGAGGTGCTGGCCCACGCCTTCGCCGCCCTGCTCAAGCACGACGCGCCGCTCCTCCTTCCCGATGTCACCTACAGCTTCTACCCGGCCTATTGTCGCCTGTTCGGCATCCGCCACGAGACGGTGCCGCTCGACGGCGCGATGCGGATCCGCGTTGCGGACTACCGACGGCCGGCCGGGTCGATCATCCTGCCCAACCCGAACGCCCCCACGGGCATTGCGCTGCCGCGGGCGGAGGTCGCCTCCTTGCTGGACCAGCACTCCGGGCTGCCCGTGGTGGTGGACGAGGCATACGTCGATTTCGGGGCGGAGACCGCCATTCCCCTTGTGGCCTCGCACCCCAACCTGCTGGTGGTGCGCACCATGTCCAAGTCCCGCGCGCTGGCCGGCCTGCGCATCGGCTACGCGGTCGGCGACGCCCCTCTCGTCGAGGCCCTCACCCGGGTCAAGGACAGCTTCAACTCCTACCCGCTCGGCCGTCCGGCCCAAGCCGGCGCCATCGCTGCGCTTGAGGACGAAGCGTTCTTCCAGCAGAGCCGGGCCGCCGTGATCGAGAGCCGAGGGCGGCTGACGCGGGGGCTTGACCGGCTCGGCTTCGACGTCCTTCCGTCCTCGGCCAATTTCGTCTTCGCGCGTCATCCCGATCACGATGGCGCCCCGCTGACCGCCGCACTGCGCGAGCGCGGGGTGCTGGTGCGCCACTTCGCCGCGCCACGCATTTCCTCCTACCTGCGGATCAGCGTCGGGACCGACGGGCAGATCGAAAGGCTGCTTTCGGCGTTGTCGGACATCTTGGACCGCGTGCGGCCCATCCCTTGATCGCCGCCTCCACCGAAGGCCCGGTTGAACGCGGCCGTTCCACCGGTCAGGAAGCGATGACCACGATTTCGCGGCTGCTGTTCGCGAACGTAGATCCTGACCAATCTCCGTAGTAGCTGATGTCCAGGAAACCTTGTTCCCTCAGGTGGTGATCGATCGCCTCCTTGGGCAGGAAGCGCAGCGTGCTCTGGCTGCTCAGCCGTCCAGCAGGCAAATCGTAGTCGGTCACAAAGGTCACAAACTCTCCCCGAACACAGGTGACGGTATGGCGAGCGCTTGCTGTGTTGCCGTCGCAGTCGGGGGCGGTCCGAAGCGAAGCGTCTGGCGTCCAACGTCTCCAGGGTCGGTCAAGCGGATTGCGGCTTTCGAACATCAGGCGGCCGCCGGGCGCCAAGGCGGCCCTGATCGCAGCGAGCGTGGAGGACACGGCAGCATTGGAAAGGAGGCACTGAAACGCGTGACCGGTCATGACCACGACGTCCAGTTCGGCTTTACCCGGGAGCGCCGATGCGTCCCCTTGGACCCAGCGGACAGCTTGGCCGCCCGGACGGGTCCTGGCGACGTCGAGCATCCTTGGTGCCGGATCGACGCCGACAACCTCATGCCCCTTCGCAGCCATAGCTGCAGCAAAGCGGCCGGTGCCGCAGCCCAGGTCCACGACCCGCAGGGGAACCGACCCGATCATCGCCTCGTAGAATCGGAAATCTTCGCCCCCAGCATTCAGAGCATCGTAGATGCTGACCAGCGCGGGGTCGGAATAGAGCAACTCGATCAACGCCTGCCTCTCCGCATCATTTGGCTTGAGGCTCCCTGCCACAGCATCGCTGATGTCCGTTCCGGGTCGGACCCGGCGGCTGGCGCGCTTGTCACGCGGGAAAGGCGGCGATGGCGGCGGGGCCGTTCACCGCCTTGCCTTTATGACGGCATCGCCGGGCGCCTCGGTCGAAAGCCACCAGCCCTCGCCCGCGAACCAGCACGTCCCGTCCGGCGCGTCGTCGGTTCGCAAGCTGCGCACCTCCTGCCAGCCGCCGCCGGCGAAGGCCGCGGCAAGCCGGCGCCCTCCTGCCTGGTCCTGCAAGCCCTCGCAGGCGATGAACCCGGCCGGGGACACGAACGCGGCCGGCCAGGCGGGCCCGTGCGCCGGGCGTGTCACTCGGATCATGCCCCCGAACCCGCCCGGCGCGTGCAGCGGGAACATCAGCCGCCCGCCCGGGCGCAGCGCGTCGAGCCAGGACCAGCTCGGCTGCGTGGCGCCCGCGTTGACATAGACCGCATCCGCCTGCGGCAAGCCGTCCCCGATCCCGGAGCGTGCATGCACGCGGACCCCGGGCAGGTGCGAAAGGTTGCGCCGGGCGCGCTCCGCCAGAGCGGCATCGATCTCGAAGGCGTGAACGCGCCCGGAAGGGCCAAGGAGATGCGCGATCACCGCCGTGTAGTAGCCGGCGCCGGCACCGACGTGCAGCACTTCCTCGCCCTCGCGCAGCGCCAGCGCGTCCAGGCAGCGCGCGTGCAAGGCGGGCTCCCCGATGTTGATGCCCCGGGTGGCGTCGAGGGCGACCAGCCAGTCCTGGTACAGGTAGGCCGGATCGTCGTCTGGCGTCCGGAGATAGGGGCCGCCCGGCACCCTGATCTGCCACGGCCCGGGGCCGGCGAACGGCTCGCGCGGGACCGCGGCGAAGGCTTGCTCGATGCGGGGGTCCGTGGCGGCGCCCTTGGCAGCGACGTAGCGGGCGAAGAAGCCGCGCAGTCGCGCAGCACGGTCGGCTGTCGGGTCGCCAGGCTGGGTGGCGCCAGCGATGGCTTCAGAAGTGCTCGTCATGAGTGCAGTCTGGCCCGCCCTGCCCCGCTTGCAAAGCCAACTGGCCGAGGCCGTTCGGCTGCTCCACGCCCGCGTTGGGCCGATGCGTGCCGGCTGAGTGTGTCGCTGGGCGTGGTGGCATGCGGCCATCCGATGCCGCTATAAGCGCACCGCCCTGAACGGAGCCTCCGCTGATGACCACGGACACCTCCGATGGATGGGACGCCTCGGCGGACGCATGGATCAAGGAGCAGGGCGAGGAGGGCGACTACGGCCGCCGCTTCGTGCTGGACGCGCCGATGGTCGAGCGCATCCGCGGCCAGCGCTTCCAAACCGCGCTGGACGTCGGCTGCGGCGAGGGCCGGTTCTGCCGCATCATGCGGGACCAGGGCATCCGGACCGTGGGGATCGACCCGACAGAGGCTCTCGTCCATCGTGCCCGGAAATTGGACCCCGGCGGCGACTACCGGGTCGGCCGGGCCGAAACGCTCGACGTAGCGGACGGGTCGTTCGACCTGGTCGTGAGCTACCTGACCCTCATCGACATCCCCGATCTTGCCCGTGCCCTGGAGCGGATGGTCCTCTGCCTCCGGCCCGGCGGCACCTTGCTGATCGCCAACCTGACCAGCTTCAGCACGGTCGGGATGCCGGACGGCTGGACGGCGGAGGGCGGCGGACAACCCCGCTTCTCCATCGACCGCTACCTGGAGGAGCGTGCCGTGTGGGTGGGCTGGCGCGGCATCCGCGTCCAGAACTGGCACCGGCCCCTCGGCACCTACATGGCGCTCCTGCTCGGGAACGGCTTCGAGTTGCGCCACTTCTCCGAGCCCGCGCCGAGCGGCGGCGACCCCGAGAAGGCGGACCGGTATCGCCGCGTCCCCTACTTCCACATCATGGAATGGCGCAAGCCGGCCATCTGACGGCGCATGGGCCGCGCGGGACCGATCCACCGCCGGGCGGGACGGATGGACGCCATCAGGCATCCCCGGTCGCCGAGGCCCAGACCTCGCGCGCGAGCGCCATGTCGAGGTGCGGCAGTTCCCTCGCCTGCGCCGTGCACGACCGCGTGGACGTGCCGGTCGTGCGGAACCCGAGCTTCCCGAGCACGCGCGCGGACCGCGCGTTGCCGACGAAGCAGCCGGACACCACCTCGGGCAGACGGAGCGTGCCGAAGGCATGCCGGAGGATCGCCCGGCCCGCCTCGGTGGCGAAGCCGTTGCCCCAGTGGCGCTCGCCCAGCCAGTAGCCGAACTCGACCGTCCCCGACGCCCCATGCGGGGTGAGGCCTCCCACGCCGAGCACTTCGGCGCTCCCGCGATCCTGGATAATCCATGCGGCTTCGCGGGGGACGATCTCCTCCAGGAATAACACCGCATCCTTTCGCAGGTAAGGGAACGGCAGCCGCCCCATCCATCTCGCGACCTCCCAGTTGTTCGCCAGCGCGCGGATCGCGTCCACGTCCGCATGGCTGGGCTGTCGCAGCACCAGCCGCTCGGAGGAGAGTGGAGGGGGATTGCTCAGGCCCATCAGGGTCGATCCAGCAGTTTTTCTTTCATCAACACGTCATACGCCTTGGCTGGGCACCTCGACGTGCGGCTCGTCCCCGCCGAGCGGTTCAAAGCGCCCCCTCAGCAACAGGAAGGTCTCGCGGGCGATGAACAGGGAGTCGGTCAGGTTCCGGTTGCGCCGTTCTATCCTCGCCCAGGCGGCGTCGTCCGGGCACGACAGCCGGTAGAGCCGGGCCTCGGCCCCGAGCGCGGCCGCCATCGCCCGAACCTGGTCTCTTTGTCCGCGCGACCAGAAACCCAGGTCCAGCACGACATCGAGCCCGAGTTCGGCGCACCGGGTCCAGACGGCGGCGATGCGCTCGGACACCCACTCGAAGCAGGCCTGGAACTCCGACGCGGGCAGGTCCTCACCGTATAACCGAAGCATCCACTCGTCGTGGGTGAGGCGCAGCGCCGGTAGGCGCCGCTCCAGCCGGCGGGCGAACGTAGTCTTGCCCGCGCCGAGGTAGCCGTGGATCATGTGGACGGTCGCCATCGGCCCGGATTAGCACAGGCGTTCGGAGACCGCCTCGGGTTGAGGGCGGTCGGGCTTGCGGGCCAGGACCCACAGGAAGCGGGCGTCCTCGTTGTCCTGCTGCATGGCGTCCGTCCGAAGCAGTTCAAGTCCCGCCTGCTGGACGAGCGCGACGCTCGCCGCCTCGCCGCTGTGGCCGAAGAACATCGGCACGCCAAGCCACTCGCCCGTCCAGTCGTGGGCCTCGCCCGCGCCGAAGCTGCCCACGAACACGCCGCCGGGCTTCAGCCAGGCGCCGACGCGCGCGAGCAGCGGGCCTTGCTCGACCGCAGGCACGTGGGTGATCGAGTAGAATGCCGCCACCCCGTCGAAGGACGCCGCGGGCAGCTCGACGTCCGTCATGTCAGCGTGCACGAACGCCGCGGCAGGGACACGGGCGCAGGCGAGACGTATCTGGCGTGTGGAGCCGTCGATCCCTGTCACGTCGTGGCCCAGTCCGACGAGCCGCTCGGCAACCGGGACGCCCGCCCCGCAGCCGAGGTCCAGGACGCGGGCCTGGCCGGGCAGGAGCGCGGCGAAGGCGGCCAGCCAGGCGTCCCACACGGCCGACGACGAGAAGCGGTCGAGGTAGGTCTCGGCCACCGCATCGTAGCCCCGCGCGACCAGTTCCTTCGAGTTCGACGCCATTCGGTCAGCTCGCCGCTTCCCTGTGCGACATTCCAGCCACTTGGAAGCCAACATCTGTCCAGAGCCGGCCGCATCCTTGCGGAACCGCTACATCCGTCCGGGAATGTCCGCCGCCTCGTGGAATATCGCCCGGATGACCGGGCCACCCTTCGCCGTGCTGAAGGCAACCCAGTATCGGCCCTCCTTCGCCCAACGCCATCCGGGCCGAAGCAGGGCTGGGTAAGGGCGTGGCGCGTCGTAGAACAACCCTTGGCCGGCCAGGTAGCGGGCGCTCGCCCGTTCCACGCTGTCCACCAAGTTGTCGATCGCGGCATCCCGCTCACGTTCGACGTAGAAGCGGGTCAGCTCGTCGAGCTGGCGTTCAGCCGCCGGCGAGAGCGGGATCACGCGTGCCGGTGCGCCGCCATTTCCTTCCGGTCGCGCTCACGCCGGATACGTTCGGCGGCTGCCCGCATTCGGGCCAGCACCGGCTCAAGCGGAACCACCCGGCCGGCAGCCACGTCAGCCTCGTCGGCATCGAGCATGGCTTCCAACTCGGCCTGCGTCGGCATGGCGGGCTGGCCGGCATCGTCCTCGACAAGATAGTCGTGCGGGTTGTCCATCATTCTCTCCTACCCGAAGTGTAGCAGATGCAAGGCACGATACAGAAGGGGCTGGGCAGCATGGGGTGGGCGTGAGGTGATCTCGCCTGCTCTCGTTGAGCTTGAACCACAGCGCCGGGACAGCCGACTGTGGTGGCGGTCCGGATCGGCATACGCAAGCGTGTGCGCTCGAAAGGCGCCGCGCAACCGGAGCTACAGGAGAAACCGTCATGTCGCCCAGAAAGAGGCTTCTGCTTCAGGTCGCGGCCGGTCTGAACACTGGTGATTTCAGCCGTATAAGCGAGTGGTTCACGGATGATTTCAGGCTGCATGAGCCTGCTCAGCCTGACTGGCCCAGGGGGCACGAGGGCGCGCGGCGGATGCTGGCCGAGATCAAGAACAAGGTCCCCGGTGTCCGAGTGGAGGCGCTTGACATGGTCGAGGAAGGAGATCGGGTTGCCGTCCGGTGGCTGTTCTCAGCGACGCGGGCGGGAGAGCCTCGCCACCTCTCGGCCGTTGCCATCTACCGCTTCACCGGCGACCTCATATCGGAGGACTGGGGGATAGCGGTCCGGGCCGCTTGGCCTTGAGGCGGGATCAACGGCGCGGAGGCTTGAAAGAACATCGGATCGCCACCCTGAACCACCCATTCACGCCGGTTGTCTTGTCCAAGCCTCAGCGCAGGTGTCCGGTCAGGTCCGAGATCAGCGGTTCCGGGCAGGCACCCGCGTGAAGAGCAAACGGTTCATCTTAGGGATGAACCGGACCGCCATGAACCCCGCCTTGGTCAGCACGCGCTGGGACGCGGTGTTCTCCGGATGCGCGAAGGCCCGCACCTCGGGCAGCTTCAGCGCGTCGTCGGCCCAGGCTACGCATGTACGCGCAAACTCCGTTGCGTAGCCTTGGCCCCAGGTGCCAGGGTGGAAGGAGTATCCCAGCTCCACCCCCCAGCCCGGATCGAATGGGTCTTCGTACAGCCCACCCCACCAGTTGCTGGTCGCCCTTTCTGACGATGGCCCAAGGTGCATACCCTTGTTGGCGGCGCTTCCACTCGAAAGCCGCGAGCCTGCGGCGGCACTCCCGGAGCGAGGCATGATGGTGGGTGAACCGCATGGCGTCAGCATCGCCAAGGAAGGCGAAGAACGCCTCGGCGTCTCTGGCACGAGGTGGGCGGAGGAGCAGGCGCGATGTGTCCAGCATGGGGCGCTCCCACTTTCCATTGGAGATGCCGACGAGGCTGACTGTGCCATTTGGCCCAGCCCTTGCCTGGAACAAGCGTGGTCGGCAACGACGCTTGGATCAGCATGGCGCTCGGAACCCTGGATCGCCCCCCCCCCCAGACCATCCCGCCGCATAGGCGGGTTACATTCCCGGTGACGGCGAGGAGGACGGCTTACGCGCCGCTTCCGCCACCCTGCTCCCGACATCTTCCGCCTCGGCCCCTGCCCCGCGCCGGTGCGTGTCGACGTCCCGGCCCAGCTCCCGCAGTGCTTCGGCGTTGCGCTGGACCGCCGCGTCGAGCCTTGTGATATGCGGGGCTACCGTCCTGCGTCCTGCCTCGGCCTGAACCTGCCGGCGCACCTTGTCGCCCCTGCGCTCGCCGGGTTGCCTGAGCTCCCCGAGCTGCCGCACGAAGGCCCGCACGCGCCCGCCGCGTTCGAGGGACGCGGCCTCTTGCTCCACTTCGCGCAAGGCAGCGCCGTTTTGTCGAAGCATGCCGCCGAGCGCCGTCCCGTTCCGGGCCACTGCCCTATCCGCAGCCCGGGCCTGGACCTGCTTGCGGACCTCCAGGCCCGGGTCCCGGCCTTCCGCCTCCATGGCCTGGAAGCGGTGGCTCTGCCGAATGAAGGCGTCCACCGCTTCCGCAAGGTAGTCCCGGCTTTTGCGTACCAGATCGACGCCGAGCGCCTTGTAAGGCTTGTGCGCCAGGTCGGCTGCGGCCCGGTCCCACAGGTCGGCCTCCGTGACCGGCGAGGCGTCGCCCAGGGCGCGGCTGCGCTTCACCGCCTCGTGCAGCGCGCCCTCGGCGATCATCGTCCAGGTGGCGCCCTTGGCGCGGCTTTCCGCGACATAGGCCTTGACCATCGCGCTCGCGCATCACCACGACCACCCGGCGTTTGCCCGACTGGTTCTCGGCGCGGCGTCGGTCGATCCGATCGGCAGTTCTGTTCTCTGGCCGGACATGGCCGCCGAAATAGGCGCCGTCGA
>JAABVA010002211.1_pt1 | contig 19666 bp, 20 predicted proteins | sample 5560331 | NCBI WGS metagenome assembly JAABVA01 (sample SAMN12812661, study PRJNA571458) | rock metagenome | isolation source: Antarctica rocks | place: Antarctica: Victoria Land, Mt New Zealand sud | collected 2016-01-07 | reverse complement strand
GACGCGGGATGTGGTGACGGCGGTCCTGGTTCAGCTTGAACGGCAAAAGGGGCATCCGGAGTTGGGAGGCCGATCCCCTACGTCACCCAGCGCCTCAGCACCACCGCCCGATCCCTGCACCACGCTAACGCGCGATGCAGGCGGGCCGGATAGCCGGACATGACGGCATCCCGGTTCGGGTTCATCGGACACCGCTGCTGGACGTTGCAGTGATACCGCTCGCTCCATTCAGCTTCACAGACTGGGATGCCCATCTCGTAGATCAGCGGCGTCTCGTTCTCGCCGACTGCGACCAGGTGAACCCGCGTCGTGAGGGCCGGCTTCTCCCACCGTCCTTTTGCGAAGCGCTCCGTGGTCAGCCTGGCCGTGACAACGCGACGGACGGGACGCGGGGGGGACAGGGGCACCATTCACCGTGAGCGTCACCTCGCCAGGCAAGAGGAAGGACTGGAAGTAGGCGGCGAGGTCCGTCCCGGCCTCGTCGTGCTCGACCTGCATGCCGGCCTCGAAGCCGTGGTGCCAGTCCAGGCCGCGGCGGTGGACCACGCGGCGCGTGCCGTCGCCATCCACCGTGAACAGCAGCTCCTGGTCGCGCGAGCGGACGGTTGCGCCCGTCGCGATCGGGAGCAGCTTCTTGAAGCCCCGGCCCATGCGCCCGCGCTGGGTGACGCCGTCCTTTTTGCCGGTCACGAACACGATGTTCAGCTGCGACAGGTCCGCCGCGCCCGGCTCTGTTGGCGTGACCGCCAACTCGATCCGTCCGGAGCCGCCCACGCTGTCCAGGGCGTTCTGCACGAGTTCCTTGACCAGGTGCGCCAGCGGCCTGCCGCGCTGCTGCTCCATGTGTTCCTCGTCTGCCACGATGTCCGTGGCCGAGCATGGCATCGCCCGACGCGAGTGGATGGGATGGCACCGCAGATCTTGCCATCAATCATTTTTGGCTCTTATTGGGTTCCGGGGTGGTGAGGCCAGCATCGGGAAACGGGGCTGGGAGGCTCTGGTGCGCGAGCAAAAGCAGGCGTAGGTGACCTGCTCGCGCGAGGAGCTTCTGCCATGGCCGCATCCGACTTGGTCAACCTTTCAGGCCTTCTGGACGATGCCAAGTGCTTTGCGCTGGTGCGCCAGCACCGCTGGCCGGAAGGTGTGCGCTGCCCCGTGTGTGACAGCGGGGTCGTCATCCGGGACGGCCACGACGATGCGCAGCCCTGTCGCCAGCGCTACCGGTGCAAGGCGTGTTCAGGGCGCTTCGATGACCTCACCGGCACGGTGCTGGCCGGGCACCACCAGCCACTGCGGGTCTGGGTGTTGTGCCTCTACTTCATGGGTTTGAACCTTTCCAACCGGCAGATCGCGTTGGAACTGGGTCTGGACGGTTCGGACGTGCAGATCATGACGGAGCAGTTGCGCCGCGGGTTGGTCGTCAAGACGCCGGCGGTGGAGCTGAAAGGAGAGGTGGAGATCGACGAGGTTTACGTCGTGGCCGGGCACAAGGGCCAGCCGGCGGCGGTGGCCAAACGGGCCGGCTCGGACGGTGCCGCAGACTGGCAGGCGCGCCAGGCCGCGGCACGCTGGAGAAGGACAAACCACCGATCCTCGGCCTGATCCAGCGCGGAGGGCAGGTGGTCCTGCACATGCTGGCCAACGTGCAGCAGGCCACGATCAAGCCGGTCATCACCGCCGCAGTCGCCCCGGGCGCCCTCGTCCACACGGACGAATACAGCATCTACGCTCGCCTAGCAGCCTGGGGCTACCGGCACAAGACGGTCTGCCATGGGCGCGGCGAATACGCCCGCGACGAGGACGGCGACGGCTTTTGCGAGGTCCACGTCAACACCATGGAAGGCTTTTGGTCCCTGCTGCGCTCCTGGCTTCGCCCGCATCGGGGCATCTCGCAAGACAAGCTGCCGCTCTACCTCGGTTTCTTCCAGTTCGTGCATAACGCGCGCCGACGCGGCAAAGCATTGCTCGGCACCCTCATCGCCGGCCTGGTTGCGTGATAAACCCGTCACCACCCCGGAACCCAATAAGAGCCTCATTTTTTTGTTTTCGGGACTGCCAGGGCCGAGCCACTCGCGTCCGCCAGTGCGATGCTAAGGCAGTCAGCAACCTGAAATGGAGCAATCTGTGATGTTCAACCGCCTTGCCCTCATTGCAGCTGCGTTGCTCGGAACTGCCATGGTGCAACAGGCACGTGGACAGGCACTGCCGGACGTTGACTTCCTTGACCGGCTTGCCGCCCAACGCAACGCCGAGATGCGGCCCAGGCCCGAACAACCTGCACCAGTCGCAACGCCGCAGGAAAGACTTCGCCGAGTTAGCCATTTGTGGGTCTGCATGAGCACCACTCCTTGGCAACCGGTTCTGTCCTCACCCTACCCGACCGCAACCGTCATCGGTCGAACCCAACCACAGATTGCGGCGGGCAACGGCTGGGTGAACGGCTATGCCGAGGTGCTGTTCTACAACGGCAAGATCGGCTTCGTGCCTTCGTCCCAGATCATGCCATACCATTCTGATATAAAGCCGAACAGTACTTGCACGGTGGCCGGCCTGCGCCTTGATGGTTCACCTGCCTTCGCTTACCGATAAGATGTGCTTCATCATCGTGCGCTGCATCCAAGGCACTGGTGCAGCCGTGTGCGGCTGTGCCCTGATGGTCGGCATAGCCGTTGCACGGACCAACCCTAGCCTGGTCAATCCTGACGGCGTCCCAGCACAAATCATTCCCACCTACGGGGAGGTCGGGATAACCTGGGGCGGTTTTTCAGGTGGCAGCAATGTGACGAGCGGGGGAGGGAGCGGAACTTCTCCGTCGAACACGGGGGCCACGAACCCCGGCGGCTATCAGCCTGGAAGCTCAACCGCTCTTAATGCCATGCTCGCCACCGACTACGGTTACACCGCGGAGACTGTCGCACAGCAACAAGGTGTGAGCGTGGAAGCCATTGCGGCTGTCGGGCAAGCGGAAAGCGGGTTCCGCAACGTCCCGACCAGCAACGGCTCCAGCAGTGCCACTGGCCCTTGGCAGTTCACAACTCCAACTTTCCAGGCGATCTCCAACAAGTATAGCCTTGGCTACACGGCTGCGGACATCACGAACCCGCAGGCACAGGCCACAGAAGTCAGCTACCTGATGCGCGACAACGCGAATGCCATTTCGCAAGCAACGGGCCAACCAGCGACGACTTTGCAGGCATATAGTGGCTGGGTATTCGGCACCACGCCAGGTGTCCAGATTGCAAGTGCCACGGATAGTACTCCTCTTAGTCAGTTTGTCTCATCAAAAGCTTTGACGAACAACAACATGACCTCATGGACAGTAGGCCAGTTCCGCCAAGTCATGACCAACCGGCTCGGCTCTGCCGCAAGCCAGCCCGTTCTCACGTCCTCCTGATCGGGAGCTCTCATGTGTACTTTTTCTCGCAAATTCCTGCTTGCTTCAGCCTTAACGTTCATTCCACTTTTTACCGAAGCCGCACCGCTCTGCGCTGTGCAACCAGCGTCCGCCGAGCTGCCACCGCCGGCGCCGCCGAACACGACCGTCAGCTACCCAGCATCGAACGAAGGCAACGGCCTGACACCGATTTCAGCGGCGGAAGCCAACCAGGTTCCGGCGCTGCAGCGCATCCAGGCCTCGGACGCACAGCTTTACGGGTTGGGTGAGGTCCACGGGCTGCGCAGTGTCTTTGCTGTCGCCGGCGAGAGCTTCCAGGTCTTCTACCTCAGCCCGGATGGCCAAGTGGCGATCCGCGGCGTCGCCCAGGACGCCTCGGGCAAGAACCTCACCCGCGACCAGGTCGCGCACGTGCCCGGCGCGATCCCGACGGCCGTGCTGGGCGGCGAACCCCGCCCCTCGGCCGCCGTTCCCCAAGGCGCCGGGCCGACCGCCTTGCACGTCCCGGCGGCGTCACCGTTGCAGGCTGTGCAAGCCACCACCTACGGCACCCAGGGCCGCGACGACGCACCCCGCCTCTGGGTGTTCGCCGACCCCCAATGCAGCTTCTCGCGCCGCGCGATGCAGCAGCTGCAACCCTTCGTCGCAAGCGGCCGGGTGCAGGTTGCCCTCATCCCGGTGTCGCTGCTGGACCACGAGAACCAGGGTCTCAGCACGGCGAGGGCCGAGGCGATGCTCGGCCTGCCGCGCGAGCAGATGGTGGAAACCTGGGTGGGCGACCAGCTGGCAGGGCCGGTCGACGCCGGCGCCGTCGCCAGCTTGCAGGCCAACATGATGGCGGCCGACCGGATCGGGCTTGTGGGCACGCCCACTTTCATCTGGCGCAAGGCGGACGGAAGCGAAGGCCGGGCGGACGGGATACCAGCCGACCTGGAGGCGATGGTCGCCTCAGCGAGCCGGTGAGCCGTGCCCGACAACGAACAGCCAATCCGTCGCCGCCATGGCCTGCTCAGCCCTTTTGTCTGGGCCGGGCGCTCCATCGTGCATCCGCTTGCCATTCCCGAGATACGCGCCCAGGCCGAGACGATCCGTGGGCTCCACGGCGTGTTGCAGAAGCGTGGAGCGGGCAGCGGGCCAGCCCTGGTGCTGGACGCCGGCCGCCGCTTCGACCTGGAAGCATCGGCCCAGTCGATGCGGCTCCAGGCAGCGGAGGCGCTGGACGCGGGGCACATCACCATGGAGCACTATGCGCAGCTCGGCGACGTGCGGGCCGAGGAGCTTGCCATCCTGCTGCAGCGCCGCCGCATCGAGACCACGCACGCGACGCGGCTCAACCTTGCGTTCTGCCTCGTCTTCCTCATGCTTTGCGCATGGAGCGTTCTCAGCACGCCGGCGGGCTTCACGGGGCTGCTGCTCCTGCTGTCCGGGCTGGGCCTGTGCCTGCTGTTCCTGACCAGGGCGGTCGTCGAGGCGCAGACGAACTGGCAGATCAGGACCGGGAGGATGGGCACCTTGCGCGAGTTCCTCGCCACCGAAGACGGGTGGACGCCCTCCTGACCTTCCGGGTGCCCCGGCACGTCTCAGAACGTGCCGGGCGGAGCTGAGCGCGACCTCCCGGCAAGCCATGGAGCGTGCTGGTAGTCCTCGAAGTCCCACTCGACTGACGGGTCGTGTGGACGAATGATCGTGCCCTCACGGTCGTAGACCGGTGGCACCCACGTCGCCGGCACCTGCCCCGGCGCCGCATAGGGATCATAGAACGGCGCACCCACGGGCGGAGCAGAGGAAGGTCTGCCGGCGCTGGCCGTCTTGAGGTTGCCGTTGTCGCAGCCTGCCAGCGCGGACAACAGGGCCAGGCAGGGAAGATGGCAGAGAACTGGAAAGCGCATGCTCAAACTCCTTGGTAGGCGCGGCATTCTGCCTGGAGCGGGCGCGAGTGCAGTCTGTTCAGGCGTGCCGTCTTGGTAACGGCCTCCTCCTGGTTCCCTCCTCTAGGCACCGATTATCACTAACTTGTGATACAATGGCGTCATCGCTACAGGCACGCACAAGGCTTCCCGCGAAACCCGATTGTTTCGCAAGCTGACGCAGTGGCGGCCATGCGACCCGGCTCCTGCAGTTTTCGGCCCTGCCTCGCTTGTCTTGCTTGCCCCGTTGGCCCCTTCTTCCTTGCTGCCCTTTCTTGTTGCGGATCAGGTCTGAAAATGGCTTCCCAGGCTGTCCAGCGCTGCCTTCAAGGCGTCGCCAATGCCTACAGATAGCTGGCTAGAAGACTGATTAGTAACATAGAAAGTATTAGTATTAGGTCCAGACTGGTTTCCGGACTCAGTGCTTGCCAGGCTGGCGGACAGCTCTGTCTTACGCTGGGCAGCCTGCTTCGAAGGGGCCTTGGCCCATGCCGGCGGCACAGAGAACACGTAGGCGTTCGAGCGCCTGACCACTTTCAGCACCCGGACCGTCTTGCCTGTCAGGCCATCCTGGACCCGCACCCAAGCCCGTCCGAGACGGTGGGACCACGTGAGGATGCAAGCCGCCTCCAGCGCCTTGATGGCCACTCCAACCGTCGTGCGGCTGACCCCAGAGCGTTCCGAGATCGCGTCGTAGGACGGGAAGCACGCGCCGGTGGCCTGGTGGTGGAAGGTGAACAGCAGCGTGTCCAGCACGACCAGGGTGGCGTGCGTCAGCGGGCCGTTGTGCTGGCGTGGTCGGCGGTTGGCGGCATTGTAGTCGTGCGCGGCCTGCTTGATACGGCCGCGGTCGGCGTTCGTCAGGGCGCGCGCGGGCGTCCCGAACGTTTTCTCGCGCTTGGCGCGCATAGCCTTCTCCTATGGCTGCTTTGGGAGCAACCCGTCGGGCCGGAGGCCAAGCGTCAGGCAAAGCAAATCCGTCGCAAGATGGGGCTTGCATTTTAAACGGACTTCGAGGAAACTCGGGATTGTCACGTCGCCGAGTTTCTTCAGTCTTTGCTGAGCGTCATGCCCGCCCTTACCGGCGGGTTTGTCGTTTCTAAGGTGTGGTCGTCAGCGCCTCCTGTGTTTCGGCATCGGGACAACGGCCTTTTTCAAGGCCGTATCGGTCAGCTTGCAAGTTTCAAAGCAATTTCTCAACCCTGTTGTGCTGTGCTTTGTTCGTTATCCCTTCCTGCTGTGTTGTTTCGTGATGCACCTGGCTGCCTCTGCCTGTTCCAGGCTGGGCCGGCACGCCAGAAGCAATGAGCAGGCGCTGTGTTGCGCACGAACGCTGGCTGTTGCACAGCCTCGTCGTCTATATACCCAGCTTGCTTCGTAGGTTGTTGATGAACCGGTCTAACCGTGCAATTTCGTCCATGGCCCAGTTGGTAAACCTCTCATATTCGGCGTTGTCCTGCCGCAATCGCACATTTTCCTGTTGCAGGTGCATGTTTTGCAGCTGAGTGGCCTGGAGCCGTGCCTGCAATGCCTGGAGTCGCTGATGCGCCCAGTCCTGTTCTCGACGTTTGTTCAGAGCGGACCACATCTCTTTCGAGACCTGCTCTCCCAAAGCGGCGTTCAGTCCCACCCGGTATCCTGTTCCAAACTCCGACACTGGTCCCCTCCTAGCCTTCCCTCTTTGCCGGCAGGCCCGCCTCGGTTGCGATGGCGACGGTGCGGTCCATCCCCCCGCCGGACGGTTGCGACGACTCGGCCTCTGCCGCCGGCCCTTCCAACGCACGCTGGCCCACCCTGCCGTTCGCCAACCCGGACACGCCGCCGGTGGCGCCGGTCCTGATCTCCCTCAGGGTAGCCCCGAGCCCGATCAGCCCGGCATCCTGCGCCAGCGAGTGCGTGTCGAGCCGGTCGGCCGCCTCCAAGCCGAGCCATGTTGGGACATGCTGCGGGAACAGCGCAATCATCCTGAAGCAGGCGATCAGCGCGACGGTGTGCGCCAGCACGAACATCGCCAGCATGACAACCATGCCGAGCAGGTTGGACACCAGCCACCCCGCGGACAGCGCGAACCCGGAGGCGATCGAGAAGGTCACGAAGATCAGCCGCGAGATGGCGGCGAAGCAGAAGTAGCTGAGGAACAGGCCGAACAGCATCAGGGTCGGCCGCAGCAGCAGGTTGAACAGGATGCCGTAGCCGCGCAGCCCGCGCCCGTGCAGGCCGTCGCCCTGGAACGTCATGTGCGCGAACGCCCACAGCGGCACGCTCACCATGGCCTCGCAGAACAAGATGAGCCAGCCGAGGATGCCCATGGTCCACATCAGCATCGGGATCATCGGCAGCACGAAGGCGATGACCAGCCCCGGCACCAGCAGCGCCATGAGGCCGTAGAAGATCGGCGTACCAAGGAAGCTCATCACCAGGTGGCCGCTGAACGCCGCGGCGACGCCGCCGAAGTTGAGCGTGATGGCGTTCCACGCCATGGCGCCGGCCGTGGCCGTCGCGGACGCCAGCAGGCCCGCGGCGCCGAGCGCGGTCAGCGCGGCCAGCACCATGCCGTGGCCCAGCTTCACGAGGGCGGCGAACGGGTCGGCCCAGTTGTTGGCCGTGGGCGACAGGGACGTGGTGAAGAGCTTGAGGACGCTTTCGGAGATGCTGAGCCGGCGCGCGACCTTCTCCAGCAGCCCGGCGCCGTCGCTGTCGGGCGCCGCCCCGGAGAACAGCTCGGCGCCGCCGGCGGGCTGGTCGAGCGGGTCGGTGGTGGCGACGTAGGTGTTCAGCCGGTCCTGGAACTCAGCCACGGCGTGGACCAGCGGCGCCAGGTCGGCCGAGAGATAGCGGCCCAAACCTTGCCAGTTGGGCGGGTTCACCGTCGGCATGGCCGAGAGCAGGGAGAGCGTCAGGCCGTTCAGCCGCCCGAGTTCCGCATAGTAGGCGCCCGCCCCGCTCCAGCCCAGGGCCGCGATCTGCGTCTGCGCGTCCTGCGCGCCGACGCTGCCATTGCGCATCGCTTGCGCTGTGTACTGGCCGCGCAAGGTGGCCGTGACGCGCGTGGCGTCCTCCGTGAGCCTGGCCGCGTAGTCGGCGGTCGTGGCTTCGAGCATGCTCTGCATGGGGTTCAGGCTGGCGGCCTGGCGGCTCTGCCAGAAGTTCTGGGCGACGGTCTCGGCGGTCGGCCGGATGTCATCCTGCAGGACGCGCGTGACGATGGTCCGCTCGGCCGCGGACATGTCGAGCGCGGCATCCGCCGCGTTGCCCGCGGTGCGGATCGTCACCGTGCCGCACACGGGGGCGCCAACCTCGTTGCCGACGGCGAGGCTGTAGGACCAGGTGACGTAGCCGTCGAGGCCGGCGGCTACGCCGGTGATGGGCTGGGGCTGCGGGACGAGGTTCGGGTTGCCCGCGGACACGTTCACCAGCGCCCGGCACAGCTCGGCTTGCATCAGGCCCGCCACCACCCGCTTGCTGCCGGGGATGACCGGCTGGACGATCGGCTCGGCGTCCGGGCCGATCGCCTGGATCGCTGTCTGGTAGAGGTTGCGCGCCAGGCCGATGCCCCACAGCCCGACCTGCGCCACCACGGCATGGCCGGCGCTGAAGCCGCCCAGCACCGGGAAGGCCATGAGGCCGGCGAAGGCCAGCCGCACCGGGAGCCAGGCGTTGGTGCGGTTGCCGAGCACGCGGCCGGTTTCGGCGGCGGCGACGGCTTGCTGGATCAGGCCGTAGCACAGGAAGGCAATCATGAAGACTATGACCGCGCCGGTGAGCTGGCCGAGCATGGTCCCGATGACGGTGGCCTCGGGGCCGATGGCGCCGCCGCCGGTCGCCCGCGCCATGCCGGGTACGGGAAAGATCGATTGGATGAGCTGCGCCGTCCAGTCGTTGCCAGGGCTGAGCGCGCCCCAGACGACGCCGACCGGGTTCGCCTGCGCCACCGCCGGGCCGGGCATGAGGGGCAGCAGGGCGAGGGCGAGGGTGGGACGGGAAAGCCGGGGCATGCGGGAAGGCTCCAGGTCGGTTCCCGCCAGCCCTCGCACAGGCGAACGCGAGTCCATACCTTGTCACATGGACATGCCGGGGCTGGGTGCGGGCGCGGGAGCCATGCCACGGTCCATCTCCGCCCTGATGGCCGTATAGAGGCCGACGGACACTGGATGTTCCAACTCCGCCCACCAGATCGGTCCGCGCTGTTCTCAGGCACCATCCTTTGTCGCCGCCAGCTTTGGCGAGCACGAGCAGCAGTCTCTGACTTTGCCTGCAGCGCAGCGGCCATCACCCCCGTCCACTGATGATAGGTGCTGGCCATGGAGGTTTTCCTTGAACGTTGCGCTGGCCTGGACGTGCACCAGGCCAGCGTTGTCTGCTGTGTCCTGATCGGCGCGCCAGGGCGCAAAGCACAAAAACTGTTGCGCAGCTTCGGCACGACTACGCGCGAGCTGGAGGCGCTGCGGGCGTGGCTGGTCGAGCACGGCGCCACCCACGTCGGCATGGAGAGCACCGGCATCTACTGGAAGCCGGTCTACGCCGTGCTGGAGGGGCACTTCGAGCTGATCGTCGGCAACGCTCACCACATCAAGAACGTGCCCGGGCGCAAGACCGACGTGAAGGATGCCGAGTGGATCGCGCAGCTGGTGCGCCACGGCCTGGTCGCCAAGAGCTTCGTGCCCCCGCCCGCGATCCGCGATCTGCGCGAGCTCGTGCGTCACCGGCGCACGCTGATCGAGACGCGGACGGCGGTGCGCAACCGGGTGCTGAAGCTGCTGGAGGCGGCAAACATCAAGCTCTCCGGCGTGGCCAGCGACGTGTTCGGGGTGTCCGGCATGGCCACGCTGGAGGCGCTCGCCTCGGGCACCAACAACGCCACCGAGATGGCGGGCCTGGCGCGTGGGCGGATGCGGCGCAAGCACACGGCACTCGAGGCCGCACTGGAGGGACGCAGGCGCGAGCCCCAGTGCTTTCTGCTCGCCATGCAGCTCCGCACATTGGGGACGATTGATCAGGACCTGGACGCACTCGACGCCCGCATTGAAACCCAGCTTGAGCCGTATCAGGCTCAGCACCGGCTGCTGATGCAGATCCCCGGCGTGGACTGGGTGACGGCCGCCTCGATCATCGCCGAGATCGGCACCGACATGGACGTGTTCGCCACCGCCCGTCGGCTGGCGGCGTGGGCCGGGGTTGCGCCGGGCAACTACGAGAGTGCAGGCAAGTCGAAGGGGGCTGGGACGCGCCGAGGCAACGTGTTCCTCAAATCCGCACTGTTCGCTGCCGCCTCGGCCGCGGTGCGGACCAAGGGCAGCTACTACCGCGACAAATACAATCGCCTGCGTGCCCGCCGCGGCCCGGTGCGGGCGATCATGGCCATTGCCCACAAGCTGCTCATCGCTGCGTTCCATATGCTGAGCACGGGCGAGGTCTTCCGTGATCTGGGCGAGAGCTACCTCGACAAGGTCGCCCGCAAGCGCTCCACGACCAAGCTGGTTCAGCGCCTGAGCAACATGGGATACGATGTCATGCTGGTTCCCAAGGCAGCGTAACCTCATCCAAGCCGTCCGTCCGGAGTTATTTCCGCAGCAGTGTCCGAACCATGACGGACAGCGGTCCGTCTGTCCGAGAACTCCTGGCGTATGACGCCCAGGCGGACAGCTTGATTGCCGGATGGGAAGACGGACACCTCTGCTGAGGTGTGCAGCTCACCTCCGAAAGCACCGCCCTACATCTGCATCCCCCCGGTGCTGTCCTTGGCGCTCGCCCTCGGCCTCGCGTCGGGCCAGGCCGGCGCCGGCCCGTTCGCCTGCCTTCAATGTCGCGGTGAGCTGGGCCACCTGTTCCAGCGCCGGCCGCTGCTCGGCCGCGACGGATGCCGACGTGACTGCCCCGGCATGGCCATCGGCCCGCATCATGGCGCGCACGCCCTCCGCCCCGAACCGCTGCTCCACCGCCATCCCGAACCGCTCCAGCTCGGCCGCAACTGGCGTGTCCGCTTGCACCGCACGCCATGCCAAGCCACGCACCTGCTCGTCCCCTACCATGGCCAAGGCGCTCAGCGCCGCTTCGGCCACGGAAGACAAACGCGAGATGCCGGTCGCATCCGCCGCACGCTGCGTGTCCACGCTCGCGCGGTAGGCCCCCTCCGCCCACCTCTCGGTCGTGCCGATACGTGTAGCGGCTTGCACTCATCCGCGGTCGGGCGCGCACTTATCGGCCTGAACCGGCTCACGCTCGCTGGGATTATCGGCGACGCCTGGCTCACGCTGCATGACTTCGGGCGCAGGCTTGGTGGGACGGACTTGCAATCATCGGCCCCGGCGCACGCTCGCTGGGACTGAGAATCGCCGGGTTTGGCGGTTGGGCAAGAAAACGAGGAGTTTCCTTCCCGCTGGTCTGGGATGGGTGGGCGCCGTGCAAATGTCGGTTTATCGGGCAATGAACCCGTGTAGGGTTTCAACGTGTCCGAACCAGCCGCCTGCACGGACTTCCTTGCCACCATGGCCAGCCCACCCGTGCTGACCATCGCACGCCTCATGCTGCGCCCGCCACGCCCCAGCGATGCCGCCTCATTCTTTGCCTTCCTCGGCGACCCCGCGGCCATGCGCTTCACCCACTGCCATGCCTCGGTGCGCGAGTGCCGCCGACGGTTGGCTATGTTTGAGTGGCAGCGGCGCCGGGCGGGCTTTGCGCCGTGGGCGGTCCTGACGCGGGGCGATGGCCAGCTTGTGGGATGGGGCGGCCTGTATGAGGACCCGTTCGATCCGGGCTGGGGCGTGGAGCTGGGCTACTCGCTCCATCCTGCGGCTTGGGGCCAGGGCTATGCGACCGAGCTGGCACGTGTGTGCCTGGCCTGGGCTGACAAGGAACTGGAAGCGCCGGAGGTGTGGGCGTTCGTGCATCCCGACAACACGGCATCCCGGCGCGTGCTGGGCCGGGCAGGTTTCACACAGGTTCGGCCGCTCCCGGAGAAGGACCGCATCCTGCTCCGCCGGGCAAGGGGCGGATAATCCCAGCGAGCGTGCGCCGGAGCCGATGATTGCAAGTCCGTCCCAGCGAGCCTGAGCCGGTTCAGGCCAATAAGTGCGTGCCCGGCCGCGGATGATTGCAAGCCGCTACAGTTACGGCTATGCGACAGTCCTAGCTGAGGTGCTATGACTGCTTAGGGTTTGGAAGCTGCTATCAGACCCTGGGCCAGTCGTCGGCTTAGAAGCCGGCAGATAGGTGTTTGCCGTCACTGGCTCCGAATCCTGGCACGTGTCGCATCCCAAACAAGAAGTGCTACTCGAGATAGGGCGTCAGCACCTCTTCGACCCATTCCATGAACGCGCGGACGCGGCGCGACAGGTTATGCCGATGGGCCACCACGAGGGACACGTCGAGCGGCTCGGGACGGAAATCCGGCAGGATCTCCACCAGCGCCCCGCTTTCGAAATGCCAGCGTATCCCTGAAAGCGCTGCCTGGATCAGCCCCATGCCTGCGAGGCCGGCGGCCTCGTAGGTCTGCACGCTGTTGACGTGCAGCGCGCCTGGCAGCGGAAGCGTCGCATAGTTGCTGCCGTCACCGTCCGGGTACTCCCACCCGTAGGGTTTCGCGCCGAGTATCCTGCTGTAGTGGATTGTCCGATGTTCCTGAAGCCGTAGATCTTCCAGAGATTGAGGGACGCCATAGCGCGCCAGGTATGCGGGACTGGCGGCATTCACCATCCGCAACTGGCCCAGCAGGCGGACGATCAGTGTCTCGTCTCCGATCGGCCCAATCCGCAGAACGCAGTCAAACCCCTCTTGGACCAGATCGACCTGCCGATCCGTGCTCGATACCTCCAACTCCAACTCGGGATAGGTGGCCATGAAATCTGGCAAGGCTGGTACGATTGTCGTGCGCGCCAGCTCGGTCGGCAGATCGACCCGGAGACGCCCCCGCAGCGCAACGCGATCTCCCGCGAACATCGAATGCAGGTCGTCGACATCGGCCAGCAGATCGCGGGCGCGCGCATGAAACGCTCGTCCGTCTTCCGTTAGCTGCACGCTGCGCGTCGTCCGGTGCAGCAGCCTCACGCCAACATCTTCTTCCAGCCTCCGAACCGCTGTTGAGGCCCTCCCCTTTTGAATGCCCAGGCTGTCGGCCGCGCGGGTGAAGCTCCCCATTTCGGCGACCCGTATGAAAATCAGGATGGGCTCAAGGTTCTGCATTTCGGCGCCTCCTCATTGATCCTCAAATGAAGAACAATGCGTTCGTTTGCGCATAGTTTATCACATTCCAGGCATACAGTATGCCTCGGAATAGAACGAGCCCTTCATTGGCTCCGTGATGGAAATGCCGAATCGCCAAGGAGGCAACATGATCCTACCCAGCATCTCTACCGCCGTCGTCTACCACTCAGGCTATGGGCACACGAAACGTATAGCGGAAGCTGTCGCCGAAGGCGCTGCTGCCTCGCTGATCCCGATCGATGCCGAAGGCAACGTCCCCGACGATGGGTGGGACACGCTCAACGCCGCAGACGCCATCATCTTCGGCTCGCCGACCTACATGGGCGGCCCGAGCTGGCAGTTCAAAAGGTTCGCCGACACCTCTTCAAAACCCTGGTTTGAAGAGAAGTGGAAGAACAAGATTTTTGGCGGCTTTACCAACAGCGCCAGTATCAACGGCGACAAGCTCAACACGCTGCAATACTTCGTTCTGCTGGCCGGTCAGCACGGCGGCCTGTGGGTCAGCCTCGCCATGAAGCCAGCGAATGTCAAAGCTTCCAAGCGGGACGATCTGAACAGGATGGGCTCGTACATCGCACCGATGGCGCAGTCGGATGCGGATGCGGCGCCAGACGAAATGTCGGAAGGCGACCTTGAGACCGCCCGGCTTTATGGCATCCGCGTCGCGGAGATCGCCAGCCGATTTGCGGCTGCACCGAGCGCTTGAGCGCAGCATCCCACTCCAACAAGAGAATCGACCAATGGCTTGGGAGAGAAGCTCGCGCTCCCGTCTCTGTTGACCTCGCCGCCTAGTCCACCCAGCCACCAGCCCGGTGGAGACACACCGTTCAAGCTCTTCCCACATAAGCCGCGACGGCACCCAGTCGCCATTAGCAAGGGACACACCATGAGTGATTCGCAACCGGCCATGAAGGTCACCGGCCTGGACGAGAGGGAACGCCTGGCCGTGGAGACGCTCTACCGCGCCTTCAGCGAGGGAGATCCCGACCTGCTGGACCAGGCGGTCACGCCCGATTGGCAAGACATCCCGTTGGCACCAGGCCAAGCGCCGGGCCGGGAAGGCATGAAGCCGCTGATCCGGGGCTGGTTGCTGGCGTTCCCGGACACGCGGATCGTCATCCACGACATCTTCGGCGTGCCAGGCCGGGCGGCGGTGCGCGCGGAGATCACGGCGACGCACAAGGGCGAATGGTTCGGGATCGCGCCGAGCAACACGGCATTCCGGATGCCGATCCACGAGTTCCACGCGATCGAGGACGGGAAGATCACTCACACCTGGCACCTGGAGGACTGGTTCGGCTGGCTGAACCAAGTGGGCGCCTGGCCGCCGAAGAACACCGGATGATGGAGGCCGCCCGCATCCACAGCTAACCGAACCATGACTGACAAGTCTAACCTAGCCATCAACACCAACGACAATAACCGCAAGGCGGACAGCTTGCTTGCCGGGTGGGAGGGACAGACACCTCTGCTGAGGTATGTGGCGTGCCTTCGCAAGCACCGCTCTACATCCGCATTCCCCGGCGCTGCTCTTGGCGCTCGCTCTCGGCCTCACGTTGGGCCAAGCCGGTGCTGGCCCGTTCACCCTGCTTCAAAGCCGCGGTGAGCTGGGCCACCTGGTCCAGCATCGGCCGCTGCTCCGGCATAACGGACACCGACGTGACTACCCCAGCCTGGCCATCGGCCCGCAGCATGGCGCGCACCCCCTCCGCCCCGAACCGCTGCTCTACCGCTGCCCCGAACCGCTCCAACTCGGCCGCAACCGGCGCGTCAGCTTGTGCCGCCCGCCACGCCGCGCCGTGCACCTGCGCGTCCCCTGCCGCAGCTACGGCACTCAGCGCCGCCTCAGCCACGGGTGACAAACGCGGGATGCCGGTCGCATCCGCTGCGCGCTGCGCGTCCACGCTCCCGCGGTAGGCCCGCTCCGCCGACCCCTCGGCCGTGCCGATGCGGGTCAGGCTGTCCGGCAGCGCACCCGCGGCCCGCTCCGCATTAGCGCGCTCCTGCTTGGCTGCACCGGACGCGAGCCACCCCACCTTGCCCCGCAGCTCCCCGAGCTGCTCCGGCTCGCGTGCCAGCCGGGCCGCGGCGCTGGTCCAGCCCTCGCGCTTCACCAGCTCGTCCAGCGCCGCCCGCGCCCCGTGCGGGTCCTTGTAGGCCCCTTGCAGGTAGCTCCACCGCGCCTCGCGCTCGCGCTGAGCCGCCTTGTCGGCCGCCACCGCCGCCGCGACCTCGCCGGGGCTGGTGCCCCGCCCCACGCTGTCCCGCCTCTGCCCGGACGGGTCCACGTAGGGCGGGATCAGCCAGCCCCCGGCAGGCTGCCCCTGGCCTGCCGCAGCCTGGGTCACGCTAGGCACCGCGGCAGCAGCAGTCTGGCCGATACGAACACCCGCACCCGCCGTCTGCTGGGCAGCTTCGACCGTGTCCTGTGCCCTCTGTCCTTCCCCGGCTCGTCGCCGCAGCTCCGGCACCAGCTCGTCCAGAGTGGCCCACGCCACAGATGCCGCCCGCACCTCGCCTCGCGCCATCTGCCGCGCAAGCTGGTGAACGTCGCGCGCCGTCTCCTCGGCCACGAACACCTGCGCGCTCTCGCGCTGCCGGGTCAGCGCCACGTAGCTCGCCGCCGCCCGCCAATGGTGCGTGTGCAGCAGGTACGTGTGGTCCAGCGTCTTGCCCTGCCCCTTGTAGATCGTCCCCGCATAGCCGTGCCGGAAACCTTCGAACCCGTCCGCTGCCGACCAGGTGACAGTACAGCCCTCTTTGCCGGCCGGCGCGTCTAGCAGGACCGCGACCTGCCCTGTGCGGGCATCGAGCCCGGTGATCGTACCGGCGTTGCCGTTGTACACACCGAGCTTCTTGGCGGTGTCGGTGAACTGCAACCGGTCGCCGACTGCGAACGCCGCCTCGCCGTGCTTGGTCGCCAGCACCACGTCCGGGCTGCCCAGCTCGTGCCGCTCCCGCCGCACCTGGCGCAGCTCGGCGTTCAGCCGGTCCACCTCGACGTTGGTGTACGCGAACACGAACCGGCTCGCCTGCGGGTTCGCTGCCGTGTCCGCCTTCCAGCGCGAAACCAGCGCGGCCCGGGCTGCCTCCTGGTCCGCCGTCCACGTCACCGCGCCGTGGCGGTCGAACGCCTGCACTGCCGCGTCGAACCGGCCCTCGGCCAGGTCGCGCGCCGCCTGCCGCTGCCAGTCCACCTTTTGCCGAATCACCTCGGTGATCTCGGCCGCTTCGTGCGCCCTGCGCAGCTCGGTAAACAGCCCGCCCCGCTCGATGCTGGCAAGCTGGCGGTCGTCGCCCGCGAGGATCACCTTGGCACCGGCAGACTTCGCCTCGGCCAGCAGCTCGCCGGTAACGCGGCTGTCCAGCATCGCCGCCTCATCCACCACCAGCACCGTGCGCTTGTCCCACCTTGGCGACCGGCCGTTCTTGATGGCGAACAGCGCCGCGTGGACCGTGCCCGCCTCGCGGAACCCGTCCGCTTTCAGGTCCTGCGCCACGGCGTTGGTAGAAGCCAATCCCACGATATGGTAGCCCGCCGCCTCGTGCGCCTCGCGCACTGCCGCCAGCGTGTAGCTCTTGCCCGTGCCGGCCCGGCCCTCGATCAGCTTCAGCCCACCGGCACTGACTGCATACTCGAACGCCGTGCGCTGGTCCTCGCGCAAAGTGCGGCTGCCAAGCGCCGCCTCCTGGTGTCGGGCGATCACACCTCGGTGGTGCCGGGCACCGGCAACGGCAGCCCCGTCCGCCAGCGCCGCACGCTCCTGCTCGCGGACCGTGGTGGTAGTGAACCGCTCGGCCACCTCGCCCGTCTCCCGGTCGTGCAGCGCCCGCATGGTCCGGTGCCCCATCACCGCCGCCTTGGCGGCGGCCACGTCAGGGACGGCCGCGGCGTCGGGCGTCCCGTTCGGCCCGGTCCCAAGGTGCTTGGCCAGGTAGCGGTCCAGCTCGCGCTCGGTGAAGGTCGCGTTGTTCCGGGTCAGCGCCGCCAGCACCTGCTCCGGGTCCCGCGCCGCCGCCTGGTTCGATTGCCGCAGCGCCTCCGCCCGTTCCACGGCCGGGCTGTCCACCTTGCGCATCCGCACCGGGCCGATGTGCTCCCCGGGGTGGGCCGCCGTGGCGTCCACCCGCAGCGCGATGCCGTGCTCCTGGAAGTAGCGGTCCTGGTGGACGCGCCACGTCTCGCCCCACGCCTCGGCGTCCGTCACCAGGGCGCGGGTGCCCGCCTTGCGCACCTCCGGGTCCAAGTCGCGCGCCTTCTTGGCGGAGAGCTGGTCGCCCTCGATACGTCGCGTGGTGATGAGGAGGTGGGCGTGCCAGTTGGTGTGGTCGCCGCCCGTGCCCTCGGCCCACGCGCCCTCCCCTTCCCAGCGTTCCTTGTGTGGCGCGTGGACGTCGAGCTGCACGGCCAGGCCCTTGGCGACGAAGTGCTGCTCGGCAAACGTGCGGGCCAGCTCGATCCGGTCCACGGTGGTCAGCTCGCGGTCGGCCGGCAGCGCCAGCACGATCTCGCGCGCGACCTGGCTGTCCTTCCGGCGCTCGGTCGCTTCGGCCGCGTTCCACAGCACGGCGCTGTCGGCGAACCGGGGGTCGGCCCCCTCGGGCAGCAGCATCTCGTGTCTGCACCACTTCGCTCGCTGGCGCTCGGCTCCGGGCAGAACCCGCTGGCGCGGGAGACTTGATCTCTGTTTTGACCCTGCCCAGGTCACAAGAACTGTGGGGAACGCCAGCCGGTGCTGGCAGCGGTCTGAAAAACTAGCTGAGCCTAATGGGCTTCCGGTTCGACACCGGTCTCCTCCGCTAACCCGCTCCGGCCATCAGGCGGAGCGGGTCCAGCCCTCCTGGCTGCGGACAGCATGAACTCCATGCAAAGTCAGGGATGAACGCCGTACCTGAGACGGTTGCCCACGAAGCGGAGCTGCCGGTCGTCCGTGTCGTAGACGTACTTGCGCGCTTCGGTGGCGGTCTTGTTGTTCACCAAGCGCGTCAGGCAACAAGGATCGCACGCACGAAGCACCTGTTCCATCTCGGCCGTGTTCACGGCCACGAACATCTGCGTGGGTCCAACCGGCAGGATGATCTGCCCTTCTGGATGGTCGAGGCCGTTGGTCATGTGAACAGGGCGGTCTGAAGTCAGGAGCGAGTGCCTCGGTTTTTTGACCGTGACGATGCTCCATCGCATGGCGTTGAGGAACGTGCCGGCGGTGGCGCTGTCGATCACGTCTTGCAGCAGCACGGCCCATGTCTTGTGCTCGACATCGTGCCTCATGCCCGCTTTGAGTTCTGCAAAGGTCGCCGGGTCCGAAGGAGTCCGGAAATCATCGTACACGGGTTCGATCTCGGCCAGGCGCTCGGCCAACCCGACCCTGCACTTCTCCTTCAGTAGCGCCACTCGCTCCGGGGTGCGGTGGATCAGGGAAAGGATGAACCGTGACCAGCCACTCCGGAGCTTGGATGGCATGTCGGCGGTGCCGTCCAGGTTCGCCAGCATGAAGCTGAGCGCGTCGTAGGCGGCCTGGTCCGTCATGCGGAAGAACTCGTCTTCCAGGACGCCCTGCTGTTCCGGCGGCAAGCCTGTGACAGTGTACAAATGCCGTTCGTGCGCCGTTGCCTTGGGCGACTTGCGCCTGGCCTCCAGCAGGCTGCGAGGCCGGCTGAACTCGCACATCAAGCCGTCTGCACCCACCCATGGGCGGAGGTAGAATTGCGGAAGATAGTGGTGGGTGAAGGACTGCTGCCTCATCGGGGCCTCAAGGGTGGACACCCAATATAGTCTTCAATCCACCTGCGGAAACGTTGCCTGAAACTCTTGCCAGGTCCGCTGATGACGACGATCCTTCCCCTTGGTGCAATTGATTCGAGGGACAGCCGTGGCCCGCACACTTGCCGAGCGCCTGCGCACGCATGAGCAATCCAAGGCCCGGCTTGCCGAGGCTGAAGCCAAGCTGAAGCTCGACGAGCGCAAGCAGCGCACCCGTCGCCTGGTCGAGGCTGGCGCCCTCGCCGAAAAGGCCGGCCTGCTCGACCTGGACAGCAACGCCCCATTGGCGTTAAAATAGCCCTTGATCTGACGCGGGTCGGCCCGATCCTGGGCAGATGCAAAACACAGCATCTCTCCCGGCGGATCAATTTGAAGAGTTGCTGCGGCGACTTCCCGCCGGTCTCG
>JAABVA010002209.1_pt1 | contig 19676 bp, 19 predicted proteins | sample 5560331 | NCBI WGS metagenome assembly JAABVA01 (sample SAMN12812661, study PRJNA571458) | rock metagenome | isolation source: Antarctica rocks | place: Antarctica: Victoria Land, Mt New Zealand sud | collected 2016-01-07 | reverse complement strand
GCGGTCCTCGCCGTCCCGCACATTGACGAGCTCCCCGCCGAGCTCCCCCCCGCGATCGCGGGGGCCGTCCCCGCGCTCCACGCGGCTGCGTCTCCGGCTCAGGGTCGCGCGACGGAGAGCTGCCAGTCGTCGAGGTAACCCGTGGCAAAGCCCGCCTCGGAGTATGCGAGATAGAAGTCCCACATCCGCACGAACGTCTCGTCGAAACCCAGGGCGCGCACCTCGGGCGAGCGCTCCCGGAACGTCGCGCGCCAGCGCCTCAGGGTCTCGGCGTAGTCGAGCCCGACCGACCGGCGCTCGGTCACCCGCAGCGTCGTGTGGTCGGCGAGGGTCGCGTCGATCGCCTCGAGGCTGGGGATGAGCCCGCCCGGGAAGATGTACTTGTGGATCCAGGTGTAGGACGTCTTCGTCGCCTCGAACCGGTGGTGCGGCATCGTGATCGACTGCAGACCGAAGCGTCCGCCCGGCGCGAGTAGTCGGTCGATGGTCGCGAAGTAGGTGGACCAGTAGCGCTCGCCCACCGCCTCGATCATCTCGATGCTGATGATCGCGTCGTACTCGCCGACGGCGTCGCGGTAGTCGCGCACGTCGATGGTGATGCGGTCGGACACCCCGGCGGCCTCGGCGCGTTCCCTGGCGAGCTGGGCCTGCTCGACCGACAGGGTCAACGTCGTCACCCGGGCGCCGCGCTGTGCGACGCGGATCGCGGCCTCGCCCCAGCCGGTGCCGATCTCGAGGACTCGTGATCCCGCCCGGACCCCGGCGTAGTCGAGGATCCCGTCGACCTTGCGGTGTTGGGCCGCGGTGAGGGTCTCGCCGCGTGCCGCCGGGTCGAACCAGGCCGCGGAGTACAGCATGGACTCGTCGAGAAAGAGCGCGAAGAGGTCGTTGGACAGGTCGTAGTGCCGGCGGACGTTCTCCTGGGACACGGTGGCGTCGCCGGCGTCCTCCTCGCGGGGCTGACCGCGGTCGTAGACGCGGCGCAGGTTGCGCAGCGCGCGCGGCACCAGGTGCTCGATGTTCTCGGTGAGCACTCGGAGCACGCCGACGAGGTCGTCGGAGTCCCAGTCGCCGACCATCCACGCCTCGCCGAACCCGATGAGGCCGTGACGCCCGAGCCGGGTGAAGAAGGCAGCGGGCCGAATGAGACGCACCATCGGGTCCGACCCGGTGCCGGCCCCCTCCACCGTCCCGTTCGGCCACTGCAGCCGCATGGGCATCCGCCGCACCGCACCGCGCATCAACCAGCGGGCGATCGTCATGCGGGTGTGGTGATCCCCCGGGTCCTGAAGTCCGGGCCAGACGCCCTCGGCCGGGTGCGGGATGAGCCGGTCGGCAGCGGTGTCGGTGGTGGACACGGGCGGATCCTCTCGCCGTCGGGCGGACGGTCCCCGGTGATTCCGGGGCTGTGCGGTCCGTCAGGGGCACCTTCGCGTGCCGCGCGCGCTGTGTTCGCGCCTTTTCGTCGAGATCATGCGGCGTGTCGTGATCCACTGAGTGAGGGCCCCCGGCGCGACCGGACGCAGGCGCGGCCGCGGCCGCGCTCCTCGCCGCGCGGCTCGTCTAGCCTCCGCTCTCCCGGTGATGCCGCGCGGGGCGGGGGACGCCGCCGGGAAGGACGCACGAGGATCAAGGAGCTGTGGCCGTGCCCGACGATCTCGACCGGCTCGACGAGGACCTCGCCGGCGGGCGGGTCGACGCGTCGACCTATCGCCGACGCCGCGACACCCTGCTCGCAGCGGAGGCAGCGGAGGCAGCGGAGGCAGCGGAGGCAGCGGAGGCAGCGGAGGCAGCGGAGGCAGCGGAGGCAGCGGAGGCAGCGGAGGCAGCGGAGGCGCCGCCAACCCGCCCCGCGCCCACGTCTCCCGTCGGCCCCTCCGCCGGCCCCTCCGCCGTCCCTCCGGCCGGGCCCCCTCCGGCAGGTGCGGGAACCGACGTCGTGTCCCCGCCAGTGTCGCCGGTCGAGCCGCCCCCGGCCACGTCGCCGCCACCCTCGGTGGCGCCCGTCCCGACCCGACCGCCCGACCCCTTCCCTCCGCCCTTCCGTTGGGACGACGACGCGCCCCCAGCCACCGCGGAGCGCACGCAGGTGGTCCCGGGCGCCGGGGCGGGGCGCATGCGATCCGTCCCGGTGCCACCGCACATGACGGCGCCACCCTGGGGTGTCGCGGCGCCGCAACCGGCTCGCCGGGTCCCACAAGCCTCCCGGCCGCGGATGCAGGGTCCGGAGGTGTTCGGTCGCGGGCCGGGCGTCCGTCCCGCCGCGGTGCTGGGCACGGTGTTCGTCGTCGCGCTGGCCCTGGCCGTCCTGGTGGCGTCGTTCCTGTTCTAGCCGTCTACGCTCCGGACCCGTGGCGACCATGGTCACCTTCCACGCTCATCCCGACGACGAGTGCATCGCCTGCGGCGGCGTCATGCGCGCGGCCGCCGACGCGGGCCACCGGGTCGTGCTCGTCGTCGCGACCCGCGGCGAGCACGGCGAGATCGTCGCCGACGTCCTCGCTCCCGGGCAGACGCTCGCCGAGCGGCGCATCCAGGAGACGCACGCAGCGGCCCAGGTTCTCGGCGTCGCGCGTACGGAGTTCCTCGGCTACGTCGACTCCGGCATGGCGGGCACCGACACCAATGACGCGCCCGGATCGTTCTGGAGCGCCGACGTCGAGGAGGCCGCAGAGCGGCTCGCCGAGATCCTGCGCGAGGAGGACGCCGAGGTCCTCACCGTCTACGACGACCACGGCGGGTACGGCCACCCTGATCACATCCAGGTGCACCGCGTCGGCCTGCGGGCCGCCGAGCTCGCCGGAACACCACGCGTCTACCAGGCGACCCAGAACCGCGACGAGGTGAAGAAGATGATCACTGCGGCGATCGACTCCGGCCTCGGCGACGGGCTGGCCGACCGCGAGACCCCCGACATGGAGGCGATGGGGACTCCGGCCGACGAGCTCACGACCCGCGTCGACGTCACGCCCTGGGTCGGGGCCAAGCGCGCGGCGATGCGCGCACACTCCAGCCAGATCGCCGCCGGCTCCTTCTTCCTCGCGCTGCCCGACGAGGCGTTCGCCCTGGCCTTCGGGACCGAGTGGTTCATCCGCGTCGGGAGGCCGGCGGGCGTCCGGGAGGACGGCCTCTTCCCGGTTCTTGCGGCGTAACGTGGGCCCATGAGCCTGTTCGGGCGCGACAAGCGCCAGATGGTCGACCGCGCTGACGCCCTGCCCGGACGTCCGACGCCGTTGGGGGTTCCCGAGACCCACCTCGTGTCGGGTCACCGCATCAAGCCGCCGTTCCCCGAGGGCATGCAGACCGCCGTGTTCGGGATGGGCTGCTTCTGGGGCGCCGAGCGCCTCTTCTGGCAGACCCCCGGCGTGTACTCGACGGCCGTCGGTTACACGGGCGGGTTCACGCCGAACCCGACCTACGAGGAGACCTGCACCAACCGCACCGGGCACGCCGAGGCGATCCTCGTCGTCTTCGACCCGTCGGTCGTCCCCTACGAGCAGCTGTTGAAGATCTTTTGGGAGGAGCACGACCCCACCCAGGGCATGCGGCAGGGCAACGATGTGGGAACCACCTACCGGTCGGCGATCTACCCCGTCGACGACGCGCAGCGGGCGGCCGCCGAGGCGAGCCGCGACGCCTACGCCGACGCGCTGCGCGCCGCCCGCCGCGGCGAGATCACCACCGAGATCGAGCCCCTCGGCGACTTCTACTACGCCGAGGACTATCACCAGCAGTACCTCGCCCGGGTGCCGAACGGCTACTGCAGCCTCGCCGGGACCGGTGTGTCCTGCCCCGTCGGCGTCGGGGTCGAGGCCCCGCCGGCCGCGACGCCGTAGCGCGCCGACCCCGTCGCGACGAGGGCGTCGGGTCGCCGTGGTCGAACCCGCTGGGAACCGACCCACGACGGGTGACGTGGGCACACTCGCGCACCGTCGTGATGGAGGAGCCATGACCGCCGAGCCCGCCGGAGCTGCTGCGCCCGCCGGGATCGTCGTCGAGTCGGAGGGGTGCCGCCTCGCGGCCTGGCACCTCCCCGGGCGGTCGGACTCGCTGGTCCGCGACGGGCTGCGGCCCTGTGTCGTGATGGCCCACGGATTCGGGGCGACCCGCGACTCCGGGCTGCTCCCGTTCGCCGAGGCGTTCGCCGCCGACGGCGCGGACGTCCTGCTCTTCGACTACCGCGGGTTCGGCGGCTCCGATGGCCACCCGCGTGGCGTCATCGACCACCGCCGTCATCGTCGCGACTACCAGGCCGCGATCGCCCGGGCCCGCTACCTCGACGGCGTCGACCCCGAACGGATCGTCCTGTGGGGGAGCTCCTACTCCGGCGGGCACGTGGTCCCGGTGGCCGCGGCCGACGGGCGGGTGACCGCGGTGATCTCGCAGGGCGCGGCGATGGACGGGCTCGCCGCCGTCATCGAGATCCTCCGTTACGCCGGCCCCCGGCAGCTCCTACGGCTCTCCGCGCACGCGGTCCGCGACGCCGTCGGCGCGCTCGCGGGACGCACGCCGCATCACGTCGGGGTCGTGGGGCCTCCCGGTGCGCTCGCCGCAGTCACCGCCGCGGACGCCGCCGACGGCTACGGGGCGATCATCGGGCCCACGTTCCGCAACGAGATGCCGGCGCGGGGCATTCTCGCCATCCCGTTCAACCGGCCCGTGACGGCGGCGCCGAAGCTGCGCTGCCCGCTGCTGCTCGTGATCGCGGAGCGGGACACCATCGCACCTCCCGCGGCGGCGCGACGCGTGGCCGAGACCGCGGGCGGTGACGTCGAGGTGCTCTCCCTGCCCTGCGGGCACTTCGACATCTACGTCGGCGACATGTTCACCACCTCGCTCGCCCGACAGCGGGAGTTCCTGAGCCGGGTGTGACCCGGGGAATCAGCCCTCGAGGACGTACCCGCGCCCGCGGATGGTGCGGATGCGCTCCGCACCGAGCTTGCGGCGGAGGTATCCGATGTAGACCTCGACGATGTTGGAGGTGGGCGGGCCGCCCCACACCCGGGTGACCAGCTCCTCCTGGGAGACCGCCTGCCCCCGCGGGTGCCGCATCAGGGCGTCAACCAGGGCGAACTCGGTGCGTGACAGGTTCACCGGCTTGCCCTCGACGAACACCTGCTCCTGCGCGGTGTCGACCATGATCTCGCCGCGGCGCAGGAAGAGCTGCGCGGTGGGCCGGTCGTCCCCGAGCCGCAGCCGCAGCCGAGCGAGGAGCTCCTCCATCGGGAACGGGGTGACCAGGTAGTCGTCGTGGCTGGCTCGGAGCGTCGACACCGTCCGGTCCCGGCCCTCGGGCGTGGTGAGCGCGATGATCGGTGTGCGGGGACTGTCGCGATGCAGGTCGGCGAGGACCTCGGCGGGCCGCATCCCCGGCATCTCCACGTCGAGGACGACCGCGCGCGCCCCGCTGGCCCGTGCGGTGGCGCCCACGCTCCAGCTGTCGCGCAGCAGCTGCGGCTCGAAGCCGTGGGTGCGCAGGGTCCCGACCAGGACGCTCGTCGTGCGCAGCGGGGGGGCCACGCACAGCACGCGTCCCCGCTCCGCGTCCGCATAACGATCCCGTTGCATCACGGCCAAGCTTGGCTCGCCCGTGGCGGAGTTTCAATCGGTGAGCGCTGAGTGGAGACTGACCTCTCCTCCTGAGCGGTGAGCTGACGGATCCACCACGCCCGGCGGCCGGTCCTTCACCCCCTCGGACCAGTCGCGCCGCAGTTCGCGCGTGTCGAGCGCACACGGGCGTCGGCTCCGGTCGACGGGTGCGGGGTCGGCGATCTACGGTCGGACCGGGGCGGGAACACGCCCAGCGGGAGTCCGAGGAGTCGGGCTGAGAGGGGATCCGGCCACACGCGTGGCGCCGATTCCGACCGTTCGAACCTGATCCGGGTCATGCCGGCGCAGGGAGTGATCACATGAGCACGCCCATGTCCAAGAGCGGTGCGCCCGGTGTCGAGGCCCGGGAGCAGAGGGCCGACGACGTACCGAACGAGGTGGCCCCCACCCTCGACGGTCCCGTCCCCCGCACGCTCGGCCTCCTCGACCAGGGCGCTTTCTGGGCCAACCTCGGCGTCAGCCTGCTCGGCTTCGCCGGCGTCCTCGCGGTGCTGCAGCCGGCCGGTGCCCCGCAGCTCACGATCGCCGCCGCGGTGACGGCCACGATCGTCGGCACCGCCATCGGGGCCGCGATGGTGGGGTTGTCGGCGATCCCCGGGGCATCCACCGGTGCCCCCGCGATGGTCGTCCTGCGGGGCCTGTTCGGCGGCGTCCTGTCGTGGATCCCGTCCGTGCTCAACATCGTGCAGCTCATCGGGTGGGGGACCTTCGAGCTCGTCGTCATCGCGGCGGCCGGTCAGCTCGCGCTGGGCGGGCCCACGTGGGCCTGGGTGCTCGGGGCCGGGGTGGCGACGACGGGGCTGACGCTGCGTCCGCTCGGCATGCTGCGCCTGCTGCGGCGGGTGGTCACGATCCTCGTCGCGATCTCGATCGCCTACCTGGCCTGGCATCTGTTCTCCCAGCCGCTCCCCAGCCTGGGCACGGGCTCCTGGGCCGGCTTCTGGGCAGGCGCCGACGCCGCGATCGCCGTCGCGGTGTCCTGGATCCCGGTCGCGTCGGACTTCTCCCGGCACTCGCGACGCCCGTCCACGGCGTTCACCGCCGCCACCGTCGGCTACGGGCTGACACAGATCCTCTGCTTCGTCGTCGGCCTCGCCGCACTCGCCCTGGTCGCGGGCAATGGTGACAAGGTCTTCGCCCCGATGCTCGCCGCACCGCTCGGCCTGGGCGCCCTGCTGATCCTCGTCGTCCGCGAGACCGACCAGTCCTTCGCCAACGTCTACTCGACGGCCGTGTCGATCCAGAACCTCGCGCCGCGGGCGGACCGCCGACTGCTGTGCCTGGCCATCGGCGCACTCGTCACCGCGCTCGGGCTCGGCGTCACGATCGACGACTACGCGGTCTTCCTCGCCGTCATCGGATCGATCTTCGTGCCGCTGCTCGGGGTGGGGGTGGGCGATGCCCTGGTGCGTCGCGGGGTCACGTCGGACCTGTCGCGCTGGGCGCCGTCCCGCCCGCTGATGGTCCTGGCCTGGGTCGTCGGGCTGGTGGCGTACCAGCTGGTCAACCCCGGCGGGGCGCCGGGCTGGTCGGATGCCTGGACGGCCCTGCGCCAGGCGATCGGGTTCGCACCGCCGTCGTGGCTCTCGGCGTCGCTGCTCTCGTTCCTGGTCGCCGCCCTCGCCGCATCCGCCTGCGCTGCCCTCGAGAGCCGGCGCCGTCGCCCCGTCGGGATGACCTCCCTCGATTGAGGATCGGTCGGGCGGGGCAGCCCGTCGACGAGAGATCCGTGTCTGCCCGAGAGGAGCCCGCGATGAAGGCGGTCGTCCACAAGGACGCGCACGCCGTGGCCGTGGAGGACGTCGAGGACCCGCGGATCGACAAGGATGTCGACGCCGTCGGCTACCAGCCCCACCGTCGCCGGCGGGGAGGAGCAGCCCGCGGTCGTGCTCAACCAGCTCGTCGACGCCATGCGTCACACCGGGCGCCTCGGCGTCGTCGGGCTCTACCTACCCAAGGATCCGGCGCGCCCGACGAGAACTCCGCCGAGGCAGGTTGCTGTTCAACATCGGCCGCTTCTTCGAGAAGGGCCAGAAGATGGGCACCGGCCAGGCCGACGCCAAGGCCTACAACGCCCAGCTGCGGGACCTCATCGTCGCGGGGTGGGCGACCCCGTCCTTCGTGGTCAGCAAAGAGCTGCCGCTCGAGGACGCCCGCGACGCCTATGCCCGCTTCGACCGTCGCGAGGACGGCTACTCCAAGGTCGTCCTGAAGCCTTCAGCACTGCTCGAAAGGGAAACAAGCGTGAAGATGCGGACCCTCGGCAAGACCGGGATCAAGGTCAGCCCGTACTGCCTCGGCGCCATGATGTTCGGCGCGTGGGGAAACACCGACCACGACGATTCGATCAGGATCATCCACAAGGCCCTCGACGCCGGGATCAACTTCGTCGACACCGCCGACGTCTACGCACAGGGCGAGTCGGAGGAGATCGTCGGCAAGGCGCTCACGGGCCGTCGCGACGAGGTCGTGCTCGCCACCAAGGTGCATGGGGGGATGGGCGACGACCCCAACCGGGCCGGCAACTCCCGGCGCTGGATCGTCGCCGAGGTCGAGAACTCGCTGCGACGGCTGCAGACCGACCACCTGGACCTGTATCAGATCCACCGCCCCGACTCCTCGGTCGACGTCGAGGAGACGCTCTCGGCGCTCACCGACCTCGTGCGCAGCGGCAAGGTCCGCAGTGTCGGTTCGTCGACGTTCCCGGCCTCGGACATCGTCGAGGCGCAGTGGACGGCCGAGCGGCGCGGACTCGAGCGGTTCCGCACCGAGCAGCCGCCGTACTCGATCCTCAACCGGGGCATCGAGCGCGAGGTCCTACCGGTCTGCGAGCGCTACGGCATGGGCACGCTCGTCTGGAGCCCGCTGGCCATGGGCATGCTCACCGGGAAGCACCGCAAGGGCCAGGAGTCGTCGACGGAACGGATGAAGTTCGCCCCGGGACGCTTCACCGACGAGCGCAAGCTCGACGCGGTAGAGGATCTGGTTCCGCTGGCCGAGAAGGCCGGTGTGTCGATGGTCCACATGGCGATGGCCTTCGCCGTCGCCCACCCGGGCGTGACGTCCGCGATCATCGGCCCGCGCACGATGGAGCACCTCGACGACCTGCTCGCGGGGGCCGAGGTCACCCTCGACGACGAGGTCCTCGACCGCATCGACGAGATCGTCCCGCCCGGCGTCGACATCAACCCCGGGGACGTCTCCTACGCACCTCCGGCGATCGATCGGGCGACCCTGCGCCGGCGGCCGGTGGCGGAGCGCGCGGCCGCGTGACCGGTGCTCGTGCGGCGGGTGCTGCTCCGCATCGGTGCGCGCCGAGGTTTGCCCCCGAGATGAATCGGCTACGTGACCTGCCGCGCCCTCCGTGCACCCGGTCGACCGCGGATCGGGTCGGGTGCTCGTCGAGCCGAGGGAGAACCGAGTGACCACCGTCGTCATCGTCGTCGTGGTGGTGATCGTGCTGGCCCTGCTGGTCGGAGGGGGACTCGCGCTCGCCCGGCGCCGCCGCACCCAGAAGCTGCGGGAGCAGTTCGGCACCGAGTACGACCGCGTGCTCGAGCGGTCATCGAACCGTCGGGAAGCCGAGAAGACGCTCAGTGCCCGGCAGGAGCGCCACGACGAGCTCGAACTCCGTTCGCTCAACCAGCCGAGCATCGACCGCTATCGCGACGACTGGAAGCAGATCCAACGCTCGTTCGTCGACGATCCCGGCTCCGCCGTGGAGCAGGCCGACGGCCTCGTGACCGCCATCATGCGCGACCGGGGCTACCCCGTGGACGACTTCGAGCAGCGGGCCGCCGACGTCTCGGTCTCTCACCCCGGCGTCGTCGAGCACTACCGGGAGGCGCGTCGCGTGCGGGACGCCCACCGCGACGGCACGGCAGGTACCGAGGACATGCGATCCGCCGTGACCTCCTACCGCGACCTCGTGGAGTCCCTGCTCGACGAGAGCAGTGACGACCGGGGAAACGACTCCGGCGAGGGGCGCCACCGGGGGCGCGGCATCTCGGGTGATCGCGGCGGGCGCCACGGCACGGACGAGCAGGCGCGCGACGCGCGCCAGGACGGGAGTCGACGGTGACCGACCGGGACCAGTACAGGGAGCCCGTCGCGGACGACGGGCGCCAGGAACCCCGCACACCGCCCAGGAACCCCGCGATGCCGGACGGTGCCGAGCAGGAGGGCCGAGAGGGCCAGCACCACGGCGACACGCCGCCGGGCCACGACGCTCCGGCCCGTCCTCCGCAGGGCTACGGCCACCAGAGCCGCGAGCGACAGGGTTATGGGCGGCCGGACCCGCCCGGCTACGGCCAGCCGGGCCCCGGACCGCAGGGCTACGGCCAGCCGGGCCCCGGACCGCAGGGCTACGGCCAGCCGGGCCCCGGACCGCAGGGCTATGGCCAGCCGGGCTACGGCCAGCCGGGCCCGGGGCCGGAGGGCTACGGCCAGCCGGGCTACGGCCAGCCGGGCCCCGGGCCGCAGGGCTACGGCCAGCCGGGCTACGGCCAGCCCGGTCCGGGTCATCCGGAGTACGGCCAGCAGGGTCCCGGCCAGCAGGGCCCCGGGGAGCAGGGGTACGCCCAGCAGGGATACGGCCAGCAGGGTTACGGGCACGAGGGTCCCGGTCCACACGGATACGGGCAGCCGGGCTCCCCGAACGTGGGCGCACCGGATCATGGAGCGACCGCCTTCGCCCCGCCCCCGGGACCGCCGCACCAGGCATACGCGGAGCCCCGTCCCGAGGGCTCCGGCGGCGCTCCGGATGGCTCCGCGGGAGGCGGCCAGCACACCGGGCTCCCGGGGCGTACGGAGCAGCTCGGAGCGCGCGGCGTCGACCCCACGACCGGTCCGACGACCGGTCCGACGAACGGCCTCGCCGAGCCCGGATCCGCCGGGTCCGGCGCGGGCTCGGCTTCGGAACCCGAGGTCGCCGTCCTCTCGTCGACGGTCTCCGACGCCCTGCGGCGGCGGTGGGACGACGTGCAGACGGCGTTCCTCGACCGTCCTCACGAGGCGGTCGAGCAGGCGGACGGGCTCGTCGGGGACGCGCTCGACGAGCTCGGTCGGGTCTTCCGGGAACAGCGCGCCGACCTCGAGAGGCGTTGGGACGACGACTCGAGCTCCACCGAGGACCTGCGGCAGGCACTGTTCCGCTACCGCGAGTTCTTCGACCGGCTCCTGGCGCTGTAGCCCCGACCGGCGGGTGAGGGTCCTTGGTCCGCACGGAGACCAGGCCGCCTCCCGGGGACGTCGGGTGGGGCACGGGACGGCGCGTGGCGCCGTTCGTCCGACCGGCAGCGCCGTCCGTGCGGTACAACGAAGGTCGGACGGGCCGGAAGGGATGGAGGCGGCCGTGAGCAACCGGTTGCACTCGTGGGACGACGGCGACGTCGAGGTCGTCGCGAAGCGGCTGTGGGCAGGAGGGGTGGCGACGGCGATCGTGGCCGCCGGTATCGGGATTCTCGGCGTGCTCATCGTGGGGACGGTGCTGGACGTCGGCATCCAGGCGGCCGGCCGCAGCGGCGCCCTCGTGGAGAACGCCTCGACGATCATCCCGGTGTCCGCGGCGATCGCGGCGCTGGCGGGCACGGCACTGCTGCACCTGCTGCTGCTCACCACACCGCGCCCTGCCTCGTTCTTCTCCGCGATCGCCTTCCTGATCCTCGCGGTGCTGGTCCTGCAGGTGTTCCTCGCGGACGGCTCGATCGGCGCACACATCGCCACGGCGGTGCTCTACGCCGCGATCGGCGTCGCCATCGTGTCCATGCTCTCGGGTGTCTCGGCCACCTCGGTGCGCCCGAGGTCCCCCGGCGGCTGGGGCGGGCGGCGCTACGACGGCCGGTACGACCCGCAGTACGACACCCACGACCCGCAGTACGGTCCCGGTCCCTACGAGCAGGGCAAGGGCGGGTACGACGCCCGTGCGCAGCCGACCGAGCGCTACGACCCGCGGGGTCGCCCCGGCGACCGCTGGAGTTGAGCCTGCCCACCGGCCCACTGCGGTGTCGTGACCTTCCTTGCCATTCGGCCCCCGGCCTTGACCGATTCGGCTGACCCTCGACACGATCGGACCTCCTGATCCTCGTGGACGGCTCCTTCCTGCCCGCACAACGGTTCGTCGTCCGGTGGGCGGCGTGGTGGAGAGGTGGTCCTCGTGGCGCGATCGTCGGTCAACGGACGCGGAGCAGGACCCGAGCCCGCCGGTCGCCCGGCACCCGTCGACGCGGTGGCCGTGCTCGACCAGGAGTCCGACCAGGAGTTCGACCCGCAGGCCTCCGGCCCCGGGGCGCTCGCCGCCGCCCGGGCTGCCCTGCGCCTCGCCCTCCCCGAGCCGGGCAGCAAGTTCAGCCAGGACGACGAGTGGTGCGTGGTCGCCCAGCCCGGGGGTCCGTGGACGGAGTTCCGCTTCCACGACTACGACCGCATCTTCGCTGTTCCCGGCCTCTACGAGAAGATCTTCTACGACGTCCTGGGCTGCGACTCGCCGCGCTTCATGGTCGGCCTGCTCGCCGACGCGCTGGCCGCCGCCGGACAGGACCCGGCCTCCCTGCGCGTTCTCGACCTCGGCGCGGGCAACGGGATCATGGCCGAGGAGCTCGCCGCGGTCGGCGTGCCCTACGCGGTCGGGGTCGACATCCTCACCGAGGCGCGCGATGCCGCGGCGCGCGACCGACCCGGGCGCTACGCCGACTACCTCGTCGCCGACTTCACGGCGCTGTCCGCCGCGGAGCACGACGTGCTCGCCGAACACCGCCTCGACGCCCTCACGGTGGTGGCGGCCCTGGGGTTCGGCGACATCCCGCCCACGGCGTTCCGCACGGCCTACGACCACATAGCCGACGGTGGGTGGGTCGTGCTCACGATCAAGGACGCCTTCCTCCACGAGACCGACCCCTCCGGGTTCGCGGCGATGATCCGCGGCGGGATCGAGTCGGGCGCGCTGGACATCGTCCGGCGGGAGCGCTTCCAGCATCGGCTCGCCACCGACGCGAGCCCCCTGCTCTACGTGGGGATCGTCGCCCGCAAGCGCGCGCCCCTGCCGACCTGAGCACGAGTGCAGGTCCGTCGTCGTGTGACCCGCCGGTAACACGCTCTACCCCGTACGGTTGTCGGGACCGTTGTCGTGGAGGTGTCGGGAAATGTCTGTCCAGAGTCGTCCGTCGAGCGTGCCCGTGAGCGAGCCACAGCGCCCTGCCGACCTGGCGAGGGCTCTGGAGTCCCTGGTCCCCCCCGAGCTCCTGGCCAAGGCCGACCCCGCCCTGTTCGGGCGGACGATGCTGCAGCTGGCCCAGGGCTGGGCGGCGCACCCCGGGGACGTCTCGCGGGCGGTCGCCGCCTTCGCCGGGGCGTCGGTGCGGGTCGGGTCGGCGACGGTGGCGCGGGCGCTCGGCGGTGAGCCCGAGGGCCCGATGCCGGTCGTGCGCGACGGTCGGTTCAAGGACACGACGTGGACGGAGAACCCTGCCTTCTGGGCGTTGCGCCAGGAGTACCTGGCGATGCTCGACATGCTCGAGTCGCTCGTGGACGCGGCCGGGCTCGACGACGACGCGCATGGGCGCGCCTCGATGATGCTCGGCCTGCTCGGCAGCGTGCTGTCCCCGACGAACGTGCTACCCGGCAACCCGTCCGCGCTCAAGCGGGCCTTCGAGACCGGCGGGTCCAGCGTGATCGCCGGTCTGCGGTCGATGCTCGCCGACGTCGCGACGAACAACGGGCGACCCCAGCAGGTCGACAGGAGCCAACTGCGCGTCGGCAAGGAGCTCGCGGCGACGCCGGGGAAGGTCGTCTACCGGAACCGGCTGATGGAGCTCGTCCAGTTCGATCCGCAGACCGAGGACGTGCACGCGGTGCCGATCCTCGCGAGCCCACCGTGGATCAACAAGTACTACGTCATGGACCTCGCCCCGGGCCGCAGCTTCCTCGAGTGGGCGGTGCAGCACGGGCACACCGTCTTCGTCATCAGCTACCGCGACCCCGACGCGTCGATGGCGGACACCGGCCTGGAGGACTACCTCGAGCTCGGTGTGCTGGCGGCCCTCGACGTGGTCGAGGAGATCACCGGGTCGAGCCAGGTGGATCTCGTCGGGCTCTGCCTCGGCGGGCTCATGGCGACGATCGCCACCGCCGTGCTCTCCAGCCGCGGAGAGGACCGGATCCGCTCGCTCACCCTGCAGAACACCCTGCTCGACTACAGCGAACCCGGCCCGGTCGCGAGCTTCGTGAACCCCGACATCGTCGACCGCCTCGAGCGTCAGATGCGCGAGACCGGCTACCTGCCCGCCGACTCGATGGCGAACACCTTTGATCTCTTACGTGCCAACGACCTGATCTTCAACTACGTCGGTCCGAACTGGCTGGAGGGCAAGGCGCCGCCCGCGTTCGACATCCTCGCGTGGAACAACGACTCCACGCGGATGCCGGCGGCGATGCACTCGTTCTATCTGCGGCACTTCTACCTCGCCAACGAGCTGGCCCGTGGCGAGCTCGACCTGCTCGGCGAGCGCATCTCGCTCAAGGACGTCACCGTCGACACCTTCATCATCGCGGCCGAGAACGACCACATCGCGCCGTGGAAGACGTCCTTCACCTCGACGCAGCTTCTCGGGGGCGAGGTGAGCTTCACCCTCTCCACCGCGGGCCACATCGCCGGTGTCGTGAACCCGCCGAGCCCGAAGGCCAAGCACTGGGTGGGGACCGTGGCCGACGGGTCCGATCCCGAGTCCTGGCGCTCGCGGGCCACGGAGGTGCAGGGCTCGTGGTGGGAGTCGTGGACCGAGTGGATCGCCGAACGAGCCGGCGAGCGGGTGACGCCGCCCGAGGTCGGGTCGTCGGTGTACCCGCCGCTCGAGGACGCGCCGGGCTCCTATGTCCTGGGGACGGCGTAGAAGGCGGCGCCGTGTGCGCGAACGCCGTGCGGCGCTTGCTCCCCGCTCTGACCTGACCCGCGCCCAGGGGCACCGCTTGGTATCCTTAGCGTTCAGCGCACGCACCACCCCCGGAGGTTGGACATGACGATGCCGTCACCCGAGCAGATGCAGACCCAGGCCCTCGAGTACGTCAAGCAGGGCCAGGAGGCCCTGTCGGCCATCGTCTCGACGCTGTCCGAGAACCTCGCGTCGGTGCTGCGGACCGCTGGCGGGGTCGGGGGAGCGGGTGGGACCGGTACGGGCGCCGGACCGGCAGGAATGCTGCCGAAGCCGGTCGAGGCCGTCGACCAGGCCTTCGACATCAGCATCCAGATGCTCGAGGCGCAGCGCGCGTTCGCCCATAGCCTGCTCGACGCCGTTGCTCCCGCGCTCCGCGCCGCGGAGTCGGCCGTCGATCCCACCATCGACCGGACCCGGACGCGCTGACGTCCGGCGCTCTCGAGCACACCGGCGGAGGAGCGGGCAGTGGTGTCGGCGCAGGCCTGGGATTCTCAGCGTCGGGCGCTCGGCGAGTTGATCCGCAGCCAGCGGCGTCTGGCCCGGCTCTCGCTGCGTCAGCTCTCGGCGTTGTCGAGCATCTCGAACCCCTATCTGAGCCAGGTCGAGCGCGGGCTGCACGTCCCGTCCGTGCGCGTCCTGCAGGCGATCGCGCAGGCCCTCGACATCTCGGCCGACACGCTCCTGGTCCAAGCCGGCCTGTTCCGCTCTCCGCTCGGGAGCACCGAGGACGAGAGGGATCACGACGGAGCGGGTCCGACCGAGCGCGCGCTGCGCAAGGACGGGCGTCTCACCGACGCCCAGAAGGAGGCGTTGATCGCCGTGTACCGCAGCTATCTGGCCGACGGGAACGAACGGAGATCCCGCTGATGGCCGCCCGCGCCCTCCCTCCCGTGCCGTCCGGGGACGCCGGTGGTTCGGAACGCATGATGACGGTGTGGGGACAGCAGGTGCGCGTGCACGTGCGCTCCGCCCGGCCCCCGGGTCCCGGACACGTCCGGGTCCGTGCGCCGCGGCCGCTCGTGCTCGTCAACGGTATCGGCGCGAGCCTCGAGCTCTTCGACCCGCTCGTCGACGCCCTCGACCCGGCACGCGAGGTGATCCGCTTCGACGTCCCCGGCATCGGCGGCTCCCCGCTGCCCTGGGTACCGCTGCCGATGGCGGCGCTCGCGGCGCTGCTCTCCGGGATCGTCGACGGCCTCGGCCATCGGCGCGTCGACGTCCTCGGCATCTCCTGGGGCGGGGGCATCGCGCAGCAGTTCGCCCTGCAGTACCCCGGGAAGGTGGGGCGGCTCGCCCTCGTGAGCACGGGGATGGGCGTGATGATGGTGCCGGCCCGCTTCGCCGTGCTGGCCAAGATGTTGACACCCCGACGCTACAACGACCGCTCCTACCGACGGGAGGAGGGCGCCGAGATCTACATCGGTGAGGACCAGGCCGCGGTCGACCGCCTCTTCGAGCGCGTCCACCGGGTCTCGACGCAGGGCTACACGTACCAGCTCCTCGCCGTGGCCACCTGGACGAGCCTGCCGGTGCTCGGCCTCATCGCCGCGCCGACCCTCGTGCTCGCCGGGCGTCGTGACCCGGTCATCCCGGTGGTCAACGCCCAGATCATGGGCGCCATGATCCCGCGCTCGACCGTCCACCTGCACGAGGGCGGGCACCTCGGCCTGCTCACCCGTCCGGACGAGCTCGGCGGCGTCCTGGAGGACTTCCTCGACCACGACACGCCCTGACCCAGGGCGTCGGGGTCCTACAGTGGTGGACGTGCCCCGCATCAAGATCGTGCGTGCCGCCGACGGGCGGCAGTGGATGGTGCGCCAGAAGCTCGAGTGGATCGACCCGTCCACCGAGGAGGACTTCGAGCACGACATGGAGGGCGGTCGCCTCGCCTCCATCGGCATCCTCTCGTTGCTGGGTCTGCTCTGGGTCGCGCTGGTGGCCTGGGCGTTCACCGGGGGCCAAGGCGTCGTCGTCCCGTGGTGGGTACTGCTGTTGCTGGTCGCCGTGGCCGCGTTCTTCCCCATCCGCTGGATCCTCCGCCGGCCGCGGACGCTGCTGGCGGAGACCGCGGGCGGCGCCGACGGGTCCGGGCCCGAGCGCTGGGTCGGGTGGGTACGCGGCACGACCGCGGCCCGCGAGGAGATGATCCGCACCGTTCGCAACCTCGAGACCCGGGCGACACCGGCCTACGCCGACAGCCCGCTGCAGCCCGGGCTCTGACGTGCCCGAGCTGCCCGAGGTCGAGGCCCTGGCCGAGCACCTGCGCACCCACGCGCTCGCCCGCCCGGTGGCGCGGGCCGACCTCGCCAGCATGACCGCGCTCAAGACGTTCGACCCGCCGCTCTCCGCCCTCACCGGACGCCTGGTCACGGGGGCGGGGCGCCACGGGAAGTTCCTCGACATCGGACTCGACGGCCTGCACCTGGTCGTGCACCTGTCCCGGGCCGGGTGGCTGCGCTGGCACGACCAGGCCTCCGCCACCCCGCCGAAGCCGGGGAAGGGACCCCTGGAGCTGCGCGTGCACCTCGAACAGGTCGGCGGGCCCGGGTTCGACCTCACCGAGGCCGGCACGCAGAAACGGCTCGCGGCCTACGTCGTCACCGATCCCGCCCACGTGGCGGGGGTCGCGAAGCTGGGGCCGGACGCGCTCGAGGTGACCCGCGACCGGCTCGCCGAGCTCCTCGCCGGGCGCGGGGTGCGCCTCAAGACCCTGCTCGGCGATCAGCAGGTGATCGCCGGCATCGGCAACGCCTACTCCGACGAGATCCTGCACGTGGCGCGGCTGTCGCCGTTCGCGTCGGCGGGCAAGCTCGACGCCGAAGCGATCGACCGACTGCACGCCGCGATGGTCGAGGTGCTCTCCGGCGCGGTGGCACGGGCCGTCGGCCAGGACGCCGCCCGGCTCAAGGGCGAGAAGCGCTCCGGGCTGCGGGTGCACGCCCGGACGGGTCTGCCCTGCCCGGTGTGCGGCGACACGGTGCGCGAGGTGTCCTTCGCAGAGCGCTCCTTCCAGTACTGCGCGACCTGCCAGACGGGCGGCCGGGTCCTCGCCGATCGGCGGCTCTCACGCCTCGTGAAGTGACCGCCTGCACGCTTCGTCACCGACAACGTGCGTACGTTGCGCCGAACAGGCGACACGACGGGGAGAGGGGCGTGCGGCGGATTGCCGGCGCGCGTCGCGGCGGGGAAGCATGACGGCCGTGCCCGCCCGGCTGACCGACCCCCTCGCGATCGTCGCGCTGGTGGTCCTCGTCGGGCTCGTCGTCGCGGGGCTGGTCGTCGCCCGGCGGGCGCGCCGCCGTCGCCAGTTCGCCTCGCCCCTCGAGCGGGCCACCTTCTCCACCCTGCACACCGTCTCGCTCGCTGCCCCCGCCCTGCGTGCGGGGCTCTCGGAGAGCTCGGCCCAGTACGCCGTGCCCTACCTGCGCACGCTGCTCGACACCGAGGCGCTGTCGATGACCGGCGCGGACGGGGTCCCGCTCGCCTGGGACGGCGAGTCCGAGCACCACAGCCTCGACGTCCGCCAGCAGGCCGAGAAGGTCCTGCGCTCGGGTCGCCAGCAGGTCGCGAGCCGGAGGGACGTCGACTGCGGCTCGGCCGACTGCCCCGTGCGGGGGATCGTCGTGGTCCCGCTCGAGGTGGACGGCAACGTCGTCGGGACCCTCGCCGCGGTGAGCACCGAGACACCCGGACCGGTCCTCCTCCGCGCCTCGGCCGAGGTCGCGCGCTACGTCTCCAGTCAGCTCGAGCTGGCCGACCTCGACGAGTCCCGGGCCCGGCTCAACCGCGCCGAGGTGCGCGCGCTGCGGGCCCAGATCTCGCCGCACTTCATCTACAACGCGCTCAACACCGTCGCCTCGTTCATCCGCACCGACCCCGAGCGCGCCCGCGAGCTGCTCACCGAGTTCGCCGACTTCACCCGCTACTCGTTCCGTCAGGCCGGGGAGTACACGACGCTCGCTGACGAACTGCGCAACATCGACCGTTACCTCATGCTCGAGCGCGCCCGCTTCGGTCCGCGGCTGACCGTGAAGGTGCAGGTCGCCCCCGAGGTGCTCTCGGTGGTACTGCCGTTCCTCGCGCTCCAGCCGCTCGTCGAGAACGCCGTGCGCCACGGCCTGGCCACGAAGGTGGAGGGCGGGACGGTGACGCTGACCGCGCAGGACTCCGGGCCGGAGTGCCTCATCACCGTCGAGGACGACGGGGTGGGCATGGACCCCCGGGCTCTCGAGGAGGACAACCGCGACGCGCACCTGACCGGCGCGCACGTGGGCCTGGGCAACGTCGACGACCGCATGCGCTCGGCCTTCGGCCCCGACTACGGCCTCGTGGTCGAGACCGAGCGCGGCGCGGGCACGAAGATCAGCCTGAAGGTCCCCAAGTTCCGCGCCGGCGTCCGCGCCTGAGAGCGGGAGCCGGGCGCGGATAGCCTGGGTTCATGGAGTTCCGCGTCCCCTCGGCCCTCTCGTCGGTCCTGCCCGCGCCCATGGGAGGAGCGATCGGTGGGCGGACCGTGAGCGTCGTCCGTCTGCATGGCGTGATCGCGGCGCCCAGCGGGCCGGTCCCCCGTTCGGTGATCAACCTTGCGGCCGTGGACACGGCCCTCAAGCGCGCCTTCGAGGCCGACCGGGTCGACGCCGTCGCCCTCGTGATCAACTCGCCGGGCGGCTCGCCCACCCAGTCGGCCCTGGTGGCCGACCGCGTCCGAGGGCTGGCCGAGGCCCATGACGTGCCGGTGCTCGCGTTCTGCGAGGACGTCGCCGCGTCCGGGGGCTACTGGCTCGCGTGTGCCGCCGACGAGATCTACGCGCACCCGACGTCCATCGTGGGGTCCATCGGCGTGGTGAGCGGCGGCTTCGGGCTCACCGGGCTCATCGAGCGCTTCGGCGTGGAGCGCCGACTGCATACCTCGGGACGGTCGAAGGCGCGCCTCGACCCCTTCCAGCCCGAGAAGCCCGAGGACGTCGAGTGGCTGACCGGCCTCCAGGGCGAGCTGCACGCGCTGTTCGTCGAGTGGGTCCGCGACCGGCGCGGGGACGCCCTCGCCGCGGACGAGGATCTGTTCACCGGGGAGGTGTGGCTGGGGCGGAAGGCGCGTGAGCTCGGCCTCGTCGACGACCTCGGCACGCTGCGCGAGGT
>JAABVA010002206.1_pt1 | contig 19691 bp, 24 predicted proteins | sample 5560331 | NCBI WGS metagenome assembly JAABVA01 (sample SAMN12812661, study PRJNA571458) | rock metagenome | isolation source: Antarctica rocks | place: Antarctica: Victoria Land, Mt New Zealand sud | collected 2016-01-07 | reverse complement strand
ATCAGCACCGGCGTGACGCAATAGGGCGCTAGCAGGTTGTGCCGGCTCTCGTTCGGATCGTCCGCCATGCTGACCCAAGCGTCCGTCACTACGCAACGCGCGCCACGGACGGCATCGGCCGGGTCGGCAAAGACTTCGATCTTCGCCCCTTGCGCCCGCGCCCAATCGATCAGGTCCTGCGCCGGCCGCAACATCTCCGGCGTCGCCACCCGTAGGCTGAAGCCGAAGCGCGCCGCCGCCTCGATCCAACTGCTCAGAACGTTGTTGCCGTCCCCGCTCCAGGCGACGACCTGGCCGGCGATGGGTCCGCGGTGCTCCTCGAACGTCATGATGTCGGCCATCAACTGGCAGGGATGGCTGCGGTTCGTTAGGCCGTTGATGACCGGCACCGTCGCGTGCTCGGCCATCTCCTCGAGCTTCGCGGCATCGGCGGTGCGCAGCATGATCGCATCGACGTAGCGGGACAGCACCCGGGCAGTATCGGCCACCGTCTCGCCCCGGCCGAGTTGCAGCTCCTTGGCCGACAGCGTCACAACGTCGCCGCCCAACTGCCGCATCGCGACCTCGAAACTGACGCGGGTGCGGGTGCTCGGCTTCTCGAAAATCATCGCCAGCGTCTTGCCGGCGAACGGCCGCGAAGAAACCTTGCCCGCCTCCTTGTAGCCCGACGCGATGTCGAGCATGTGGCGCAGGGTCGCCGGCTCGAAATCGCGCAGGTCGAGGAAGTGCCGGGGAGGGGCCTGACCCTCCGCCGCGCTGCTGCGGTCGCCGGTGCGGTCGACAGCCCGGCGGAGCGCGCCGCTCACTTTGCCGCCATCGTGACAGGCGTGGGCAGGCAACGGCGCGCGCCACGGCGGATCATCTCGACCGCCGCGTCGCAATCGGCGTCGGTCAGCACGAGCGGTGGTACCAGGCGCACCACGTTGTCGCCGGCCGCGACGGTCAGCAGGCCCTCGGCCGTGAAGGCGTTCTGCAGCTCAGTGTTGGGCACGACGGCCTTTAGCCCCAGGATCAGCCCGGCGCCGCGGACGTCGGCCAATACGGACGGATACTCCGCCACGACGGCCCCGAGCGCGAACCAAAGCCGGCGCGCCTTACGGTCAACCTCGTCCAGGAACCCCGGCGCCAGCATCACGTCCAGCACGGCGTTGGCAGCGGCGCAGGCGAGCGGGTTGCCGCCGAACGTCGTGCCATGGGTCCCGGCCACCAGATGCTTGGCCAGCGCCTCCTTTGCCAGGATCGCACCCATTGGAAACCCGCCGGCGATTCCTTTGGCGGCGCTCAGGACATCGGGCACGATCCCCGCCCACTCGTGGGCGAACAGCTTGCCGGAGCGCCCCATGCCGCACTGCACCTCGTCCATGCCGAGGATCAGTCCATACTCGTCGCACGCGGCCCGCAGGCCGCGCAGGAAATCGAGCGACGCCGCGCGGATGCCGCCCTCGCCCTGCACCGGCTCGACCAGGATGCCGGCCGTTTCCGGGCCGATCGCGTCGCGCAAGGCATTCAGGTTGTTGAACGGCACGTGGTCGAAGCCGTCGACCTCCGGCCCGAAGCCGGCCAGGTACTTCTTGTTGCCGGTGGCGGCCAGCATTGCCAGAGTCCGGCCATGGAACGCACCGTCGAAGCAGATCACGCGGTAGCGGTCCCCGCGCCCGGTTTCGTGCATGGCCTTGCGCATCATCTTGACCATGCCCTCGTTCGCCTCGGCGCCCGAGTTGCAGAAGAACACGCTGTCGGCGAACGTCGCCTCAACGAAGCGCGCGGCCAGCCGCTCGGCCTGCGGCACACGATACAGGTTGCTCGTGTGCATCACCCGCGCCGCCTGCTCGGCGATGGCCTGCACCAGATGCGGGTGGCCGTGGCCGAGGGACGAAGTCGCGATGCCCGAGCCGAAATCCAGGAATCGTCGCCCGTCCGTCGTATAAAGCCAGGCGCCTTCGCCCCGCTCGAAAGCGAGGTCGGCACGGTTATACGTCGGCATCAGGGCGGAAATCATGGGAACTCAGCACCTCGGTGCATCTCCCCGGACCATTTCAACGCCCAACGACCCATCGCGGGCGGTCCCGGGGAAGCGCGCAGGATGGGGGGCGCTTTCCTGCGAAGTCAAACGCTAATCGACGGATTACGGTCTAATATACCAAATTCGGCATGCCATTCAGCGTATCCTTGGTCGCCCCCTGCAGCACGACGTGGTCGCCGTCGCGTTTAAGCTGATCGAACGGCACCGCGACCAGCTTGCTGCCCATGCCCAGGAAGCCGCCGACCGAGACGACCGCGACCGTGATCTTGTTGGCGTCGGTCATCACCAGGTCGTCCACGCTGCCGATCCGCTCGTTCTGGTCGCTGTATACGGCCGAGCCGATCAGCTTGCTGGCGCGGACGCCGCTTTCCAGGCGCACCGAGGCGACCGCTAGGTTCGGGTTGTTCGTCGTCGCGACCACGCCCGCCGGGGGCGCAGCCGTCTGGTCCGCCTGCTGCGCCACCACCGGCAACGCGGTCAGGGCCGCAACCAGGGTCATCACGGCAACGGGGACATGCTTTGGCACGGGGCACCTAAGGATTTAATTGCGGGTCTGCCATCGAACGTGGCGTGGCCTGCCCGGGTTCCGGCAACACGCGTCCCGTGCCATCGTGCTGGGATGGGCACCACCCCTCATGGATGATGCAAAGCCGGCAGGTGGCGCGAAGCCGGCCGGGCCGGGCCGGGCCCGCCGGCGTGCGCCCGGACCAGCCGGCCCGGCGCCGACCCGCGCCCGGCTGCACGACGCGGCGCTGGCCCATCTGGCACGGTTCGCCACCACGGAGGCCGGGCTGATCCGCGTGCTCGACCGCCGGATCGACCGTTGGGCCCGTGCGGCTGGTGTTGAGGGCACGCCCGATCCCGACGCCATCGCGGTTGCGCAGCGAACAAGCCGGCAGGCGGCGCGCGAGGTCGTTCAGGCATTGGTGCAGTCGGGTGTGGTGAATGACACGGCTTTTGCGGGTGCGCGCGCCCGACGCCTGACCCGCGCCGGCCGCTCCCGCGTGGCAGTCAGCGCGCATCTCGCCGCGAAAGGGGTGCCGCAGGCCGTCGTCCAGGCTGCCTTGCCAGACCCGGACAGTGAGCTGGCCGCAGCCCTGGCCTATGCTCGCCGCCGACGGCTTGGCCCTTTCCGGGTCGATGACGCCGACGAGGACACGCGCCGGAAAGAACTGGGCGCGCTGGCCCGGGCCGGCTTCCCGCAGCCGGTCGCGCAGCGGGCCCTGCGCATGGACATCGCCGACGCAGAGGCGCTCGTGATCCGGTTGAAGCAGGGCTGATGTCGCAAGCCCGCCCACGGTTCTCCCGCGCCGCGGTTCTGGCGGGCGCGCGCCGCAGCCTGCCGGTGCAGGTCGCGGTGGTGCCGTTCGGCATGGTTTGCGGCGTCGCGGCCCAGGGGCAGGGGCTGTCGCTGGCCGAGGCCACGCTGATGAGCGGCCTTGTCTATGCCGGATCGGCTCAGCTCTTGGCCCTGAGCCACTGGACCAATCCGGCGCCTATCCTGGCGGCAGCAATCGCCTCGTTCATCGTGAACCTGCGCCTAGCGTTGATGGGCCCCGTGCTGGGGCCGTGGCTCGACCGGGTGCGCGGCTGGCGGCTCTGGGCCAGCCTATTCGTGATGGCGGACCAGAACTGGGCGATTTCGGTGACGGAGATGCAGGCCGGGCGATGGGACGCCGGGTTCCTATTCGGGTCTGGCGCTTTCATGTGGGTGGTTTGGGTCGCCTCGACGGCGGCAGGGCACGTAGTGGGCGCGACCATGCGCCCATCGCCCGGGCATCCGCTGTTTTTCGCGGCGCTTGCGGTGTTCGTGGCCATCCTCGTGATGATGTGGCGCGGGCGGCGGGACATCGTGCCGTGGATCGTGGCGGCGCTCGCGGCCCTGCTGTTCGCGCGGCTGCTGCCGGGAACGAGCTGGTATATCGTCGTCGGCGCCTTGGCCGGGAGCGCGACCGGCGTATGGCGGGACCGGGCGCAAGGAAGCAGCGCTTGACGCTCGACCCATGGGTGCTCGCCACGCTCGCTGCCATGGCCATCGCCACCTTCCTAACGCGCGCGGGTGGTTATCTGCTGTTTCGCGCATTCAGTCCGCCGCCGCTGATGCGCGCCATGCTGGGCTATATTCCGGGCACGCTTTTCGTGAGCTACGTCGCGCCGGCGCTGGCGATGGGCGGCTTGCAGCAATGGGCCGGTGCCGCCGCAACGGTCGCGGTCATGCTGGCCACCCGTAACCTGGCGCTGGCGATCCTGGGCGGGACGGCGGCGGCGGGCGCCGTTTGGGCGGCCGGGTGAGCGGCCGGGTCATCCAGCGCAGCGCGGCCGGCGCCATCTTCGCCGGCGGTTGCGCCACGCTGCTGGGCGTGGGTCTGCAGCGCTTCGCCTACGCGCCTTTGCTGCCGGCCATGGTGCTTGCTGGTTGGTTGGGCCCAGGAGCGGCGGGCGTGCTGGGGGCGAGCAACCTCGCCGGCTACCTCGTCGGTGCTGCCTCCGCACCGGCGGTGGCGCGGCGGTTCGGCCTGCGGGCGGCGCTTCGTGCGGCAATGCTGATGGCGCCTGCGTGCTTTGCGCTATGCGCCTGGCCCGGCGGCCTCGCCTGGTTCCTGCCGTGGCGCATCCTGGCCGGGGTGTCCGGCGGCCTGCTGATGGTGCTGGCGGGCCCAGCCATACAGCAGGCTGTGGCAGCCGGGCAGCGAAGCCGCGCAGCGGGGGTGATGTTCGGAGGTGTCGGCCTCGGCATCGTTGCGGGCGCATTGCTCGTCCCGCTGCTGCTTCCAACGGGCTTGTCGATCACCTGGCTTGTCCTCGCGGCAATGGGACTGACGCTCGCGGCGCTGTCTTGGAGCCGGTGGCCCGACGTGCCGCCGCCGCCGCGCCTGCCGGTGTCGGCGGCCGGCGCCTGGCGGCTGATACTTTGCTACGCGCTTGCCGCAGCGGGCGCGACGCCGCAAATGGTTTGGTGGCCGGACTATATCGCGCGGGGCCTACGCCTCGGCGCTGCCGAGGGTGCGGCCATGTGGACAGCCTACGGTATCGCCGCTGCGGCAGGTGCGGTGCTTTGCGGGACGCTTGCGGACCGGATCGGCGTCCGGCGTCTCTTCTGCGCGGTCCTGAGCGTACAGGCGGCCGGATTGGCGCTGCCCTTGCTGGATACCAGCCTAGCGGCGCTGCTCGCGTCGTCGGTCCTGGCCGGCGCTTCGGCGCTCAGCACGGCGGCGCTGACCCTGCTGCTGGCAAAAGAGGTCGCAGGAGCGGCGTCGCCGGGCGTTTGGCGGATCGCGACAGCGGCGTTTGGCGCAACGCAGACCGCGTGTGGCTTCGGGCTGGCCGCGCTCTATGCTGCGACCGGCTCGCATATGCCGCTGTTCGAGGTCGGGTTGGCGCTCACGCTCGCGTCGCTGCCGCTCGCCCGGCGCTAGCGGACCGCATGCGGAAAGGCGAGAACAATGGCACGACCAGCCGAAACGATGGCACCACCGGACGCCGCCGCGCGGCGCCGGGTGAAGGCGGTCGTGGTTTACCCATCTGGGCATATGCCGCCGTTCGATGCAGCGTTCTACGACCGAGCGCGCGCTGAACTGACGAAAATCTCCGAGCTTACGATCCCGCCGCGCGACGCGCGGGCGTTCAGCGTGCCCGCAGGATGCTTCGTGCGCATCGTAAGCGTCGAGGGTCCGCAGGTCGGCGACCTCAATTTGTGGAACGCGCACGACTTGTCGGAGTGCTTCTTCAGCGGCAAGACCCGGGCGCTGCATGCGACGCACGTCAGCACCGGCAACCGGCTCTGGAGCAGCTTGCCAAGCCTGCGCCCGATGGCGACCATCACCTACGACACGCTCGGCTGGTATGGATGGGACGAGGACGGCGCCGGGGTGCACGACGTCATCGGAACCCGGTGCGATCCCTACACCAACCTTCTGTTAAAAGGGACTAAGTATCATCACTGCTGCCATTCGAACCTGATGCGCGCCCTCGCGGCGGAGCGGAAGATGCCGCTGGCCGAGGCCGAGGCCCATGTCCACGACGTGCTGAACGTATTCATGTGCACTGGGTTCACGTGCGACACGCACCGGTACTTCATGAAGGCAAGCCCGGTGCGGCCCGGCGACTACCTTGAGTTTTTCGCTGAGATCGATTTGCTGGGAGCGCTTTCGGCATGTCCGGGAGGCGATTGCAGCGCAAGCCATTCCGATGATGCTGCGAAGTGCTATCCATTGAGTGTCGAGGTCTACCGACCGAAGGAAGGCGCGCTCGCAGGCTGGCGATCGCCGCGTCGCAATGAGTATTCGCTATGCCACGGGATAGCTTAACGTCGGATGCGGGAAGCGAGTGTAGCGTCCGGCCTGGGTGTGGCATGATCAGGAGTGGAGTGTCGGATGGGTCGGCGCTGGGCACCCTTGGGGCTGTTGGCGGCTTCGCTGCTGCCTGGATGCGGCTCCCGCCCGCACGTCGCTGCGTCGGTCGGTTTGTCCAGTTCGCTCGAATGCGCGCCATTTGCCCGGCAGGTTTCGGGCATCCAGCTTTATGGTGCAGCCTATTCCTGGTGGGACCAGGCCGCGGGCCGCTACAGCCGTGGCACAGAGCCGATGCCGGGCAGCGTGCTGGTTTTCCGTAGCAGTGACCGGCTCGAATCTGGTCATGTATCGGTTGTCGGCCGTATCGTCTCAGCTCGCGAAATCCTGGTGACCCAGTCCAACTGGGTGCACCGGCGCATTACCCGGGACGAACCGGTCGTCGACGTGTCTGCCCGCAACGACTGGAGCGCAGTGCGTGTCTGGTGGGCGCCGATCGGTGCGTTGGGCAGCACGGTTTATGCGGCCTATGGCTTCATCGCTCCAGACAGGCGAGGAAGCGGCATGGCCGCGGGGCCGTGACCCCGGCCAAATCGCTTGCAAGCATCGCGTTGCCGCGCCATGTGATGCCCGGAGCGGGCCACACTCGTATGTCGCGTCGGGGTGGAACGCCTAATGGGCTTACGCCCGCACGGAGGAACCATGGGTAGCTTCAGTATCTGGCACTGGATGGTCGTTCTGATCGTTGTCCTGCTGCTATTCGGAAGCGGCAAGGTCAGCGGTCTGATGGGCGACTTCGCCAAGGGCATCAAGTCTTTCAAGAAGAACATGGCCGATGACACCGACGCGTCGATGGAGGCCAGCGCCAGCGAGCGCCCGGCCGGCACGATCGCGCCGCCTGGCACGACGGCTCCGGTGCGTGAGACGACGTCGACCCGTCACGGCTGAGGCCTTAGCTACCTAGTGTTCGGATGGAGTGGGCTGCACGGCGACCCCTGGATATGCGGCCTATGTCGTCGTCCAGGGAGGGGAGTGCGTGGCACTGGGTGCCGGTGACGACGGGCATTCCCGCTTCATAGCGATGCGGCTATTCGCCCGTTCGGTCACCGCCGATCTTGCGCCGTTGCTCGAATGGGGTTTCTGACACTCGAGTTGGCGCCAAACGGCATGCTGTGCCGGACTTCATGACCGTCTCTTGGCAATTTCGCCTGCCAATCGCGCGAGGATCACGCCTCTGTCATCGAACGACAGCGGTCTGCTCGCGTTTCCGGGAACTCGCCGCAACCCGGCGTGATCAAGGGAGATATTTATGCCGACATTCGATGCCACCATCAAGGCGCTCAAGGCCGGCGCCAAGAGCATGACCGTCAACGCTGCCGTGAAAAACATCGAGACCTGGGAAGCTACGCTCGAGAAGCTTGAGATCACAGGCGTGAAGACGATCGTGAAGGACCTGGAAAGCCTGAAGAAGCATCTCCACAAGGAAGAGATCGATGGCGAGGCAGTGCGCAAGTTGATCGCCAAGCTGGGCAAGGAGACGGTTGGGATCGCCGGCCGTGCCGAGGGCAAGCAGGTCGAGAAGATCAAGGCGCTCGGCGAGGCTCTGACCCATGCGTCCGAGGAGAAGGCTGCCTAAGCAGCGATATCATGCCCGCCCCGGGCGGTCCCGGGGCGGGTGCTTGATGGTATGCAATCAATCGATTGCCTGATCAGCGCGCAACCCGCCAATTACGGGTTGTCTATGCTGCGGCAGGCTCGCTGTATAGCCCGGGTCCGACCGGCGAGGTGTATCAGCGGAGGCAGGTCAGTGTTGAAGTTCGGCTATAGCTATTGCTACCAGTCAGACGAGACGGCGGAGACCATCAGCCGCTCCGGCGCCAATGGCGATTTGTCGATGGTACGCTTGACAACTCTTAGGCGCCGGCGATCAAACTGCTGGACGTCTTGGCTCGACCTCGAACATAGTATCGTCGGCTCCAAGCGTTCCGATAGCGAGTAGCGGAACGTTCAAAGCGCCAGCACGGGCGAAGTGTCCCGGCTATGACCTGAGCCCGCCCGGGTCGGTCCGATAGGCGCGCCCAGGTCGAGCGTGGCTTTGCTAGTCATCCTGCCGTGCCGCCCAGGGTCATCGCATTTGCCCTCCCGTCGTGGCGAGGAGCGCCTGCCACCGTCAATCCAGGGTCACACGCTCACACGTCGGTCTATGTAATCCTGGACTGCTGCGCCGAAGCCGGCCCGCAATGACAGCCTCTTCCAGGCTGGGTCAAATGGGATAGCCCTGCCTTGCAGCCTGCCAGACGCGGCTTTGCCCCTGATCACGGTTCGCGGCATATAGGAGCACCCGAACGGAGACACCCATGACGCCCGACGCCGCCAACACCCCCGAGCACGCCGGCCTCTCAGCCCAGCGCCTACGGAAGATCGACGGCTGGATGGATCGCCTGGTGGAAGACGGCAGGCTGGCTGGGCTCTCGGTGCTGGTCAGCCGCCGCGGCCGCCTCGCCTATGAGCGCCACGCCGGTCTCGCCGACATCGCTCGCGGCTCGCCCATGGCCGCAGAAAGCATCCTCCGCATCTATTCCATGACCAAGCCGCTCACCAGCACGGCGCTGCTGATGGTCTACGAGGACGGCCTGTTCCAACTGGACGACCCGATCAGCAACGCACTGCCCTACTTCAAGCACATGACGGTCTATGCCGGCGAGAACAGGGAGTCGGTGCCGGCCGAGCGCGAGATCACTTATCGGGACCTACTGACCCACACCTCCGGCCTGACCTACGGCTTCATGAGTGCGACGCCGGTCGATGCGATGTACCGGGACCAGGGCGTCGACTTCCAGACCTCGAATGCTACGCTGGCCCAGGTCGTGGAGCGCGCGGCCATGCTGCCGTTATTGGCCCAGCCCGGCGCCGCCTGGAACTATAGCATCGCGACCGACGTCATCGGCCACTTGGTCGCGGTGCACTCGGGCCAGAGCTTCGAGCGCTTCCTGCACGACCGGGTCATTGCGCCGCTCGGCATGGCCGATACGGCGTTCCATGTGCCGCCGGACAAGCTCGGCCGCTTCGCCGCCAACTACGCCCGCGGCGAGGACGGCCGGGCCGTGCTGCTCGACGACCCCGCGACCAGCCTGTTTGCCGCCCCGCGCGCCATCGCGTCCGGCGGCGGCGGCCTGGTCGGCACCGGCCGCGACTACCTGCGGTTCTGCCGCATGATGCTGAACCGCGGCACGCTCGACGGCGAGCGCCTAATGGGACGCAAGACGGTCGAGCTGATGACGGCGAACCATCTCGGCGGCGACATGGCCAGCATGGGCCAGGCGCGGTTCAGCGAGAGCAACTACACCGGCATCGGCTTCGGCCTGGGCTTTTCCGTCATGCTCGACCCGGCGCGCGCGCAGATCCTGGGCTCTCCCGGCGAATACGCCTGGGGCGGCGCGGCCAGCACCGGCTTCTGGATCGACCCGGTCGAGGACATGGCCGTGATCATGATGACACAGCTCACCCCCAGTTCGACCTACCCGATCCGCCGGGAGCTTCGGGTGCTGACCTATCAGGCGATCGTGGACTGAACGGCCTCGGCCGCCGTGGTGGCCACGGACGCGGTGTCGGCCTCGGCCGTCGTGACAGCCTCGGGCACCGGGGCCCGCGCCACCCCGAGGTACTGGTCCATCACGTCCTGCGGCGCCCCATCGGCCTTGATCCGGCCCTGGTCGAGCCAGAGCACCCGGGTGCACCAGTCGAGGATGACCGGGGTCGAATGCGACGACAGCACGAGTATGTCGGCGCCACGCACCATGTCTTCGAGCCGGCCCCGCGCCTTGTCCATGAACGCTGCGTCGCCCGCCAGCAGCCACTCATCCATCAGAAGCACTTGGGGGCGGATGGCGGTGGCCAGCGCGAAGCCGAGCCGGATCACCATTCCCGAACTATAGAAGCGCACCGGCAGGTCCAAGAACTCCGCCAGTTCTGCAAACTCCTGCACGTCCTCCTCAAGGCGGCGGATCGCGGGGCGGGACAGGCCATTATATAGCCCGCGCAGGGCGATGTTCTCGCGCCCGGTCAGCTCGGGATTCATACCCAGGTTGGGATCGAGCAACGCGCCGATGCTGCCGCTGACGCGCACGGAGCCGACCACGGGCTCATAGATGCCAGCGAGCGTGCGCAGCAGCGTCGTCTTGCCGGCACCGTTGCCGCCTATCAGGCCGAGCCGGTCGCCGCTGTTCAGCTGCAGCGACACGTCGCGCAGCGCCTGCACGACGAACCGGTGGTTCGTGTCCTCATGCAGCCGGCCGCTCGCTGCAGCGAACATCGTGCGCTTCAGGCTGCGGCTGTTGCCGTGATAGATGGGGAAGCTGACGTGCACGCCCTGGACATCGACGGTTGCCATCGTGGTCAGACCCAGAACGCCAAACGGCTGCGCACGCGCGAGAACACCATCCAAGCGCCGACGCAAAGCAGTGCGCTATATCCCAGCGCAGAGGCCCAGACCTGCCAATCCGGTAGGGTGCCCAGCATCGGCGCACGCACGATGTCGAGCAGGGTAAAGAAGGGGTTGAACGGCAGCCAAGCAGCCTGCTGCCCGTGCAGCAGCTCCGGCTTCCAGATAATCGGGCTGACGAAGAACGCGATTGACATCACGCTGCCGACGATCGGCGGGATATCGCGGAACCGGGCGCACACTGCGCCGAGCAGGAAGCAGATCGCCAAGCCGTCGATTATCCACAAGGCCATGCCAGGAGCAGCGGCCAACATGGTAAGGCCCGGCCACGCATCGAAAGCTGCATAAACAACGAGGATTACGACCACATTATGAGCGAGGACCAGCAGGTTTCGAATGACGACCCGGATCGCATAAAGGGCGAACGGCATGCGTTGCGATCGGATCATGCCTTCCGCTGATTGGAAGCAGCCGCACGCGTCGGTCACGAGGGCGCTGACGAAACCCCAAAGCACCAAGGAGAGCGCCAGAAATGGCAAATAGTCGTGCAGCTCCATCTTAAAAAGCTGCGAATACAATACGCCTAGGGCCGCGACCATGACGCCGGTCGACAATGTGAGCCAGAACGGGCCGAGCACCGACCCCCGGTAACGCAGCCGGATGTCGAACCAGCCGAGCGTCAGCCCGAGCCGCCAAAGGCCGACCCCGTCCTGGACATCCTTGAAAGCCAGGCGCTGGCGTGCGCCCGCAGAGAGATCTGAGAGCAGCACGAGCTTGGACGTGCTGCGAGGTTCCAGGACTGCGCTCACCAGGGCGCGATAGCCGATTTGCCGCTGCACTGCAAACAGTCCAGCGCGATCTCAGGCCTGCCGCCATCGTCCGGCTGTAACCATAATGCTACAGCATCGATCCAAATCGCCCATCTGTGCGATGTTGCCTTGATCAGGCCTTGTAAGAAAAGCCACGTTAGGCTAACGCGTTACACCTTGATTCTATTTGCCTGCCTGAGCGACGGTCGGTAAAGCCGTTGTGCCCTCCGGCCCACTTGCGGCCGCGCCACGACGGAGGTCAAACCATGTTGCATCGCCTAAACTCCACGGTTCCGGTCGCTCGCGTCCGTTCCTCGGTGTGCATGGCAGGCAGCTTGGTCGGCATCGCCCTGTTGGCCGCCTGCGCCACTCGGCCGCCGATCAGCGCACAGCAGGAGTCGACGCAGTATCTGACGCATGCCCGCCGCAGCTACACGCCGCCTGGCTCCGCCAGCGACCCCTGGGGCCCCTACATCATCGAGGCGTCGAGCAAGTACGACGTGCCGGAACGCTGGATTCGCGAGGTGATGCATCAGGAGTCGGGCGGACACCTGTATGGCCATGGCGGCGATCTGATCACCTCTGGCGCGGGCGCGATGGGCCTCATGCAGGTCATGCCGGGCACCTATGACGAGCTGAAGGCCCGCTATCCCGAACTCGGCAGCGATCCGTTCGACCCGCATAACAACATCATGGCCGGAACGGCTTACATCCGCGAGATGTATGATATCTACGGCTCGCCTGGCTTTCTTGCAGCCTACAATGCAGGCCCGGGTCGCTTGGACGACTACCTCACGCGCAGCCGCACGTTGCCACAGGAAACCCGCCGCTACGTGGCCAGCATCGGGCCCAAGATCGCCGGGTCGTTCCCGAATGCCCGTTCGCCCGGCGAGCAGTATGCAATGAACTCGCTGCCGATGCAGATTCCGGAGGGCCCGCGCTACGCCAACAGCTGGGCTACGCCGGATGCCGAGCAGCCGCGCTATTCCTCTGCAGTCGCCATTGCGCTCAATCCTGTTCCCTACACGGCACCGGCGGAGCCAGCCTCGGCGCGTCCGGCGGTCCAAGTCGCCCAACTGCGGGAACCGCCGCGGACCGAGCCGCAGGGCGGCTATATCACGTTGTCGCCGCAGCCGATCGAGGTGGCGCAGGCTCCAGAGCCGCCCCGCTATGAGCCATCCAGCTTCGAGCCGCAGCGTTTCGAGCCGCAGGCAGACCTTCCCGCGCCGCCGCTGCCACGGCCGGTGCAGGTGGCCCAGGTTCCGGAGCCGCCGCATTTCCTGCCGACACCGCCGCGCTATCAACAGCCGGAGCCCGCTCGCGCCGTGGAACCCGCACGCCAGTTTGCCGCACTGATGCCGGTCCCGCCGCAACGCCCGTCCACATTCAATCTAGTGTCCTCGGCCAACGCCGCGCCAATCGCCATGCATCGCAGCGGATTTTTACCCGGCAACTGGGCCGTTCAAGTCGGCGCGTTCGGCAACGCCAACCTTGCATCCGCCGCAACCACAGCCGCGCGTGATACCGCGCGCGACGTGTTGGGCGGTGCCCGGCCGGCCGTGTCCAGCGTCCGCCAGCCTCGCGGCATGCTCTATCGTGCCCGCCTCGTCGGCTTGTCACACGACACGGCGGCCCATGCATGCGAGCGGCTCGTCCGCATCCGCACCAACTGCATGATCGTCTCGCCTGACGCCCAGTCATAGAATACAGCCCCAAGGCCGATCCGATCAGGGGATTTTGGTCGTTCCAGCGGCGGCCGCGCGGGATCTCATCGCCTTTTCCAGCACGCCGCTGACGCCCTCGCGACGATGCAGTTCCGACCATACGTCGGCCGGCTCGATCTCGGCCGCTACCCACATGACCAGTAGATGATACAGCACGTCCGCGCTTTCGGAAATCAGTGCGGCCCTGTTGCCCAGTGCCGCCTCGATCAGGCACTCCACCGCCTCCTCGCCAAACTTCTGCGCGACCTTCGCGGTGCCGCGGGCCAACAGGCGGGCGGAGTGGCTATGCGCCGGGTCGGCCGTCCGCCGGTCCATCACCACGGTCCAGAGCCGGTCCAGCACCTCTCCGGTGATTGCCGCCGGGACTGCTGCAGGCATTGCCCGCCGCTTAGCTTTTGGCGACGCCTTCTTTAGGGCAGCAGTTTTTTTCTCGGCAATCGTCTTCTTGGTCGTATCAGCTTTCTTCGCTGCCTTAGCCATTGCTAGGCCGCCATGACCACGGGAGGGCGCACCGGCAATCCCGCTGCCGCCAATGCCGCTTTCACCTGCGGGATCGTAAAGGTGCCGAAGTGGAACACCGAGGCCGCCAGCAGCCCAGTGGCCCCGGCGTTCGCGCCATCCACGAAGTGCTGCAGGCTGCCGACCCCGCCCGATGCGACCACCGGCACGCGCACCGCGCCGCACACCGCCCGCAACAGCTCGAGATCGAAGCCGCGCCCAGTGCCGTCCCGGTCCATGCTGGTCAGCAAGATCTCGCCAGCACCCAGCGCTGCCACCCGCTCGCACCATCCGACGGCGTCGATACCCGTGGCGGTGCGTCCGCCATGGGTGAACACCTCCCAATGGCCGGGACCGCTTGAACGGGCGTCCACTGCGACCACGACGCATTGGCTGCCAAACTTCATGGCGGCCTCCCGCACCAGCTCCGGCCGGGCGACCGCAGCGGAGTTCATGCTGCACTTGTCCGCTCCGGCCAGCAGCAGCTGCCGCATGTCCTCGGGCGATCGCACCCCGCCGCCCACCGTCAGAGGCAGGAACACCTTTGCAGCCGTGCGGGACACCACGTCCAGGATGGTATCCCGGTTCTCGTGGCTCGCGGTGATGTCCAGGAATGTCAGCTCGTCGGCTCCAGCGGCGTCATAGACCGCGGCCTGCTCGACAGGGTCGCCGGCGTCTCGCAGTGCGACGAAGTTCACGCCCTTGACGACTCGGCCGTCCTTGACATCCAGGCACGGGATCACGCGGAGCTTGAGCATGGCCCCATAGACCCGGCCAACCCCGGCAGCGCAAGCGTAAGCTGCGTATGGCACATAATCCACTTATACGACTGCGCCGGTGGTCGGGGTCAACCGCCGAGCAGCGCGAGCGCCGCGGCGACCTCGATCCGGCCATCATACAGCGCCCGGCCTACGATCACGCCATCGACGCCCAGGGGCGCTTGATCGTGCAACGCCTGCAGGTCGGCGAGCGATCCAACGCCGCCGCTGGCGATCACCGGGGTCCGCAGGCGCGCGGCGAGGGCGAAGGTCTGTTCCAAGTTAAGCCCGGTCAGCATCCCATCCCGGCCGATGTCGGTATAGATCACGGCCGCGACCCCGGCGTCCTCGAAGCGGAGCGCGAGGTCGACGGCGGACACGGCGGATGTCTCGACCCACCCCTCCGTCGCGACAAAACCGTCCCGGGCGTCGATGCCGACTGCGATCCGGCCCGGAAAGGCGCGGCAGGCCTCGTGCACCAGTTCCGGCGTTTTTACCGCAGCGCTACCCAGGATCACCCGCTGCACGCCGGCTTGCAGCCATCGCTCCACGCCCGCCATATCGCGGATGCCGCCGCCCAATTGCACCGGCACCGTCGCCGCGGCCAAGATCGCCGCGACCGCCCGCGTATTTACGGAATGGCCGGCGAGTGCGCCGTTCAGGTCCACGAGGTGCAGCCATCGGCATCCGGCATCCTGCCAGGCACGCGCCTGTGCGCCGGGATCATCCGAATAGACTGTCGCCTCCTCCATGGCGCCGCGCTTCAGGCGGACGCAGGCGCCGTCCTTCAAGTCGATGGCGGGATAGAGCGCCAGGCTCAAGCCTTGGGGTCCCGCTGCAGCAGCTTGACATAGAAAATGCCGCGGATCGTGCGCCCGCCGACCCGGGCATAGGACGGATGCTCGCCCCAGCGATGGTAGCCGAGCCCCTCATAGAGGCGGATGGCGGCCTCCTGGGTCTCGCGGACGTCGAGGTTCAGCACCTGATAGCCGAGCGCCCGGGCGCCGTCCTCGACGCGCCTGGTCATGAGGCGGGCGAGGCCGTGGCCGCGGGCGTAAGGGGCGATGAAGGCATGCATGAGCGTCGCGGCGAAAGCCTGCGCCTCGTTGTTGCGGGGCGGGCGCACGAGCTGCACGCTGCCGACGATGATCCCGTCCAGGCGCCCGATGAACAGCTCCCGCTCCGGCACCAGCAGCACGCCGCGAAAGTAGCTTTCGAGCGCCAGCCGCCCCGGCGACTTCACCCAACCGAAGCCGCCGCCGTCGAGGATGGCGGCGTCGGCGGCCTCGCACAGCGCGTGGAGGTCGTCATCGGGCATCTCGGTGGCACGCTCGACGAGAAGCTCGGGAGCCATGACGTCAATCATCCGGTTAGGGCTGCCAGCGAAGGAAGTTGGCAAGGATGCGCAGGCCGACCTCCTGGCTTTTCTCGACATGGAACTGCGTGCCGGCGCGGTTTCCGCGGGCAACCAGGGCAGGCACTGGGCCGCCGTAGTCCGTAGTGGCCAGCAAATCGCCAGCCGCGCCGTCGCGGAGCGCATAGCTATGCACGAAATAAGCGTGGTCGCCGGGCCGCAACCCGTCCAGCAGCGGGTGTGCACCCGGAATGAAATCCAGGCCGTTCCAACCCATCTGCGGCAGCCGCAGCCCCGGCGGGTCCATCGGCGCGATATCGCCATCGATCCAGCCAAAGCCCGGCGTGGTCGCATGTTCGAGACCGCGCTCCGCCATCAACTGCATGCCGACGCAAATGCCAAGGAACGGGCGTCCAGCCTCGGCGCTGCGCACTATGGCATCCCGCAGGCCCGGCACCGCCGCCAGCCCCGCCGCGCAGTCCGCGAATGCGCCCTGGCCCGGCAGCACCACGCGGTCTGCCGTCGCTACCTGGTCCGGATCGCCCGTGATCTCGACAGCGGCGGCAATTTCAGCCCGCTCCGCCGCCAGCGCCAGCGCTCGGCTGGCCGAGGCGAGGTTGCCGCTGCCATAGTCCACCACGGCGACGCGCATCATTCGAGCGGCCCGATGAACGACGCATTCAGGTCGGTGCGGGCGGCCAGCAGCCGGGCCAGCGCGCCCTCTTCGTCTCGCGCGACTAGAACATGGGCCAGCAAGTAGTCACGCTGCTCCAAAGACCAGCGCACCGCGTCTTGGCCCAGCAGGCCAGAAAGCACGCCGAGGCCCAAGCCGATCACGAGGTTCAGCCCTGGCGGCGCCAGCAACTGGACCGATGCGATGACGGCCGCGAACAGCAAAGCGGGAATCCAGGCGCGATGGGCCAGCAGCCAGAGCGGCCCAAAGACTGCAGCGCTCCAACTCCAACCCTCCCGCAGCAGCACAGGCGGGCAATAAGGTTTCAAATGGGCAGTATAGCTCTTCATAGTGCACCCTTCGTAGAGGGAATGGCGCCGGGTGCCCGTGGATCAATTTCGGTGGCGGCGCGCACCGCGCGGGCAACCGCCTTGAAGCACGCTTCCGCCACATGATGCGCGTTATGGCCGGCGCGCTGGGTGACATGCAGCGTTATAAGGGCGTTCATGGCGAGCGCACGGAAGAACTCCTCGAACAGCTCGGTATCCATCTCACCGATCTTGTCGCGCTCGAATGCGACGGACCACGCGAGGAACGGGCGGCCCGAGAAATCCAGCGCGGCGTCGACCAGCGCCTCGTCCATCGGCACGACGGCATTGCCATAGCGCCGGATGCCCCGCTTATCGCCTGCTGCCTGGGCCAGCGCCTGGCCGAGCACGATGCCCACATCCTCGGTCGTATGATGGAAGTCGATATGCAGGTCGCCCTCGGCTTGGACGACTAGATCGACCAGCGCGTGGCGGGCGAATGCGGTCAGCATGTGGTCGAGGAAGCCGATGCCGGTTGCGATCTCGGCCTGCCCGCTGCCATCCAGCGCCAGGCGGATGGTGATCGCGGTTTCGGATGTGGTGCGGGTGATCTCGGCGGCTCTAGCCATGTGCAGGTGATACCGCAAAGCCCGATCCGGGGGAACCATCGTCGCGCGGCAACCCGGCCATTTGCCTATATCTTGTGCAGGCCAAATGCTGACCCCACTTCGATGTCATCATGCAAACATCATCCCCATACGACCCCGTCGGCTGGCACGGGACAACCATCCTGTGTGTCCGCCGTAACGGCCGGGTGGCCATGGCCGGAGACGGCCAGGTCACGCTTGGCCAAACCGTCATCAAGGGGAACGCCCGCAAGGTGCGCCGCATCGGCTCGGGCGGCGCCGTGCTGGCCGGGTTCGCCGGCGCAACGGCGGACGCATTCACACTGCTCGAACGGCTTGAGGCTAAGCTGGAGCGTTTCCCGGCCCAACTCGAGCGCGCCTGCGTCGAGTTGGCGAAGGACTGGCGAACTGACCGCTATTTGCGCCGGCTCGAGGCGATGATGGCCGTCGCCGACGACGTGCATAGCTATACCCTGACCGGGAACGGCGACGTGCTGGAGCCAGAAGACGGCGTGATCGCCATCGGCTCAGGCGGCAACTTCGCCTTGGCAGCGGCACGGGCTCTGCTGACCGTCGATGGGCTGGAGGCTGAGGAAATCGCCCGGCGCGCCATGCGCATTGCGGGCGATATATGCGTTTACACCAATTACTCCGTGATTGTGGAGACCCTGTAATGGAAGTCCCGACCTATTCTCCCCGCGAGATCGTGGGTGAGCTCGACCGCTTCATCGTGGGTCAGCAGGATGCGAAGCGCGCCGTGGCGATCGCTCTGCGCAACCGCTGGCGCCGGCAGCAGCTTCCCGAGGGCATCCGGGACGAGGTAGTGCCGAAGAACATCCTGATGATTGGGCCGACCGGCTGCGGCAAGACGGAGATTGCCCGCCGTTTGGCAAAGCTCGCGCAGGCGCCGTTTATCAAGGTCGAGGCGACGAAGTTCACCGAGGTCGGCTATGTCGGCCGCGACGTGGACAGCATCGTGCGCGATCTGGTGGAGGCCAGCATAACCATGCTGCGGGAGTCGAGCCGCAAGGACATCCAGGCAAAAGCGGATCTATCCGCCGAGGACCGGCTGGTGACGGCGCTTGTCGGGGAGGGCGCCAGCGCCGACACCCGCGGCAAGTTTCGCAAGATGCTGCGTGCCGGGGAGCTGGAGGACAAGGAGATCGAGGTTGCCGTGGCCGACGCTGGGCCTTCGATCGGTCAGATGGACATCCCCGGCATGGCGCCGGGCCAGATGGTGAACTTGGGCGAGATGATGAAGGGCATGTTCAACCGTCCTGCCCAGCGCAAGCGCATGACCGTGTCGGCCGCCCGCACTGCCTTGGCGCGGGAGGAGGGCGACCGAATGCTGGACAACGACCAGCTGACTAAGGACGCCGTGCATCACGCGGAGCAGAACGGCATCGTGTTCCTGGACGAGATCGACAAGGTTTGCGCCCGGTCGAGCGAGGGTGGCTTCCGCGGCGGCGACGTATCGCGCGAGGGCGTGCAGCGCGACCTGCTGCCGCTGATCGAGGGGACGACCGTCAGCACCAAGTATGGTCCGGTGAAGACCGACCATGTACTGTTTATCGCATCCGGCGCGTTCCACTTGGCCAAGCCGTCCGATCTGCTGCCCGAGCTGCAGGGCCGGCTGCCGATCCGCGTCGAGTTGGCGCCGCTGTCCCGCGCGGACCTGCGGCGCATCCTGACGGAGCCGGAGCACAGCCTGCTGAAGCAGTATTCGGCCTTGCTGGAGACGGAGGCGGTGACGCTTGATTTCACGCCGGGGGCGGTGGACGCGCTGGCGGACCTGGCGGCGGACATCAACGACCGCGTGGAGAACATCGGCGCCCGGCGGCTGGCGACGGTGCTCGAGAAGCTGTTGGAGGAGATCAGCTTCACCGCGACCGACCGTGGTGGCGAGCTTGTTACAGTCGATGCGGCATATGTGAACGAGCGTGTGGCGCCCCTCGCAGCAAAAGGTGACCTCAGCCGATTTATCCTGTAATCGTAATCTTGGCATAGGCGGTTCGTTTCTGCTCTGCCGATTTGCATTCAGGAGAGTATTGATGTGCCCTAAGCTCGACTTTCCGCATTTTCGACGGGATTGAAGGCTCAACGTAGCACCCAGAAGATGTCCTCGTGCGCAATGAAGTCGAGAGCCTCGTCGATCGGCAGGACAGTGCGTCCGAAGGGACCAGCTGCA